>Ga0233425_10000023_pt1 | contig 374877 bp, 369 predicted proteins | sample Watercolumn_Towu_2_FD_181712 | JGI IMG/M metagenome (GOLD analysis project Ga0233425, IMG submission 181712) | Freshwater microbial communities from Lake Towuti, South Sulawesi, Indonesia - Watercolumn_Towuti2014_140_MG | ecosystem: Environmental > Aquatic > Freshwater > Lake | place... | reverse complement strand
TGACATGGGGTGGGATTCGAACCTAAAGTGTTATAATTTGTGTATGCTGAATAATAAAATTATCGTTATTACTGGTGCAGGTACGGGACTCGGGAAATCTATCGCAAAAAAAGTTGCTCGGCTAGGTGCGAAAGTTATCCTCGTCGGAAGAACTTCCTCAGAATTAGAGAAATGTAACGATGAAATAAAATTAGATGGCGGATTTGCCCAATATTATAGCTGTGATATCCGAAAATTGGATGAAGTGAAAAAGACGGTGAGTAGTATCTTGAAGGATTTCAAATCAATTGATATTCTCATCAACAATGCCGGAATATGGACTGACGAAGAATTGGAAGAAAAAAATCCTGAACTTCGGAAGATTGTACTGGAGACAAATGCATTGGGCAACATCCAATTTACCTACGAAGTGTTACCTCATTTTCAAAAGAAAAATGCTGGATATATTTTTAATGTGATTTCGACCGCGGGCGCCAGTGATACACCTGCGGGAAATAATGTTCTATGGAAAACATATGGTGCAAGTAAATGGGCGATGACCGGATTTACAAAAGCACTTCGCGAAGGACTACAAGGGACAAAAATTAAAGTGACAGCTTTTCATCCAGCAGGTTTTGAAAGTATGCTATACGAAAAAGCGAAGCGATTAAATGCTCATAAACAACCTTGGATGATGAAAACGGACGATGTAGCAGAAGTAGTAGTTTTTGCTCTTACTAGACCAGATGATGTAATGATGGAAAAAATTTTTGTAAACAAGGTATAGGTTTATAATTCAATTGCTCAATAGGAAGCATGACAATCTGGAAATAGGTTTTAACTTTGTAAATGGTTCTCCGCCAAAGCGCTGGGGTTCTACCCGAGCCGGATCTTTCATTGAATAAGTTATTGCTGCTTGTTGAATTTCTTCATTTTTAACATTTTTGCGTTTTGAATCCTGGAGAGTATGTTCAGAGCGAGTTATGGAATAATAGAAACTTTAATTTTGTGGCTTTTTAGCGCTATTTTTATGCTATACTCAAAATTATGAATAGAAATATTATTCTTTCCTATTTTCTTGCTGCTTTAAAAAATTCCTGGTTCTGGCTGGGGATTTGGGTGTTCTACTATCTTAGATATACCAATTACGCAGGTATTGGTCTTATTGAAACAGTACTGATTGTCACAATGACCGTCATGGAAATTCCCACTGGTGCGATTGCTGATCTTTTAGGTAAGAAACTAACATTAATTTTTTCGTTTTTATTACAAGCCGCCTGTCAACTTATTATGGCCTTCGCTCCTAATTTGAGTTTTCTTCTACTGTCTGTTTTTATAGGAGGAATCGGCGGTGCTTTATATTCCGGTACTATCGATGCCTTAGCTTACGATTCGTTGAAACAGGAAGGGAGGGAAGAAAAGTTCAGCAAGGTTTTGGGCAACATGACCAGTTTTCAGTATATTATGATGGCGGTAACCGGAATAGTTGGCGGGTTTATGTATTTAATTGAACCAAGATTGCCTTTTGTTGCTTCGGGTATCTTTTACCTAATTGGTTTTATGCTTTGCTTTTTATTAATAGAGCCAAAAATAGACACGGAGAGATTTTCTTTTATGTCTTTTATCAATCAGAACAAGCAGGGATTGAAACAATTATTCAGTTCTGAAAATATCAGAAAGATTATTATTCTTTTACTAATCGTTAGTGCGGTTGCTGAAATATCAGACGAAATATTAAATGATGTCTTGGCTGTTGAATTTGGGTTTAAACCAGATCAACTTGGAATTTTTATTTCTGTCGTGTCTTTAATTGCGGTAGGAATTTCTCAAATTGCACCTAAAATAGTTAAACGGTTGAACGGAGTGTTAGGAATAACTTTTCTAGGGATACTTATTGCAATAACCTATTTTATTTCGCCATGGCTGGGATTTGTTTCGGGCGGAGCCTCACTTCTTTTACGAGTATCGTTTCAAACGATTTATAACAATATGACATCTGTAGTTATAAATAAATTTACCGAGTCAAAATACAGAGCGACCACGATTTCTTCCTATAACATGATAAAAAATATTCCTTATGTTTTAAGTGCTTTTTTTCTTGGTTCGCTGATGGATATTATTACTGCAAAGAGATTCGCCTTAGTTTTAGGAATTATGATGATAATTTTACTGTTAATTCAATCTTATCGAGCTAGAAATTTAATTAAACAAGCTGGTTAAAAATTCGTAATACGAAGTTGTCTGTTTGTGGGCATAAATTTCGGCTTTGTGATGAAATTTTTTTCTGTTCACAGGAAAGCAAAAAATTCTTGATATTGTTCTGATCAAGTTCGGATAAATTATTACCTTTGAAAGAAAAATATCTTCGTAATCCATATAGGTAACTTTTAACCGTCTTCGGGCTATAGTTTTTTAATTCTCAGTTTTCACTCGGTTTTATTTAATTCTGTGCATAATTTTTGAAAATTATTATAATTAAAGTAGTTATTTATACGATTAAAATTTATCATAATTACGTATAAGATACAGGATAATGCATGAATTATGCGTAACAATTCGCATAATAACGAGTTGGGCGAAATACACTTGCCCCTTATCAAAGAAAAATATGACCACTATTGAGGAATTAAAAAATGAAATCGACAAAATCAAAGAGCGCAATTCTCGGGTTGAACTCGATAAATCATGGGAAACTTCGCTGACAAGAAAATTGTTTATTCTCGTCCTGACCTATTTTGTCGTGGTTATATTTTTCTTTGTCACCAAATTGCCTAATCCATTTGTAAACGCACTTGTGCCAACACTCGGTTTTTTCCTTTCAACGCTGACTGTTCCTTGGATAAAAGCAATTTGGATAAAACGGAAGAAGTAGGTGGCAAGTGTACATCGCCTAACACGGCGTATGCGGTTCGCGCTTGGCTAACGCCAAATGCTCATCCAAATTTGCTTCACAAACATCGCATATACTGAAACGTTAGGCGAAGTAATCTCACTAGGACAAGTTGTTGGTTGGCTTGTTTTAACTATAAGCCTGTAAAAATTGAGATTGATAACCCCGAAAAGATGAGTAGTCAAAAGTCCTAAGCGTATTTACTAAGGGGAGCACATAGAAAAGAACAGGTGCCAAGCTAATCCACCCTTCGGGTGGGGCAGAGGTGGAATGAGTTCTGTTCAATACCGGAAAATCTCAGAAAGTGTTCTTGAAAAACGGGGTACTTGACAGAGGATTGTCTTTTGTTGATTTGACTCAGGAAGATCTTGATGATATTGTTTAGGAGATCAATAATAGATCAAGAAAGGTTTTAAATTACAATACACCGGTCCAGATATTTAATTTATACATTGGTGTTTGGATTCAGGATTGAATGTAGACAAGGACAAAATTTGATATACTTGTCTTATCCTATTAAATATTTAATATTAAACTAGTAAAAAGTAAGGAAAAATATGGAGCAATCAGTTAATTCAAGCACTACAATCTCTCAACCTCAATATGCTGGTTTTGGAATCAGATTTTTAGCATATTGGGTAGATTACCTTATACTTTTTCCTTTGGATTTAATGATTCAACTAATGATGGGGAATAGCCCTTTTGCTATATTTCAAGCACAGTCTTTAACTGATATTGAAAAAATTCAAAGTTCTTCAAATTCGTTGCTAGGAATGGCAATTGCTCTTCCTCTGGTTTTAGCCTATTTTCTTATTTTTTGGGTGAACTATGACGGGGCTACTCCTGGCAAGAAGTTGCTAGGTATAAAAATTGTAAAAGACAATGGTGAAAAACTAACTTATCCCGCCGCATTTATTCGCTGGATAGGTTATATGATTTCAGCAGCCACGATGTTCCTCTTTTGCATTGGTTATCTTTGGATAATCTGGGATAAAAAGAAACAGGCCTTACATGACAAAATTGCAGGAACTGTTGTAGTAAGAACAGATAAGCAACCCAAGACTGTACTTGCTGTTTTCTTAACCATAATAGCTATCTTCATGATTTTTGTCTATATTGGTATGGCAATGTTACAGGGTTTTAGATTGGGAATAAGAGAGTCACAATCGTTAAGAAATCGTCAAGGTGGTGTTATAACCAATATGGCAAACAAAGGACAACCTCTAACTCAGTTTCAGGCTGATGAGTTAGCTGCCAATATTTTTACTAAACTAAATGAGAAGCGAACTCAAAGTAGTCTTACTTCTTTTAAAGAAGACTCTCAATTGTGTGCTTATACACAGAGACGTTTGGACTATTTGGTTTCTTTAGGAAAACAGGACGATGGTCGTGGATTTTATGAAGACACAGCTAATAATGAAATAAGTCGAGCTTATTTTACACAGTTCCTAACTTTGGGAACAATTTTATTTAACTTGAGTCCCGCTGTAACCAGTACACCTGATGACGTAGTAAATTCTTGGGTAAATGTGGCAAATAGTTCAGCAATGTCAAAAACGTATGATTATGCTTGTGTTCGAGCTAATCCACAATTTGTAGTTCTGATGACAGGACAACATAAGTAAATCTTTATGTATGGAAATAGCAACAAGTCCGACAAGAGAAAAGTATCCTCTTAGTCAAAAAAAGATTATCAAAAAGACCATCACAAGTACAATTGGTTGGTCTTTTCTTCTTATCTTCTTACTCTTTATAGTTTTCGATATCGGAGTAGGAATAATGTCTACTACTAACCAAAACCCAACCGCGATTATTGGTTTGCTTTTTGCCACTTTGTATGGATTTGCATTTTTACTAATTGTAGTTGCCCTTCTTTCATACCTATATCAACGTTGGTATTTTGCTGTTTACTTTTACGACATACTTGATGACTATTTAGTTATTAAAAAGGGCCCAATCGCTCCTAAAGAAATAACTATACCTTGGGAACGTATCCAAGACGTTTATGTTGACCAAGATATTTTCGATAGAATGTTTGGTCTGTTTGATGTTCATTTGTCTACGGCAACTATAACTTCAGGCATGCAAGCCCATATAGATGGAGCAGAACAACAAGCTGCAAATGGCTTACGAGAGGTTTTGCTTGAAAAAATTAGAAGCCGTATAAGTAAGAAATAAGCCCAATATGCAGATTGTTACAGAAAATGACTACCCAGTTGAATCTTCTTGGATTTTAAAAATTCCAGTCAATTTCCTAATTGTAACCTTCTTTATTGCCGTTTTTTTAGGTTTGAAATTGTTGTCAATAAGTATACTTTCGAATGAAGGTGGAGTTGTATTTTTAGTAGTTATGGGAATTCTAGTTGCGACGATGGTCGGTATCGGTTTTCTCTCAACTATTGTTGCTGCTTTATCAAGAGACAATTTTCACTATTCGGTTGAAAAAGAATTTATGGTATTTCACCAAGGTATAATCTCCAAACAACAGAAAAATCTTCCTTATGGGGTTATTCAGGATTTGATTGTTACTCAAGATATAGCTGATAGGCTATTTGGTTTAGCTTCCATAACTATTGAAAATGCTTCTTTCGGTGGTGGTCAAGTTTATGCAAGAGGCAGACAAGCAGGAGCTTTAATAGGGTTTATAGGAAATATTGTCGTTATTCCTGGGCTCACCATACAAAATGCGATAGCTCTCAGAAAAATACTTCTTTCTAAAATGAAAGAATATTCATCAGTAGATAGGATGTCTGGTCTTTAGAACCCCATCGATTTTGATATTAAATATCTAAAATCCAAGGAAAGCGAGTTTTGATCGTTCATTATATATTTATATACTATTATTGATTTTTATTAAACTCCTATAAATAACCATTTCCACTGCAAGCCAGTTGTGGTGTGTTTTTGTTGTGCCGCAAATACATATCGGTTTGGAGTGACCAAGTAGATTTTTAGTATTGTTGTTAGTATAATAACAACATAAATAAATTGCCATTCAGTTTTGGAATGAATTTCGGAAAAATATGAGAGAGGCCTACAATGTTTTTACAAAAATTCACGCCTTTGAACGCAGAGAAGATCATGAAGATATTAGTTTATATATTAAGACGGCGAATGTTTTTGGCAGCCTCAAGCCAGCTATTGACAACTGGATGTTTTGTGGGGAAAGCGTTTCCATCACATTTGGCATGTTTTTGTACGGCATGAGTTATCAAAACATATTCTATTTCATCGCCAGTCGGAAGGCCTCTGTTGTGCAGGCGCTGCAAAAGTCCCGAAGTTTTAATCATACCACCTGTTTGCCCCTGAACGATTCCTGCGATTCTTTCTAAACTTTCACAGGTAATATCAGGTGATACAAGGCCTTCTAGTGCGGCTAACGTATATGGGTTTTTGTCCGTCACCATTGCCGCAAGTGTTTTGCGGTGTTTCTCAAGCCAGATTTCTTCTTTGGTGAGTGGTAGTTCGTCAATGATTGATTGATGCTTTGACTGGGGTTTATCAAAAAACCATTCTGTTATTATTTCTATTAATCCCATATTCAAATAATAAATATTTGATTGTTGGCCAAACGCAGTAAATCACTAAAAAAGCCAAATTTTTCTACTTCATTTTATCAATTGGGTGTAGTGTTGGTCAACGAATAAACTCCAGAAGCGATTGCTGTCCTATTTATGAACTTTAATTTGTTGATATGCTATAATTTCCTCCACAATGCGCGAAACAGCCAGGCCGCAAGGCGTTTTTGATTTTGACCAAACACTCACTTTAGAGAATACGCATTATCCTGATAGGTTTAGGAATTTTTTCTGCGTGTTAACCGGACTGTCTTTTGCTGCCTATGACCAATTATGGCCAGTAGCAAAGCAGACTCTTGCCAGAGGATTAAAAGAAAATCCTCAAGCGCATGGATGGTTTTTTGCTGGACACAACGTTGCTCCTGGAGGCGCGGATGTTATTTTGTTTCACCAAAATCTGGCAGCGGAATTGGTGAAAATTTTGAAAGAAGACAAAAGCTATACGGCAAGCACCTTATCGCTGCCGGATCTTGCCGATAGATCAGAGACAGAAAAATTCTTATACAGAATTTATAGGGGCAGCTACAGCGCAGATGATCTTTTGTTAAAACCAGAATTGGTCAAAGCGTTTGAGGAGCTTTCAGAAAAGGTTCAATTGAATATTGTGACAAATTCAGCTCCGGCGAATGTAAAAAGAGTAATAGACAAAGAAGCGCCGGAAATTGCGGGCTTTGTTATGATATTTGGCAGAGCGCAAAAATTCGCAATCGATCCCGCATGGGATTTGGTTGATATGGAATTAGAAATTCCCGGGTTTCCGCGAAGTATTCTTTTGAGAAGGCATGCTTATTACAACATCCTTGAACAGATTATGGGTCAGGGAAAAATTGCTTTTGTTGCTGGTGATATTTTTGAACTGGATTTGGCACTGATCCACGCATTAAAGAAACAAGACCAAAGATATTCTGATGTTTTATTGTTCTTGACGCAGACTGTATTTTCGAGAGAATTCGCGGAATACGAAGAAGCGTATTTCCGCAAGGGAAACCAATCAGGAAGGTTTCTTGTTGGGGGGCTTCGCGAAATTCCGCAAGTTTTGAAAACATTAAAATAAATTCAAATCCCGGTTTTTTTGGTATATAATGCTTCTGATATGGACAACATTGATGAGATTAAGCAAAAAATTGACATAGTCTCTTTGATATCAGAATATCTGTCACTGAAGAAAACCGGAAGGAATTTCAAAACATGCTGTCCATTTCACACTGAAAAATCGCCTTCATTTGTGGTCTCTCCCGAAAGACAGATCTGGCATTGCTTCGGTTGCAATTTGGGAGGAGATATTTTTGAATTTATCGAAAAAATCGAAAACATAGAATTTCCGGAAGCCTTAAGAATTTTGTCCCAAAAAGCCGGAGTTAAACTTGAGCAGATTCATTACGATTCAGCGGGTTTCAAGAACAAAGAGCGTCTTTTTCAAATCAACCATTTGGCCAGTGAATATTACCATTATCTTTTACTAAACCACCCTTCCGGCAAAAAGGCCCTGGAATATATATTGGGCAGGGGAATTAAACATAAATCTTTAGAACTATTTAGGATCGGCTATTCACCAAACAGCTGGGAGGGGGTTTCAAAATATTTGATTAAAAAAGGATTTGGCGTTGACGAATTGGAAACAGCCGGTCTTATTATCCGAGACCCAAAAAGAAAATCTTATTATGATCGCTTCCGCGGACGCCTGATCTTTACACTCAAAGATCACCGCGGAAATGTGCTTGGGTTTGCCGGTCGGAAAGTACCAAAAGAAGGCGTTGAAGATAAGGAAGCCAAATATATCAACAGTCCTGAAACTCCTATATATATCAAAGGAAGCGTTTTGTATGGATTGGATCTGACCAAAGAGGCAATTAGAAGAGAAGGATTTGCGATAGTGGTGGAAGGGGAAATCGATGCTATTTCTTCTTTTCAGATTGGTATTTCCAATATCGTGGCGATAAAAGGTTCCGCGCTGACCGAAGGTCAGTTGGTGTTGTTGAAGCGATATTGCGATTCACTCTATCTTTCGCTTGATGCCGATTTGGCAGGAGATTTGGCTGTCAGGCGTGGCATTGAACTGGCGGAAAAATTGGGATTTTCCCTGAAAGTTGTGCAGCTTATGGAGGGAAAAGATCCAAATGAGTGTATTGTGCGTAATCCGCAAAATTGGCATCTGTCGCTTAAAAACGCAATTCCCATTTATGATTTTTATCTGCGGAGTGCTTTTAAAAAGTATGACAAAGAAGACGCGGATGGAAAAAAGAAAATAACCCAAGAACTCCTGCCCATATTTGCCAAAATAGAAAATCTGGTGGTCAAAGACCACTATTTGAAACTTTTGGCACGCGAAATCAGCGTCAATATCGAAATTCTTTTACAGGAAGAAAAAAGAATCAAAAGAGAAGACAAATTTCCACAATCAACGACTAACAAGCAAGCAACTAGAGATACAAGAGACAGAAGGGAAGTGCTGGAAGAAAACTTAATTGGCATGTTTCTGCAAAGCGATAAACCGGAAATTTGGAAAAACGATCTTTTGAAAATCCAGAATTATCTAAAGAGCGAGCCGATTAAAAAAATCGCCGAAAAAATCCTGCTTTTTATCGACAAAAACAGAAAATGGAATATCACAAATTTTGTAAAAGAAATTCCCGCGGAATATATTTTTTTGATTGACAAGCTGTTTCTTTTGGAATTTGGTGAAAAAAGTGATGAAGAAAAAGAGAGGGAATTTAAAAAAATCGTCAAAGAAATAGAACTTCTTGCCCTAAAAGCTTATTTAGGCAGTTTGGGAAAAGCAATCAAGGAAGAATTAGTAAAGGAAGAAATATCAAAGTTAAATCTGGAGTTTGAAAAAACAGCGTTGCGAATCAAAGAATTGTGCGGCGTTTTGTAATTGTATTAAATATTAATAAAAGATAAAATATACCCTTATGTCAAAAAAAATTAAACCAGCCAAGACTGAAAAAATAAAAAGATCAAAAAAAACAACCAGTCTTCCAGATTCGATCAGGCAATTAATCGACAAAGGAAAAAAGTCGGGTTTTTTGACCCAAGATGAAATTTTGACCGTTTTTCCAAAAGTGGAGGAACACATTGCCGAGGTGGACACGCTCTACGACCGTTTGATGATAGAGAAGATCGATGTTTTTGAATCAATTTCCACCGAAAGTGAGGAAACCTCCAAAAGTGTGCAGGAGCTTGAAAAAGAGTTGGAAGTGTTATCGGAGATTAACCAGACATATATCAGTGATCCTGTGCGCATGTATTTAAAAGAAATCGGAAGAGTGAAGCTTTTGACTTTTGAGGAAGAAATATATTTGGCTAAAAAAGTTGAAGAAGGTGATGAAAAATCAAAAAAGAAATTGACGGAATCCAACCTTCGCCTTGTTGTTTCAATTGCAAAAAAATATATCGGCCGGGGAATGAGTCTTTTAGATTTAATTCAGGAAGGAAATCAGGGGTTGATCAGGGCGGTTGAAAAATATGATTGGCGGAAAGGATATAAATTTTCAACCTACGCAACCTGGTGGATCAGGCAGGCAATCACAAGAGCGATCGCCGATCAGGCAAGGACTATTAGAATTCCGGTTCACATGGTGGAAACCATCAACAGGTATCTTCGGACGTCCAGAAAATTGATGCAGGAACTCGGCCGCGAACCAACCCCGGAAGAAGTGGCCAAGGTTATGGAAGTGGATGTTAGCAAGGTTCGGGAAATTGTTAAAGTTTCTCAGGAGCCAACCTCTCTTGAAACGCCAGTGGGAGATGACGAAGACAGTTTGTTGGGTGATTTTATTCAGGATAATTCCCAGCCAACACCATATGACAGTACTTCGCGGCAATTATTAAAAGAACAAATAGAAGATGTTCTGGGTTCTTTGTCGGACCGGGAGAAAAAAGTTTTGGTACTCCGTTTCGGCCTGTATGACGGAAAACCAAGAACGCTTGAAGAAGTCGGGCGCGATTTTAATGTGACGCGGGAGCGCATCAGACAAATTGAAGCAAAGGCCATCAGAAAACTCAAACATCCTTCAAGAAGCAAAAAACTGCGGGATTATCTGGAATAACTCTAGTTATATTTATTTACAGATGTTTGGTGGATCTTGTGGTAAAAATCCTTCGCCGTTATACTTGATCTAATGGGAAAAAATATTTTTTCTACACCAGCAAAGCAATTTTTCTTTTTAATTTTTCTTTTGGTTCTTTTGCCCATTGTGGTTTTGGCCGCGCAGGCAGCCATCAGATTTTTCAGCCGCGCCGACACAAAACCGGCCAATATTGTTGTTGATTATAATTCCGATTTGGGCGTTATGCCGAAACTTTGGCAGGCATTAGCGCAAGGAAGCGAAGAAAAGGGCTCAATGATAGCCAGTGTTATTGCGGATACGAGAAATCTTTCTCCGAGATACATCAGAATTGATCATATATTTGATCAATACAATATTGTGAGAAAAGACGCAGGCGGCACAACTTATGATTTTACTGAGTTGGATAAAAGCGTTGACGATATTTTACAAACCGGCGCCCTGCCATTTTTTTCTCTTTCCTATATGCCTTCCGGATTTAGTTCAGACGGGGTTACGGGAATTCCAGCTAATTGGGGAGAGTGGAAAAATTTAGTCCGGGCAACAATATCCCGCTATTCCGGCAGAGGATCCGGTCAAAAAAATCTGGACGGTGTTTACTATGAAGTCTGGAACGAACCCGACCTTTTTGGCAAATGGAAAACATACGGAAATAAAAATTATCTGGATTTATATAGATACAGTATCATTGGAGCAACAGAGGCTGGAAATGTTAATAGCTATAAAATTGGCGGTCCGGCAACAACAGGGATGTATGAAGGCTGGATAAAAGATTTGCTGCAATTTTGTAGGGAAAATAATCTGAGAATCGACTTTGTCTCCTATCACAGGTACTCAGCCGATGTGGGGGTTTTTTCCCAGGACTATCAAAAACTCCAAAACGTTTTAAATGATTTCCCGGAATATATCAACCTTCCCATTATCATCACCGAATGGGGCTCAGATTCGGAAAACAGCAGGTGGCATGACGGGAATTTTGACGCGGTCCATACTCTTGCCGCGGTTAGACAAATGCTAGATCGGATACAAATGGCTTTTTCTTTTGAAATAAAAGACGGGCCTTCGGATAAGGAATTTTGGGGCAGATGGGGGCTTATTACCCATGATAAGTTTGGTTTGCATAAAAAACCAAGATATTATGCCTTAAAATTATTAAATACTATCTCTGGCCAGCGAATTAAAATTGATGGAGAAGGGGGTTATGTTACAGGTTTTGGGGCAAAAGAGAAAGAAAACCTAAAAATAATTTTAATTAACTATGATATTGCAGAGAAGCACAGTGAAAATGTTCCCGTGATGATTACTAATCTGCAAAATGGAAATTATTCAATCAAAACAACCTTTTTGTCCGGAAAAGTAAATGAGGAATTCCTGACGGTAGAAAATTCATCAATTTCAAAAACCTACTTTTTGCCGGCACAAAGCGTTGTGCTTATTGAAATTACAAAACTTTCTCCGAGCCACACGTTTTCTCTGGGATATTTCGGAATCCAAAACAACTGGGGACTGCTTCTGTCAAAAAATAGTCTTCCTTTGACTATCCCCAAGGAACAATTTGCTTTTCCTCCGGAAGGAAATATGGATTTTTTTATTAAACCGCTTTGGGCGCAATCCGAGGATTTAGAAAGAACTATTTTTTATCTTCCGCTTTCCGAAGGCAAATCGCTGATTCTTAAAAAAAGGACATTGGGATTTAATAAAAGTCTGGAATTTGGAACATATATGGATGGAGAACCGGAAAATATCGTTTCTGCGTCAATTTCTGGTTGGACAAGAGGAAGCTGGCACCATATTGGTCTTTCGTGGGGACCAAATGGCCTGAAAATTTTTCTTGATGGGAAAAAGATCAATCAAAGCCAAACACCGCTAGCATTCAATCTTCCCGGAGTGTTAACCTTTAATAATTTTGATGGAGTCATCGATGAGCTGCGAATAATAAACACTTCCCTAGACAGCCTTAATATGCCCTCTACCACTTACAATCCGGATGATAACACGCTGTATCTTCGCCACTTTGACAGAAGCGTTGATCAATAATCAGATTTTATACAGAGAAACAAACACTTCGTCCGGCAGAGAAACTTTTCCCAACTGTTTCATTTTTTTCTTACCCCGTTTTTGGGCATCAAGCAGTTTGTCTTTCCGGCTTCTATCGCCGCCGTATAGTTTTTGAATGACATCTTTTCTAAACGGAGAAATGGTTTCTGACGCGATAATCCTGGCGTGGTTTGCTATTTGTATTTTAACTTCAAATTGTTGTCTGGGAATCGCATCTTTTAGTCTGGTTGCGATTTTTTGAGCTTCCCGGTCTGCCTTTTCGCGGGGAACCATAAGAGAAAGAGTGTCAACCGGTTCATGGTTTAATAACACCGTCAATTTAACACCGTCAAAACTTTTATAGCCGATGAATTCGTAATCCAAATTGGCAAAGCCGGAAGAAACCGATTTTAAGCGGTCATAAAAATTTACAATCATTTCAGAAAGGGGTATTTCAAAAATTAACTCTGTTTGGCTGCCGCTATGATACAGCAAATCAATTAGTTTGGCCCTTTTTTCCTGGCACAAAGTCATTATTGATCCGGTATATTCCTGAGGAGAAAAAATTATTATTTTCATCCAAGGTTCATAGATCTCATCGAATAGGTCGGGAATATCCTGGACGCTTTTTACAAAAATTATCTGACCGTTTATTTTTATTTGGTATCTGACGGTTGGAATTGTGGCGATCACATCTATAAAGAATTCCCGGAATATTCTTTCTTTGAGGATTTCTCCATGGAGTACTCCCAGAGTGCCAATGCGGAATCCGTTTCCTAGGGCATTTGAGGATTCAGCCGAAGAAGTGAATGATGAGTCATTGAGATGCAACTTTTCCAGAGCTTCCGCGAGTTTGGCAAATTCATCTCCGCTCTTAGGAAAAAAGCCATAAAAAACCATCGGTTTTAATTCTTGGTATCCAGAAAGAGGCGCAATCTGATGTTCTTTTTGCGGCGTGATATTTGTAATAGTGTCGCCTATTCTGATAAGCGTGGTTTTTTTCAGCCCCGTCGCGATGTATCCCACCTCACCGCATGAGAGTTTTTGAGATGGTGTCCGTTTGGGGTTAAAAAATCCAAACTCAATCGGCTTAATGACAGTATTGGTAGCGAGCGTTTTAAATTTTGCCTGATCCAGATTTTTGACTTCAATATTTCCGTCAACGATTCTGATATAAGCAATTATTCCTTGATGGTCGTCGTATACTGAATCAAAAATTAATGCTCTTAAGGCAAATTCTTCGTTTCCTTTGGGCGGAGGGATTTTTTCCACAATTGTCTCTAAAATTTTTTCAACCCCATCGCCGGTTTTTGCCGATACTAAGAAAATTTCTTCTCTATCAAAACCAAAGATTTTGACCAGATCATCGACAACATCGTCAATCCTGGCATTTGGTATATCAATTTTATTGATAACGGGTATTATTTTTAAACCTAATGATTTTGCCAATCTGGCATGCGCGAGGGTTTGGGCCTGAATGCCTTGGGTTGCGTCAATCAAAAGTATGGCCCCTTCGCAAGCAGAAAGAGAGCGTGAAACTTCGTAGGAAAAATCAACATGTCCGGGAGTGTCTATTAAATTAAGAGTACAAAAATCAAAGTTAAAAATTTTTTTTAATCTGTCTGAAAGTTGATAGGTAATTCTTACCGGAGCCAGTTTAATTGTAATACCGCGTTCTCTGGAAATCGGATTCTGGTCCAAAAATTGGTTTTGCATCTCTCTTTGCTTAACCGTGTTTGTTAATTCCAGAATCCGATCGGCCAGCGTTGACTTGCCGTGATCGACATGCGCAATAATGGCAAAATTACGGATTTGGTTTTTCTCCATCTATGACCTCCGGAGTTGCAATCAAGACCTTGCGGAAATTTCCTATTTTTTTAATACCAGAAATGAAAAGGGTTGCCTCATGTATTTTAAGAAAAACCGCAAGCATTAAATAAACGCTAAAACCAATAACAGAAACAATTAAAGTCAGGATGATCAGGTTAATTGTTCTGGTTGTATCAAAAACCAGGGTGTCTAGCAATTTCATGGGAATATATAAAAACAAACCGGTAATAAATGACGCAATAAAAATTTTTGAGGGAGAAACAAAAAGCAGTCTTCTGTTAAAAGAATTAACTTTTAAATCAAGAAAATAGAGCAGTAAAAAAACGTTAGTAATACTGGATATACTGGTTGAAAGGCCAAGCGCCCAGACCGGAAGGTGGAAAATAAAAACCAATGCGACGCTGAGAATGACGTTTAATAAAACAGTCAAAATTCCGATTATAACTGGTGTTTTGCTGTCATGCAGCGCATAAAAAGATCTGGCCAGAAGTTGGATAGCGCTTTGGGCAAAAACCGAAACAGAAAACATGGCCAATGTTTGTCCTGTCAAAATAGTCGCGTCCCAGTCGAATAATTTTGCTCCATAGGCAAGTCTGACCAGGGGAATACGAAGAACAAGAAGAAGTACGCTTGCCGGGAACACCAAAAATAAAATTTGATGAAGACTGGTAAGAAGCGTTGATTTAAATTTTTCTCTGTCAGAATTTGCTATTTCCTCAGAGAGCGTGGGAAGAGAAGCCTGGGCAATAGTAGAGCCAAATAAAAAGACGGGAAGTTGCTGCAGGGCTTGCGCGAAAGCAAAAACAGTGATACTTCTTGAACCAAGAATTGAAGCTAAAATTAAATCAGTGGTTGAATCGATTTGTGAAGCAGCCAGTCCAATTGATCTTGGGAGCATTAATTTCCCAACTTCTCTGACTTCCGGCCTTCTGATATCAAGACGGAATTTATGGCGGTAGCCCAGCTTGATAATTAGTGGTATTTGAATTGCCAAAAATAAAAAAGCGCCCAAGACTACGCCATAAACCGGAGCATATAAACCTGCGACCGGTGTTAAAAAGTAAATACAAAGAATAATTCCAATATCATATAAAACCGGCGCTAATGCTGGAATCAGAAAACATTTAAAAGATTGCAGTATGCCGGTAAGAAAGTTTCCGACAATAAGAGGTATAACCTGGGCCAGAATAACAATTCTTGTAAAAGAGGTCATTAAAGATATTTCTGAATTGGTAAAACCGGGTGCTAATAGCGATGAGATTTGGTTCGCAAAAATAAATAGCGGCAAAGCTACTACTACGGTTAGTAATACCCCGATATTAATAACAGAGGATGACATCAAAAAAGCTTCGTCCTTTTTCCCTTTTGACAATAATCCAGTGAAAACAGGAATGAAAGCGCTTGTCAAAGCACCCAGAACTAGAAATTCAAAAATAAGATTTGGTAGGCGAAACGCCGCGAAATAAATTCCCAATTCTTCCGGCAAAAATCTTGCCGAAAGCATGCGAAGTTTTATTACGCCCAATATTTTTGCCGCCGAAACCATAATCATAATTACTGTGGCGGCAGAAATAATGTTGGTTTGGCTAACATTAAGAAAATTAACCCCGTTTTTTAAAATGTTCTTTACCATTGCGTCCTCTCTGCGGCTTTGTTATAATCGGGTGAAACCCAAAGATTAGATTAATCTAGGCACATTTTGATAATTGATGCGATATACTATATCACTCTTCGGGTGATTGTGACAATAATAAATCTTAAAAAACAAGAAAGGAAAATATATGCCAGTAACTGTTTCGGCTGAAAAAAAAGTAAGAAAAGACAAAAAAAGAACAAGTCAAAATAAAAAGAGACTTATGGATGTCAAAAAATTTATCAAAGAGGCAAAGAAAAAACCCACAAAAGAATCCATAATAAAAGCTCAAAGTGCTATTGATAAATTGTCAAAGGTGCATGTGATACACAAGAATAAGGCTTCCCGCATGAAATCACAGATAGCAAAACTTTTTAAAAAAAAGGATAATAAAACTAAAGCCAATGCTGTTTGATTCTGGCTTTTGAATTTTTCATATGCCTGCCCAATCTACAAAAATCAACATCAATCTTCTACCAACAGAGGATTTGGAAAAGTCTACAACCGGAAGATTTCTTAAATGGGCCTTGTCGATTGGACGCTATATCGTGATTTTTACCGAATTTGTTGTTCTTATGGCGTTTTTATCCCGTTTTTGGCTCGACAGAACCTTGTCTGACCTGCATGAAAGCATCGGTCAGAAACAGGCTATTATTAAAAGCGCGCAGGTTCTAGAACTTCAGGCCAGATCAATTCAAAATAGATTACTGGAGGCTGGGAAAATAGTTTCCTCAAACTCCCAGGCAGAAAAAATTCTTGATTTTCTGGGAAAATCAACTCCGGTTGATATGGTGTATGACAATTTGACGATCAGCAATAATCAGGTTTTAATAACCGCGTCCGCTCTCTCCGAACTGAGTCTGGCTGTCATAACTTACAATATGAAGAATTCAAAGTTGTTTACAAAAATAAATTTGGATAATGTTGAAAAAAATAAAAAACAGCAAGGAGAAATTACGTTTACCATAATCGGTAAATTAAATTAAAAAAATGAAAATTTTTGAAAAAAGTTCAGAAAACGAACACTCTGTTAGAAAGATTTATCGGAGATACTATACATTTTTAGGGCCATTAATAGGCAAGCCGAAAGCAAAAGCCTACACTTATCTTGGAATATCCTGTTTAACAGTGGCATTTTTTATTTTTTTTGCAATCCGTCCGACAATTAACACGATAATTGGACTGCAAAAACAAATAAAAGACAACAAAGAAGTTGAAAGCAAACTTCAGGAGAAAATAAGCGCTCTCTCACAACTTCAGGCAGAATACGAAATAATTCAGGCAGATTTACCGATTTTAGATACCGCCCTTCCGGTCAAACCAAACATTGATGAACTTATTAAGACCGTTGAAAAGCTGGCTTTTGAAAATCAGGCTTCTCTTTCGGCAATGCAGGTGGGTGAAGCAATTCTATCAGAGAACAATGTGGAAGCGTCACAAAGCACACAGCCGGAACCACAAAAAGCCAAAAGTAAAACAGTGTCAATGCCGATTTCTAAACCGGCAATTCCCATAAATTTAGTTTTTACTACCGAATCAAATTACGGCAATATTACAAAGATAGTCGCAGGCATAAATCGCCTGCCCAGACTATACGCGATTCAAAATATCACAATGATGAAAAATTTAGACAAGGTGCTTGCGAGCATAAAAGTGTACGCTTATTATTTACCTGTAAAATAAAGAAAAGATGAAAAACCGAGATTTTATATTGCTTTCGATCTTTTTCTTGGCAACAGTTTTTTTATGGATGGTTTTTGAAATAATGCATACTGCGAATAAATCAACGGTGGCACCGGTGGTCGCAGAACAAATAAAGCCAATTACGCCGAAATTCGATTCGAAAGTATTGAAGCAATTAAAAGAAAGACAAAACTGATAAACCTACCTTGCAACCAAAGGAAATTTTCTGCTAGGATGAAAATGTAATAAGTTTTTGTTTTATGAAGAAAGAAATAAGAATACCCACACTGATTGCCATTTTTGTTCTTATTATCGGTCTTGTTGTTACTTCATTTTTGACAGGCCAGGCGCAGAGATTATTTACACAAGCGGATGTGGCAACTCAGCCAAAGAACGTCAAGGTCAGCAATATAACAGATACATCGTTTTCGGTTTCATGGATAACCGATCAGGAAATTCCAGGGGCTGTTTTGTACAGCGATTCCAAAAACTCGCCCAAACCTATTCAGGATGACAGGGTTCAAGCAGGACAACAAAATGATAAATTTCTCACCCATCACATCACAGTTCGTTTTTTAAAACCCAATAGTACTTATACTTATAAGATTATTTCCGGCAAGCAGGAATATACAGATTCTTCTTATAAAATAACCACAGCCCCAAACGCGAATAATGCTGCGGTTTCCACTCCGGTCTATGGAACGATTTTAAAATCAGATCAAACCCCGGCAATCGGTGCGCTGGTTTATGTGAGCGTTAAGGATTCGACTTTGCTTTCCACAATCACAAAATCAAACGGCAACTGGCTGGTGACCCTAAACAATGCGAGGACAAAAGATTTATCAAGCCCCATGTTCTTTAATGCCCGCGGAGATAAAGAAGAAATTTTTGTTCAGGCAGATAAAGATAATGTATCAACAGTGAAAACAGTAACCGGTAACGATGCGCCGCTGCCTACTGTTATATTGGGAAAAGACTATGATTTTACCAAAGAGCAAGAGATGTCTTCCAACAACCAAGAAGAAAAACCAGCAACGCCAACCCCCACCGCCTTAATGGTTGCAGCGGTTGGGGGAACAAGTTCGTTAGAGACCAAGACATCTGTCAGTTTAACACCAACGCCTACAACAGGTTCTACCGAAAGCGCGACTTTTGTTTCGTCACCTCCCATTTCCAAGGAACCGGCAATCTTAACACCTTCCAATAACAGTGTAATATCAGACAGCAGGCCGACCATAAAAGGCATTGGTGTTCCGGGGCAAGTCGTGCAAATCATAGTTCATTCTGACCAGAATCTGGTTGCCAGCGTGATTATAGGAAGTGACGGAAGGTGGGATTGGACTCCTCCTCAGGATTTAAATCCGGGAGAACATACTGTTACTATTGCAACTTCTGATAGTTCTGGAAAAGTCAAATCACTAACCCAGAAATTTATTGTTTTGGCAAGCGGGACATCGGTTGTTGAAAGCGCAACTCCTTCGGCGACAATAATACCAACAAGTATTCCAACTTCCATCACAATATCGCCGTCTCCTTTGCCAGCATCTGGTTCAATAGAACAGACCTCTTTACTTTTTTTCTTAGGTATGTCTATACTGATTTTAGGAGCAATTGTTTTTTATGCAGGTGCTTTTTAAACCAGAAGTTTTATTTTTCGGTTTCTTATTCGTGCAATTCGCGATAGTGTTTTTTGTTGCGATTAAATATATTATTGATAAGGTTGTTGAAAGAAGGTTTGAAGAATTGCACGAAAAAGCTTATCCCGACGCTCAAATTGTTTCTTCCGGCAAAAAAATTCCCTTTTTTAAAGTGTCAGAACTGATTTTTTTGATTGTCGGACCAGCGCTTATGGCAGTCACTATGGTTTATTCAGTTTTCTCTGTTTTAAATCCCAACACAAATACAGATTTAAGAAGCAGGGCGACGGACAGCAAATTAATAAAAATCACAGATGAAGTAAGAGTGCCGGAAGAGACAATAAAAAAATGGCAAAAAGTTCTGGACAACGTGCCAGTTAATCCGAACCAGATTTTAGCAACAGCATCTGCCAATGGAGTGTCAAAAACCTTAACCTCTGGCAGGTCTTATCCGTATGAAGAAGTGACTTTTAGCTGGTCAGGCGACAGGGCACTTGAGAAAGGAACAAAAATAACCGGATATTTTGTCTATTTTGGAACAAAAAATACAGAAATACCGTTTCCGGTTAAGGGACATGACAAAACTGTCAATCCACAAAGCGATGGTGTTTTTATACAATCAAATTCATTTACTGCCAAAAATATGACCCGGGGGAAAACTTATTATTTTTATGTGCAGGCGGTGAGCAATTCAACAACTATAGAGCATCGTTTGGGATTGGAACAGGTTGGCTATATGCAAACACTTCCAGCCAAGAAACTATTTATATATAAATTTGAATGAGAAACTTAAAACACTTTATACCATTGATTGTTTTTGCTGTAACTCTTCTGCTTTCGGGCGTTTCGATTTTGACTTCCTATGAATTATCAAAAAGGAAACAAGTTGCTCCTCAAAAGACAGAAGCAGTTTGTATTGATTGCGAGAACAACGATCCTAGTGAATTGTGGAGACAAAGCAGTTGTGTGGTTTTTGAGGGAATTCCCCGATGTTCAAGAACCCTTTGCGATTTTCCTCCGGGATGCAATAATAATCCTCAGCTTTGTTGCGTGAATACCTGTGAAAATGATTATCAATGTGGGTATCCTACCCCCACGAGTTCTCCTACGGTGAGTCAACCTCCAACAAATACTCCGACCCTAACACCTACTGTCACGCCGACAAAAACACCAACGCCGACAAACACTCCTACCAGAACCCCAACACCTACTGTCACGCCGACAAACACTCCTACTGGAACTCTGACGCCCACTGTCACGCCGACAAACACACCAACGCCGACAAACACTCCTACTGGAACTCTGACGCCCACTGTCACGCCGACAAACACTCCCACCGGAACTTTGACGCAAACCACAACTCCAACTCCCACCAGTAAAGTGGTCTACCGCCACAACATTTGTGTCAACGGCAATCTCTGTTCTACCCAAGATTGTTCGCCAAACGACAGGCCATGTGATTCCAACTGTACATCAGATTCTGATTGTGTGACTGCCAAACTGACACACAAGGCTTGTGTCAACAACGCCTGTAAAGTGGTGGATGGAGCGGGAACTGACCAGTGTCAGAACGATGTAGTGTGCCAGCCGCCGCCAGTTACTCCAGAAACACCAAAAGCGGCAACAATCAATCCAACCATACTGTCTGTGGTTGGAGGAGCAATATTGCTTCTGGGAGGATTACTGCTCGCGTTTTAGAATATGTCCTCAATTAAAAGGTTGGTATTATTTTCACAGCTATTGATTTTACTTCTTATTCTTTCTGTTATTCCGCTGATAAATTTTCCCTTTTTGGAATATGGATTTGAATTCAGCAAGTATTTGATACTTATCTTATTAAGCGGAATTTTATTCCTTTCAAATGGTTTATATTTGTTGCTGAACCAAAAAATAAAAATAGAACCTATTATCACCATTCCTCTTGTCTTTTATGTTTTGGTTTTTGGTATTTCTACATTCCTATCCCTCAATCCCCTGATGTCTTTTATGGGAAGATATGGCAGTTTTTATGGAGGTTTTTCCTACTTACTCCTGCTCTTAAACGTTTTTGCAGCCGTTACAAACCTGAAATCAGAAAAAAAACTTTTATTGCAGGCAATCTTTATTTCCGGAGTTTCTGTTTCTCTATTTGGTCTTTGGCAGTATTTTGACAAGCTGCTGCATACGGGAAATATGATGTCGCGGATTTCGGCGAGTATCGGACAGCCGAATAGGCTGGCATTCTTTTTAATCTCCATAATTCCCATCGGTTATTTTTTAATACTATCGGAGAAGAAAAAAATAATAAAACTTTTTTATATATTTGGCTGGTTTTCCAGCCTTCTTTGTTTTTTCTTTACTTTTTCCCGGACGTCTTTTTTCTCTTTAATACTTCTGATGGCTTTATATTTGATCATTAATAAAAATAATATTCAAAAAATTGTTTCCCATAAGGCGATAGTCTGCTTTACTCTCGTTATTGTGATATTTTTTGGCGTAATTTTAAGCCGGTCTGTGCCGTCAACCGTAAAAAATTTTTCTCAAAGCAGTTTAAGGCTGAGATTTGCGGAGTGGGAGGCGGCGTGGAATGGCATAGTCAAGAGGAATTTAAAAAGCCATATTGCAGGCTATGGACCGGATACTGCGTACATTACCTATTTTAGGAATAGGCCTCAAATATACAATTACAGCGCCGAAGAATTTGCCACAGGACCAGTGTCATACCGCAATTACTATCTTCATATTTTAAGTACGCTTGGTTTTTTGGGTTTGGCAGCATATTTATTTTTTTATTTTTGTTTATTTGCGGTTTCTTATCGCGGATTAAAAAAAGATTCAGATTCCGAAATGATTTTTTACGGCCTAGCCTCTATTGCTATCACATCATTTTTTTATTACCAGATAGATTTAGTGATGATCATCTTTATGGTTTTTGCGGGCTTATTGGGCAGAGATGTTGAAGTTGCGGTTTCTAAACCGGGGAAAATAATATGCGGAACAGTTTTACTGATGATGGGAATGATTGTCTTTATTAAAGGTGTTGATTTGGCAAAAGCCCAATGGTATTACCACAAAGGCCGTTCAGAAGAGAATTTCACAAGAGTCCTGCGATACAATTCTTTTTATGATGTTTATTTCCGTAATATTTCTCTATTTTATAGCCGTTTGGCCCTGCAGAATCTTGATATGAAAAATGAAAATACGCAAAAAAATATCAACCTGAGTATTGGTTATGCGCAAAAAGCATTTAAATTAATACCCCAAGACCTAAGAAATATAAGAAATTTGATGTCTATCCAATACCAATTCGGCGTTAACTTTGATAAAAAATACCAATATGAGAACTTAAATTTAATAGAAAAACTTACAACCGCCGCACCGACAGATCCCCGCACCTACGATTTGGCAGGGTTGATTTATCTGAATCTTGGCGATCTGAAAAATGCGAGAAAAAATTTTGAAAAAGAAATTGAATTATATGTAGATTCACCAACCCCATATCTTCATTTAGGTGAAGTGGCCAAACAACAGGGATTTTTGGAAGAGGCCTTGAAGTTGCACCAGAAAGCAGTTGATTTGTCGCCCGGATGGGATTTCGCAGAGAATGAATTAAATAAAACCAAGAAATTATTGTTCAAGGAATAATTTGACCTTTTCGTGAATTTGCTGCCAATTGCCGTTTCCCCCTGTTGGGATTAAAACCCAAGCGCCATTATAATCGCCGGCTGGCGGATTGATCAGCAGTCCTGGTTTTTTCTCATCGCCCCAATCGATTGTGAAATTTTTTAAATCGGAAAAATCAGTATACACGTAATCACGACCGAGGGTGATTATTATATCAGCGGAAAGATCAGTGTCTATATCATTTTTTAAATCGGAGATTAATTTCGTGAAAACAGAAGGATTAAGATAGGTTTCAGGTTTTGTGATTTTTGCCCGTATCGCCGAAATAAGTTTCAACTGTCTTTTTGATCTGCCAAAATCCGTTCCTTCATTGCCCTGTGCGTGTCTGCTGCGGACATATTTTAGGGCGGTTTCACCCGTCATGTGCATATTTCCTTTGTCAAAGTGTAATTTTTCAAATCGGCACGGAAATATTTCAAAGATATTATTATCAGAGATATCTATGTTTTCCAAATCATCTTCCGTTTTGCCGCACATGTCTTTTTCCTTACCTTCGATGGGATATTCCGGATCGTCAAATGTGTTTTCTATATCAACATCAACTCCTCCTACAATATCCACTATTTTAGAAAAAGCATGAAAATCAACAACTATTCCATAATGGACAGGGATGCCAAGAACTTCTGATACGGTTGCTTTGGCAAGAATGATCCCTGTTTCCTTGTTTTTCTCCACGCCTTTTGAATACGCCGAGTTTATCTTGTCTTGCAATTCTTCAATCCAGAGATCGCGCGGAATGGAAATAAGTGATATTTTTTTCGTTTTTGAGTTTAGGGATGCGAGAATGATAGAATCTGTTAAATTTGCTCCTTCGTGAACTCCTCCGCCGATTCCCATCACCAAAACATTAACTACTCCACCTGTCTGGCGCAGTTTCTGGTTTGATACGTCAATTGTTTGGAATAATTTTAATAAATAGTTTTTGTGGGTAAAACGCGGCAAAATAATTTTTATAAGCAGGAACAACAACAGAATTATTCCGATTAAACCAAAGGCGAGCTTGAGCAAAAACAAATGGGGGATTAATTTTCGTCTAAGACGGGCGAAATTATTGCTATACATTTTGTAGAATTTCAATGAATGAATCCACGTTCAGGCTTGCTTTACCCGACACAAAACCCTCAGCCCCTGCCAATAGGAGGCTTTTGGCATTTTCCGAATTTACGCTTCCGCCGTATAGAAATTGATAAGGTCCGTATTTATTTTGCCAGCTTGATATTGTTTCCTCAACTTTTGCCGGATCCACAGCCTCAAAAACACCATTTTTGCTGATTGCCGAAGGCGGTTCAAACATGATCGCAATTTGTTGGGGATTATATTTTTTTATATTGCCGGGAAGATCCTGTTCGGATCCGGCACACACAATAGGTTTTATCCCAAAGGGTAGTAAAAAATCGATTTTTGTTTCAATATTTTCGATTTGTTCATTGAAATATTTTTTTCTTTCTGAATGGCCAACCAGTGAGTAGGAAACAAAATCCTTGATTTGATTCACGGACACACAGCCCGTATATGATCCATCCGGAAAATGAGACACATCTTGGCTTCCCAGAGAAACAGAAAAGGGGAAACTTAATATTTTTAAAGTGTCTTTTAAAACAGGAAGATCAATATACGGAGGACATATGACAACTTCGATGTTATCGTTGTTAAGTTTGGTAAATTCCAGTTTAAGTTTGAACTCATCCAGCCAATCTTTGGCCTCTGAGGGGTTTTTATTTGATTTCCAATTTGCAACGATTAATTTTTTCCTCATATATGCTAGTATTTTAGCATCTATGGATGAACTTTTAAAAGAATTAAATTCTAAACAACAAGAAGCGGTGAGGGAAACAGGGGGTCCCATATTAATTTTGGCGGGTGCTGGTTCAGGCAAGACAAGAGTTTTGACATATAAAGTGGCATATCTTGTGGCTGTAAAAAAAATATCACCGGAAAAGATTCTTCTTATAACTTTCACCAATAAGGCTGCAAATGAAATGAAAAACAGGGTTTTATCATTATTGGAAAAATACAAAAAAAATAATATACTGCCATTGTCCGGAACATTTCATTCACTCTGCGCGCGGTTTTTGCGACAAGAAGGACGAGGGGTTGGTGTTTATCCAAATTTTGTGATTTATGACGAGCAGGACCAAAAGGAAGCAATTAAGGTTTGTATGGCAAAACTTGATATTTCACTGAAGAATTTTTCCCCAACAGCAGTATTGAAGACAATTTCTGAAGCCAAAAACGAATTAATTTCAGAGAACGAATATCCAGAATATGCCAGAGGTTTATTTCAGGAAACAGCCTCCAGAGTCTATCTGGAATACCAAAAATTGTTAAAAGAAAATAATGCCCTAGATTTTGACGATCTTTTGTTTAAAGCCGTCCAATTATTACAGAAAGACAAAGAAATACTTACGCAGTATCAAAATAATTACTGCTACATTCTGATTGATGAATATCAGGATACGAATAAGGCGCAATACACTCTTGCCAAACTGCTTTCGGAAAAATCACGCAATATTTGCGTTGTTGGGGATGCCAGCCAATCAATCTATTCATGGAGAGGAGCTGATTATCGTAATTTACTAAACTTCCAAAGAGACTATCCGGATTTAAAAATCTTTCATCTGGAGGAGAATTACCGTTCAACCCAAAAAATTCTTGAGAGCGCAAACAGCGTGATTGCCAAAAACACCTCCCATCCGATTCTTTCTTTGTGGACCAAGCAAACAGGTGGCGAGCAAATTGTTCTTTATCAGGCAAGAAACGAGCAGGAAGAGGCGGAATTTATAGCAGCGCAAATTATTTCTTCTAAAAAAATAAATAAAGAATTCGATGATTATGCGATTTTATACCGCACCAATGCCCAGTCTCGTGTTTTGGAAGAAGTGTTTTTACATTTTGGTTTGCCATACGTGCTGGTTGGCGGCGTGAGGTTCTATGAACGAAAAGAAGTCAAAGATGTTTTGGCCATGCTCAAAGTACTCGTGAACAACCATGATCAAATTTCCTTAAAAAGAATTGAGAAACTCGGAAAAGGCAGATCAATAAAATTTAATAATGCCGTATCGCATCTTGATATTGATAAATTTACAACTATTGAGATATTGGATTTTATGATCGATAAAACAGGATATCTGGAAATGTATAATGAACAAAATCAGGATGACATAATGAGATTGGAAAATATTAAAGAATTGCGTTCCGTGGCCAGTGAGTTTCCAGATATAAACAATTTTTTAGAGAATGTCGCATTGGTGGAGCAAGAATATTATCCCAATCCAAACGTAACAAACAATAAAAAGGCGGTGACGCTAATGACTTTGCATGCTGCCAAGGGTTTAGAGTTCAACACTGTTTTTATGGTTGGAATGGAAGAGGGGATTTTTCCTCACTCGCGTTCGCTTTTAGATCGCACGGCCATGGAGGAAGAGCGGCGGCTTTGTTATGTGGGAATAACCAGGGCAAAACAAAAATTATATTTGACGTATGCAAATAAACGACTGTTATACGGGACAAAATCGCAAAATATGGTTTCCCGTTTTATTTTTGACATTCCGGAACATTTATTAGAGATGGTTTAAAATAACAATAATATGGTAGTATAAAAACATGCTTATTCGAGAAATTTTTCCGGAAGAAAAAGAGAGGTTTAATAAAGCTACAACCCATCCTTTGCAGTCATATGAGTGGGGAGAATTCAGAAAAAAAACCGGATTGAAAGCAGTGAGGCTAGGAATTTTTAACGGAGATACCCTTATTTCTTCGCTGCAATTCACAATACATAAGTTTCCGCTGATCGGCGCCAATATCGGCTACCTTCCAAAAGGACCTTATCCAAACGCGGAGATTTTGGAGGCCTTAATGAAATTTGGCGAACTGAATAATTGTATTTTTATTCAACTGGAGCCAAACAAAGAAAAAGCAGGAAATGAAGAAGATTTATCCAAAAAATTCCATAATTTAAAACCAAGCACAAGACCGCTTTTTACAAAGTACACATTTTATATTGATTTACGAAAAAGCGAAGAAGAACTTTTTGCCCAAATGAAAGAGAAAACCCGATACAATGTTCGTTTAGCCCAAAAAAGAGGTGTTGTAGTGAGGGAAGAAAACACCATGCAGGCTTTTGGGGAATATTTAAAGCTTTTATCACAAACAACCAGGCGTGATAAATTTTTTGCCCACAACAAAAATTATCATAAATTGATGTGGGAAACGCTTTCTCCGGAAGGCACGGCCAGATTATTAATCGCAAGATACAACGGCAAGCCCTTGGCTGCTTGGGTTTTGTTTGTCTGGCATGATTTTCTTTATTATGCCTATGGGGCATCATCAAGCGAAAACAGAGAAGTTATGGCATCAAATTTGATGTATTTTGAGGCGATGAAATTTGGTAAAAAGCTAGGACTTTCCACATTTGATTTGTGGGGCGCTTTGGGTTCTAATCCAAACCCCAAGGATCCGTTTTTCGGTTTCCATCGTTTTAAAGAAGGCTATGGAGGAAAACATATAGAATTTATGGGAAGTTACGATTTAATTCTCAATAGTCCCTTCTACCAAATTTATCAGGTTTTGGATAAAATACGCTGGAAATTTCTTAATCTTAAAAACAAACTGCCGCCACTTTAAACTTCTCTTATGTGCGACATCAGACAGAGCGGGTCTTATAAGTCTTTCATGGAAAGTTTGGGTTGGAAAGTAGTGCATATTTATAACAAAAAAAATAAAACAAACAATTCTGTTTTTATCAGAACTATTCCGATATTGGGATCATTTATTAAAATATTAAGAATTAAACCACCTATTCCTTATGCAAAAATTTCAGAATTGGCCCAAAAATTCAGAGCATTCAAAATTCAGATAGAGGCGGATTCTGTTGTGTTGGCAGACACGCCCGACAAAAACGGGTATACATATTGGGGTTATAAAAAAACAGAAAACCCTCTGATTCCCACAAAAACAATTCTGATCGACTTATCAAAAAACCAGGAAAAAATTTTTCAAAGTTTTTCGCCCGAAAAAAGAAGAGCTATCAGAAGGGCGGGTAAAAATAAGTTAGAAGTGAAAGAAAGCGCAGACATTGAAGAATTTATATTTTTAAAAAATTCTCAACTTTGGCCGTTTGGTTTTTTGTTAAGCGGAGAAATTAAAAAACTGTGGAAAGCGTTTTTTTTCAACGGAAAAGCAAAGCTTATTATCGCAAAAAATAAAGGAGAAAAAATCCCGCAGGCCGGGGTTCTTCTTTTATTTCACAAGAACACGAGTTACTACTGGCTGGCCTCAGCAACCAAATCTGGAAAACATTTGTTCGCGCCTGCGCTGGCAGTTTGGGAAGCGGTCAAGCTCAGCAAAAAAATGGGCTATAAGTTTTTTGATTTCGAAGGCATAGAAGATGAGCGGTTTAGGAATACTAGAAGTTGGGAGGGGTTTTCGAGATTTAAACTCGGGTTTGGCGGCAAAATTTTCATTTATACCGAACCGATTCAAAAATCATGCCTTGCGGGATTATAAAAAGGACATATTTGGTTATATTCGCACCATTTGCACCACAGGCCTGTTTTGGCAGGGAAAACACTTTTTTGGATTTCTTGTACATCTTTTAAGATTTTTTCTTTTTGGTTTTCAATTTGTATTTCCGACCGCGTTGTTGAAACCTTAGCTTGTTTTTCCAAGAAAAACAAAGTGAGATTTTTTGGTTTTATTCCCATGACTTCTTTGCTGGCCAGTGCGTAAATTGTCAATTGCTCGTCTTTTTCAATATTTTTTTCCTTATCTTTTGATTCACCGGTTTTATAATCAATGATTTCATAGCTTTTATCCTGGTGCACATCAATCCTGTCAATTGCGCCAACCAGATAGACGTTTCCAACTTTTATGCGAAATTTTCTTTCCAAAAAAACAGGTTTTCCAAACAGATTTTTTTGTTTTGAATAATAATTTTCAAGGATCCACTCTCCGTGTTTATAAGTTTTTTCTTTATGTTTTTGATTTTGATAACCTTGTGCTAATTCCGCAAAATGATTTCGATAAAGATTAAATAATTGACTTTTTGTTTTTGCTTTATTGGCAAGATCAAACTTATGAAAATCACGAAGCGTGCGGTGCAGAACCTGTCCAAAATTAAGAGCAGAATTGGGAATGCCAGTCACTCCGAGTATATATTTATAATGATATTTCAACGGGCAGGTGTTAAAAGTTTCAATTTGGGAAAAACTGATATGGTTTAGGGTCAGAGATTTTGCGCCGGTTGTGGTTGATATTTGTGTTGAATTTTTTCTTGTTGAAAGCAAAAACCGGTCATTGAGAGCCGGAAGAGAATTGGTTTGATGTTTTTCCGTAATAATTTCCTGGAGAAAGCCGGATGGTTTTTTTTCCCGCACGCCGCCATAATTTTTTGCCCACGACAAATACAGTAAATTTTTAGCTCTTGTTGCTCCGACATAAAATAACCTTCTTTCCTCTGCCAGGTGGTAATTGTCAAGAGGAAGAGTTTCTTTGATAAGAGTTTCTGGGATTGGGAGCTGTTCCTTTCTTTCTCTGGACGGAAAACGGTCGGATGTCAGATTTACTATAAACACAACAGGAAATTCCAAGCCCTTGGCCGAGTGAATTGTCATAAGCTTGACTGTGTCGATATCCTCAATTTCTGCCTGAGCAGGATTTTCTCCTGCCTCAATGAGAAGGTCAAGATAGTCGATAAATTCATAGGCCGTAGGATTGTCGGTTTGTGATTCAAAGTTTTTTACTTTTTCAAAAAAAAGATTAATATTTTTTATTTTTAAACTGCTTTCAACCGATTCATTGGCAATCAGGGATTTTATATAGCCGGATTCGATCAGGAATTCATATAAAATCTGAGTTACCAAACGAAAATGAATTTTATTCATAAGGCTTTTTATAAGATCAAAAAATTTTGTAAGAGTTTTTGAGATTTTTGCTCTTTCCTGCAATGAATCATAAAGATTTATTTTATTTGTCCGGCAGATTAAAAGAATTTCGGAAATATCTTCCGGTTTGTGCGAAAAGATACTGGAAATAAGCAGGTGATACAGGGAAGTATTGTCTTTTGGATTGGTTAAGAATCTGATAAGCGATATCAGACATTTAATTTCTTCCTGGTTGAAAAGCCCTCTGTTCCCAACGAGAGAATAGGGAATTCCACATCTTTTAAGACTTGTTACAAAAGCGTCAAGATGATTGTTGGCTCTTGCGAGAATTGCAAAATCGGAATATTTATACCTTTCCTGCTTTTTTAAAGTTTTAATTTCCCCGACAATAAAATCGCTTTCCTGCTCTATGTCTTCCACAGGAACAACAAGGGGAAATGCTGCTTTGTCTTTTTTTGTTAAACTTTGAAGTTTTTTGTTTATTTTTAATTTAATTTCCAGCCGGTCAGGGTTATTAAACCGGATTAATTGATAGCTCGCGTCTAGTATTTTTTGAGTTGATCTGTAATTTTGGGCGAGCACAATGGTTTTGGCATTTTTGTATTCTTTTTTAAAATCCAGAATATTAGATATTGATGCGCCCCTGAATTTGAAAATAGCCTGATCGTCATCTCCCACGACAACCAGGTTGGGATTATCATTATTCGGTGCCAGAAGTTTTACAATTTCAAATTGGGCGATATTTGTGTCTTGAAATTCATCAATAAGAATATGTTTAAACTGAGATTGGTATTTGTGAAGAATTGACGGACGTGTTTTAAACAGGCGGATGGTCCAGACCAAAAGGTCGCCGAAATCCATGGAATTAGTAGAAAGCAGAAGTTCCTGATATTTTTTATAAGCGCCTGATATTTCTTTCAATTTATCGATTTCTTCCTTTTCGTAATCTTTACTGGTGGTATTTTGAGAAGATAATTTAAGCGTATATTCTGAAAAATCATCTTCGGTTATAATTTCATCTTTGGCATGGGAAAAAAATGTCAATAAGGCCGTCACAAATTTTGCCGGATTACCAAGCGGCCGATAGAATTCCAGGTCGAAATCAAAAATATTTTTTCTGATCAGAAGCCACTGCTCGGGTTCTGATAATATTTTAAAGGACGGATCCAAGCCGATTTCCAGAGCTTCCTCTCTTAGAATTCTTTCGCAAAACGAATGGAAGGTGGACAGCCAGGGCTCTTCATAGCCTAGCGGCATTGCTTCGTCAACTCTGTTTAGCATCTCTTCGGCGGATTTTTCGGTGAAGGTCAAAGCCAATATTTCGTGGGGTTTTATATTTTGATGGGTTAATAAATGCTTTATTCTTTGGGTAATGACAGTTGTTTTGCCGGTTCCTGCCCCGGCTACAATCAATAAAGGTCCATTGGCGTGGATGATTGCCTTTTTTTGTTGAAGATTGAGTTTGATATTACTCATGGCGTGCAATTATACTACTCCGGTTTAGTTTCCGGGAAATCCATTACTTTTGTATGGGCAATTTTTTGTCCAAGGCCAATAAAGCTATTAGAAACATTATTCATTTGAGCATAAGCGTTGTTGATGTGTTTGCCAAGAACAAAAAGATTTCCTTCCACTTTTTCATAGTCAGCGCTGATAGAGCGTAGCAATCTAAAAACTTCCCGCGATTTTGTTTCTATTTTTTTCCCTTCGAAGGATAAAAGAATCATTTGTAAATGGGCATATAAAGTAGATGGGGAGACCATATAAACCCTGCTTTTTCTGGCGAAATGAGTAAGTTCCACTTCCTGGGCTATTTCATAATAGACATTTTCCGCGGGAACGTACATAAGGGCAAAATCCATGGTTCCCTCGTTTGTCAGAATATATTTTTTGGCAATAGTTTCAATATGTTTTTTGACATCCTTAATAAATTCCTTTCTGGAGATGTTTCTTTCAGCTTCTGTTTCGCCTTTTGCCATTTTCTGAAAGTTTTCCATAGGAAATTTTGAATCTATCGGCAATATTCCTGCATCGGTTTTAATGGCGGCATCAACCTTTTCGCCGGAACGGAATTGATATTGCAGGAAAAAGCTGTGTTTGGGAAACATCTGTCCTATTAAATCGGATAAAACTTCTTCGCCGATTTCACCCCTCAGCTTTGGTGATTTGAGAAAATCCTGCAGATCTTTCATACTTCTTCCAATTTCTGACATTTTACCGATTTCCCGGTTCACCCCGCTTATTATTTGTGCTGCCTGATCCAATCTGTCGTTTAGAATCTTGGTATTTTGGTTTAGTGTTTGATTAATATTTTGATTTGTGGAATTGATTGCTTCGTTAAGCGTTTTATGCAGGGAGTCTATTGAATTTTGAGTGGATTTGGCCCACTGAAAAAGCGAATCATCAGGTTTATTTTGGTTTTTCAGCTCTGACAGCTTTAGATTTAACCACAACGCCAAAACAGAAAAAATAAAAAGGATAATAATAATAAATATGCCGAACTGGTCCATTCTAATTTTGTGCCAAGATTATATAAGTCCAAAGCGTAATTTTCTGTATAATTATAACAATAAAAAAAGTAGAATAGAAATTATGAGAAAATTCAAAAAAGGCGATATCTTAAAATGTATCGTATTTTTATCTTCACTGGTTGGCGCTTTATATTTGGTTTTATCTTTTCCACCGGAAAATTATACAATTCCATTGTTTTTTTTATTGTTATTTCTGGTTTTTTTCACTTTTTTCTCTTTTGTAATGCCTTTTACGTTCAGTCCGACAACAGCTGTAATCGGCTATTTTCTGCTTCGTTATTTTCATATGGATAACTTGGTAAATTTACTTTTACTTACAGCATTGGTATTGGCGCTTTTTGTTTATGAATGGCATAAATGATTTGCTTTCCGGCCTCAAATCGGGTATTTTAAATGCATGAAGAAATTTTATATTACAGCAGCAATTCCCTATGTCAATGCCAAGCCGCACATTGGCCATGTTTTGGAATTTGTTCAGGTTGATGTTCTGGCAAGGCTTCATCAACTTAGGGGAGAAGAGGTGTTGTTGTTGTCGGGTGGAGATGAAAATGCCTTAAAAAATGTGCAGGCGGCAGAAATTGCCAAAAAAAATGTGCAAGAGTTTGTTGATATAAATACTAAGATTTTTTTTCAGCTGACCAAAAAGCTCAACGCCAATTTTGATGTTTGGCAAAAAGGCAGTGACCAAAAGACTCACTTTCCTTCTTCCCAACAGCTTTGGAATTTATGTTTGAAAAATGGCGATATTTATAAAAAATCATATGAAGGCCTGTATTGTGTTGGTTGCGAAACGTTTTATTCCCCTGAAGAATTAGATATAAACGGTGAATGTTTTGAGCATCCGGGGAAAAAATTAGACAAAGTTTGTGAAGAAAATTATTTTTTCCGGCTATCAAAATATCAGGATCGGCTTATACAGATAATAGAAAACAATGAATTTGAGATAGTGCCTTCATTCCGCAAGAACGAAGTTATTTCGTTCTTGAAATCCGGACTGAAAGATATCAGCGTTTCCAGATCAAACGAAAGAGCAAAAAATTGGGGAATTCCGGTTCCAAATGACAGTTCGCAGAGAATATACGTCTGGTTTGATGCTTTAAATATTTATCAAAGCGGAATAGGTTTTGGTTGGAATGAAAAAAAATATAAAAAATGGTGGCCGGCAGACATACATGCGATTGGTAAAGGAATATCCCGGTTTCATGCGGTTTATTGGCCGGCATTTTTAATGTCAGCAAACCTGAAACTTCCAAAAAAACTGCTAGTTCACGGATATTTCACAGTCAACGGCCAAAAAATGTCAAAAACAGTTGGAAATGTTTATGATCCGATGCCGTTGTTAGATAAATATGGCTCCGACCCTGTCCGGTATTATTGTCTGGCTAAAATTGATCCGTTCGATGATGGTGATTTTTCGGAAGAAAAATTTATAGCTGCCTACAATTCCGATTTAGCTAACGGGTTGGGAAATCTTGTTTCGCGGGTCGTGGGAATGGTAGAAAAATATTGCGGCGGCATAATTCCAAAGCCATCAATTGCTTCTGAAAAACTGCCATTGCAATCAGGTATTGAACTTCAAAGCTGGATCAAGATCAACGCGGCTTTAGATAAATTTCAATTCAACGACGCGCTTGGCGCCGTGTGGGAGTTTATTGCTTGCGCTAATAAATATGTTGATGATAATAAGCCATGGGAGCTTGACAAAACAGACCATGTGAAATTAAAAGATGTTTTGTATGATTTGGTGGAGTCTTTACACCAAATTGCCTGGCAAATTTATCCTTTTCTTCCTGAAACCTCATTAAAAATTGCAAAAGCCATAGGCGCGCATTACCTATTAAAAGAAAAATTAAATTATCAAAACAGCTACCAGCCGGTTTTACCCGGATCAAAAATATATCTTAGCGAACCGCTTTTTCCACGTGTTTAACAAGAATGGTATATCAATTGAAAATGATTACTTAAAATTAATAATTATTTAATGCTTATTGACACGCATTGCCATCTTAATTTTTCCTGCTATCAGGCTGATTTGGAAAAAGTCATAGACCGTGCGAAAAAAGACGATGTGCGCAAAATCATTTGCGTTGGAAGCAATATCAAAGATTCCCGTACTGCTTTTGAATTGGCAAAAAAATTTCCAGGCGTAATTTATCCAGCTGTTGGAATTCATCCGCAAAAAACCGATCCCAAAAATACAGATTCAATTGAAGAACAAATAAATCAGCTTAAAATTTTATGCAGAAAGCCAGGAATTGTCGGAATAGGTGAATGCGGCTTGGATTTTTCCGATCCTCCCCAAAATGAGGAAAAGAGAAACACAGTTGATCAGATGAAATTATTCCAAATGCAGATAGAAATGGCAAAGGAATTTAGTTTGCCGCTTGTTATTCATTCCAGAAAAGCATTTTTCGACACTATTGATGTTATGCATAAATATTCCGGCCTGAAGGGTGTTTTTCATTGCTACAGCGGTGGAAAAAGCTGGATAAAAGAAGTGGCGCAGATGGGTTTTTTCTTTGGGGTTGATGGGAATATCACATATGATGCGGGACTTATGAATGTTTATCGGGAAATTCCCATTGAAAGAATCATCTTGGAAACAGATTCGCCGTTTTTAGCCCCGTTGCCGTATCGCAGAAAGCGCAACGAGCCAAAAAATGTTAGAATGGTGGCACAAAAGATTGCTGAAATAAAAAATATCCCGCTTAAAAATCTGATTTCTCAAGTTGAGAAAAACACAAACGAGCTTTTTAGCCTATGTTAAGAAAATTCTTAACCAATAACGATAAAAAAATTTTGCGGCTTCTGGAAATTTTAATTGGTCTTTCAACCTGGTTGATTATCACCATGCCGGTTTGGCTTTCTGTTTGGCATCCGGCAGCAGTCGCATATTTTGTTTTAGTTTTTGATGTCTTCTGGTTTTATAAGTCACTAAACTTAGGAGTTAATGCCATCAGGTCATATCTGAAACTTTCAGTTTATATGCGGATTGATTGGAAGGAAAAAGCTAAAAAACTCCAAGACTGGGAGAAGATTTACCATGTTGTTATAATTCCGGAATACACAGAGCCGTTAAGTGTTTTGAGGGATACAGTGTTGAATTTAACAAAACAGGATTTTCCCAAGGAGCGGATTATTGTTATTTTGGCAACGGAAGCGCGCGATACGGAAGCGGTAAAAACAGGAAGGACATTGAAAAAAGAATTCAAAGATCGGTTTTTGGAGTTTATTGTTACATCCCATCCTGATGCCATCGGAGAAGTCAAGGGTAAATCCTCAAATATGGCATATGCCGCCAAGGAAGCGACTAGGATTATTGAAGATAAAAAAATTGATATAAATTTTGTAACCATCACCTCGTGCGATGCCGACGCACTTTTGCATCCTAAATATTTTTCTTATCTGACATCAGAATTTTTGTCAGACACGGATCGTTATTATCACTTTTACCAGTCAGCCATTATGTTTTATAGCAATATCTGGAAAATTCCTCTGCCGGGAAGAGTATTAAATACTTTGGGAAGCGTGTGGTCTTTGGCGCAATTGGTTTTGGAAAGAAGATTAATTAATTTTTCGACTTATTCGTTGTCTTTGAAAACAGCCAGAGATGTTAATTATTGGGGAAGAACAGTGATTCCGGAAGATTATCATATGTTTTTTAAAACCTATTTTAAATACGGCGAGAAAGTGGCCACTAGGCCGATATTTTTACCAACGCTTGCGGACGCGGCCGAATCTACATCTTTTTGGAGAACCATGGTTAATCAGTATGAACAGGTAAAACGTTGGGCCTGGGGCGTTTCAGACGATCCCTGGTTAATTAAAAACCTTTTTTTACACAGCGAGATTCCTTTGGGTGACCGGCTTGCAAGATTATTCTATGTGCTTGTTGATACCCATCTGATTTGGCCGACCAACTGGTTTATCCTCACTCTGGGAAGTAATATTCCTCCGCTTGTCAATCCGGTTTTTAGCAGAACAGTTTTGGGACATACACTGCCGGCCGTATCCTCTTTAATCTTAACCATAAGCACATTGTTTATCATCATGGTTGTAATTGTGGATATAAAACTCAAGCCCCCAAGACCTCAATCGTTTAAAGTCTGGAAAACGCCGATGTTATATTTGCAATGGCTGAGCCTGCCTGTGGTTGGTTTTATTCTCTCATCACTTCCCGGACTTGATGCGCACACAAGATTGTTATTAGGAAAAAGGCTTGAATATAGAGTGACAGAAAAGATCTAAAAAAAGGTTATTGTCTTTTGCTTAAATATGGATTTTTCTCTTTTTTATAAAATCCCCTTGACTTATTTGACGCAAAACTATTGGCGGGATGAAGTTTTCAGAGTTTTAATGGCAAAAAATTCCCTGTCTGATATTATCAGATTAACTTACAATGACGGACAGCCTCCGCTTTATTATTTCTTCCTAAAAGCATGGATGTTTTTGTTTGGGGATAGCGAAGTTGCAACCAGAACCTTTTCCCTCGTCTGTTTTGAATTATTGGTTTTTATCTTTTGGAAATTTTTAAGAAAACAGGTTTCCGGCAGTTTTGTTTCTTCCAAAATAGGCTTACTGCTGCTTTGTTTCAATCCGGCACTGATCTATTTTGCTTTCGAAGCAAGAGTGTATATGTTGTTTATGCTGATTGTCCTTTTGAGTAATTTATATTTATGGCAGAAAAAATATGTTTTATGGTGTATTGCCGCTCTGATTGGTTTATACACCAACAATTTTATGATCTTTATCATCCCGTTTCAGTTGTTTTGGATTTATTCGCAGATAAGGAAAAAATCGGTTATTTTGCATTATATGTTGTGGTTATTGATCGGGTATCTTCCCTGGATTGGGGTTTTTGTTCACCAGTCGATGCTTATTAAAAATGATTTTTGGGTAGCCCCGGTTGGTTTTGGAACTTTGGAGAATACAATTGCCGGAATATATTTTGCGTATGAAAACGATCCTGTTTCCATACGGCCTCTTTTTTTTTATTTAAGCCTGGCATTACTGCCAATATTTTTGTTTGGCGGCAGATCAAAATTGGTTAATTTTTTACAAATAGGGTTTTGGGGACCATTGATTTTAATATTATTAATCTCTGTTTTTGTCCGTTCAATTTTTCTTCCAAGATATTTAAGTTTTTTAATTCCCACAATGATTTTTCTTTTGACCATTTTTCTGTCCCAACTTCCAAAAAACATCCGCCTGCTGTTTTTTTCTCTTGCGTTATTGCTTAATATCTATGTTTCGGCCCTTCTTTATCCTTTCCGCTTAAAGCCGGATATCAGAAGCGCCGTAAATTTTATTCTGGCGGATTTTCATCAGGAAGACGTGATTTATACCACTTCCCTTAATTTCTTTGAGACTAAATATTACTTTGCGAAATTCGCCCCGAAAAGTTATACTGATAACGCCAGAATAAAAATATATTCAAAAACCAATCAGGTTCCATTTTTTGTAGGAAAGGTCTTGATTCAAGATGAAGATATCACAAACAAAATCCTTCCAGGTAAAAGAATTTTTACAATCGATCAAGAAGCAAAAGTTAGAAACTCCACCTGGTACAGATAGATTCATCACGCTTGGTGTTTTGATTTCATTTTTTCTTGTTTTTTCCCAAGCGCTTTTTCTCCTTCTTGTTTATCGTTCTCTGCCCAACGAGCTTCCTCTTTTTTATTCAAAACCATACGGAGAAGAGCAGCTTGGAGGAAGGATTGCTTTGTGGATTTTACCACTATTTTCGATTCTGATTTTTCTTTTTAATACGATTTTGGTCAGAAGGACAAATTTTCCGTCAAGTCTTAAGCGCATGCTGATACTTATCAGCATGTGTGTTTCTTTATTTTTTATGATAACGGAATTTAAGATAATTACCTCTTGACAACCATTGGCACTCATGCTATCTTAGTGCTAATCAGAGCCTGTATTGATCTTGTTTATTTCAATATTTAGGAGAGTTTATGTCTACTTTATCTGACAGAGAAACAGAACTACTTAAGGCTATTATTGATGAATACATTAATTCCGCAACTGCAGTGGGTTCTGAAACGATAGAAAAAAAATATCCAAAACTAGGAGTTTCTCCCGCAACAATTCGAAACGATATGGTGAAATTGACAAAACTGGGCTATCTCAAGCAACCCCACACTTCCGGTGGACGCATTCCTACTTCTCTGGGTTTAAAATTTTATATCGACCAATTGATGAAAGAGAAAGAGATGTCAACGGCAGAAGAAGTGGCGGTGAAAGATAAGATTTGGGATTATCGGGACAAAATGAATAAGCTTTTAAATGAAGCAACTCATACTTTGGCAGAAAAAACCAAAACCATGGCGGTTGCAGCAACAGACGAAGGAGATGTTTATTATGCCGGAGCAGCCAATATTTTAGACATGCCGGAATTTTATGATATTGAGTTGACCCGCGCTGTTTTAACCCTGGTGGATGAAAAAGGAAAACTGCAGGAAATCATCTTTCGTCAAAACGTGGATGAAGATATCCAGATTATTTTTGGCGAAGATCTGGAAAACAATAATTTGCGGCCTTGCGGATTTATTTTTTCGAGATTTGAAACCGGTTCCAAACACGTTGGCGCCTTGGGTATTATTGGTCCTGCCAGACTTGATTATTCGTATATAATTCCGATCGTAAGATATGTCAACGGGCTTTTAACAGAATTAACGGGCCGTTGGTAGGACGCACAACATGAAGAATCAGGATTTTGAAGAATTAAAAAAACAGCTTGAAGAAGCACAAAAAAAAATAGAAGAACTGACCATCAACTGGAAAAGAGCACTGGCAGATTACCAGAATTTGGAAAAAAGAACGGTTTCTGACAAACAGACAGCGACAGTATATGTTTCCAAATTATTATTGATAAAATTTTTGGAAGTGCTGGATTTATTGAAAAGCGCGCAAAAACATCTGAACGATGAAGGATTAGAACTTGTGATTAAGAAATTTTTGGATATTCTACGTTTGGAAGGAGTGGAAAAAATTGAGACGAAAAATTCAAATTTTGATCCGGGATTGATGGAATGCGTTGAGGTTGTGGAAGGGGAATCCGATAACTGTGTTGCCGAAGAGTTAAGCGAGGGATATGTGTTTCAGGAATATTTATTACGGCCTGCCAGAGTGAAAGTTTACAAAAAAGCAGAAAAAGAAAACAATAATTAAATATTGGTAGACAAGGAGGATATATGTCAAAAATAATTGGAATTGATCTTGGTACGACTAACTCATGTGTCGCCGTGATGGAGGGTGGTTCACCCAAAGTTATCCACAGCAAGGAAGGAAGAAATGTGATTCCGTCAGTGGTTGATCCTGTTTCCCGGGTGGTAGGGGATGTTGCAAAAAGACAACTCGTCTTAAAACCCAAATCAACCATTTTCAGCATCAAGCGTCTGGTGGGGAGAAAATTCACCGATCCGTCTGTGCAGTTTGATATTAAATGGTTGCCATATATGATCAAAGCGGGACGCGACGGAATGGCAGTGGTGGAGGTTGAAGGCCGAACTTTTACTCCGCAGGAAATTTCTGCCATGATATTGCAGAAAATAAAGGCCGATGCTGAAAGTTATTTGGGAGGAATAGTTGACAAGGCCGTGATTACGGTTCCCGCATATTTTGATGATGCCCAGCGCCAAGCCACAAAACAGGCCGGGCAAATTGCAGGACTGGAGGTTTTAAGAATTATCAACGAACCAACAGCCGCGGCTTTGGCTTATGGCTTAGACAAGAAACAGGCGCACAAAATTGTTGTTTATGATTTGGGTGGCGGAACCTTTGATATTTCCGTATTAGAGCTGGGAGAAGGCGTTTATGAAGTGAAAGCGACAAATGGCGATACCCATCTGGGAGGTGACGATTTTGACAAGAAGATTTTGGATTATCTGGCTTTAGAATTTAAAAAAGAAAATAATGTGGATTTGACCAAGGATTCCCAAAGCCTGCAGCGTCTTCGCGATGCGGCAGAAAAGGCAAAAATCGAATTGTCGTCTTCGCCGGAAGCAGATATTAATCTGCCGTTTATTACTCAGGGGTCAAACGGACCTCTTCATCTTACAACCAAGCTGACCCGGGCCAAAATGGAGCAAATTGTTGATGAGTTAATCCAAAAAACCATAGAACCGGTCAAAAAATGTTTGGCCGATGCAAAGGTTGGGGTTTCTGATATTGACGAAATTGTGATGGTGGGAGGGATGACCCGTATGCCCAAAGTGGTTGAAGTTGTCCAAAAATTTTTTGGCAAAGAACCGAATAAATCCGTCAATCCCGATGAAGTGGTTGCGGTTGGAGCATCGGTGCAGGCTGGTGTTTTGGGAGGAGATGTCAAAGACGTTTTGCTTTTAGATGTTACTCCTTTGACTTTGGGGATTGAGACCCTGGGTCAGGTTTCAACACCTTTAATCAGCAGAAATACAACAATCCCAACTTCAAAATCCCAGGTTTTTTCAACGGCGGCAGATAACCAAACCTCAGTGGAAATAAATGTTTTACAGGGTGAAAGACCGATGGCTTTGGACAATAAATCTTTGGGGAGGTTTATTCTGGATGGAATTCCGCCGGCGCCAAGAGGTGTTCCCCAAGTTGAAGTCATTTTCGATATTGATGCGAGTGGAATATTGAATGTGACCGCCAAAGACAAGGCAACCGGAAAAGTCCAAAGCATCAAAATAACCGGATCAACGGGCTTGAATAAAGACGAAATCGAGAAGATGACAAAAGAGGCGGAATTGCACGCGGATGAAGATAAGGCAAAAAAGTCAAAAGCAGAAAACCGTATTCAGGCGGAATCACTGATTTTTACAGCAGAGAAATCTCTCAAAGAGGCAGGAGAGAAAGTGGCTCCGGAGGCAAAGAAGGAAGTGGAAGAAAAAATTACAGCTCTAAGAGGAGTGTTGGATTCTGGTTCGGCGGAAGACATCAGTTCCAAAACACAGGAGTTGTCGGATTCTTTGGCAAAAATCGGAAGCGCGATGTATCAAAGCCAGCCGGGTGACCAAAAGCAGGAACAGGCGCAACCCGAAACGCAATCCGACACGCCGAATAATGAGAATAGCACAAATAATAATACCAACCAGACAAAAACAGACAAGGTGGAAGAAGGGGAAGTAGTGCAGTAATTTATCAATTGGCAAGTCTCAGGCGTTAATAAAAAAGCGCGGTGGTGTGATCCACCCGCTTTTGTTTGTAGCAAACTTATGGCACAAAAAGATTATTACGAAGTTTTGGGTATTCAGAAAAATGCATCTTCCGAAGAGATAAAAGCAGCCTACCGCAAACTTGCCCTGCAGTGGCATCCGGACAGGCATGTTCAGGATAAAAAAATAGCGGAAGAAAAATTCAAGGAAATCAATCAGGCTTATCAAATTTTGTCTGATCCGCAAAAAAAAGAAACTTATGACCAATTTGGACATAGTGCTTTTGAACAGGGCGGGGCGGGACAGGGTTTTGGCGGTCAAGGCTATTCCCAGGGGCCGTTTAACTATACCTATTATACCAGTAATCCCCAGGGGTTTGATTTTAGCTCGGGTGATTTTTCCGACCCTTTTGACATCTTCGAACAATTTTTCGGAGGCGCATCGCCGTTTGGCCAAAGACGGGGTCCAAGGAGAAAATCATATTCTTTGACAATAGATTTTATGGAAGCCGTCAAGGGAGTGAAAAAAGAAGTGGTCATTGACGGAAAAAAAACAACGATCAAAATACCGGCAGGCGTGTCAGACGGACAGCGCATTAGATTCAGTGATTTTGACATTGTTTTAGATATAAAGCCAAGCGCCAAATATAAAAGAGAAGGAGACGATTTAATTGCCGAAGAGAAAATCAGCATCGGCCTTGCGGCTATTGGAGGAATATTGCCGCTTGAGACACTTGATGGCGTCGAGAAGATCAAAATCCATTCAGGCACCCAGCCTGGGACTTTAATCCGGCTGCGGGGGAAAGGCGTTCCGCATGTCAGAGGAGGCGGGCGGGGCGATTTATATATCAAGTTGAACGTCAGAATACCAGAAAAACTCACAGGACGCCAGAAAGATCTTCTACGGGAATTTGAAGGAGAAAAAAAAGAAAAGACTACATGGTTTTAATTCATCTTTAGGATTACTGGCTTCCTTTTACAACAGGAAATCCGCTTGGATCAAAACCAGTTTGTGCTTCCTTAATTATTACAGTTGCATGAGGTTCAACTTGTCCTGTACCAGGACCAAGTCCGGCATCGTCTCTGCCGGGAAGATACGCCTCATCCTCTGGTTCGTTAAGTCCGGTTCTTGCCATATTATCACCATATTCGGCCATAAGATCTTCTTAGATAAATCAAATAAGCTTGAGCATACAACTTTTTCTGCCAAAAAGCAAACTTTATATTGGAACAATACTTTTTTGACAAAGAGTGTTTGTTGTGGTAGATTAATAACAGTTTTAAATTATTAACGGTGGGAAGATCCCACCATTTTTATTAATATGCCAGCTATTCAAAGAAGTGAATTTGCTCTAGCCTTAAACCAAGTCTGTACAGAAAGAGGCGTTGATCCGGAAGTGGTTTTGGAAACTATCAAAGCCGCAATTCTGGCTGCCTATAAAAAGGACTATGGTGTTTTTGAGATTGAAACGATGCGGGTGGACATCAATCCTGATTCCGGAGAAGCAAAGATTTTTCATGAAGGTAAAGATGTGACGCCTCCAGGGTTTGGCAGAATAGCTGCCCAGACAGCCAAGCAGGTGATTTTGCAAAGAATCAGGGAAGCAGAAAAACACGCGGTGATCACCGACTACGCGACAAAAATCGGCACAATCACAAACGGAATGGTTTTGAGATTTGATGGTCCAAATATTTTAGTCGATATCGGGAAAACCGAAGCAGTCATGCCTCCCCAGGAACAGGTGCAAAACGAAAAATACCGCATTAATCAACGCCTGGTTTTTTATCTTGAAGGAATCAGAGAAACTTATAGAGGACAGGAAGTTGTAGTTTCCCGTTCCCACGAAAAATTAGTGGAAGGACTTTTCAGAAGGGAAGTGCCTGAGGTGGCCTCAGGAGCAGTCGAGTTAAAAATGTTGGCAAGAGAAGCTGGTTCAAGAACAAAAGTTGCAGTTTCGTCAACGCAAAACGGCGTTGATCCGGTTGGGTCATGCGTTGGTCAAAAAGGAGTGAGAGTCCAAGCCGTTATTAATGAAATAAACAACGAAAAAATTGATATCATTCAATGGAATAATGACCCGGCGAAATTTATTGCCTATTCTTTGTCTCCGGCCAAAGATATCGAAGTTCAATTAATCAGCGATAAAAAACAAATAGCACTGGCAATTGTTCCGGACGAACAATTGTCTTTGGCAATCGGCAAAGACGGGCAAAATGCAAGACTGGCCGCAAAACTGACAGGCTGGAAAATTAATATTAAAGGACAAAGCCAGTGGGATCCAAAAAATATGGATGATGATGACCAATCAGAGCCGAGCGAAGATTTGAATGCCTCGTCTTCCAAAACAGCAGAGACACCAAAACATGACGCAAAAGTACCAAAAAAGACAAAAAAGAAAACGCAAACCAAAAAAAGCGCCAAAGAGGATAAAGAAGAAAAAACGGTATGAAAATTGCAGCCGAAAAAAATAATATATGGCAAAGAAAACAAATATTGATAAGAAAAACAATGCATTTCTGCGCCCTCCGATTGTGGCCGTGCTAGGCCATGTTGATCACGGCAAAACCACCCTTTTAGACACCATCAGAAACAGTGAAATTGCCAAAAGAGAATTTGGCGGAATAACACAACATATTGGAGCCTATCAAGTGGAAATTGATACCAAAGACGGAAAGAAAAAAATAACTTTTATCGATACTCCGGGCCATGAAACATTTACCAAAATACGCTCCCGAGGTGCAGAAGTTGCTGATATTGCCATCCTGGTGGTGGCAGTTAATGACGGAATCCAGCCCCAGACTATTGAATCCATAGAACTTATCAAGCAGGCAAAAATTCCTTTTATTGTCGCGATTACTAAAATTGATTTAGGTCTTCGCCAGGAGACAATTAAGAAAAAATTGGCAAAGTTTGACGTTTTGGTGGAAGAAGAAGGCGGAAATGTGGTTTGTGTGGGAGTGTCTTCCAAAACCAAAGAAGGAATAAAGGATCTTTTGGAAATGATTGTTTTATTGTCAGAAATGAAAGAACTGTCTTTTGATCCTTTGGCAAAACCCAGTGCCGTTGTGATCGAATCAAAAGTTGATAAGCGTAAGGGTGTTGAGGTTGGCGCTATTGTGAAAAACGGGATTTTGAAAGTGGGACAGGAAATTTTTACAGAGACACAAGAAGGGAAAATCAGGGCGATTTTCACTGATTGGGGAGAAAGTGTCGCGGAAGCAGGTCCTTCCTTTCCGTGTAAAATTCTTGGCTTTTCCAAGCCACCCATGGTGGGAGAAATAATTGTAAGCGAAGAAATCCAAAAGGATATAGAAAAAGATAGGGCTATGAAGACTTCTGACCAGAACGAACAAGGTGAAAATATTTTCAAGATCATTCTTAAGGCGGATAGCCAAAATTCTTTGGAAGCAATCACGTATTCTCTTCCGCAAGATGGCCTGCGGATTATTTCTTCTGGCTTGGGCGAGATTTCTGAAGCAGATGTTTTTCTTGCCAAAACAACTAAAGCGTTTATTATCGGTTTTGGCGTTCAGCCCTCTTTTGGGGCGGCACAAATTGCCCAGTCAGAAAGAGTGCGTATAAAAATATATAAAATCATATACGAATTATTGGAAGAAATACAAGATGTTGTCCGGGGAATTGCCGAGAAAGATTTCCAGCAGGTTTTGGGAAAAGCGACCATTGTCAACGAATTTCCATTTGATAAAAAACGCATTGCCGGCATTAAGGTGATTGAGGGAAGAATTGCCAGAGGGGATGTGGTTTTAATCAAGCGAAAAGAAGAAGATATTGGCAGAGGCATTGTCAAAACCATGCGGCGTTTTAAGGAGGAAATTAATAAAACAGAAGTTGGAAACGACTGCGGCATATTAATTGATCCTAGCATTGACTTTAAAGTTGACGATATGATAGTATCGGTTCAATCGTAATTGACGGTTGGTGAGAAAATTTTTAGATCTCCAAAAATATGCTCGCAGATTTTCGAAATGAGGTTGCACAAATAAAAAATCTTCTTGCCCAGGCGAAAAACATTTTAATTTTAATCAGAGAAAATCCCTCTATTGATGGACTTGCAGGGGCGCTAGCACTTTATTCAATCCTGAAAAGCAATGGCGGGCATGCGACCATCGCGTGCCCTTCTGATCTTACGGTTGAGTTTTCCGATTTATTGGGAGTGGATGAAGTCAAGAAAGAAATTGGGAGTAAAAACTTCATTATTTCCTGGGACTATACTGACGGGTCAATTGAAAAAGTTTCCTATAATATTGAAAATCAACGCTTCAATCTTGTAATTCAGCCAAGGGAAAACACGCAAATGGAAATTTCCAAAGATAAAATAAGTTTCCATAGGGCGGGGTTAAACACGGATTTAATTTTTATTGTTCAAACACAAAATTTTTCATTATTGAACAATTTTTTTACAAAAGAACAAGAAATGTTTTCAAAAGTTCCTGTAATTAATGTTGATAATAGCATTGAAAATGAAAATTTTGGCAAAATCAATCTGGTGTCTCCAATATTTGGTTCGATCAGCGAATTGTGCGCCGAACTGGTCTTGGAATTGGGTATTAAATTAGAGAAAGATGCGGCAACAAATTTATTGACAGGAATAGATTACTGTACTAAGAATCTGGCGGATAATGTTCGTCCGGAAACTCTTGAGATAGCCGCGTGGTGTTTGAAAAACGGAGGTGTGAGGCTTTGGAAAACAAGGATACCCCAGGATCAGCAGAATAAAGACGTTTTGCATAAAGTTTTAAAAATCGAAGACGAGAAGAAAGAAACGCCACCCAACGATGTTCCGTCGCCTGATTGGTTGCAGCCAAAAATTTACCACGGTTCAACTTTATTGTAAGTTAACTAAGATATAAAACTGTTACCCTGTCAAAGAAATATTTCTCATCCCACTTCTCATCCCACCCGAAGGGTGGATTGGCTTGGCACCTGTTCTTGTTATGTTGTCAAATGATGTTGTCATAAGCTACAAGGAGTGTTGAGACAGACTCAAAACTGTTACCTTGTCAAACCAAAGAAGTCTTGTTATAATGCTGCAACGTTAGACTAAGCAATGCCCTAAATATCAGGACCTTGCCTGGTTTGAACGAAACCATATGTCACTACCAAACGATATTAAGAAAAAGATTATTGAAGAATTTGCAAAAACCAAAGAAGACACTGGTTCTCCAGAAGTTCAGATTGCTCTTCTCACAGAAAGAATTAAAAAACTAACTGAGCACTTGAAGCTTCATAATAATGATGTACATAGCCGGAGAGGTTTGCTTTCAATGGTTTCAAAAAGAAGAAGGCTTTTAAACTATATTGCCAAAAAGGACAATAAAAGGTATAAAGATCTTATTAAAAAATTAAACTTACCTAAATAGCCCCGGATTTTAAACTAGATTATGACAAAAATAATTTCCAAATCAGCAGATATTGACGGAAAAATAATGTCTTTTGAAGTTGGCCGTTTTGCCCAGCAGGCGACAAGCGCGGTTGTGGGCAGACTTGGCGATACTATGGTTTTGGCAACAGTGATGGAAGGAAAAGTTAAGGAAGAATTGGGATATTTTCCGTTGAGCGTTGAATATGCCGAGAAACTTTACGCCGGCGGCAGAATTAAAGGATCAAGATGGGTTAAGAGAGAAGGTCGGGCAAGCGATGACGCAATCTTAAAAGCAAGATTGATTGACCGTTCCGTGAGGCCTTTGTTCCCCAAAGAGTATAAAAATGAAGTCCAGATCATAGTGACAGTGTTATCGGTTGATGGAGAAAATGACCCAGATATTCTTGCGATTAATACAGTTTCCTGCGCTTTGGCAGTTTCCCATATTCCCTGGACAGGGCCGATTGCCAGCGTGAGAGTTGGTTTTGTTAAGGCCAAAGACAAAGAGGATAAACCTTCATATCTGCTTAATCCCACATTTGCGGAAATGGATTTTTCGGAACTTGATTTAGTCGCTACCTATAACGATAAAAAAATTTTGATGCTGGAAGCCGGCGCGAATCAAGTCGGAGAAGAGATTTTTTTATCAGCCATGACCTATTCAGAAAAAGCAAGAGATATTGTTTTAAAAACAATCAACGAAATGGTTTTGGAGGTTGGTACTAAAAAAAGATCGTTCGAGAAAAAAGAGTATCCAGAACCCCTTTTAGATTTGGTTGAGAAAAAATATAAAAAAGAAATTCTTGGCCTGGTGTCAAGCAGGGCTACAAAAGAGAATCAGGGCGGGGATGATATGGCTGATTTAGTGAAAAGCATTATTGAAGAAACCGAAGGAAAATATGAAGAAAAAGAAATAACCGAGGTGATTGATAAATTGTTTAAAAAACAAATCAGAGCAAATATTTTGACAGAGAATAAAAGAGCCGACCAGCGTGGATTACGGGAGATCAGGCCAATTGAGATAGAAGTTGGAATTTTGCCCAGAACCCATGGTTCCGCGATGTTTAAGCGAGGCCAAACACAGGTTTTGTCTATTACTACTTTGGGCATGCCCTCTTTGGAGCAATATCTTGAGAAAATGGAAGGTGAAGAGACAAAAAGGTATATGCATCATTATTATATGCCTCCGTATTCTGTTGGAGAAACAGGCAGGTTTGGAATGCCGTCAAGACGCGAAATTGGACATGGTGCATTGGCAGAAAGAGCGATATTGCCTGTTCTTCCCCAAGATGATGCTTTTCCGTATGCGATTAGAGTTGTGTCTGAAGTTGTATCCTCAAACGGATCCACATCCATGGCCTCAACATGCGGTTCCACGCTGTCTTTAATGGATGCTGGAGTTCCGATTTCTGATCCTGTTGCCGGTATTGCCTGCGGTTTAATCACTTCTGATGACGGAAAAGATTTCCGTATTTTAACAGACATTGTTGGTATTGAGGATTTTTGCGGAGACATGGATTTTAAAGTTGCTGGAACAAAAAATGGAATAACCGCGGTGCAGCTGGATGTGAAAATCGACGGGTTAAACAGAGAGATGATAGTTGCCACCCTGGAACAATCAAAGGAAGCGAGATTGCAAATTCTGGAAAAAATGCTGGCGGTATTGCCTGTTTCCAGACCACAGCTTTCACGATTTGCGCCAAAAGTTAAAGTCATAAAAATTGAAGTGGAAAAAATTGGCGAAGTCATAGGGCCAGGAGGCAAGATCATTAGACAAATAATGGCGCAAACAAATACAACACTGGACGTTTCGGATGACGGCTCAGTGAGCATCAGCGGCGTGTCGATGGAAGATGTGGAAAAAGCAGTTTCGTGGGTTCAAATGTTAACCCGCCAAATCAAAGCCGGCGAAGAATTTGAGGGTGAAGTAAAACGGATTTTGCCGTTTGGAGCTTTTGTTGAAGTTATTCCCGGAAAAGAAGGGATGGTTCATGTTTCGCAAATGAGTACTGGTTTTGTTAATAATCCAAACGAAGTGGTGGCGCTTGGGCAAAAAGTTAAAGTTCGGGTTATGGAGATTGATGACCAGGGAAGAATTAATCTCTCAATGCTGTTTGGAGCAGATGCCAACAAACCAAGAGAACCAAGAAATTCTGCCGGAAACAGATCTGATTATAGAAATTCTTCTCACAGGCCGTTTCGGCCAGGCGGACAAAACAGGTCTTTTAACCGTTAATGATTAAAGTAATTCCTACTTAGCTCTTTGCATTTTTTCCACCTTAATCTATACTGAATTTATATGCCCGAAGATTCCATTCTATTTGCCGAGACCCAAAATCTGGAAGAAAAAGTCAAGAAAGCGACACTTCCCCCTGATCTACAGGAAAAAGCATTGGATATGATTGACAGGCTTCGACGGATGGTGAAATACGGCGGGTATTCTACTGAATATGAGCAGGTCGCTCATTATATTGACTGGATTACAAGTCTTCCTTTTGCTAAACGAAGCGATGATATTTTAGATATTAAACATACCAAAGAGGTTTTAGATAAGAACCATTACGGCTTGGAACATATTAAACAAAGAATTCTCGAATATCTCTCAGTTTTGAAATTAAGAAAAGACAAGGGCGAAGACAATATTGAAAAAAGAGAAGTCATGAAATTCATGAGAGCCCCGATTTTGTGTTTTATTGGATTGGTTGGTACTGGTAAAACCACAATTGCCTATTCTATTGCTGAGGCTATGGGAAGAAAATTTGTTCGTATTCCTTTTGGAGGAATGGGAGATCCGTTGGATCTGCGCGGACAATCAAGGGCACGGCCCGATGCTGAAGTCGGACTGGTGATTAAAGCCCTGCGAAGAGCTCAAACAAAAAACCCAGTGGTTTTATTAGATGAAGTTGATCGCGTGTCCGATGAGGGCAGATCAAGTATTATGGGTGTTTTAGTGGAATTATTAGACCCCGAACAGAATATGGCTTTTACCGATCATTTTCTTGACTACCCCTTTGATTTGTCAGAAGTGCTTTTTATTGCCACAGCAAACAACACAACAAAAATCGCAACCGCTGTTATTGATCGTTTGGAGCCCATGCAAATGCCATCTTATACGGATGAAGAAAAAATTTCCATAGGCAGAGATTATGTTTTGCCGCAAACCCTAGAAGAATCCGGATTGGAAAAAAATACGATTACAATTGATGAGAATGTTTGGCCAAAAATAGTCAGGCCTCTTGGCTATGATTCCGGAGTGAGAACCCTGGAAAGAACCATAAATGGTATTTGCCGCAAAGTTGCCCGTCTTGTTGTTGAGAAAAAAGGTTCATCTTTTCATCTCACTGCTGATAACATCCGTGATTTTTTGCCGAATTATTAATATGAATATCGTGAAATTTTGTTCTTTGGGCGGAATCGGTGATGTTACAAAAAATATATACCTTTACGAAACAGAGAATGATTTGGTGATTGTTGATTGCGGAGTTGGTTTTCCTGACATTAATATGCCGGGAGTTGATCTTATTATTCCTGATATTTCCTATATTTTAGAACACAAGGAAAAATTGCGGGCAATCCTTATCACTCACGCCCATGAAGATCACATAGGCGCTCTTCCTTATATCTGGCCAAAACTACAAGTGCCAATTTACGCAACAAAACTGGTGGCAGCTTTTATTGAAAATAAATTTCGCGATTATTCCATCGGTGAAAAAGTGAGAGTTGTGAACAATGGCGATAAAATTCGTATCGGTGATTTTGATATTGAATATATTCACGTCAACCATTCAGTTCCGGACAGTTCGCATATTGCGTTGACAGTGGGGAATCAGATTTTTTATCACGGAAGCGATTTTAAATTCGATTGGACTCCAATAGATGGGGAATTTTCTGATGTTTCTAAAATCGCCCAAGTAGGACAAAGGGGAATAACCTGTTTATTGTCGGATTGCTTAAGAAGCGAAAGAGAAGGTTATACTCTGTCTGAGCGTGTTGTTGAAGATCAGCTTGAGAGAGAAATGAAATATTGCCGCGGTAAATTTATTGTTACCGCCCACTCTTCTGATATTTACCGCTGGCAAATGGTTGTGAATGTGGCCAAAAAATATAACAGACAAATTATTCTTATGGGAAGAAGCGTGGAGCAGGCAATTGATATTTCCAGACTACTAAACTATTTGGATCTACCCCAAGGGATGTTGATTGACAGTCGAAAAGCAAAAAACTATCCGGATTCATCATTGTGTATTCTTGCCGCTGGTAGCCAAGGTCAGGCAGGTTCGGCGCTTTCTCGCATTGCCAACAATGACCATCCGCATATTAAAATCAAAGAAGGCGATGTCGTAGTTTTTTCAGCAGACCCAATACCGGGAAATGAAAATTTTGTCCATTCAACTATTGATTCCTTGACTAAACTCGGAGCCTCTGTTTCGTATTCTGAAGTAAACGACGAATTGCATGTTTCCGGCCACGGCGCTTCAGGAGAATTAAAGATGCTCATGGCTTTAACAAAACCAAAATATTTAATTCCCATAGGGGGAACATATCGACACATGAAAAAATATTCCAGTTTGGCGCAGGGGATGGGCTTTGCAAAACAAAATGTTTTTTTATTAGATACCGGTCAGCAGGTTGTTTTTACCGATAAAAACGCCCAGATGGGAACCAAGCTGGAATTGAAAAATGTTTTGATTGACGGGATTGGGATTGGTGATGTCGGAAGCATTGTTCTTCGCGACAGACAGCAGATGGCAAAAGACGGAATGGTTGTTTTGATATTACCAATCGAACAGTCAACGGGACAAATTATTGGCGAAATTGAGCTTCTTTCGCGGGGTTTTGTCTATATGAAACAATCAGACACTTTAATCAAAGAGGCGATAAAAAATGTCAGAAAAGCCATTGAGGGAAATGAAAGAAGAATAACCGATTGGCAGTTTTTGAGAAAAAAAGCAGAAAGCACCCTGGAAAAATTTTTTTATAAAAAAACAGCCAGACGCCCCACCATTCTTTCGGTGATTGTGGAAGTGTAAAGTGTTCCAAAAATTGGATTATAAAGTTTATTAACAATGACAGCTATGGATTAAGAGTTGTATAATACGATTAAGTGTGGGGCTTAACAAGCTGATTTATATGGCAAAAAAACGAAGTTATCATAAAAAAAGAAAATTCAAGTTGAAAAAAGATACGGTTTACACGATTTTTCAAATCTCTCTTTTTATTTTATCGGTATTGATTTTTCTTTCCTTTTTTCAGCAAGGACCAATTCTCACAATTATTAACAGTAAAATAGACACTTTCTTTGGTTTGGGCAAATTTTTTATCCCGGTTATTTTATTTCAGATAATACTCGCAATGTCGAAATTGAAATTCTATTTAGCAAGACCAAATACATTGATTGGAATATCTCTGATTTGGGTGACGCTTATTGGTATGTTTAGGGGCGGAAGCGTTGGCCAGTCAATTTGGTATAATTTTGAATTTTTTATTGGCTCTCTGGCTACTGGATTAATTCTTTTAGGTTCCCTTCTTATTGGTTTAATGGTGCTTTTTGACACCTCTATCGATGAAGTTTTTGGGCTTCTTAGATCTCTATTTAATTCCTTTAAAAAAGTTTCCGGTGGTATTGCCCAAACACTGACAAACAAGAAAAAAACTCCTATTTATATTCAAAGCGAGCTTCCGATAAAAACAAAAACCACAAGCCAACAGTCTTTGGTTTCCAGCCAAAAACCCCAGCAAAACAAACAGCAGGTTCAAAGCCAGGCGTCTGATTTTGGCTCGAATTTACTAACAAGCGTGCCGGCCCAGAAAATGATTTGGGAATACCCACCATTAAACTTATTGTCAGAAATCGGCGGGCAAAAGGCGGACAGAGGAGATATGAGATCAAATGCCCAAATTATCGAAAGAACACTTGATAGTTTTGGTATAGCCGCCAGGGTAGTAGAGATAAATAAAGGGCCGGCGGTTACCCAATATGCTCTTGAAATTGCCATGGGTACAAAATTGTCAAAAATCACGACATTGCAAAATGATTTGGCACTTGCTCTGGCTGCTCCAACCGGACAAATCCGTATTGAGGCCCCAATTCCCGGCAAAAGCCTGGTCGGAGTGGAAATTCCCAACCGCAGCCTAGAGTTTGTTACCCTGAAAACCATGTTGTCTTCTGATGTACTAAAAAACAGCAAATCAAAATTAGCAGTCGCTTTGGGACTGGATGTTTCTGGCCAGCCGGTTATTTCAGATATCACCAAAATGCCGCATGTTTTAGTTGCCGGTACTACTGGTTCTGGCAAATCCGTGCTTATCAATTCTTGGATTAACTCAGTTCTATACCGGGCTTCTCCGGATGAAGTTAAGCTTATTATGGTAGATCCAAAAAGAGTGGAATTGATAGGCTACAACGATATTCCCCATTTAATGACACCGGTGATTGTCGAAGCGGAAAAAACCTTAAAAGCTCTTCGGTGGGCAATGGCAGAAATGGATCGCCGGTATCAGGAGTTTGCCAAAATGAAAGTAAGAAATATTGAAAGCTATAATAATCTTTCCGGAATAACCTTGATGCCGTTTATCTTGATTTTTATTGACGAACTTGCCGACTTAATGGCATTTGCTCCTGTTGAGGTTGAAGACGCAATCTGCCGATTGGCGCAAATGGCAAGAGCGACAGGCATCCATTTGGTGCTTTCAACACAAAGGCCGTCCGTTGATGTTATCACCGGCCTTATTAAGGCGAATATTCCCTGCAGGATTGCATTTAATGTTTCTTCCATGATTGATAGCCGTGTTATTCTTGACCAGCCGGGAGCAGAAAAATTATTAGGTCGGGGGGATATGCTTTATATCCCTCCTGATCAGGCAAAACCAACCCGGATTCAGGGTGCGTTTATTTCAGAAAAAGAAATTAATAATGTCGTTGATTTTCTGAAATCCAAACAGTCTGCCCATTATACTGAAGAAATTGCAAATCAAACTCTGGTTTTGAAAAAGCAGGGAGGAGGAGAAATTACAAGTGATGGACGAGATCCCCTGTTTGCAGAAGCGCTTAAAATTATCTGCCAATATAAAACCGCGTCTTCGTCTTTTTTGCAGCGTAAATTCTCAATAGGTTTTTCCCGCGCCGCCAGATTATTAGATCAATTGGAAGAGTCTGGTGCTGTTGGGCAGCCGGAAGGTTCAAAACCCCGGGATGTTTTAATTACAGACCCATCGCAAATACTAGAGAACACAGGAAATTCTTCTGAAGTACAATCTTAATATTTTGACATTCAAGAATAAAATGAAAACAATTGGAGAAATCTTCCGAAAAAGGAGGATAGAAAATAATATCAGTATTGAAGATGTTGAGAGATCGACAAAAATCAGAAAAACTTTTATTGAATTTCTGGAAAAAGGTGAGTATGAAAAACTTCCTCCCGCTGCTTTCACGCGGGGCTTTGTGAAAAATTACAGCGAATTTTTAGGCCTTGACAGCAAGGAGATTATTGCTCTTTACCGAAGAGAATTTGACGAGCAAAAAGATAAACGTTTGCTTCCAAAAGGGGTTTCTGAATCTTATGGAGAAGGATTATTTGCGATTACTCCTAAAAAATTCACTTATCTGGCAATTGGCCTTCTAATTATATTTTTTGTTATTTATGTTACAGTTCAGTATTTTAGACTTTCCGGAGCTCCCCTATTGATTATCCAGAGTCCGCAGGACAACATTGTGGTGGCAAGCAGGGAATTAGAAGTTGTTGGCAAGACAGATTATGATGCTGTTATTAAGTTAAACGGTCAGACAATATTTAATCGAGAGGGAAAATTTTCCCAAACAATCTCCCTTGTTGTAGGATTAAACACTATTACGATTGAAGCAACAGGAAGAAACGGCAAATCGGTAAAATCAGAAAAGCATATACGATTACTTTCGCCATAGTTATATCCAGTAAAGTCGTGTTGACACATGGCTTGAATGAATTTAAAATAAAATATTAATCATTCTATCTATCCTATCTGCCAATATGATTGATGTTACACAGTTTGTTCTTATTTTTGTTGTTGTTTCTTTAACTGCTGTTTTAATTATTATTGGATATCATTCAATCGGAATTTTAAAAGAATTCAAAACCACGGTTACCAAAATCAACAAAATACTTGACGATACAGGTTTAATTTCCGAAAGTGTTGCCAAACCTATTTCTGTTTTTTCTGGAATGGTTTTAGGTTTAAGAGGCGGGCCTTTGCTGTCTTCTTTTATCAATATCCTAAAAAGAAAACATTCTAGAGGCAACAAGGAAGAAGTTGCGCTCTAGAATTTATTTATTAGATTAAATTTATGTGTGATCGTTGCAATCATCAAAACCAAGGCGGTTTTTTGGGAGGGATAGTTTTAGGATCAATTATTGGTGCAGCGGGATTTCTTTTATTAAATTCTGAAGAAGGAAAAAAACTGCAGAAAAAATTGCAGAAAAAAACAGCTCCCTATATTAATGATATCGCGGAGGTTTTGGAAGAATTAAAAGATCAAAGTTCTGAATTGTTGGACAAGGCGGAAGAAGTCAAAGAATCTTTACAGGAAAAAATTGAAGATAAAAAAGAAAAAATTGAAGAAGTTGTTGCAGACAAATTGGAATCGTCATTGACCCATATCGAAGCGCTTCAGGAGCGTGGCCGGGAAGCAACAGCTTCTATCCGGAAGAGATTTTTTAAAAACACCAAAAAACCAGCTTCCTAAGACCTCAAAAGCGGCATACTTGTGGGAGAATTTAGATTCTAATATAATTAATCCATATTTAACTTGCAATTCTGACTTTTTGTCGCAATTTTTTTGCCTTATGAAAGCGGATGATTTAAGAAAAAAATATATCAGATTCTTTGTTGAAAAAGGCCACAAGCTTATTCCATCGTCGCGCCTGGTGCCAGAAAACGATCCTACCGCATTATTTATTAACTCCGGCATGCATCCTTTGGTTCCCTATCTTTTGGGAGAACAACATCCCTTGGGCAAACGTTTAACCAGCGTGCAGAAATGTGTCAGAACAGATGATATTAATGAGGTTGGAGACAGTACTCATTTGACTTTTTTCGAAATGCTGGGAAACTGGTCTTTGGGTGATTATTTTAAAAAAGATGCGATCAACTATTCATTTGAATTTTTAACAAATCCAAAATGGTTGGAGCTTGATCCCCAAAAAATATATGTTTCGGTTTTTGAAGGCGAAGAGGGAATTCCGCTTGACGAAGAATCAATAAAAACCTGGCAGGAAGTTTTTCACAAAGTAGGAATTCGGGCAGAGGTTGGAGATTATAAAAAGGGTGTTTTAGACAACGCAAGAATTTTTCAGTACCCGCGCGCCAAAAATTGGTGGGGTCCTGCCGGACAGACAGGTCCGTGCGGTCCGGATTCGGAAATGTTTTATGACACTGGGAAAACACACGACAAGACTTTTGGCGAGATTTGCCATCCAAACTGTTCTTGTGGAAAATATGTTGAGATCTGGAACGATGTTTTTATGGAATACAACATGAAAGCGGACAAAACACTAGAACAACTTCCCCAAAAAAATGTTGATACAGGACTTGGTTTGGAAAGAGAATTAATGATTTTAGAAGGAAAAGAAAGTGTTTTTGACACCCATTGCTTTTTTAATACCATTGCGAAGATAGAAGAAATTACCGGAAAAAACCCTCACCAGACAATGTTTCAAAGACCGATACGGATTGTTGCCGATCATTTGCGGGCAGCAACCTTTATTATTGCGGATGGAATTTTTCCTTCCAACAAAGAACAGGGAAGTATTCTGAGACGGCTTATAAGAAGAGCCATCAGATTTGCCAGATTGCTTGGATCAATGGAGCTTTTTACTGCCCAAATTGCAAAAGTGATTATTTCTGACTATGAAGATGCCTATCCGGAATTAAAAGAGAATGCAAAAACAATCCAGGAAGTTTTAAGCTCAGAGGAAGACAAGTTTTCCAGAACAATAGATAAAGGTTTAAAAGAGTGGGAGAAAATTGTTAAAAACGATATCAACAAAATTTCCGGAGATACGGCTTTTTATCTTTATGAAACATTCGGTTTTCCTTTGGAGATGACGGAAGAATTGGCCAAAGAGAAAAATATAAAAGTAGATGTTTCCCAGTTTCAGGAGGAATTTATCAAGCATCAGCAAAAATCCCGGGAAGGGGCTACTCAAAAATTTGCCGGGGGGTTGGCAGACCATAGTGCAGAGACAACCAAACTGCATACCGCAACACACCTGTTGCAAAAAGCACTGCGTACTGTTCTTGGCGGTCATGTCCATCAAATCGGTTCAAATATTACTGCGGAAAGACTTCGTTTTGATTTTTCCCATGATAAAAAATTAACGGATGAGGAAATACAACAAGTGGAACATCTCGTAAATGAAGCAATAAAAAGCAACTTCCCTGTTTTTGTTGCCACAAAAAAACTACAACAAGCTCTCGAAGAAGGGGCTTTGGCTTTTTTTGGAGAAAAGTATCCAGAGACTGTGAAAGTCTATACAATTGGCAAGGAGAATAATTTTTTTTCCAAAGAAGTTTGCGGCGGACCGCATGTTGACTTTACAGGAGTTTTGGGAAGGTTTAAGATTAAAAAAGAAGAGGCAAGCGGTGTTGGCAAAAGAAGAATTTATGCCTCTTTAATATAGTTATGGAAAATATTCTTGCCCGTATTCTTCATCTTGTTAATAATAAATCAGTTCCTAAAGAGATATATCTCACCTTAGAATTTGATACCAACATTGTTAATGCTCAAGTTTTTGAAATGGTCGGCAAAAAGGTGACAATTATTGGTTCTACGCAAAACAAATTTGAACAGGAACCAGAAAACGGTTTAATCGAGGCTGTAAATGTTGCGATAACAACCTTGGAAGAAAAAACTCCGGAAGTCAGAAAAACTATTTTTGGTGTTCCTAATGAATGGGTAGAAGAAGGCAGGATTAAAACAAGATATCAGCTTTTGTTAAAAAAAATGTCTTCAGATTTGGCCCTAGATCCGGTTGGTTTTGTGGTTTCCCAAGATGCGGTTATGTTTTATTTAGGTCAACTTGAAGGAGTGCCGGCAACAGCAGTACTAATTGGTCTTTTTGAAAAAGAAGTGGTTGTTTCCGTTGTGCGATCCGGTAAGTTGCATGGGGTTATTAGAAAATCAATTCTCTCAAATATTTCCGAATCAGTGAAAATAGCCTTGAAGGAATTTATAGGTATTGAGGTTTTTCCATCAAGAATGTTAATTTATGGTCCAAGAATAGATTTAGAGGATATTAAACAGGAATTAATTTCATATCCATGGCTTCAAAATATTAATTTTTTACATTTCCCCAAGATTGAAATCTTAGAAAATTCGTTGGATATGGTCACCATGTCGTATGTCGGAAGTATTCATATTGCACGCGTTGAGAAAAAACGCGAGTTGACATTGGATTATCCCAAAGAACCTTTAATAAAAACTACGATATTAGATCAAAAAGGAAATGAAGAAGAGAACGCAAAAGAGCAAAAAGAATTGCCAGAAGACGAAGTTTTTAAAGAAGACACGGGTATTGAAATGGGAACAGGTGAAGACATTGGTTTTATAAAAAACGAAGATATTTTAGACAGCGCGGACAATTTTGAAACTATAGACAATAATTTTGTTTTAGACAAAGAAGAAAAAGACGAAAAACAAAAGAATGTGCCAGAAGAGCAGTTAAAAAGCACAGCCATACACACGCGTGATATAAATGTTGGCAAGGGAATACAAATTCTCTCTTCGCTCAAAATTCCCAAAGTTCATATATCCTTGGCGTCATTTAATAAATTGAAACTTCCTCAATTAAAAATCACAGGTTGGGAAAATTCACCCTTAAGCAATTTTTTCCAGATAGTTGGTGGCAGGGTGGTTGGTATTATCGGGTTAATCGCAATAGTTTTTCTCATTTTATTTTTTATATTTTATTCTAACCTGCTTAAGGCAAAAGTGGTGTTGATTGTTGACCATAAAAATTTGGAAAAAAATTCAGAAATCTTGGCGACTGCAAATACCACGTTAATTGACGAAAACAAAAAGCTTATTCCCGTTAAAATCCAAGAATCTATTCAGAGCGGAAATCTTGGCGGCTTGGCAACCGGAACGAAAACAACAGGAGAAAAAGCCAAAGGTCAGGTTATTATTTATAATAAAACCTCAAGCGATAAAACTTTTCCCGCCGGAACAATTTTAACTTCTGAGACATATAAATTTATTTTAGATACAGTTGCTTCAGTTTCTGCTCAGGCAGTGACGGAAAGTTCCGGTGGCGCTACCATTACTTATGGCAAGGCTAAAGTTAATATAACAGCAGCAAATTTTGGCACTAAATATAATTTACCGGCTAATTCCGGTTTTAAAATAGGTGATACCCAAACAACAGCGTTTGAAGCAAAAACCGAAGTTGCCCTTTCTGGCGGTACCAGTCGAGATATCATTGTTGTATCAAAAGAAGATCAAGATGTACTTCTTAAGAAATTAACCCAGGATTTATTGGATAAGGCAAAAAAAGAATTTGATTCAAAACAGGATTCTACCAGCCGGATAATTGTTTCCAGCATCGAGTCTTCTATTACCAAGAAGAAATTTAGTAAGGAGATTGATTCTGAAACTAAGGATTTTTCCTTGGATTTGGAAATGAAATTTAAAGGCGGGACCTATAACGATCAGGATTTGAAAAGTCTGATGGAAAGATTGACTGCCAGTGAAGTGCCAAGTGATTATGTCTATAAATCGCAAAATGCCCAAAATATTGTGGAAGAAAAGGAGGTTAAAAAAGATGGCAGCGTGTTGTTGGGTGTCAAATTTTCCGCCAGGCTTTTGCCAAAAATAAATCCGGAGGATGTGAAGAATGTACTTAAGGGGAAAAGTTTTGCGGAAGGAAAGAAATATTTGGGAGTTTTGAAAAACGTCAAAGCAGCCAATATTGCTTTTACGCCAAAACTTCCGGAATTTTTGTTGTATTTTCCCCGTTCCTCTGCTTCTATTGCCGTAGAAGTCGTGGGTGATTAAATTATTTTTGCTACATATTTATATCTTAAATCACGTTGTCTCTTTTTAAGACCTGGAGTATAGTGAATATATGCCATTATATGTTTATATAAAGGCGCCTGTTAAGGTTGTTGAGTATAAACCTCCGAAGCAAGAGAAGCGTATTGTTGTGCATATCACAAAACCTAGGTCGCTCATAGTTAAAAAGTCTAAACTATTTCAATTTTTGTCAATCTTAATGATAGTTGGCGGATTTGGAATTTTAAGCATGGTTGTGGCTCCGCTTTTTTATTATCAATTTGTTATAGGTCCTTCGCTTTCCAAAAAGGAATTTATTAAACCAGTTCCTGTTGTTTCTGCGCAAGAAAGTTCGTTTGAAGAATCAGATTTGGATTATACAAAAGTAAGTACATGGTTTCCGTCGGCAATTCCTCAGCCAAGTATTAAATCCCAGATTTTTTCCTATACGATTTCAATTCCGGATTTAAAAATTAAGGATGCTACTGTAAAAATCGGAGCTGAAGATTTGAATCGCAGTTTAATTCATTATGGCGGAACAGGATATCCCGGAGAATACGGAGTGGCTGTAATATTTGGTCACTCGATATTACCGGTGTTTTATGACCCGACCTCATATACGGCAATTTTTTCGACTATTCCAACATTAAAAAACAAGGCAAAAATAATCTTGAATTACGATGGTATTGAATATTTATATGAGGTTTATGATAAGGTTGTTGTTGAAGCAAATGACGTTTCTGTTTTAGAACAGCACTTTGACAATAGCTATATTTATTTAGTGAGCTGCTATCCGCCGGGAACATATTATAAAAGAATCGTAATTAAAGCAAAAATTGTTAAACCCAATTAACATGAGTATTTTGGGAATAGACTTTGGTATTAAAAGAACAGGATTGGCAATAAGTTATTATGGGAATTTGGTTAAGCCCCTCACGATTGTGGAAACAAAAAACTTTGACAAAACCTTTGCAAATTTGTTAAAGTCAGAAAATATAGATAAAATCGTGATCGGACTTCCGGATGGGAAAATTAAAAACATAGTGTTGGGTTTTGCCAAAAGGTTGGAAAAAATTTATAAACTCGAAGTTGTTTTTTGTGATGAGACGTTGACTAGTCAGAAAGCCAAAGAAGAGTTAATAAAAATTGGTGTGAAGAGAAAAAAAAGGAGAACCGGTCTTGATGCTCGTGCGGCCTGTTTAATTCTTGAAAATTATTTAAGCGATAATTATGAAAAGTCTATTGATTGAAGAAAAAGGGAAAACTTTTTCAGAAAAAATTGAAAATATCCTGATTCAAATTTGGCCGCATGTTTATAAAGCCGTTGACGGATTAATAACCACACTATTTGGAACCATAAAAAGAATTTTTGTTATAGTTTTTGAACAACTTGGATTAAAAAACCGATAAAAATATGTTAAAAAATTTAAAAAGCATAATTTCTCCAATTCAGGATTGGCTTTTGGCTAAAGGACAATGCGTTGGATGCGGAATGCCGCTTAGTAAGGGTAGAATTCAAGCCTTTAAAAAAGATAAGACAAAGGTTACGTGTAAATGCGGCAGGATTTATTTATTCGACGCAAAAGAAAAAAAATATCAGCGTGCTCTATCCACGGACGTTTAATTCCGCATATTTTATAATGTTGCAGATGTTTAAAAAAATATTTCCAATCCTCTTTATTTTTTTACTTCTATTGGCGGCAGGTATTTTCTATTGGAATGAAAATTTAAAACCCGTTGATTCTAGTTCTACAATAACAATTTCTTTTGATGTAAAAAAAGGAACTAGTCTTAAAGAAATTGCGAGTAATTTGAAAAACAAAAAACTTATCCGTAATTCACTAGTATTCACATTGTGGGTGAAGAAAATGGGTTTCCAAAATTCAATACAAGCTGGTCATTTTCGTTTATCACAATCCTTTTCAACAGACAAAATCATCAAAGAATTAACTCATGGCACTGCAGATATTTGGTTGACGATTCCTGAAGGATTAAGAAAAGAAGAAATTGCAGAAAAAATATATGCTGCGCTGGGAATTTCTCAAAATGAATTTCTAGATCTTGTTAGGGAAGGTTATATATATCCAGATACCTATCTTATCCCAAAAGATGCAAGCGCAAAATTAGTGGTTCAAATGATTAGTGATAATTTTAAAAAACGTCTCAAATCAGTCGATAGTGATATTTTTCTGCAGGAGAAAAAATTTTCCAACCTGACCCTTGATGAAATGATAATATTGGCATCTATTATTGAACGAGAAGCAAAATATGACGACGATAGATATTTAGTTTCTGGAATACTTCATAAAAGATTAGCAAGTGAATGGGCTTTAGAAGTAGACGCAACACTGCAATATGCACTTGGATATCAAAAACAGGAGAAAACATGGTGGAAAAAAGAACTTACTGCTGATGATTTGAAATTAAATTCACAATTTAATACTAGAAAATATAAAGGTTTGCCGCCATCTCCCATATGTAATTTTGGTCTTTCCTCTTTGAAGGCGGCAATGATGCCCAAAGAAAATCCTTATTGGTTTTATATATCAGACAAAACAGGAAAAATGCACTATGCGAGAACACTCGAAGAACATACCGATAACATAAATAAATATTTATAGGATTCATTTCGATCAATCATATCAAAGCGCTAACATTGAATAGGTTGTGATTTTATATTTCACCCAAACACCTATTGACAGAATATAATAAGTGATGTATAAATAGCTTTTGTTAAACCCTTGAAAAAGGCGTACGAAAGGTACGCTTATTTTCGTATTAGTAGTTTCCACCGTTATTTTTATATTGATAGTGATGGCAGACGATCATATTAAAAGAAACAGATTATATTGGGGTAGGAATTTTCCAGGTCTTCCTCAATTGGATTTAACTAAAGTTGCAAGAAGCTCATATGAGTGGTTTCTTAATAATGGCATAAAAGATGGTTTATCAGAAATTACTCCTATAGAGGATTATACTGGTAAGAATTGGAATCTTTCGTTTGGCGATATTTCTTTTGGTAAATCACGCCATACTCCTTCACAGGCAATTGAAAAAGGGCTTACATACGATATACCCCTAAGAGTTGATACTAAGTTGACCAACAAACAAACAGGCGAAATAACAAAGCAAACAGTATTTTTGGGTGATATACCTCGAATGACAAATGTTGGGACTTTTATTATTAATGGAATTGAAAGAGCAGTAGTAAATCAAATTGTTAGATCTCCTGGCGTTTTTTTCACAGGAGAAACAGATCCGATTACCGGAAAGATGCTGTATATGGCCGAAATAAGACCCGTTCGTGGTTCTTGGTTAGAATTTAATATTAATAGAAACGGTATTATAACTGTAAGAATTGATCGTAAAAGAAAATTCCCAGTAACTACTTTTTTACGCGCAATTGGCTTTTCTACTGACGAGGAAATATTAAATTTATTTGCAAATAATAAAAATAAAGAATTGCTGGCTCTATCTCTAAGTAAAGATGTGACAAAAACTTCTACAGAGGCAGTAATTGAAATATTTAAAAAAATCCGACCCGGTGAACCTGTTGTTTTAGAAAATGCCCAAACTCTTATCCAAAACATGTTTTTTAATAAAAGAAGATATCAACTTGGAAAAGCTGGAAGATATAAAATTAATAAAAAGCTTGATATTTCTTTGCCGAATCAAACAGAAAATTGGGTTTTAACAAAAGAAGATGTTGTTGCAACAATCAACTATTTAATGAATCTCCTTGGCGGAGAAGGATCTTTGGACGACATAGATCATCTTGCCAATCGACGTGTTAGGTGTGTTGGTGAGTTGGTAGCTGAGAATGCTTTTAGAATAGGTTTACTGAGATTAGAACGAACTATTAGAGAAAAGATGAGTCTTACACCTCCCAATATACCCCTAACCCCAAGTCAGTTAATAAACGCAAGACCAGTCATTTCGGCAATAAATGAATTTTTTCGTACATCACAACTTTCTACGATATTAGACCAGACAAACCCTTTATCAGAAATAGATAATCTTCGACGTTTGACTGTTATGGGAGTTGGTGGTATTTCGCGTGAGCGAGCTTCATTCTCCATTCGAGATATTAACACTTCGCAATATGGAAGAATTTGTCCTATTAGATCCCCGGAAGGTCCAAATATAGGATTAGTTACATATCTGACATTATATACAAAAGTTAACGATTATGGTTTTTTGGAAACACCATATCGAGTTGTAAAGAAAATAGTTTCTGGTAAGACCATTAAAATGAAAGTCAGTGATGAAATTATCTATTTGATGGCCAGTGATGAAGAAAATCATTATGTTACGCATACTGGTGTAAATATTGATAATGATGGATTCATCCTTGACGAAAGAATTCCTGTGCGTTATCGTGGTGAATTTTTGGAAGTTGGAGTTGAGCATGTTGAATATGTCGATATTGCCCCAAGACAAGTAGTTGGAACATCAGCATCTTTGATCCCTTTTGTCGCCCACGATGAAGCCAATAGGGCTTTAATGGGAACACATATGCAATGTCAAGCAGTTCCTTTGCTTCTTCCATCATCACCGGTGGTAGGAACAGGTATGGAAGGGAAAGTGGCTGAAGCTATGGGGCGCGTTGTGAGATCCAGGCATGATGGAGAAGTTATCTATGTTGATGCTGAAAAAGTAGTTATTAAAATAGCAAATAACAATAAAAAAGAAAATATTATTGAGACAGAATCAATAAAAGTGGATGGAGGAAAAGAAATTTATTATATTGAGAAATTTAAAAGAACAGCTCAAAGTGTTTGTTATTCGCAAAAAGCATTAGTAAGTACTGGCCAGAAAGTAAGTACTGGCGATATTTTGATTGACGGTCCAGCAAGTGATAATGGAGAATTGGCTCTAGGACAGAATTTGACAATTGCTTATATGAGCTTCGAGGGATTGGGGTACGAAGATGCAATTGTTATTTCCGAAAGATTAGTAAAAGACGATTCATTAACTTCAATTCATATTGAAGAACATGAAGCAGCAGTTGTTGATACTAAATTGGGTCCGGAAGAAACGACGAGAGATATTCCAAACGTTGGAGAAGAAGATTTGGCAAATCTTGACGAAAATGGCATCGTGGTGATAGGAGCCGAAGTTGGCCCTAATGATATTTTGGTTGGAAAAATTGCACCAAAAGGCGAAACAGAACTTTCAGCTGAAGAAAGATTATTAAGAGCAATTTTTGGTGAAAAAGCAAGAGAAGTTAGAGATACATCCCTAAGATTACCGCATGGAGAAAGGGGTATTATTGTTGGAGTACAAATTCTTGATCGGGAGAAGGGTGATGAATTAGAACCAGGTACCAACCGTTTAATAAAAATTAAAGTGGCGCAGATTCGTAAAGTTGTTGTTGGCGATAAGCTAGCAGGTAGACATGGTAATAAAGGTGTTATTTCGAAAATTGTTCCTGAAGCAGATATGCCATATCTCGATGATGGCACTCCTATTGATATTATTATTTCTCCTTTATCTGTTTTGGCCAGAATGAATCTCGGACAATTATTAGAATCGCATTTGGGATGGGCTTGTAAGGCCTTAAATACAAAGGTTGCTGTACCGGTATTTGAAAAGATTTCTGAAGACAAAATTTGTCAAATGCTTGAAAAAGCAAAATTGCCAGTTGATGGAAAAGCTTATTTAAGAAACGGCAAGTCAGGTGAATTGTTTGAAAAGCCGATTGTTGTTGGAACAGCCTATATCATGAAATTGATTCACATGGTGGAAGACAAGACCCATGCAAGATCTACAGGGCCATATTCTTTGGTAACTCAACAGCCTCTTGGTGGCAAGGCACAAATGGGAGGACAAAGATTAGGAGAAATGGAAGTTTGGGCATTGGAAGCTCATAGGGCAGCTCAAACACTACAGGAAATGTTAACGATAAAAAGTGATGATGTGGTTGGTCGAGCAAAGACTTTCGAAGCAATAGTAAAGGGGATAGATGTTCCTACGGCGAAAATTCCAGAATCATTCAAAGTTTTAGTTAAAGAATTGAATAGTTTGGGTTTGGATATCCAACCGGTGGATCCAGTCAGAGGTGATTTTGCTGCTGCTTTTCAACAGAATCCAGTTCAGACACAAGCAACAAATCAAACTCCGATAACCCAAAGTCCTGCACAACAAAGTGTTTTAAACGACGATACAAATACTAATAATCAGAAATTGAGTGCAAAATCGGATAAGTCAGAAGCAGAAAAAAAAGAAGCAATTTCTGAAGATAAAACAAATTAGCAAGAAACAGAAAAATAATTAGGAGAAAATATGGTACAAAAAGGCGACACTTTCAATAATATAATTGATTTTAAAGGCTTAAAAGTAGGCCTTGCATCGCCGGAAAATATTAAAATCTGGTCGTTTGGAGAAGTTCTAAAGCCAGAAACAATTAACTACCGAACCTTAAAACCGGAAAAAGACGGATTATTTGATGAAAGAATTTTTGGGCCAACAAAAGACTGGGAATGTTATTGTGGAAAATATAAACGCATTCGCTATAAGGGAATCGTTTGTGATAAATGTGGCGTTGAGGTCACACAATCCAAAGTTAGGCGTGAAAGAATGGGACACATAACACTTTCCGCTCCGGTCGCGCATGTTTGGTTTTTTAAGGGCGCACCCTCCAAGCTTTCTCTACTTTTAAACATGACTCCAAGAAATCTTGAGTCAGTGATCTATTTTGCGCAATATATGGTATTGTTTGTTGATGAAGAAGCACGAAAAAAAGCCTTAAATTATTTAGATTCGGAATTAAAAAGTAAAAAACAAGATTTGGAAAAATCAGTTCTTTCGGAAGAAAAAGAGATTGCTGATAAATTAAAAGAAAACAAACAGCAAATAAAAGGTCAAGTTAAGGATAAAGAACAACTTGATTTAAATATTTCAGAACTAGAGCTTCAAAGTCGCCAAAAAATCATGTCAGCGAAAAACTCTATTAGCGAACAACAAGGGCAACTTGATGAGATTTACGAAAAATTGAAAGATATTGTTTCTGCCAGAAAAATGTTGGATGTTATGACAGAAGACGAATATTACAAATTAAAAGATTATGGAGTACCAGAATTTTTAAAGGTTGGTATGGGAGCAGAGGCAATACTGGATGTGATAAAAGGATTAAATATTGAAAAATTAGCGGTTGAAGTGCGTGAGGAATTAAAACACACAACCGGTCAAAAATTCATTAGAACCGCAAAAAGATTGCGATTAATTGAAGGACTTAAAAGATCTCAGACAAAACCAGAATGGATGGTATTAACCATATTGCCGGTAATTCCTCCTGATTTAAGACCCATGGTTCAATTGACGGGCGGAAGATTTGCCACCTCAGATTTAAACGATTTATACAGGCGGGTTATTAACAGGAATAACAGGTTAAAACATTTAATAAATCTTGGTGCTCCAGAAATAATTTTGCGGAATGAAAAAAGAATGTTGCAGGAAGCCGTTGATTCTTTAATTGATTCGACACAAAGAACAACAGGAAGAAATCAAGCAAATAATCAGGCATTAAGGTCATTGTCTGATATGTTGCGGGGTAAACAAGGACGATTCAGACAGAACCTTCTTGGCAAAAGAGTTGATTATTCTGGAAGAACTGTTATTGTAGTTGGCCCTGAATTATCTCTTAATCAATGTGGTATTCCCAAAGAAATGGCACTTGAAATGTTTAAGCCATTTGTTTTAAGAGAAATCATAGTTGAAGGTTTGGCTCCGAATGTGAAAAGCGCGAAACATCTTCTTGAAAGAAGAACAAGTGAAGTTTGGGATATTCTTGAGGAAATCACCAAAGACCATCCCGTGCTTTTAAATCGCGCCCCCACTCTCCATAAACTTGGTATTCAGGCATTCAAACCGGTTTTAATAGAGGGTAATGCAATCAGAATTCATCCCTGTGTTTGCGCTGGCTATAATGCCGATTTTGATGGCGATCAAATGGCGGTTCACATACCTTTGTCAAAAAATGCTTGTGATGAGTCGCTTAGTTTAATGACGCCAAAAAATAATTTACTAAAGCCAGCCGATGGTAGTCCGATTGCCGTACCAAACAAAGAAATGGCTCTAGGATGCTACTATATCACCTCGCTCGACAGTTTCCAGGAGAAAAAAGAAGAAGAATTGATGGTTTTCTCTGACGAGCAGGAAGCAATAAGCGCATATCAATACAAAAAAATTAAATTAAGAGAATTTATTAAAGTAAAACTCGCAAGCGAAATAGTGAAAACTACAGTAGGGAGAATTCTTTTTAATGAAATACTACCCAGCAAACTCCGTTTTGTTAATGAAGAAATAAAAGCCGTTAGTATTAAAAATTTAATCACAAAAGCCCTACATCTTTGTTCCAAAGAGGAAGTAGTTGAACTGATTGATGCTCTAAAAAATATCGGTTTCTTGGGAGCAACAATTTCCGGAGGTCTTTCGTTGTCGGTATTTGACAATGTAATGCTTCCAAACAAAAACAAACTAATAAATGAAACAGAGGAAAAAGTTGAAGAAATTGAGAATAATTTACAGCAAGGATTAATTACTAAAGAAGAACAAAAACGTTTAAATCATGAATTATGGATTGAAACAACCGAAAAAATTGCTGATTTGACCTGGAGTAATTTGCCAACAGACAACCCTGTTCGTATGATTATTCACTCTGGAGGCGCCAGAGCATCAAAAGACCAGCTGAAACAGCTTGCGGCCATGAGAGGTTTGGTTGTTGATCCGTTGGGAAAAATTGTGGAAATGCCGACTAAATCGAATTTCCGGGAAGGTTTAACAATTTTTGAATATGTCACTTCTACAAGAGGTTCCCGAAAAGGATTGACAGATTCTGCTTTAAAAACTGCAGATGCCGGATATTTAACTAGAAGACTTGTGGATGTTGCTCATGCTGAAATAATCAGAATCGAAGACTGCGGTTCAGAAGATGGAATATCTGTTATCAGGGCGGAAAAAAGACAATTATCTTATGCCCAAAGAATTCTTGGAAGATTTACAGCTAAAAAAATTGTTGATCCCAAAACCAAAAAAGTAATTCTCAAAGAAAACGAAGAAATAAATGAAACAAATATCGAATTAATTGAAAAATCAAAAGTAGAGGAAGTAATCATACGGTCACCACTGACATGTCAGGCAAAATTTGGTCTGTGCATGATGTGTTACGGGCGGGATTTTGGTCAGAAAAAACTTGTTGAAATCGGAACGCCAGTGGGAGTTATTGCGGCTCAGTCCATTGGCGAGCCGGGTACGCAATTGACAATGAGGGTGAAACACGCCGGAGGTATTGTTGGGCTTGACGTGACACAAGGATTGCCCAGAGTAGAAGAATTATTCGAAGTGAGAACGCCAAAATCAATGTCACCCATCAGCGAGATATCAGGAAAGGTAGAAGTTGTTGAAACCTCAGACGGATATAAAGTGAGAGTAAAAAATACCGTAACCAAGCCTCCCGAGGAACGAGAATATATTGTTCCCCTGACAAGCGAACTCAAAGTCAAGGATGGTGACTTGATTGCTTCAGGCGACCAGATTGCAAGCGGATATTTGGATGTCAAAGAAGTACTAAAAGTACGGGGATTAAGAGGAGTCCAGAAATATTTGATTAATGAAGTCCAATCTGTTTATGAGTCGCAGGGAATTCCAATCAATGACAAGCATTTTGAAGTTATTGTGAGAAAAATGAGCGACAAGGTTCGAATTGAAACATCCGGAGATACAGTTTTAATTCCGGGCGAAATGATAGATAAAATCAGATTTGAAGAAGAAAACGCAAAAGTGATAGCAGAAGGAGGAGAGCCGTCAACGGCGCAGGTAGTAATTTTGGGTCTAACAAGAGCAGCTCTATTTACATCATCCTGGTTGTCTGCTGCATCATTTGAGCAGACCACGAATGTTTTGACTGAAGCATGTTTGCAGAGCATGGACGACCCGCTTTTGGGCCTAAAGGAAAATGTTATAATTGGCCGATTAATTCCAACAAGCGTTGATCGGGTTGTATTAGGAACAAATATCTAAAAAATATGCCGACAATTAATCAACTAGTCCGAAAGGGCAGAAAAAAAATTCCCAAAAAGGTGAAAGCAACAGCTCTAAGAAAATTCTATAGCGCGAAGGATCGGAAATTCGAAAGCTTATTTGCGCCACAAAAACGTGGTGTGTGTACGATTGTGAAGACCATGACACCCAAAAAACCAAACTCAGCCTTAAGAAAAGTTGCCAGAGTGAGGCTTTCGAACAAGCAGGAAGTAACCGCGTATATCGGCGGAATTGGCCATGAACTTGCCGAGCATTCGATTGTTTTAGTGCGCGGAGGAAGAGTAAAGGATTTGCCCGGAGTGAAATATCACATAGTAAGAGGAAAATATGATTCAAGCGGCGTAAAAGGAAGAAAAAAAGGCAGATCCAAATATGGGGCAAAAAAAGATCAACAAAATCAAAAATCAGCACCCGCACCAAAAGCTGAAGCGGCAGTTTAATTTTTAAATATATGTCAAGAGTTCGCAAAGTTCACAGAAAAAGCATACAACCAGATTTTCTTTTTCAAAGCAATCTGATAACCAAATTAATAAACCGCATCATGAAAGACGGCAAAAAAACCGTGGCAGAAAAAATCGTCTACAAAGCCATGGAAGTGATAAAAGAAAAAGAAAAGCGTGATCCCCTAGAGGTTTTGGTTCAGGCGATTACGACAGCTGGTCCAAAAATGGAAGTCAGGCCAAGGCGGGTTGGAGGAGCGTCATACCAAGTGCCGCAAGAGGTAAGAGGTGACAGAAGAGAAGCATTGGCAATACGTTGGATCATTCAAGCAGCCAAAAAAAGAAACGCAAAAGATTTTGTAAACGGCAAAAAAGGAATTCCCGTAATGAGCTACAAACTGGCCCAAGAACTTATTGATGCTCAAAAAGGCTTGGGAGAAGCGATTAAAAAAAGAGATAATACACACCGGATGGCAGAGGCAAACAGAGCCTTTGCGCACTTTCGCTGGTAATAAAAATTGGAGTTTTCAGTTAATAATGAGCTTTTTATAATATTTTTATGGCAAACGACCAGAAAAAACGAATTTACCCCTTGGACAAGATACGCAATATAGGTATTATTGCCCATATTGACGCCGGCAAGACGACCACTACCGAAAGAATTCTTTTTTATACAGGAAGAACTTATAAAATTGGCGATATTGACGAAGGAACAACAGTAATGGACTGGATGGAACAGGAAAAAGAAAGAGGGATCACCATAACTTCCGCGGCCACTACAGCTTTTTGGAAAGACCATAGAATTAATATCATTGACACTCCGGGTCATGTTGATTTTACAGCGGAAGTAGAACGAAGTTTGAGGGTTTTAGACGGCGGAATTACTGTTTTGGACGGAGAAGAAGGAGTGCAATCGCAGTCAGAGACGGTTTGGCGGCAGGCCGACAAATATCATGTTCCCAGGATTTGCTTTATTAATAAAATGGACAAACTTGGCGCGGATTTTTTTCATACGGTTAAAACCATTGAGGATCGTTTGGGAGCAAGAGTGGCAATTTATGTTTTACCGATCGGGAAAGAGCAATCATTTGAGGGAATTGTAGATTTGCTGACCAGAAAATCCTATATTTGGCACGGCGATGAACTGGGACAAAAATATGAAATCAGCGACATCATTCCAGATGACATGAAAGTACAGGTCGAAGAGTATCGCCATAGACTTATCGAACTGATTTGCGAAACAAACGATGAGCTGTTGGAAAAATATCTAAATGGAATAGAACCATCTCTTGATGAGCTGAAAGCGGGACTAAGAAAATCGACTATAACTTACAAACTTGTTCCGATTTATTGCGGTTCATCACTAAGAAACAAAGGTGTGCAACCGCTTCTTGATGGAGTAATAGATTTTCTTCCTTCTCCGCTTGACATCAAGGCTATGGGCGGATATAATCCCAAATCAGGTACAGAAGAAGTGAGGGAGCAAAAAATTGATGCCCCCTTGTCATCTCTGGCTTTTAAAATTCAAGTAGATCCTCATGTTGGCAAACTTACCTATGTGAGGCTATATTCTGGCACATTAAAATCTGGTTCTTATATATATAATTCCACCAAAGATGAACAGGAAAGGGTTGGAAGACTGCTTCTTATGCATGCGAATCACAGAGAAGAGGTCGAAGAGGCCTACGCGGGTGAGATTGTGGCCGTTGTGGGATTAAAAGCGACTGGCACCGGAGACACCCTAAGTGACAAGAACAATCCTATTGTGCTTGAAAAGATAACCTTTCCAGAACCTGTCATTTCACTGGCAATTGAGCCGAAGACAAAAGCCGATCAGGAAAAGATGGGTTTTGCTCTTCAAAGATTGGCCGAAGAAGATCCAACCTTTCGCATAAAGTCAAATCATGAGACAGGACAGACAATTATTTCTGGAATGGGCGAATTACATCTTGAAATCATTGTCGACCGGATGAAACGAGAATTCGGCGTTGACGCGAAAGTAGGAGCGCCTCAGGTTGCTTATAAAGAAACAATTAGAAAACTGGTTGAATCTGAAGGGAAATATATTCGGCAGTCTGGAGGCCGGGGGCAATATGGACACTGTTTCTTAAGGCTTGAACCGAAAAACAGGGGCGAGGGATATGAATTTGTAGATGAAATTTTTGGCGGTGCTATTCCCAAAGAATTTATTCCGGGAGTTGAAAAAGGGGCAAAAGAAGCAATGGAGAATGGAGTTTTGGCAGGTTTCCCGATGGTGGATATGAAAGTAACACTATACGACGGATCATTTCACGATGTTGATTCGTCTGAAATAGCTTTCAAAATCGCGGCTTCGATGGCGATGAAATCAGGTGTCTTAAAAGCCGATCCGGTTCTGCTAGAACCGATTATGAAGGTTGAAGTGACAACTCCCGAAGAATTTATGGGAGATGTCATAGGAGACCTTTCGGCCAAAAGGGCAGAAATACAGGGGACGGAAAAAAGAGGAAATGCTGTAATTATTGTCGCAATGGTGCCGCTAGCCGAATTATCAGGCTATGCGACTATTCTTCGAAGCAAGACACAAGGGAGAGCAAGCTATTACATGGAACCTTCCCACTATCAGGAAGTGCCAAAAAATATACAAGAACAGATTATATCTAATATCAACAAAATCACAACTTAAGTTAATTATTTAGAATAAAAATTAATTACAGGAGGAAAACATATGGCGGATACAAAAAAATATACAAGGAATAAAACCCATGTTAATATTGGAACTATTGGCCACGTAGATCATGGAAAAACCACACTAACAGCAGCTATCGCAACCACTCTTGCCGGACTTGGGCTTGCCGAAGCAAAAAAATACGCTGATATTGACAATGCGCCCGAAGAAAGAGCCAGAGGAGTTACAATCAACATTTCCCATATTGAATACGAAACAGCCAAAAGGCATTATGCGCACATTGATGCTCCGGGACATGCAGACTATATTAAAAACATGATTACAGGTGCGGCCCAAATGGATGGAGCAATTTTGGTTGTTTCCGCTCCTGACGGGCCCATGCCTCAAACAAGAGAGCATATACTTTTAGCCAAACAGGTGAATGTTCCAGCCATGGTTGTCTTTTTAAATAAAGTCGACATGGTTGACGACAAGGAATTGTTGGAACTGGTAGAGGTTGAGGTTCGCGATCTTTTGACAAAATATGGTTATCCGGGAAATGAAATTCCGGTAATTCAAGGTTCAGCGTTAAAAGCGTTGGAAGGCGACGAAGCCGCAAAAAAACAAATAATGGCATTAATGGAAGCAGTTGACACATATGTTCCAGATCCGGTTAGGGATTTGGATAAGCCATTTTTGATGCCGATAGAAGATGTATTTTCCATTAAAGGAAGAGGTACAGTTGTAACAGGAAGAATTGACAGGGGTATTGTTAAACTTAATGACGAACTGGAAATAATTGGACTTAAGGATACACAAAAAACCGTAGTTACCGGAGTTGAAATGTTTAGGAAACAACTTGATGAAGGTCAGGCTGGAGACAATGTCGGAATCTTGCTTCGGGGTGTTGAAAAAGATCAGGTTGAAAGAGGTCAGGTCTTGGCAAAACCAGGAACCATTACTCCGCATACGGAATTTGAAGCGGAAGTATATATTCTGACCAAAGAAGAGGGCGGAAGGCACACGCCATTTTTTAGTGGCTATAGACCGCAATTTTACATCAGAACAACTGATGTAACCGGCGAAGTCACACTGGAAAAAGGTGTTGAAATGGTAATGCCGGGAGACAGTTCAAAAATGACCGTAAAATTAATAGTGCCTGTGGCGCTTGAAGCAGGAGTCAGATTCGCAATCAGGGAAGGTGGACATACAGTTGGAGCAGGTGCTGTTACAAAGATAATAAAATAGCATAACAAATGCCTAAAGGACGAATTAGAGTACGTTTAAAATCTTATGACCATCGCGTCATAGACGCGAGTTGTCAGCAAATACTTGATACGGCGATAAGAACCGGAGCTAAAGTGATGGGTCCGATTCCGTTGCCAACGGACAAGTCGATTTGGGCAACCAAGAAATCACCGTTTACTGACAAAGACAGTCAGGAGCATTTTGAGATCAGGGTTCACAAAAGACTGATTGATATTATGGAGCCGACTGATAAAACGATTGACAGTCTGATGCATTTGGAATTACCAGCAGGTGTGGATATTGAAATCAAGATGTAGAAGTTGCAGAGATATAATATTCGTGTTAATAAAAAGCGTTAAAATAAATTGCTGGAGGTAAGAAAGCTTAAACAGGGCTCAACCCATTATAAAAATTATAAATAGGGAGCCAGATAAGCTTCCTATTTTTGTTGTATATGGCAATTTCTTGTTTATTGGGAATTAAACTAGGCCAGTCTCAAGTTTTTGATGACAAAAACGAGAGAATACCAGTGACCAGAGTCAAAACCGGTCCATGTCTTGTTGTGTCAAAAAGAAAACTTGGAAATTCAATTCGCATGCAAATGGGTTTTGGTAATAAAAAAATTACCAATAAACCACAACTCGGACATCTTAAAGGAGCGGGCATAAAAACCGCTCCGCGTTATTTAAAAGAGGTGGAAATACAAGGAGAAGATGTATATCAACTGGGACAGGAGATCAAGATTGGTGATGTGTTTAAGATAGGAGATATTGTTAAGGTAAGCGGCATTTCCAAGGGAAAAGGTTTTGGTGGAGTTGTAAAAAGACACGGGTTTAAAGGTGGCCCAAAAACACACGGTCAGTCAGACAGGCTTCGCGCACCGGGAGCCATTGGATCTACAACAACACCCGGCCGTGTCTATAAAGGCAAAAGAATGGCGGGCCATTTGGGTGTTGACAGGGTGACGATCAAAGGATTGACAGTTGTGAATATCAACAGTGAAGAAAATTTCATGCTTATTAAAGGTTTAATACCAGGCCACAAGAACGGATTGGTAGAAGTGTATTTACAGGATAAATAAAAATATGGCAGCAAGAAAAACAAAAACTGAAAAAATCAAATCGCAAATAAAACCGGAAAAAGGTTTAAACGCCGATATTTTTAATGCGGATGGTGAAAAAATTGGCAACAAAGCCCTTCTTCCAAAATATTTTGGCCAGAAAACAAATTCCAAGCTGGTCTTACAGGCAATCAGGGTTTATATGGTTAATAACCGTTCTGGTAATGTTAATACAAAAACTCGTGGAGAAGTGTCGGGAGGCGGAAGAAAACCCTGGAAAGAAAAAGGGACCGGGAGAGCAAGACAAGGTTCAATCAGGGCTCCGCATTGGCGCGGCGGAGGAATTGTTTTTGGACCAAAAATCAGGAATTTTGATCTAAAATTATCAGACGAACTCACAAAAAAAGCCATATATATCAGTTTGTCTGACAAGGCCAAAGACCAAAAAATTAAGATTTTAAAAATTAATGAAAAAGATTTGGATAAAACCAAAAAAGCAGATCAACTGTTAAAAAAACTATACGAAAATATTAATAAAAACAGGCTTTTAATGGTGTATTCCGGCGAGAATGCTTTGCCGATAAAATTTTTTAGGAATTTAAACTATCTGACTTTGGTAAATATCGATTCATTAAATACCCTATACATAGTCAAACACAATGAAATTCTATTCTTAGAAGAAGCATTCAAAAAATATGATAAATAAAAAAATCATAATAAGGCCGCTAATCACCGAAAAAACAATGTTAAATGCCGGACTGGGAAGATATACTTTTGAAGTAGACAGATCTTGTGGCAAGCTACAAATAGCAAAAGAAGTAGGGCGGCAATTTAATGTAAAAGTGGTAAATATCAAAACAACAACACTAAAGGGTAAAGCAAAAAGAACAGGATCAAAAAGAAATAAAGTGGAAAAAAAGCCATGGAAAAAAGCAATAGTGCAGTTGGAAAAAGACCAAAAAATTGATTTATTCGAAGTCGCAAAAGGCTGATATGACAAAAAAAATTTTTGCAATCAAAAAATTACATGGAACAAGTTCAGCAAGAAGGTTTATGACCGGTCTTAGTTTTGCTGAAATTACAAGAAAAAGCCGGGAAAAATCTTTGACGACTATTTTGCCGAAAAAATCAGGCCGGGACGCGACCGGTCATGTTTCTATGCGGCATCAGGGCGGAAGACAAAAGCGGTTTCTAAGGCACGTGACATTTAAACGCGACAAAAAAAACATTTACGCGCGTGTTGTTCATATAGAATATGATCCCAACAGGTCAGCAAATGTCGCACTATTGCATTATACCGATGGCGAAAAACAATATATTCTGGCGCCGGACGGGTTGAAAACGGGAGAGACGGTGGTTGCGGGAGAAAATGTGGAAGTGAAGACTGGCAACTCTTTAATGTTGGTCAATATTCCTGTAGGAACTCTGATTCACAATATTGAGTTGATTCCGGGAAGAGGCGGGCAGATTGTCAGAAGCGCTGGAAGTTCGGCGATTATTATGGCAAAAGAGGACAATTTTGCGCAGATAAAAATGCCGTCTGGAGAAATCAGAAAAATTTTAAACACCTGTTTTGCGACAATAGGGCAAGTAGGTAATATTGAATGGAAAAATATCCATTTCGGCAAGGCAGGAAGAAAAAGACATATGGGTATTAGGCCGTCTGTGAGGGGGACTGCTCAGGATCCAAGATCTCATCCGCATGGCGGAGGAGAGGGTAGAAGCGGTGTGGGTATGAAATATCCAAAAACACCATGGGGAAAGCACGCTCTTGGTACAAAAACCCGGAAAAAGAACAAACCCAGTTCAAAGTTTATTATAAAAAGAAGGAGATAAAACATGTCGCGTTCATCAAAAAAAGGACCATATATCGACCAAAGACTACTGAAAAAAGTTTTGGCGCAAAAGAATATAGGAAAAAAAGAAGTCATTAAAACTTGGTCTAGAGACACGGTTGTTGCACCGGAGTTTGTCGGACATACGATTGGCGTTCATAACGGAAGAATTCATATTCCGGTTTTTATCACGGAATCGATGGTAGGATATCGTCTTGGAGAATTTTCCCAGACCAGAACTTTCAGAAGTCATGGGAGAATAGTAGCCAGGGAATTATCAAAGACATAAATTTAATTTTATATATACTATGGAAATAATCGCGTATTCAAAATATATCAGGCAGTCGCCAAGAAAATTGAGACTTGTTGCCAAAGCCATAAAAAAGCTAAAATTGGCCGCGGTTCTTGAGAAATTGCCGCTTGTGGAAAAAGCAGCTGCTGAACCAATCCTCAAGGCTATAAAAAGCGCGCTTGCGAATGCCGAAAATAATTCCGGTTTAAAAAAAGAGCATCTAACGATTAAAAATATCATTATTGAAGAAAGCGCGAGAATGAAAAGGATGGATAAAGGGCATGGCGCGAGATTTAATCGTGGCGTAATTCAAAAAAGAGCAAGCCATATTAAAATTATCTTAACCGATGGCGAAAAAAATACGTAATTGAGATTAAATTATTAAAAACTTTTAATAAAAAATTATGGGACAAAAAATAAATCCGGTAGGTTTTAGGCTTGGTCCACTATACACATGGACCTCCAGATGGTATGCGGACCGCAAGACATACCGCCGTTTTGTTCTTCAGGATGTGCAAATAAGAAAGATTCTGATGTCCAGATTGAAAATTGCCGGAATTTCAAGAATAGAAATTGAAAGATCAATCAATAAAATGGATATTTTTGTGTACGTGGCAAAACCGGGTATGGTGATTGGGAGAGGCGGGACTGGAATGGAAGAAGTGAAAAAATTTCTTCTCAAGATGCTAAAAATAAAAACAGGAGACAAAAATACACCCAAGATTGATCTGAAAGTTGAGCCGATCAAAGAACCAAATCTGGATGCATATATCATTGCCAGCAATATTGCTGATCAATTGATGAAGCGCTTGCCTGCCAAAAGAGTAATGAATCAGGCGTTGGAAAAAGTGCTTCAGGCAGGGGCAAAAGGAGTACGGATTATTCTTTCTGGTCGTATTGGAGGAGCAGAAATCGCGCGAAGAGAAAAAGTGCAGTCAGGTATTGTTTCTCTTTCCACCCTGCGGGAGAAGATTGATTTTGCCAAAGTACCGGCCTTGACAAAAGCCGGCTATATAGGCATAAAAGTTTGGATTTGTAAAAAGTAAGAAAAATTTATGTTAATACCAAAAAAAACAAAATTCAGAAAACAATTTAGAGGCAAGCGGGGCGGGTTTTCCGTTCGCGGATCGAATATTGATTTCGGAGAATTTGGTTTAAAAGCAACAGCTAGGGGTTGGATAACTTCCCGGCAGATTGAAGCCTCCAGAAAAGCGATGACACATTATACCCAAAGAGGTGGTAGAATATGGATTCGGATATTTCCGGATAAACCAATTTCCAAAAAACCGCCAGAAACCAGAATGGGTTCAGGGAAAGGAGATATTTTTGAATACGTTGCCGTTGTTCGTCCGGGGAGAATACTCTTTGAGATGGGCGGAATAACAAAAGAAGTTGCTTGCGAGGCCATGAGATTGGCAAGTCAAAAGCTGCCAATTAAAACTAAATTTGTAGAAAAAGAGTGAGTATGAAAAAAGTACAAAAAACTGATTTTTTTAACAAAACCAAAGAAGAATTAATGGCAATTGCGAAAAAAGAAATGCGCGATCTTTCTACCATGCGCCTATACTATCGGCTGAAAAAAAACAAAAACACGCGCGAAATATTTATCAAGAGAAAAAATCTGGCTGTATTAAAAACAATTATCAGACAAAAGGAGTTGGCGCATGGCTAAAATTTTTATTGGCGAAATAATAGCAAATAAAACACAAAAAACCATCACTGTTTCAGTGGTGTCTCAATATGTGCATCCGTTGTATAAAAAAATTCAAAAGAAGAATAAAAAATATAAAGTACACTGCGAAGACGCAAATATTAAAATCGGAGATACAATTTCTTTTCAGGAAACAAGACCAATCAGCAAAGATAAAAAATATAAATTTATAAAAATTTTATCAACAAAAAATTAATATGATCCAAAGAAGAACGATTCTAAAACCAGCTGACAATTGCGGAGCTCATTTTCTTAGAGTAATCCATCTATATGGAGGGTCAAAAAGAAATTTTTCTCATGTGGGGCAAATTGTTCGCTGTGTGGTCGTTGATGCGGACCCAAATGGCATTGTAAAAGACAGCGAGCAGGTTTTGGTTGTTATCGTCAGGTCCACAAAAGAGTATGGGCGTAAAGATGGTTCATATATCCGTTTTTCTGACAACGCGGGCGTGATAATTGATAATGCCGACGACAAAAATCCCCGTGGGACAAGAATTTTTGGCCCTGTTGCCAGGGAATTGAAAGATTTGGGGTTTAATAAAATAATATCAATGGCAAAAGAGGTGCTTTAATATGAAATTCAAAAAAGGTGATGAAATCATTGTCACAAGCGGCAAAGACAAAGGCAAAAAAGGTAAAATCGAAAAAATTTTACCCAAAAAACAAATGGTAGTTGTGGCAGGCATAAATATGTTTAAACGCCACACCAAAAGTCAGGGGCAGAATAAGGGTGGGATTTTGGACATCATAAAGCCAGTTAATGTCGCGAAAATAGCATTTTTTTGTTCGACATGTAAAAAGGCGGTCCGTATCGGTTTTGAGATAGACGGCGATCAGAAAATCAGAATTTGTAAAAAATGCAAACAAAAAACTAATTAACGTATGAACGATATAATAAAAAAATACAACGCAGAAATTTTGCCAAAACTCCAGGGAGAGCTGGCTATTAAAAATCCGATGGCCGCGCCAAAACTTCTTAAAATTACACTTAATGTGGGAATGAAAGAAGCCCTCTCGGATAAAAAGGTGGCGGAAAAAGTGATAGAACAAATCTCCCTGATAGCGGGTCAAAAGGCAGTACTAAAAAGAGCCAAAAAAGCAATCGCCGGTTTTAAACTGAGAATAGGAGATCCAATCGGGGTAATGGTGACCCTAAGAGGTAAGAAAATGTATGATTTCTGGGAAAGACTTGTAAAACTGGTTCTGCCAAGAGTCAGGGATTTTCGTGGGGTTTCCAAAAAATCGTTCGATGGCAAAGGAAATTACAGCCTGGGGTTTTCCGAGCAGATAGTTTTTCCAGAAATAGAATATGATAAGATTGACAAAATCAGGGGTCTTGAGGTAAATATTACTACTTCGGCGCACAATGATGAACAGGGCAGAAAATTATTAGAATTACTAGGCATGCCGTTTGAAAAGTAGCGAAAGATAAAAATATGGCAAAAGTATCAAACATTGTTAAAACCAACCGGATACCAAAATTTCCGGTGCAGAAAAAAAACCGTTGTCAGCTTTGCGGAAGGCCAAGAGGTTTTATGAGACGGTTTGGTTTGTGCCGCTTGTGTTTCAGGGAGCTTGCCCATAAAGGAGAATTGCCGGGAGTAATAAAATCATCCTGGTAATGAAAATATATGATATTTGATCCAATTGCAGACATGATATCAGCCGTTAAGAACGGTTATATGTCAAATAAAAATATAATAAAAGTTTCATTTTCTTCGTATAAAGAACAGATTGCGAGAGTGCTTTTAGAAGAAAATTATCTGATGGGCGTAGACGTGATTGAGGCTAAGGGTAAGGAAAAAAAGACCTTGGCACTAAAATTAAAATATGAGAATAAAAAGCCGGCCATAACAGACATCAAACAGGTGTCTAAAACCAGCTTGAGAGTTTATCTTCCATACAGACACCTGCCAAAAGTTTTAGGAGGGCTTGGTACAAGCGTGATTTCAACACCAAAAGGTGTGGTTTCGACCAGGCAGGCCAAAAAACTTCATATGGGCGGTGAAATTATTTGTAATGTTTGGTGAATTTTATGAGTAGAATAGGCAAATTACCAGTTAAACTTCCGGAAGGATTATCGGTAAACATAGAAGACAATGTGATTACTGTGGTTGGACCAAAAGGTTCATTGACGCAAAAATTTTCCCAGGATATATCCGTTTCCAATGATCAAAATTTAATAACAGTATCAGTCAAAGGAAAAGGGCAAAGCCACAAGGCCCTGCACGGTTTATACAGAAGCTTAATTAACAATATGGTAATTGGTGTCACCACCGGATGGAGTAAGACGCTTGAATTGACCGGTGTAGGTTACAAAGCTCAGGTTTCCGGGGAGGATTTAGTTCTAAATTTAGGATATTCTCATCCGGTAAAATTTGCCAAACCGCAAGGCATCCAAATTGCAGTTTTAGAAAAAGAAGGTAGGATAGTGATTTCTGGCGCTGACAAACAACTTGTGGGTGAAACAGCTGCCAAAATCAGGCGATTAAGGCCGCCGGAACCATATAAGGGAAAGGGTATCCACTACTTGGGAGAAAAAATAAAACGTAAGGCGGGCAAATCAACAAAAACCGCCGGAGGAGTGGGGGCAAAATAAAAATATGTCAAAAAACATCAATACACAGAAAATTAATAGGATAAAAAGAGTGAGAAGAAAAATTCTTGCCCGAAAAATCAGGCCGAGATTAAGCATATTCCGTTCAAACAGGTTCATCTACGCTCAAATTATTGACGATGGACTGGGAAAAACAATTGCCGCGGTTCATGAAAAAGAGCTGAAAAAGGAAATCTTGGAGAAAATGACAAAAACACAAACGGCAAAAAACCTGGGTTTAATGCTTGGTAAAAAGGCAATCGAAAAAAAAGTAAAAGAAGTGGTGTTTGACCGGCGCGGTTATAAATTTCACGGCCGGGTATTAAGTCTCGCGGAAGGTGCGAAAGAAGCTGGACTCATTTTTTAATTACTTAATAATTATTATATGGCTTATCATTCGCAAGAACCAAAAGAATTCGAAGAGAAAGTCGTGCAGATAAACAGGGTGTCAAAGAAAACCAAAGGTGGAAATAAACGTGGCTTTTCCGTTGTGATTGTGGTTGGAGATAAAAAGGGTCGTGTTGGAGTTGGCTTGGGGCAGGCTCCGGAAGTACCAAGCGCGATGAGAAAAGCGGTCAATTACGCAAAAAAACATTTGCTCACCGTTCCACTAAAAGGAACAACCATCACCCATTCGATACAAGTCAAGGTTGGTGCTGCGATAGTATTATTAAAACCCGCCCCCCCGGGATCAGGAGTGAAGGCTGGTGGCGCGGTGCGCGCTGTTGTGGAGGCAGCTGGAATTAGAGACATCTCTTCAAAAGTGCTCGGCACTAAAAATCAGGCAAGTAATGTATATGCGACCCTTGAAGCCTTAAGAAGATTAAGAGCGATGTAATTTCAATTCAATATGATAAAACTACACCAACTATCAAACACTATTGCGCGCAAACATAAAAGGCTGGGTCGTGGCCATGGCAGCGGCAGAATGAAAACTTCCGGTCGGGGACAAAAAGGGCAAAAAGCCAGAGGGAAAATTAAAGCTTTTTTCGAAGGAGGTCAGCTTCCTTTGGTTAAAAGACTGCCGTTTTTAAGAGGTAAGCTTCGAAATCCTTCATTTCATGCCAATAATATCATCATCAATGTAAAAAATTTGAGCAAATATCCCGGCAATTCGATCATCGACAGAGATTTTTTGGTGAAAGAAAAACTGATTCTTTTGAAAGACAAAAACTCAAAAATTAAAATATTGGGTGATGGTAAAATAGAAATACCTTTGATAATCAAACTGCCACTTTCTAACAGTGCCAGAAAAAAAATTGAGGCGGCAGGTGGTAGGATTGAGTTGGAAGAGAAAAAATAATTATGAATAAGATATTTGACACTTTCATTAACGCGTTTAAAATTCCCGAACTCAGAAAAAAAATACTCTACACGGCATTAATATTAATAATTTTCAGGGTATTCGCGCATCTTCCCATTCCGGGAGTCGATACAATCGCCCTAAAACAGCTCTTTGCCAGCAATCAGCTTTTGGGGTTATTAGATATTTTTTCCGGCGGCACTCTTGCTAATTTTTCAGTAATGGCTTTGGGACTTAATCCATATATCAACGCGTCAATTATTCTGCAACTTTTAACAATGGTTTTTCCCAAGATGGAGGCTCTGCAAAAAGAAGGGGAGTATGGGCGTATGAAAATTAATCAGTACACCAGGTTTCTGACAGTGCCGCTGGCAACATTCCAGGCGGTGGGGATGTATGCGATTTTAAAAAGCCAAAATATCATCGGCAATTTGACTCCCTTGACCCTGATCGCTTTGATTTTAACCATGGTCACGGGTTGTCTCTTATTAATGTGGTTTGGCGAATTGATTACCGAAAATGGAATAGGAAATGGAATTTCACTTTTGATTTTTGTTGGTATTGTTGGCAGATTGCCTGTTTTAGTGGGGCAAACACTGTCTGTTTTAACCGAAGAAAAAATAATAAACATGCTGATTTTTATGGCAGTCGGACTAATCGTTGTTGCGGCAATCGTGGTTGTCAATGAAGGCACAAGACAAATCACTGTCTACTACGCGAAAAGAATTAGAGGAAACAGACTGTATGGAGGACAGACAACCCATATTCCCCTAAAAGTAAATCAGGCGGGAGTTATTCCGATAATTTTTGCTGTTTCACTAATACTTCTTCCGTCAATGCTTGGAAGATATTTAGAGCAGGTTCCAAACGCTCAGATTGCCACAGCAGCCAGATTTTTTGTTCAGACATTTGATCCGGGAGGCTTAGTTTATAATATTACGTATTTTATCTTGGTAATCGGTTTTACCTATTTTTATACCGCGGTTTCTTTTAACCCGACAAAAATTGCCGATGAAATGAGAAAATATGGAGGTTTTATTCCCGGGGTCAGGCCGGGAAATCCCACTGCGAACTATTTAAATTATATTCTTACAAGAATTACTTTGGCGGGCGCAATTTTTTTAGGAGTAATTGCTGTTTTGCCTTCATTGGCTAGCAGTATGACAAATATTGCATCATTGACAATCGGAGGTACTGGAATATTAATTGTGGTTTCTGTGGTTTTGGAAACAACAAAAGTTCTTGAAAGCCAGATTGTCATGAGAAGATACGATAAATTTTTAGAATAATATGAATCTAGTTCTGATAGGCATTTCCGGTTCCGGGAAAGGAACCCAGGCCAAAATGCTCGCCGGAAAATTTCAGATGATGCATATTTCAACCGGCGAATTGTTCCGTAAGGAATATGAAAAAAAAAGCAGGGAAGGATTGGAAGCATATAATTATTGGAGTAAAGGACAATGGGTACCAGACGAGGTGACTTTCGCACTTTTAAAAATTTATCTTGACAGAACCAGTAATGGGTTTATTTTAGACGGATTTCCCCGTACAAAAATCCAGTGTGAAATACTGGACCGGTATGTACAGGAAAAAGGTCAAATAATTGATAAAGCCATTTATTTAAAAGTTTCAGAAGAACAGGCGCTAAAAAGGCTAATTTTACGGGGAGAGACTGACAAAAATACCACCGGCAAAAAAAGGGATGATGAAGAAGAACAGATTATAAGAGCAAGATTTAAATCATTTTTTGACAGCGTGGATCCCATTTTAACTTATTATCGGGAATCAAAAAAACTTTTAGAGATAAACGGGGAGAGAGCCGTTGATGAAATACACGGCGAAATCCTGACAAATCTCAAATTTTATAAAAAATAGATATCGAAAGTGATAATAATTTTTTTAGGCCAACCGGGATCAGGGAAGGGAACACAGGCAAAGCTTTTGGGTGATTATCTGAAAATTTCCAGCTATTCGATGGGGCAGCTTTTAAGGGAAGAATACGACAAAAAAACCAAAGAAGGCATATTGGCAGAAAAGTATTGGGGAGAGAAAGGAATAAACGTACCAACCAATATTTCATTTCCAATATTGAAAAATTATCTGGACAAAAAAAATAATTTTATTCTTGATAATTTTCCAAGAACGCCTGCGAATCTGGAATATTTTAAAAAATATCTGGCAAAGAGGAAATTGGCGGTAAATTACGTTTTTCATTTGAGTATTTCCAAAAAAGAAGCGGTTAAAAGGTTATTGAAAAGAGCCGTGATTGACGAGAAGAAGTTTGGTAAAAAAAGGCTTGATGAAACCGAAGAATTGATAAGAGTGAGATACGAGAAAGGATATGAAACAGAAATTCCGGCAGTTTTGCAATATTATCGCCGGCAAAAAATATTATTTGAGTTTGATGGCAGCGAAAAGATAAAAGACATACACAAGAAAATTATTAGAGTGATTAAAAAAAGTGCGGAAGAACCAACTTGAAAAAATTGAAAAAATGACCCGTGGAGGTAAAATCTTGGGAACCATAATGTCTGAAGCCTGTGATTTTGCCCGGGTAGGAATAAGCACCTTACAAATCGAATATTTTGTCAGAGAAAGGTTTGCCTTTTATCGGGTTGAGCCGTCTTTTACAAAAGTGAAAAACTATCAATACTATACCTGCCTGTCCGTAAACGACGTAGTTGTGCACGGCGTTCCCAGCGCATATATCTTAAACGATCAAGATATCTTGGGAATTGATATTGGCGTTTATTTGGAAGGATTCCACACCGACATGTCCTGGTCAAAGTTAATAAAAAAAGATGGACAAAAAAAAGACAGGTATATCAACCAGGAAGAATTTTTAAAAGCAGGTGCAAAGTCGCTTCAGCTTGCCATCGGACAAGCAATGCCAGGCAAGCGCATCGGTGATATAAGTAGAATGATCCAAACATCAGTTGAGGGATTTGGTTTTAATGTAGTCAAGCAGTTGGTGGGTCATGCGGTAGGAAAAAATTTACATGAATATCCGCAAATACCCGGGATTTTAACCAAAAACATAGACCAAACAGAGGAAATAAGCGCCGGAATGACCTTGGCCATCGAAATTATTTATACGATGGGTAAACCGGATATTGTCTATAAAAATAACGATGGTTGGAGTATTGCGACAAAGGATAAAAGCCTCAGTGGTCTTTTCGAAGCAACAGTAGCAGTTGTGGATGATGGGAATAAAGTATTGACGCCATTTACCCAATTGTTAAATACGTAAAATTCTAGTATAATATGACGTTTACAAGAAGTTAAATTATTAATAAAGACTAAGATTTAATATGGCCCATCAGGGAACTTTTGAAGTAGAAGGAGAGGTTTTGGCATCTCTGCCAAATACGCTTTTTCGGGTGAAGTTAGCCGATGGAAATATTATTTTATGCCATATTTCCGGCAAGATGAGAATGAATTTTATAAAAATCCTGCCGGGAGATAAGGTTAGGGTGGAAATGACAAATTACGACAAGAGTAAAGGCAGGATTGTGTTCCGATTTAAATAAAATTTTTATTTATGAAAGTACAGGCATCAGTAAAAAAACGTTGTCTGAAATGTAAAGTGATAAAACGCAAAGGCGTTTTATATGTTATTTGTGAAAATCCCAAGCACAAGCAAAGACAAGGATAAAAAATATGGTACGTATAGCAGGCATTGATATTTTGCCCAATAAAAGAACAGATATTGCGCTGACAAAAATTTATGGCATTGGCCGTTCTAATGTGGAGAACATCTTAAAAACAGCCGATGTCAAGGCAAATATAAGAGTAAAAGATTTGTCAGAAGAAGAAATCAATCGGATTCAAAAAGTTGTTGATACCATAAAGGTGGAAGGTGACTTGCGGAGGGAAGTTGCTGATAATATTAAAAAACTGAAAGCAATTACAGCATACCGCGGTCTAAGGCATATGCGCAGTTTGCCGGTGAGAGGCCAAAGGACAAGATCCAATGCCCGCACCAAGCGGGGTAAAAGAATGACGATTGGAGCCATCAAGAAAGAAATGGCAACAAAAATGGGAATTGGAACAGCTGATGATAAAGCAAAAGGAAAGGAATAAAAATGAGTAATCAAGCAGCACCAACAAAACTAAAGAAAAATAAATCAATTGTGACCAAGGGCAAAGCATATGTGACCGCGACTTTTAACAATACTTTGGTGACAATCACTGACGATTGCGGCAATGTTATTTGTTGGGGGAGCGCGGGGGCGTCTGGTTTTAAGGGTGCAAGAAAAGCCACTCCGTTTGCCGGCACAACCACCGTTGACGCGGCAGTAAGAAAAGCTCAGGAAAGAGGTTTAAGGGAAGTTGATGTTTTTATTAAGGGTCCTGGAGCAGGACGGGATGCAGCCTTAAGGGCTATCAGGGCGTCCGGGGTAAATATTACGATGATTGCGGACGTGACGCCGATTCCGCATAACGGATGCCGCCCAAAGAAAAAAAGGAGAGTATAGTTGGCATAAAATGCCAATAACTGATAATTATGGCGCGATATACAGGTCCAAAAAATCGAATATCAAGACGGGAAGGTGTTAATCTTGGTTTAAAATCAGGTTTGGGAGTCAAACTTGAAAGAAGACTGAAGGTTGTGCCGGGTCAGCACGGCAGAAGAGGAAAGAAAAAAACCTCAGAATACGGATTGCAGTTGAGGGAAAAACAAAAACTGAAAGCAATTTATGGTGTATTAGAAAAACAATTTCGAAAATATTTTTCGATGGCAAAAAAAACCAAGTCGGCAACAGGCGCGACTTTATTGGAAATACTGGAAAGACGTCTTGATAATGCGGTTTACCGTTTGGGTTTTGCCAACACCAGAGCAGCCGCTAGACAAGCCGTTTCGCATTCGCATGTATATATAAATGGTAAAAAAAACAACATTCCGTCGACAATTATTTGTAAAGACGATGTTATTAGTATTGACAACAAATGGATGAATAATCCTGATGTCAAAAAAATGCTCGAAGACAAAAGCATCATTCTCCCTGATTGGCTGGAGAGAAAGGCAGCCGTAGGCAAGGTTGTTAAGCTGCCAATCAGAGGCGAATTAGACTTAGATGTCAACGAACAATTAATTGTTGAATTTTATTCAAGATAACACGCGCAGTTATTTTGCGAGAAAGGAAAATAATTTATGTTAAACACAAACTTTAAAGTCAAAACAGACAAAGAAGAAAAAAACTACGGGCGATTTGTTATTGAACCGCTTGACCAGGGTTTTGGACAAACATTGGGAAATTCTCTCAGAAGGGTTTTATTATCAAATTTCCCAGGTGCCAGCGTTACGTCAATCAGAATTGATGGCGTCAAACACCAGTTTTCAACGGTTGTGGGACTAAAAGAGGATGTTGTCGAACTGGTTTTAAATATTAAAAAATTAAAAGTAAAAATGTTTGAAGGGGAAAGTGCGACCATGAAGCTCTCCCTAAAAGGGCCAAAGACAGTTTTGGCCAAAGACATAGAAACACCTTCGTCCGTGGAAATTGTCAATAAAGATGAATATTTATGCACACTGGCGGATAAGGGTAAATTAGATATTGAATTTACTGTCGAAAAGGGATTTGGATATTCTGTGGCTGATGAAAGAAAAACCAATACAGTTGGTGTTATTACAATCGATGCCGCATATTCGCCGATAACAAGAGTAAACTATGTTGTAGAGGCGACCCGTGTTGGACGGATGACAAATTTAGACAAATTAATTATTGATATCTGGACCAACGGAACGCTTGATCCCAAGGATGCGCTAAGAACAGCCGCGAAAACTTTAGTATCATATTTTCTGCAGATTTTTGAACCAAAAGCCACACAGGAAGATACAAGTGTGGTTGTGACTCCGCAGATATCCGATGAAATTCTCAAAATGACGCTTGAGGAGCTTGATTTACCAACGAGAATCTCAAATAGTCTGAAAAACGGAGGGATCGAAACCATTGGACAATTATTGGGTACACAAAGAAAAGAGCTTTTAAAGATCAAAAATCTAGGCGCCAAATCTCTTTCGATGGTAGAAGACAAATTGCGCGAAAAGGGCGTAGCTTTAACAGTCTAATTTTATGAAACACCAGGTATTTGGCAGAAATTTGCACAGGACAAAAAAAGAACGTCTCAGCCTTTTCAGGTTGTTGGCGGAAGAATTCGTTCTTAACGGTAAATTAACTACGACAAAGGCCAAGGCCAAGGCAGTTCAGCCTCTTGTCGAGCATTTTGTGACCAAAGCAAAAAAACCATCTGAACACGTTTTTAGATATCTTTGCGCCAAGCTGGGGAACAAGAAAACGGCACAAAAAATGCTTAAATATGGTGTTTTATTTGCCGGCACCAATGGCGGATATACCAAAATACTTAAACTGGGCGCGCGTCCGGGGGATAACAGCAGTCAAGTTGTGATGTTTTGGAGCAAACCGTTGAGCGAAAATGAAAAACAGACGGAATCAACCCAAACTGAAAGCGTGGAAGAATCCAAAAAATCCAAAGAGACAAAATCAAAACAGAAAACAAAACAAAAATGAATATAACCAAACCAACAACAACAAAACAAATAAAAAGAACCTGGCATCTCATAGATGTGAAAGGTAAAATTCTAGGCAGGGTAGCAACGGAAATTGCCAGACTTTTGATGGGAAAAAATAAACCATATTTTGTCCGTAACCAGGATTGCGGTGATGAAGTTGTTGTAATCAATTGTCTTGAGGTAAAAGTTTCGGGCAGTAAAGAAAAACACAAACTTTACAGCCGGCACAGCGGATATCCCGGCGGGTTTAAATCAGAAACCTACGAAAAAATAAAATCAACAAAACCCAACACAATTATTGTAAAAGCTGTTGAGAGAATGCTGCCCCACAACAAATTGCAGGACAAAATGCTGGCGAGATTGCACGTGTTTTCCGGCGCAGAACATTCTTATAAAGATAAATTTCAAGTAAACTGATAAAAATCATATGAAAAAAACCGATCTGGAAACAAAAACCAAGGAAACAAAAACAGCAACCTCCCAAAAAACATATTATATGGGAATAGGTAGACGAAAAGAGGCGGTTGCGAGAGTCAAACTTATAACCGGAGGACAGGGAGAAATTATGGTTAACAATATTCCGGTTGAGAAATATTTTTCATCCGCTCTTTTTGAAAATATATATTCAGAACCGTTTAAGATCACAAACACACAGGGTCGTTTTACAGTTGATGTGAAAATCAGCGGTTCGGGGAATAAAGGACAATTAAAAGCCATGGTGCACGGAATTGCCAGAGCTTTGGTTTTGGTAGATCCGGAAAAAAATAAGACTATTTTACGTCGCAGAGGTCTATTAACCAGAGATCCAAGAACCAGAGAGAGAAGAAAAATCGGACATGGCGGCAAAGCCAGACGCGAAAAACAGTCTCCGAAACGTTAAAATATCATGATGAGTTTAATCAGGTTTTATAATAAACACATCGGAATTCCGCAAAGAATTAATTTTTTATCAGCCAAACTGTCGTTCTATCTCAATAAATATAATTATGTTTTAGACCTGGGTTCTTCCAACGGCCAGCTGGCAAAAAAAATTCAAGATAATACCAATGTCAAGTTTATTGGTGTTGACAAAAAAGTCCAGAAAGTGACATATCTGGAAGTTGTGGAGTATGATGGCCTAAAACTTCCTTTCAAAGACAAGACATTTGATTGTGTCATGCTTATTGATGTGCTTCATCACGATGTCAATCCTGTCAATATACTAAAGGAAGCAAAAAGAGTTTCCAAAAAACATATTTTGATAAAAGATCACTATTTTGACAATTATTTTGACCTTTTCATATTAAAATGGTTTGATTTTGTTGGCAATAAGCCATACGGAATAAATCTGCCGTATAATTATCTGAATAGAACACAATGGGACGGGCTTTTTAAAAAGATAAAACTCAAAAAACTAAATTGCGAATACTTCACTCAGCGTTTTTGCAAACACGCGATTTATAGATTGGAAAAATAAAAAATTTTCCCCATTCTTTGCGCCCAAAATCTTGCTATAATATTCTTATGCTATACCTTGGCGCGGATCACCGGGGTTTTATTCTTAAAGAACATCTTAAAAAATATCTGCACACAAAAAAGATTCCTTTCGTCGACCTTGGTAATAGTATTTTGGATCAGGAGGATGATTTTGTGGATTTTGCGGCTAAAGTTGGAGAAAAAGTTGCGGAAAATAAAACCAACAGAGGAATTCTGATCTGCGGTTTGGGGGTGGGTGTATGTATTGCGGCAAATAAAATAAAAGGAATAAGGGCCGGTCAGGTCTTTTCCAAAGAAATGGCCATGCATGCCAGAAAAGATGATGATATCAATATTGTCGCGTTGTCTGCAGACACTCTCCGGGAAAAAGCCGCGCAGAATATCATTGATGTTTTTCTCACAACCAAGTTTAGAAAAGAAGAACGTTTCATAAGAAGGCTTAATAAAATTAAAACACTTGAGCTGAAATGGTAAATATTGTCCCCGGAATATTAGCTGAGGATAAACAACATTTAAAATCAGAAATAAACCGGTTAAAAAGTTTTTTTACTGAAATACAAATCGACATTTGTGATGGGAAATTTACTGATTCTCAAACCGTAAGTCCCGGTGATATTGATTATTTAAACGAAGAAACGGTTTTTGGTTTTCATTTAATGGTTTGTGACCCGTTGTTATATTTAGATTCCTTTATTCGTTTGAAAATACAAAACGTGATTATCCATGCCGAAAGCTGTGTGCGGGCAAAGCCGCTCATTGCTTTATTGCGCCATAATAATATAAAAATCGGTCTTGCGGTCAATCCCAAAACACAAATCCAAAACCTGTTTTTACCAGATTATGATTTTATTCAACTGATGGGGGTTGTTCCCGGACGGCAGGGAAGAGAGTTTATGCCGGAAGTTTTGGAAAAAATTGCCAAAATTCGTAAAAATGATTTTCAAAAACCCATCTGGCTGGACGGCGGAATAAATGATAAAACAGCCCGCCTGATAAAAGGATTCGATATCCAGACGGTTGTTGTTGGTTCTTATTTTAAAGACGAAAAGGTGGAAGAAAAATTGGAGTTATTGCAAAGTGAATTAAAGTAAATTTTGCCGTGTCAAATTTATGCTGGATTTAGAAAAACTTAAAAAAACCGCAAGACAAGTAAGAATTGAAACAATTAAGGCCATTTACCAGGCTGGATCCGGGCATCCCGGAAGCTCTTTGTCGACAGTGGAAATTCTGACCGGCCTATACTTTGGTGGCATACTAAAACACTCTAGTCAAAAACCAAAATGGGAAGACCGGGACTATTTTATTTTAAGCAACGGACATGCCTGTCCGTCCTGGTATACGATACTGGCGATATCCGGATATTTTCCCATGGAAGAATTATCCCACTTAAGAGAATTCGGTCATTTTCTTCAAGGCCATCCGGATAAAAGTAAATTTGAGCTGGTTGAAACAACAACCGGATCATTGGGGCAAGGTATTGCCGTGGGTCTTGGATTGGCCTTGGGATTGAAAAGTCTGAACAGAAAAAATCTGGTGTATGTTTTGGAAAGTGATGGAGAACAGGATGAGGGAGCTGTTTGGGAAGTTAACAGAATTGCCTCACACTATAAATTAAATAATTTAAAAATAATTATTGACAGAAATGGCATGCAAATTGACAATTTCACGGAAAAGAATTCGGCGCTTGAGCCGTTGGATCTGAAATACGAAAGCTTTGGTTTTGCCGTTAAAACAATAGATGGTCACAATTTCCAAGATGTTATTCCTGGGCTGGGTTGGTTAAAAGAAATCAAAGATAAACCGGGAGTTCTGATTGCCAAGACCACTAGGGGTAAGGGAGTATCGTTTATGGAAAATTCACTGGGCTATCACGCGAGAAGTTTGACAAAAAAAGAATACTATGACGCATTAAGCGAATTGTAAATATGAACAATAAAATAATATCGGGGTTAAAAACAGCGGTTTATGAATCGCAAAGAGAAGCTTTGGGGGAGATAATGCTGGAAGCGGGTCGCAAAAATCCAAAAGTCATTGCGATAACAGCCGATGTTGCCGATTCTACAAGGCTTTTAAAATTCCATGATGAATTTCCCGGCCGTTTCTATGATATGGGCGTTTCGGAACAGGCAATGATTGGTGTTTGCGCTGGTCTATCAAATTTGGGTTTAATTCCTTTTGGCGCAATGTTTGGCGCTTTTGAAGCGGGGCGGGCCTATGACCATATTAGAGTTTCAATAGGAATAAATAGAGCCAATGTCACACTGGTCGGGTCGCATGTTGGTTTTTCAAATCCGGGAGATGGAGTAACCGCGCAATCACTAACAGATATTGCCTTGATGAAGTCGATTCCCAACATGACCATTGTTTGTCCCGCTGATACGGTTGAATTGAAGAAAGCGATCATGATGGCGGTAGATTTTGTCGGCCCATTATATATTCGGATTTCCCGCGATGCCACTCCGGTCTTCACAACTCAAGAATCATCATTTTCTTTTTCAAAGGCGGATGTGATCAAAGAAGGAAGTGATATCACAATTGTTGGGGTTGGCCCCATTATTTATAACGCGATTATTGCCGCGGAGGAATTGGAAAAAGAGAATATAAAATGCGAGTTGATTGATTGCCATACAATAAAACCGCTTGACGGAGAAACAATTTTAAAATCAGTCAGAAAAACCAGAGCGGTTGTCACTTTGGAAGAGCACACAATAGTAGGAGGGGCAGGCGAGGATATCGGCAGATTATTGTTGGAAAATATGCCTGTTCCAGTTGAGTTTGTCGGAGTGAGAGACAGAAATGGTCAGTCGGCAAGGATTTATGATGAGTTGATAGATAATTATGGTCTTGGGGCAGACAGTATAATGAAAGCCGCCAGAAATGTATTAAAAAGGAAGAAATAAATTCATATATGGATTTCAACGTCATTACCATAGGTGATTATTCCCTGGATGTGATATTAAATATTCCCGACACGAGCGCTGTTCTGAACACTGCTTGGGACAAGAGAGAAATTTGTCTTGCCCAGGACAAAAAAATTCTTGCGGACGAGCTTTATACTTTTATAGGCGGTAACGCGTGCAACGTGGCGGTTGGTTTACAAAGACTGGGAAATAAATGTTCGTATGTGACTTTTGTCGGCACGGATTTTACCGCGGCAAGATTTAAAGAGGAAATGAAAAATGAAGGGATTGACATAAGTTATTGCCAAAAAAGAAATGGTACGGCTGGGAATTATTCTACTTCCCTCATATTCCAAAAAGAAAAAACCATTATTATTTATTCTCCGCAGAACGAATATGATTTACCAAACCTGCAGCCGGTTAAAATGCTGTTTATCTCATCGGTTGGCAAAAATTATAAAAAAATATTTTCCCAGACAAGAGATTTTATTAATCAAAATAAAGTTTTATTGGCGTTCAATCCGGCCAGCCATCAATTGGAAAACAGCGTAGAAACCTATAAAAATATTCTTGAGAGGACCTGCTTTTTGTTTGTCAATAAACAGGAAGCCGTAAAAATTCTGGAGAAAGACGATATCGGCATCAAAGATATTCTTACAGAACTAAAAAAACTTGGTCCAAAAGTGGTTGTAGTGACCGAAGGCAAGAAAGGGTCATATGTTGTTTCAGATAATCAATTTTATCACTGTCCGATTTACGATATTGAAGTTGTGCAAAAAACCGGCGCGGGAGATGCTTTCACAAGCGGATATCTGCATGCGATTTTGGAGGGGATAAACGAAGCAGAGGCCCTAAGGTTTGGTACTTTTAATGCCGCTTCTGTTGCCGGCGCTTGGGGTCCACACGCGGGTTTGCTTTCAAAAGATTCAATGCAACGTATTCTTGAATCCCAACAAAGTATTAAAGCGGTAAAAATCTAATATGCAGCGCGTGGTGATTGTCGCAAACGGTTGTGTGACTGCCAAGGATTTAGCGGAAATAAGAAAGACTGATTTTCTGGTCGGCGTGGATTTTGGAGCCATAATATTGCATGACAATAATTTCAAGATAGATTTGGCGGTTGGAGATTTTGACAGTGTAAGCAGGCATGAGTACTTTCTGATTAAAAAACACGCGAAAGAGGTAATAAAATATAATTCGGACAAAGACCAGACAGACAGCGAACTGGCGGTTAAAACAATTATCAAAAGGGGATACAAAAAAATATTGATTCTGGGAGCAATCGGGTCAAGAATTGACCACACGCTGGCCAATATCGCTCTTCTGGAGAGATATCAGAAAAAGCAGATAGCAATAAATTTAATTGATAATAATAATTTTTTGTCATTAATAAAAGATAAAATAAAAGTAGCCGCTGACCTAAAATATAAATACTATTCTCTGTTATCCCTGACCAGTTTTTCTGTTGTTTCGCTTATCGGCTTTAAATTCCCGCTTGATAAAAAGAAAATTTTCAGAGGAGAAACGCTCTGTGTCAGCAATGAACTAAGAGAAAGCGCGGGAGAAATCAAAGTTTTTAAAGGCAAGATAATTTTAATCAGGAGTACAGACTAGGTTTTTTTTACACTGTGTTTGCCAAATTGCTCACGAAGCGCCGATAATATTTTACCGATATATGATGGTTTGCTTTGGGATTCCATGCGGAATTTTACTGCCTCTTCGATAGCCCGCGCTTTTAAACCCATGTTTTTTGCGGTTTCCAGCGTCCAATTTCCTTCTCCCGTGTATCCGACGGAAGTTGTCACGTCTTTTAGCTCTTGGGTGTGAAGCTCAAAAGCTTTTTTCAGCCAGCCGACCAATCTGGATTCTATCACGCTGCCGTGATTATAAACCTCAGCCACTTTGGCGAGATCTAAATTATAGTTTGATTTTTTAAGCAGAGAAAATCCTTCCGCCAAAGACTGCATCATTCCATATTCAATGCCGTTGTGTATCATTTTGACAAAGTGTCCGGCGCCATCGCCGTCAAAAAACTGCAGTCCTTGCTCTTTTGCCAAATCTAAATATAAAGGCTTGAGGTCTTCAAACAATTCTTCCGAACCGCCGACCATCAGGCATCCTCCGTTTCTTGCCCCGTCCGGGCCGCCGGAAAAACCAACATCGCAAAATTTTATACCAAGCGGTTTTAATTTTTTATACCTTTGTATCGAATCCTTATAATACGCGTTTCCTCCGTCGATAATAATATCGTTTTTCTTTAAAAGCGCCACTAATTGGTCTTTGCCGAATATTGCCTCATCGGTTGCTTTTCCCGCTGGCAGCATGAGCCAGACAATCCTTGGCGGTGTTAATTGGTCAACCATTTCTTTTAAAGAAAACGCCGGTTCTATTCCTTCTATTTCCATTTCTTTGGTAACTTCATTGGTGCGGTTATATCCCACTACCTTCCATTCTTTTTCAATCAATCTTCTGGCAATGCTTCTTCCCATTTTGCCTAACCCAACAAGACCAATTTCTTTTTTGAACATTGGATTAAGAAGCGGTCCGTCTTTGATATATCTGGAATTATCGTGCGCCTCATTGGTGTCTGGTTCATAGGTTTTCAGGGGGACCAAATTTTTTTGCCAGGCAGAATAAATTGGATCAATAAAACGCCACATAGCCTCTACCTCATCGGTTGAAGCAAACAGGGTTTGGTCGCCGGCAAAACAATCAAGAAGAAGTCTTTCATATTCTTCCACATATTGAATCCTTTTTGGTACATCTCTATATAAGAATGCCAGTGATCTTTCTTCCACTTCGTTTTTAATGCCAGGTTTTCTAGACCAAAACCTGATTTTTATTTCTTCATTTGGTTCCACGCGGAAAATGATCTTATTTTTCAGGTGGGGTCCGTACGGCGGACAAAAACACGGCGATTTGTGTTTAAAAGTGACGACAATTTCTTTTATTTGTTCGCCCATGCGCTTGCCGCTTTCCAGAGTGATTGGCACTCCTCTCCATCTGGGCGAAGAAGAAAAAGCCCTGATATGAAAAAATGTTTCCGTTGCCGAATTGGAATTAATGTTTTTAATATTCCTATACCCTTCATATTGGGCCCGGTATGTATAAACTTTTATTTCTTCCTCTGAAGGTTTAATGAGGGTTTTTAAAATTTCCGCCCTTTTTCTTCTGATGGGAACCGCGTCAAGAGTTTCCGGCTGGTTCATCATCACAATTGCCAGCATTTGCAGAAGATGGTTTTGTCCCACGTCCCGCAGGGCTCCCACTCCGTCGTAAAATTCGCCACGACCTTCTACGCCGATTTTTTCCCAAAGCCTGATGTATATTTTTTCAATACTTTGATTGTCCCATGTTTCTTCAAAGAGATTGTTGGTAAACCTGAAAGTCAAAATGTTCTGCAGCATTTCCTTCGCGAGATAATGGTCAATAGGATAGATCTGTTCGTCTTTAAAAAGAGCACCAAGAATTTCATCAAGTTTTTTTGCCTGTTTAAGATTAATGCCGAAGGGTTTTTCAACCAAGACTCTGGTCCAGCCCTCTTTTGGTCCGCATGGCGTTGTTAGTCCAGATTGTGCTAAATTATTTAAAATTGGTTCGTAATATTTAGGTGGAACCGCCAAATAAAATAATTTATTGGAACATGCTTGCCACTTATTATCAACTTGGCCTAATTTTTTGGCAAGTTCTTGATAGTCCTGCAAATCTTCGAATTTTCCTTTCTGGTATGAAAAAAGTTTGAGGAATTTTTCGCTGGTAACAGGATATTCATCGTTTAAATATCCGGAAAGCGAATCGCGGAGAAACTTGTCGTATTCTTCTTTTGGCATTTCTCTGCGGGAGAAGCCGATGACGTAAAAAAGATTGGGAAGCTTTTGGTTTTTGTAAAGCTGCAATAAGGCGGGAAGTATTTTTCTGGACATCAAATCTCCGGTAACGCCGAAAACTACAAGGATTGTTGGAATATTGTGAACTTTCTGGTTTTCCATCAATACCATAATAATACAATATTTAAGACCTTATTGTAATAAGACGGTAATAAGAATTAAGTGGAATACGGCAAAATCTTTCTTGCAGTTCGCCCGGGGTGTTTTATCTAGCCTCAGAAGTGTTTTTGTCTTATTAAAGAATTAAATTATGGGTATTGTTTGGTATCAACGATTTTATGACCAACCAGATCAACAATCTCCACAGGAATACCGGAAGATGTTGTACCGCATACAATTTGAAAATTACTGTTAAAACCAGCAATTATTTTTTGAAAATCAGCCAATCTCTCTGCGATAGTTGTTAATTTCTCAGAAACCAGTGCCTCTATTGCAGTTTGTTGAAGATGAACAAAATGATTTTCAAAGACATTAATTAGCGGAGAGAGAGCGTCATTGTTATAATGTCTGCATACATGTGAAAGTGAAAATGCGGAGATTAAATATGAAACAAAGGCATTTTTAAGAGAATCTTGCTGAAGGCCTGCTTTTTCCAAACACATATTCAATATATCCGCGGCGTCTTTCAGGGTCATTTCAAACTCGGCGACTTGGAGAGTGTTTGTTCTACGGTCTATGACAGGATATGCAATTTCAGCAAAATCAAAATTTCTCACTCCATTGGCAATTGCAAACAGCAGAAAAAGCGGATTTAATTCAAGATTTTCTGGAGGTAAATTCGTTGTCGTGCCTCTTCGCTCAAGTCTTCTGGCAGATAGTTGTATTGCGTCTTGAGAAGATAGAACACCTTTTGGTTCAAGCCTGTAAATGGGTTGTGTTTGCAGGTCTGTTGCCCTCCACTGAAGAATTCTGAATATTGTCCCGGATTCGGTATTAATTGTTTCTTTTTGCGTCTCACTCATTTTTGCTTTTTTTTGAATAAAAATCCAGTATTAACAATTATAGCATTAGTAGTTAGCAATTATCACGTAAGACGTCTTTGGCTTACAAAATATTGTATACCCATCTTGCTCTGATTTACAGCTCCAGCCAAAAAGCCGTAAGGGGTATATACCAGAAATTAAGGCTGCAAGTTTGGGTTTGTTTGGTATATGATATTTATGTGTATCATAAAACAATAAAAAAATATCTTCCGGTAATAAGCGTTATACTGCTCTTTTCCTCGCTTCTTCTAAACTTCTATTTGCTTTTATTAAAACCTAAAAATTTTCGGGATACTATGGTAATAGAAGTGCTTGACGGCGACACGTTGTTGCTGGAGCAGGATGTCAGGTTCAGGCTTCGTCATCTGGATGCTCCGGAGACAGTCAATTGCGGCGGCAATGAAGCAAAAGCCCTGCTTATTTCTCTGGTCAAAAACAAACGCGTGGAGATCAGAGAACAGATTCTTGATCAATGGGGCAGGCCGATGGGACTTGTGTATATTGATGGCGTTTTAATTAATCAAAAAATGCTGGAAAGTGGATGGGTGAGATATCACCACGACACCACAACAGTATCTTCCAAACTATCAGAAATTGGCCTGAAGTTGAAAAACGATAAAATCGGTATTTTTAGTGAAAATTGCCGTCAAACAGTGAACAAAAAAGAACCAGAATGTCAAATCAAAGGCAACATTGACCCTAGGGGAAATATTAAAAGATACTACTATCCGGGTTGTGTTCAATATCAGTTTACCATCGTGGAAAAAGACCGCGGAGAGCAATGGTTTTGTTCGATAAAAGAAGCGGAAAAAGAAGGCTATAAAAAGGCGGAAACATGCAAATAGAAATAGTTTCTACTTGCAGAGTTTAATTGTAATCTGGTAGGCAATCATTTGGTTCTAATACGTGGCTTTTCTGGATTTTTACAACGAAAATTCCATTATAATACTGTTTTTGGCACTACAGTTTCATCTGTAATATGAGTTGTTGCTTTGTTTCTCGACTCCATTCTTGTGATCGCTTTGTACAGTCTGGATCTGTTGTATCTTTGGACAAGAATCGGATAGACATTGAATAAAGTATTGATAGTCGTTGCAAAAATAGCACTGTCGATATTTCCAGCCTGTAAATTAATAATCAATTTTGTCACCCCAAGAGTTAAAGCAGTAAGATGTATTACTTCACACACTCTCGTAAACGTTTCATATCGTCTCAAGGACTCAATGCTATTGGGTGTAATAAAATTACCGGCATCAAGCCGTTCCCAAAATACTATATGCGCAATATCGCCAGTGCCGGGCATCCATTTTTTGAAAGTTTTCACCCCTAACTTTTTATATAATTCAGGGTTCTGTTCAAACGACTTGGGATCAAACCATGCATCAGTTATTTTCTTTACAACCCGCCTAAACCACAAAGGTGTTTTCTTCTCTTCTGGTGTATTTAGTGAAGTAACTTCAGGTGTTAAGCTGCCTGGTTGGGCATTAATGATCTTTTCGTGAAGGACGAAGTCAGGTGATGTTTCCAAAATATTAGCGTCAGGCATATCAAAATTATACAACACCGTCCAGCCTAAACCGATCGGCTCAAATTGGGCGGGGTTTGATAGGCCGGAATTTTTTACGTGCGCGATTCTTGCTCGGCAAAGCCGAGCAATTTAAAAACTTTAACTTCCCAACTTTTGCAAGAGAGCCAGGAATTTTTTCAGTCCCAAACATTGCGACAATTTTTTCTGGTGCTACACGATATGATCCGCCTTCAAAAAATCCATGCTCCTCAACCAAATGTCTAACGAGTCCCGCTATATGAACAGGCTTGCCACCCTCACCTTTTTCAGTCAAGTGCATATCCATTGCGCCACTTGATTTTCGCCAGTCAACTTTGTCGCGCCACGGACATTCTTGAGTTCCCATCCAAGTTTGTACTTTAACTTGAAATTGTTTTCCGTTTGGAGCTGTATATTCAAAATTTTCACCATTGGCGGCTTTTTCTGTAACAGGTGCTAAAAGGCCAGCAACTTCTTGAGTTGTATAACCAAGCATTTCCAGTGCCTTTCTATCCCGTTCCATGACTTGTTCTATTGTTTGTCCTCGTTCGAGAAATCCGACCAGACTCATACCACCTGGTTGTAACTCTTGTGGCGTTGGTGAGTGTGTTGGTCGTTTATTCCATATTATCATGTATCTCTATAACACCGACTATTTTCCTTCTTCATCAAATTTATACAAAAAAGTCACTTGTTCTAATTGATTTTTGAAATCTGAAGAGAATGATTGAGAAAATGACGAAGAAGTTAAACCTATTTTCTGCATATTAACCCGAAGTATATCACAAAACAGACAGAAATTTTTAGAACTTACGACTTTCTTTTGATATACTTATCTTAATCAATCTTTAAAAAAGAAGGTGTCAAAAATATGCAAAAATACGGAGGTTTTTTTAAACGGCTTGTTGCTTACATTATCGACAATTTAGTTTTTGTTATACCATCTGTTTTTGCCGGTAATAATGAGATGGCTCAACTTGTAGTATGTTTTGGTTTCGGAACCTTGTATTTTGTGTGGATGAATGGAACATATGGTGCGAGCTTAGGAAAGATGGTAATGAAATTAAAAATTACTAGAGAAGATGGATCAAAGATCGATTATAAAGATGCATTTCTGAGAGAAATCGCTTCTTATCTATCACTCATAGTGTTTGGTCTTGGGTTTCTGAACATAATCTGGAATAAAAGAAAACAGGGCTGGCACGATATTATTGCTAAAACAATAGTAGTTAAAGTTTAAAAAGATTTATTGCCCTGCAAGAAATCAAATCGCGCGCGCAAAAAATAATTGTGAAAAATTAGTATTATTCGCAAAACGTGTCGGCTCGAACTTCTTTTTATCTAATCGGCAACTCTCGGCAGAATATAAAAAGGGCTTTGCGGCGCTCCGTTCGGGCGGCGGCGCAGGGAGCGCCACCAACTCGACGGACTCTTTTTCTCTTTTAGTCGGGGAGGAGCGATAAACATTGAACCGCTAAAACAGATCTTCGATTCACTCCTTCACTACTGGGATTATAAAGCATTTGATCAACAGTTACTTACTTTATCGCTTCAACATCAAGCTCAATTCCAGTATAATCAGATCAGGTATGAATTCTGATATTCATCCGAAGATGCAAGTTTTCTTCGGTGTGGAAGATCCAAGTCGACTTCCTATTAAGAAGAAGTGATGCGAACTACTTACTATGGAAACGCAAGCGCAAATAACAGCAAACAAGATAAACTTTCAAAACGCAGGAGTTAAAACTGATTCAGATAAAGAGATTTCAAAGTATAACGCCATTCGTCATGGAGTACTTCAAAAGACCTTAATTGCCACGGAAAAAGATGAGGTTCAAACCATGCTCTCACTTCTTTTAGTAGAATATGAACCACATGGAGTCACTGATGACTTACTGCTTGAGGCAATGGTGCTTGCCTATATACGTATGCAACGAGCTATACAAACTGAAAAAGCCTTTTTAACTCAAGGTATTTTTATGCCAATGATCCGATATAGATCAGAGGAAACCGACAAAACCGACAGTATTCAAGTCGGCAACTCGGAGTATGAAATGTTAGACAAAACATATATGCGATATATTACAGATGGTGAGAGGCAGTTCTATAGAGCTTTACATGAGTTTCAACGAGTACAATCATTACGCAAAGGAGTAAAACCATCTTCTATTGCCGTCGATTTGTTTAAGGATATAGCAGATCAATAATTGGATTTGTTTGGTAAAACAGTCCAAATACAAAGCATATTTTGATAAAATAAACATAAAAGTTATGCCAATAAGAGATAGAATTAGACCAATAAAACATCTGCAAAATAAGTATTTTGTTTGCGTATTGGAAAATCCAGACAATTTAGTTAATGTTGCCGCAGCGATTAGAAATATCTCTGCATTTGGAGTCACTAAATTGTATGTAATTGGCGGAGCCGATATATTGAAGGATTTTCAGTCGTCACGAAATAATAAACATTTATCAAACATTAGTGTCGGGGCAAATAAATGGGTGTTTGTAAAACATTTTGATACTACAGGTGAATGTATAGCCCATCTTAGGAAAAATCTTTTTACCTCAGTAGTCACTTCATCTCATGAAAAAGGAAAAAAGAATATAAATTTATACGAGGGCACATTTACGCAGAAGCGTCTTGCAGTGTGGTTTGGCAATGAGGCTAAGGGGATATCTGATGAAGCGGTTGAGAGTGCAGATATGTGCATTCAAATTCCAATGGGAGGTATCGTTGAGAGCTTAAATCTAGGAACGAGTACAGGTATTATCCTAAGTTACATTAGTTACCAGAGATTAAAGTTTGTGTATTCTCATAATAAAGCTCGGTTCAAACCCAAAAGCCTTGCCAATATAAAAATGCGTTCTTGGAGTGATTTTATTGATCCACAACGCAAGTAAATTATGCTAAATCCTTTTAGGATATAGCTATATTTGTGTATATATTGATAAAGTCTACGCAGGGGTTGATACAACCAACCTAAGATAAATTAATGTCAAGTCCCCGGTTTGGTAGACAAACATTCAAGATGAGTTTGTTCATAGGTTCGGCGGAACTTGGCGGGGGAAGTTTTTAAGGTTGTCTGGATTCTTTCTTGGTTGTAGTAATTAATGGTTTGGTGAATAGCTTCGATTAATTCTCCAACACTGTTAAATCTGTCAAACTCCAAGCCTAAATCCGTTTTCAAGTTATTAAAGAAACTCTCCTGGTAGCCATTTTCCCAAGGAGAGGATTTCTTGCTCATAGAAATTTGGATACCCAAAGAACTGGCTAAGTTAATGTAGTCAGAACTGGCGTATTCCGCTCCCTGGTCAGAGTGGATTATCTTTGGAGCAGAACCTCTGGCTATTACCGCATCAATTAAGGCATCGGAAAGAACGATTACTGGAGTTCCCGATTTAACTTTAGCTAAGATTTCTGCCTTAACTTCCGAAGCAACATTGGCCATAAAGTCTCCTTCTAAAGATTCAAAAAATGCCAGAATCTTTGTCTATTTTATCGGAGACCTGTCAAAAGTGTTGTCCTATCAACTTAAAGAGCCATTTGCGATACTGCTCAAACGCCGTCAAGTCCTATTTGGTCGGGGAGGGGAGAATCGAACTCCCTCTATACGCACCCCATGCGCACGTACTACCGGTATACTACTCCCCGTTATAGGTTTTTAATTTTAAAGCGCCAAATAGTTCTTGAATTTTAACACACTATTTGCTAGAGTGACAATATAAATTGTCACATCTCAAACTGCCCCAGAAAAGGAGTTTTTATATATGAAAACCTCAACCCAATCTGTTGGTGTATCTGATGAACCAAAACAAACCGCGGTCAAGATGGCGATGGAGCAAATAGAAAAACAATACGGCAAGGGATCGATAATGAAACTTGGAGACGCGGGAACAAAATTTGATATGGATGTAATTTCAACAGGTTCTCTTGCTTTGGATATTGCTTTAGGGATTGGCGGTTTGCCAAGAGGCCGGATCATTGAAATATTTGGGCCGGAGGCTTCAGGAAAAACGACAATTTGTTTAAGTATTATTGCCCAGGCGCAAAAAGCCGGCGGGACTGCCGCTTTTATTGATGCCGAACACGCTTTGGATCCGCTTTGGGCGCAAACCATAGGAGTTAAGCTGGATGAACTTTTAGTATCGCAGCCAGACACAGGAGAGCAGGCGCTGGAGATTGCCGAAACTTTAATCAGGAGCGGCGGAATTGATGTAATTATCATTGATTCGGTGGCAGCCCTGGTGCCCAGAGCGGAAATAGAAGGGGAAATGGGCGATTCAATGATGGGTGTTCAGGCGCGGCTGATGTCGCAGGCCCTAAGAAAACTTACCGGCGTGATTTCAAAATCAAAAACAGTTGTAATTTTCACGAATCAGCTCAGACAAAAAATCGGCATCATGTTTGGCAATCCGGAGACCACTCCGGGAGGTTTGGCTTTAAAATTCTATGCTTCCGTCAGACTTGACACCAGAAAAATAGAATCTTTAAAAGACGGCGATAAAGTGATTGGCAATAGAACAAGAGTAAAAATAGTAAAAAACAAAGTTTCTCCCCCGTTTCGAATCGCGGAAATGGATATCATGGGCCTTGACGGCATTTCTCAGGAGGGCGGCATAATCGATGTAGGCGTGGAATTAAACGTCATAAACAAATCTGGCGCTTTTTTGAAATTTGGAACGCATATGCTTGGGCAGGGAAGAGAAGCGGCGAAAATATATCTGAAAGAAAACCAAAAACTGGCAAAAGAAATAACCGAGGCGATTTGGAAACAGGTAAAATCCGGCTCGCAAAAACCAAAAATGGAAGTTGGAACAGAAGAAGAATAAAAGGATTATGCAGATCACTTCCCTGTCTGTTCAAAGGAATAATCCAAAAAGAGTAAATCTTTTTATTGATGGTAAATTTTTGACAGGTATTCCTCTTGGAATGGTGGTTGAAAACAAACTGCATGTGGGGCTTTTTTTAAATGACAATTTATTAAACATTCTGCTTCTTGCGATATTCCGCGAAAATCTTTGGAATTCTGCCATCAACTATTTGTCTTTTCGACCGCGAAGCGAAAAAGAAGTAAAAACTCATCTGAAAGAAAAAATCAAAAGCATAATATTAAAATCAAAATTATTTAAAAACCTGCCTTTTAATGCCGATAAAATAATAGACGAAATATGCGACAAACTGAAAAATATCAACCAGATCAACGATTGGGAATTTACAAAATGGTGGGTGCAACAAAGACAAACATTCAGAGGAAAAAGTAAAAGCGCAATATCAGCAGAGCTTTGGCAAAAAGGTATTGGTAAAAAGCTTGTGGATGAAGTTTTCAGCGAATCAAACGACGCGCCGCAAAGCGACAAAAATACCGCCTTAAAATTAATAGAAAAAAGACTTTTTCGTTGGAGTAATTATGATACGAGAGAGAAAAAGAATCAGATTTATAAATATCTTTCCCGGCGCGGTTTTTCGTATGAGACAATTGAAGACGTGATTGACATGGTATTGCAAAAAGCATAGAATAAATGTCAGGTTTTTAGATTATAAATAAATTAAATAATAAAGGAAAAAGGTATAATTTAATGCAGATATCAATAACTAGATTAAACTACTTTTGGTTTTTGCCTGCATTATCCCTATAGCGGGAAGATTTCCCAATTCCTTTTATCATCTTTCGTTTATAATCCCAAAGACCAGTTATTATTTGGAGGTTTTATATGAACATGTTAAAAAAAATTCTGGATATCTTACTAAAAATTGAAAAACAGCTTTCTGAACAGGAACAGGGTAAAAAAACGGATTCAGCCGCACTAAATCCCACACAAACAACAACCCCGTCCATTCCTATTGTTTCAAAAGAGGCGATGATTGAAGCCCAACAGGAAGCCAGAGAAGTGATTTTTAACGCCAAAGAGGAAGCCTTAAAGATTAAAAGAGACGCGGAAGATGAAATAAGAAGACTAAGAACAGAATCACTGGAGTTGGAAAAGAAAATTGCTTTCAAGGAGGAAAATATTGACCGTAAAATCGGAGCGTTGGAAGAGAGAGAAAAAGCGCTGGTGCAGAAACAGCAGGAGTTTGTCAATAAAACAAATGAGCTTGAGAAAATCAGACAGGAACAGCTTGCGAAGTTGGAAAGAGTTGCCAATTTGACCAAAGACGAGGCAAAAAAACTGATAATCGATGCCACAAGAGACAAACTGAAAGAAGAGATTGCCAAAGAAATACGGGAAGCAGAAAACGAAGCCAAAGAAGAAGGGGATAAAAGAGCAAGGGAAATTTTGGTGGAATCCATGCAGAAAGCAGCAACAGACTATGTGGCGGAATATACTGTTTCAAAGGTAAAAATAGCAGACGAAGAAATAAAAGGAAGAATAATAGGAAAAGAAGGAAGAAATATTCGCTCATTTGAACAGGCAACCGGGGTGGATGTGGATCTGGATGAAACACCAAACGAAATAAGATTGTCCAGCTTTGATTCTGTCAGAAGAGAAATCGCCAGAGTCGCTTTGGAAAGACTTATTGCCGACGGAAGAATTCAGCCGCAGAAAATAGAGGAAATTGTGGCGCGAACCAAAAGCGATATAGAAAAAATTATGTTTTCGGAAGGGGAAAAACTGTGTCACGCCGTTGGGGTGTACAATTTGCCAGTTGATTTAATTGCTCTTCTTGGAAAATTCAAATACCGTTTTTCATACGGCCAAAACATGATTGCTCACACTATGGAAGAAACCAAAATCGGAGTTGCTCTCGCATTGGAAGTAGGAGCGGATGTCAATGTTGTGCGTTTGGGATGTTTGTTGCACGACGTGGGCAAGGTGATAACCGACGAAGAAGGAACACATGTGCAATTGGGAGTTGATTTATTAAAAAAACATAATTTGCCAACTCCGGTTATTGATTGCGTTGCCAGTCACCATGAGGATGTACACTTTAATTCGGTAGAAGCCGTGCTTGTTTATATTGCCGATGCAATTTCCGGTTCAAGACCGGGGGCAAGATATGAGGATTACGACGAATATATCAAAAGATTAACAGATCTTGAAAATATTGCCAAGTCAAAAAGAGGCGTTGATGGCGCTTTTGCCTTTCAGGCAGGAAGAGAGCTGCGGGTGATTGTCAAACCAGATTTAGTCAGTGACGACGAGGCAAAAATAATTGCCCGCGAAATTGTCCATGAAATTGAAGACAAAATTAAAAACTACCCCGGGCAAATAAAGGTCAGTGTGATAAGAGAACTTAGAGCCGTAGAAGTGGCTAAATAGACAATAAAAACATTTTTTCTTGTTGCGGCAATATTTTTTGTAATCATACCTATTGACAATGGCTTTATAACAAGCTATAAATATTTTGCAAGATTCCGGTAAACGGAATAGGCAGGATACTTCAAAACTTCTTGCAACCAATATCTCCTGCCCTCAAAAAATTTGAGAAAAAGGAGGTGAATACTTCATGACAAAGTCTGATCTTGTAGACTTAGTTGCAAAAAAAGTCAATCTCACCAACAAAGCGGCCAGAGAATCAGTCCAAGCTGTTTTGGATGCGGTTCGGGATGCTTTAAAAAAAGGCGAGAAAGTAGTTTTGACTGGATTTGGAACTTTTTCAGTTAGATCTCGCGCAGCCAGAAAAGGACGAAACCCTCAGACTGGAGCGGAAATAAATATTCCCGCCAGAAAAACTCCGGGTTTCACTGCGGGTAAAGCTTTGAAAAAAGCAGTGAGATAATTTGCATTTGTTTATAAAGGACCGTCCGTCTTTTACGAAAGAGGACGGTTCTTTTTTGGAAAAATTATTAATAGTATATAATAGCAAGTCATACTATGAAATATTTTATTCAGACATTTGGTTGTGCCGCAAATGAAGCAGATAGCGAACGAATTTCGGCATCGTATGAGAAAAGAGGTTTTACAAAAGCCAGGGATATAAAAAATGCGGATCATGTGATTATCAACACATGCATGATACGAGAATCGGCGGAGAATAGGATATACGGATTGGTAAACAATCTGTCAAAATTGAAAATTAAAAATTGTAAATTAAAAATTATTGTCTCGGGTTGCATGGCGGGAATGGCAGTAAGGGATAAAAGCGGCAGGATATTAAAAATCCTTAAAAAAAGACTTCCTCAGGTGGATGAATTTTTGCCGATTGAAGAAGTGGGTTTTGACCATATTCCTTTAAGATCAAATTCCCAAAAAGCGCTAGTGCCGATTAGTAATGGCTGCAATAATTTTTGCACATTTTGCATAGTGCCGTTCACCCGCGGACGTGAAATCAGCAGACCTTTTGAAGAGATCATCAATGAAATCAAAGAGCTGAGCAAAAACGGATACAGTGAAATATTATTAATCGGACAAAATGTCAACTCGTACGGCGCGGATTTGATGAGAGGCAAACAGAAAGAACAAATTGCAAAGAAGATAAAACCCACCTTTGTAAAACATCTTGGCAGATATCGCATACCAACTCTTTTTCCCGCGCTTTTAGAGAGTGTTTGTGGAATAAAAGGAATAAAAAAAGTGGATTTTATTTCTTCTAATCCCTGGGATTTTTCCGATGAATTAATAAAAGTAATTGCGGAAAATAAAAATATCAGCCGGGAAATTCACCTGCCGGTACAGTCAGGCGACGATGAGGTTTTAAAAAGGATGAACCGTTGGTATACAAGAGACCAATATATAAAACTTGTGGAAAATTTAAAACTCAAAATTAAAAATTTAAAACTCAGTACCGACATTATTGTTGGTTTTCCCGGGGAAACAAAGAGCCAGTTTGAGAACACCGTTGCTCTGTGCAAAAGTGTCGGTTTCTATAAGGCTTATATTGCCGAATATTCCGATCGTCCCCTTACTGCCGCGCATAAGGCTTTTAAAGATGATATTCCCCACAAGGAAAAGAAAAGAAGATGGAGAGTGCTGGAGAGCCTCGTCAACAAACCGCATTAAACAGGTTGAAATTATAATGCTGATGCGAATTTTGCTTTTTCACCCAATTCCTTTTCAATTTCCAGCAAACGGTTATATTTGACCATTCTCTCGCTTCGGCAAAGCGACCCTGTTTTTATTTGTTTGGCTCCAGTTCCGACAGCCAAATCAACAATAAAATCATCTTCTGTTTCGCCCGACCTATGAGAGATAATGGCGTTTACATTTGATTTTTGCGCCAATCTAATGGTTTTGAAAGTTTCGGAAATCGTGCCGATCTGGTTTGGTTTAATAATAATAGCGTTGGCAGCTTGTTTTTCGATGCCCTCCTGGAGCCGATTTTCGTTTGTTGTGAATAGATCATCGCCAACAACTTGAATTTTATTTCCAAATAATTTAGTGAAATTGGAAAATGCCTTCCAGTCATCCTGTTCAAAGATGTCTTCCAACAAAACAAGCGGATATTTACCAATCCAATTCCCGTAAAGCGTTGTTAACTGTTTTGCATCAAGAGTGATATTTTCCTTTTTCAGGTTATATTTTCCGTCCTGAAAAAATTCACTGGCCGCGGCATCTATGCCCAGGAACACATCACTCCCCGGCTGATAGTTGGCTTTTTGGATTGCCCCCAATATTAATGCTAGCGGCTCTTCGTTGGTGTGTACACTTGGCGCAAATCCGCCTTCATCTCCCACGGTCACAGCAAAGCCATTTTCATGCAGGATATTTTTTAACTGCTGGAAAACATCAACTCCACGTCTTAGGGCTTCCGAAAAAGTAGAAGCTTTTGGAATAATCATATATTCCTGAATGTCGCAGGAGAAGACAGCATGTTTTCCGCCATTAATAATGTTTATCATTGGGCAAGGAAGCACATATTCACTTCTTGCGGGAGAATCAAAAATTCCGGAAATATATTGATATAATGGTTTTTTTTGAAATACAGCTGCTGTTCTGCAAACAGCTTGGGAAACAGAAAGTAGAGTATTTGCCCCCAAATTGCTTTTATTTTGCGTGCCATCCAATTCCAGCAGCTTGTTGTCGATATTCAGCTGGTTCGTTGGGTCTAGGCCAGTAAGGTTGTTATTGATTTCATTATTGATGAATGATACTGCCTTTTGCACTCCTTTTCCCTGATAGCGGTTTTTGTCACCGTCGCGCAGGTCGATGGCTTCATGAATTCCCGTAGACGCGCCGGATGGCACTGCCGACCAGGATTTTTCACCGGAATCAAGATAGACAAAGGTTTTGATGGTTGGATTTCCTCTGGAATCCAAAATTTCCAGAGCATGTATGTTTTGTATCCTCATAATTTTTATTGTAGCACATGCAAATGTGGTAAGATAACGCGTATGCAGACACCCAAAATGATTATTATCTGCGGTCCTACCGCCGTTGGTAAAACCAAACTGGGATTATGTTTGGCAAAAAAATTTAATGGTGAAATTCTGTCTGCTGATTCGCGGCAGGTATATAAAGGAATGAACATCGGAACAGGAAAGGATGTGGAAAAAGCAAAGGGCAAAAAGTCAAAGTTAAAAAGTGACAATGATCAGTTTAGTATTTTGTATTACGAGGTTGGCGGAATAAAAGTTTGGGGGATGGATATTGTTAAGCCGGATTATCCTTTTAGCGTGGGAGAGTATCAGAAAGTCGCGGAAGTAATCATAAAAGATATCAATAAAAGAGGAAAAATACCTATTGTTGTTGGTGGAACAGGATTATATTTAAAAGTTTTTACAGACAATTTATCTTATATCAACATTCCTCCAGACGAAAGAATAAGGGAAGGATTAAAACTCCAAAGCGTCAAAGCTCTGCAAAAGGTTTTGAGTAATTACAACAACGCCAAATTGATATCGATGAACAATTCCGATAGGAATAATCCAAGAAGGCTTATCAGAGCTATTGAAATAGCCAAATATTTGGAAACCAATCAGATTCATTTGGGCAGTTCCACAGTCATCCAACAGTCCAAGAAGATTGTCATAGGGTTAAAAACAAATAATCTAATATTATTCGAAAAAATTAAAATCAGAATACAGGAGCGGTTAAAAAACGGTCTTATTTCTGAAATAAAGTCACTCTTAAAACATGGATATAATTGGGATTTGCAGTCAATGTCCGGGTTGGGATATAAGGAATTTCAAGATTATATTAAGCATAAAAAAAACATCAAAGAAACAATTGATCAGTGGAGGATAAATGAGCAGAACTATGCCAAAAGGCAGATTGGCTGGTTTAAGAAAATTAATAATGTTTTATGGTTTGATACGACCGATAAAAACTTTTATCCAAAGATATACAAACTGATAGGCAAATTTCTTTTTTAATCTTGCCGCTACAAATTGCCTAAAAGGTCTATAAGCCAGATTCTGTAATAGGACACCATTTCTCTTCCTCCGCCAGGCGGGGGATTATCACACTTAGGGCGTGATAATGCTCTCAAACTTCGGTTCATTGGGGAAGCTGCCTCAAACGAACCATTCGGAGATTGCAGCGGGGAGAATTACCAAACGTAATAATCAGCCAAGGGCGGATTAAACGTTTAGGGATGTTGAAAAATTTTGAAACAAAATTTTTCTTACATTCCCCCGTTTCACTCCCACACATTTTTCAATGTAGGGTATCTCGTCTCTGTGGCTTCACTATTCCGCCAAATCGGCGGATTCTGGCTTACGCCAGACACCCTGCTTCCTGCTGTCTGGACTTTCCTGAGTGAAAACCATGTATGGTTTTCACCCCGGTGTCCCGACCCTCTAGGCATGAAAATTATAACAGTTATTTGACAAATAGCCAAAATTAATCCAAGATAGATTCATTAGTTGAGAAGTGTGAGCCCTACATGATATCAAAAATAACTTCTTGCGTAACTGTGGGTCTCGAAAGCCTGCCTATTGAGGTTGAAGTTGATGTTTCTTCCCAAGGCCTTCCTTCCTTTGCGATTGTTGGATTGCCAGACAAGGCAGTGGAAGAAGCAAAGGAACGGGTTAGAAGTGCCATCAGAAATTCTAATTTCGAATTTCCCGGACACAGAATTACCGTGAATTTGGCGCCGGCAGATATTCCCAAGGAAGGCGCAACATTTGATTTTCCTATTGCGGTTGGGATTTTAAAAGCGAGTGGCCAGATCAACTATGATTTCGAAAATACGATACTGGTAGGCGAACTTTCATTGGATGGAAGCTTAAAAAGAACAGTCGGCATCCTTCCAGTTGCGTTGTTTGCCAAGGAAAAAAAATTAGAAAAATTATTTCTTCCGGCTGTAAACGCAAGAGAAGCCGCAATCACAAACTACTCAAAAATTTTCCCAACCAGATCCCTCCGTGAACTGTTTGATCATATCGTGGGCATTTCCACAATTATTCCTTTTAACGGGCTTGAAATTCACAAAAAGGCAGAAGAATGTTTTTTGGATTTTGACATGAAAGATATCAAAGGACAGGAACAGGCCAAAAGGGCAATGGAAATATGCGCGGCCGGAGGACACAATATTATTTTAAAAGGTCCTCCGGGTTCGGGAAAAACTTTACTGGCAAGAACTCTTCCCTCAATTCTACCCAAAATGACAATGGATGAATCATTGGAAACCACAAAAATATATAGTATTACCGGCCTGTTAAAAACAGACGAGCCTTTAATAACGATAAGGCCCTTCAGGTCGCCCCATCACACAACATCACACATTGGACTGGTTGGCGGAGGTCAGCATCCAAGGCCGGGAGAAATTTCTTTGGCACATCGGGGAGTATTGTTTCTGGATGAATTAGCTGAATTTCCCAGATTGTCATTGGAAGTTTTAAGACAACCCTTGGAGGATGGATTTGTATCGATAAGCCGGGCGAGAGGAACGCTTTGTTTTCCGGCTAAATTTTTATTAGTAGCAGCCACAAATCCTTGTCCGTGCGGGTACTATCAGGATTCAAAACATCAATGTGTTTGTTCCTCTGGCCAAATTCTTAGATATCAAAAAAGAATTTCAGGGCCGCTGTTGGATCGGATTGATTTATATGTGGAAGTTCCATCTGTGGAATTTGATAAGTTGACAAACGATAATTTTTCTCCGGAAAACAGCAAAAATGTGAGAACAAGGGTTCAGAAAGCAAGAGATCTGCAAAAAAAACGACTTGAGGATGAAGGATTAATTTGTAATTCCGAAATGAAGAATAAACACATTAAAAAATTTTGTCCACTCAGTTCAGATTGTCTGAAAATCTTAAGGATAGCAGTATCTCGTTTTGGACTTTCCGCCAGAAGCTACCAAAAAATCATTAAAATAAGCCGCACAATTGCCGATCTTGAAGGATGTTTGGAGATATGTCCAAATCACGTGAGCGAGGCCCTGCAATATCGGCAAAAGGTTGATATGCAATAGTTTCTTGTTTTTATCTGGAACAAGCTACGGTGTTGGTGTGGGAGTCAAAGTTGTTTTGGGTGGCAGATCAAAATCTTTAATTTGGACCACTTCTGTTATCGTATTATTTTTATTATTCCAAAGCCCTTTAACACGAACGCGGTGTTCTGGCATAAGATCAGAAAACTTCAGGGCTTGCATTTTTCGATTAACTATTTTTGTCGTATCGGTAATTATGACTTTTTGTTCTCCCCTATTTTTGCTTTGCAGCACAAAACTATTTTCCCCCAGGTTTTTTATCGTTCCAATAAAGGCGCCGAATCTTTTTTGTATTGATAGGTTTCGTATTAAATTTGCCGTCAGGATAGTTTTTGCATCATCCGTCCACTTTCCGGCTGCCTGAATTTCATCATTGGGCGTAAATTCCGAAAGCGAACTTTTGCCGCCGAATTTTCTGAGGAGTTTGGTTTGTGTGTTTATATTAACAATAACCGTTTTTCCTGTTAATTCATTTTTATTAACTTGCAAAGTCAAACTATCGGTGGTTAAAGAAACAATTGTTCCAGAGAGAATAAGGCGGTTTTTTTTGTTTAATTCTTTTCTCTCCAGGCCCTGCGGTTTATTGGTATTTGTTGTTTCCAGAGCAAAGACTGGTTTTGTGCAAACAAAAACAAATAAAATGATAATAGTTAATATTTTTTTCATCTTATGACTGGTTTTGATAAGTGATCATGACTTCCTGTTCGCTGGAATTGCCATTTTCATCAACAGCGCTGATTAAAAAATAATTATCTCCCTCGTCCAGTGATACTTTAACTGAAAAATTACCTTGCCCATCGGCATCCAGATTTTGATTGTTAACGGTAATTTCCGCGTTTTTGGAGGTTTTTCCCGCAATTGTATAGTTTGGAAGCGAAGTTGTTATATTGGTTTTTGGATCAGCGATGACCAATTGCGCTTGATTATCATCAAGAGAAGTTGTTTCTATTTCAGGTTCCAAAGAGGGTGCGGAATTTTCCGCGCTTTGTTCGGTTTGGGATTTGGCATTTTCTTTGTTGTTAATATCTGGTTTGTTTTTCTTCTGGGTCAGAATGGTAATAGATGAACCTATTATGATTAATGCGGCAGCTACAATAACGCCCGGCAATAAAAAAGACTGCGGAGAATTTTCTTTCATAATCGTATCTTAAAAAATAAATAATTTTTTGTCAATGTGTTTCAAATAATCAAAAACCCGGCCGTTTAAGACGGTCGGGTTTTAGTTGAAAAAGTAAAAACTATTTGGCGCCGATTTTGAACATTGCTGTTCCGCAAACTGAGCATTTTCCTTTCATTGCCGGTTTTCCGTTTTTCATCTTAACAGCTACCGCTGAAGGATCTTCTCTTTTTGCTCTGCATTTTACACAATACATTGAAGCCATTTTGTTTCACCTCCTTTCGGTATCAAAAACGTTTAATCTCGCGCTACTTTTTGAAAATTTGCAAAAACTTTGAAAAACCGTTGAGATTCATAAAAAAATAAAGCGCTATTTCAAAAATAAATGCCAGAAGCGTGATCGATATAATCCTTTTCATATCGGAAAGCGCGTAGTCGTGGTTAACAGGATCTATTGGTTTTTGATTTTTGTGGTTTTGGGTATCAAACGCGACATGATTTAAGCTGTAACTATTTACGGCGCTTTTTTTTCGAGTTGGTTGGATTATTTGAGACAAGGATTTTTGCTGACCAGTTGCAATGGTGTTTTGCGATTGCAGTTGTCTGCGCAGTTGCGCGATGATTTTTTCTTGGCGAGTCTTTTTAGGCATAATTTAGTTTCTTATAGCCTCACGATGAGCTCAAAAGTAACATATTGACACAGGGCTGTCAAGAGCCGTAAAATGTTGGATACAAATGTTGTCCATTTTTCTCTCCCCAATTTTATTATTGGGACTAATAATTATTTTATTGGTTTGGATTATCTGGTTGACATATTCTGTTATCAGGGATCGGAAATTTTATCAGAAATTACTGATTGGCAACGAAGAGAAAAATCTGATAATGGTTTTAGAAACTCTGGAACAAAATATTAGAAAAACCAAAGCAGATATCACAAATTTAATAAAAAAACAGGGAGAAGATGAACAAAAAGCCAAATTTTCCGTACAGAAAATTGGGCTAGTACGGTTTAATCCGTATTCGGATACCGGAGGCCAGCAAAGTTTTGCTGTTTCCTTGTTGGACGGAAATAATTCGGGAATAATATTTTCCCAGTTATTTGGACGGAGCGGTTCTAAATGGTTTGCCAAAAAAATTATTCATGGTAAAAGCGAAGATATAGAATTAACAGAAGAAGAGGTGACGGCAATTAAAAAAGCAGACAGTAAAGAAAAACAATAAATATATACTATAGAATATATATTCTATATCATACTTATGATAATCAGGATAAAAAAAGATTTAAATATAAAAAAAGTACTTTTATTGGCAATAGTTTCCTACGTTGTGTCTTTGGGGTTGACATTGGGCATCTTGAGCCTGAATGGAGCGAAAAATAAAGGCATGCAAGTAATTTCTCCGGCCACAGTGACTCCCGCGGGCAGCAAGTTTAAAATTGACCCCAGCATACCAAAAGACCAGATCTGTCCTTTGAATGGAGAAAAATACACAAAGCAGGAAAAGGAGATTTGGTTGAAAAGACGTCCGCTTTTGGTGATGATCGAAAACCATCAAGACTCTCGTCCGCAATCTGGATTGTCATCGTCAGATATTGTGTACGAAGCAGTGGCCGAAGGCGGAATTACCCGCTTTATGGCTGTCTTTTATTGCGGTGCAAGCGCCGAAGATACGCAGCTTGGACCGGTTCGCAGCGCAAGAACCTATTATATTGATTTTGCTTCTGAATACGGGAGTAAGCCAATTTATGTTCATGTCGGGGGAGCAAACACCCCGGGACCGGCCAATGCGTTGGGACAAATAGAAGATTATGGCTGGGCAGGAGTCAATGATTTTAACCAATTTTCCATCGGTTTTCCCACTTTCTGGCGTGATTATGACCGCTTGGGACATGAAGTTGCGACAGAACATACGATGTATACAACCACGGAAAAGCTATGGGCATATGCGGAGAAAAAACGCGGATTGACAAATATCGATCAGGAAGATGTCTCTTGGGATAAAGGGTTTACACCATATTCTTTTAAAGATGACGAAAAAGAAGACAGCCGGCCGGGTAATTTCTCCTTAAGCTTTGTATTTTGGGAAAGATATACAGATTATGGGGTGGTTTGGAAATATGACAAAACCACCAATAGCTATTTGAGAGAAAATGGTGGTCAAATCCATAAGGATCGGAACAATAATAACCAACTGACAGCCAAAAATATTGTTGTTCTGTACATGAACGAACAAAATGCCAATGACGGATATGCAAACAATGCTCACTTGCTATATAAGACCAAAGGTGCAGGCACAGCAAAAGTTTACATCGACGGGAAAGTGATATCTGCCAAGTGGCAAAAAAAAGACCGCCTGTCGCATTTATTGATTACAAACGCCAATACAGGGGAAGAATTAAAATTTAATCGCGGTAGAATTTGGTTTGAAGTTTTGGCGACCGGAACGAATGTTTTGGAACAGTAGTAATTCTCCTGCCCGTTTGCTTACTTTTAAAGTAAGAGGAAGGAGATAAGCGCTATGTTTATTGAAGATATTATAATCTCCAGAGTAAGGGTTAAAATTTTGAACCTCTTTTTAAAAAATCCCGGACAAATCTATCACGTCAGAGAGATTGTCCGAAGGACCGGTGAGGAAATCAACGCCGTAAGAAGAGAATTATCCCACATGGAGAAAATCAATATGATGATAAAAGAGCCCCGGGCAAACAGGGTTTATTATTCTTTCCGGAAAGACTATCCGTTGTATTATGATTTATTAATCCTTATGTCTAAATCATATGATTTGGGTGGTGACATGCTGAAAAACAGGAATAAAATCGGAAAAATAAAATATGCCATGTTTTCCGGGCGTTTTATCCGCCACATGCCGCACGATTCAGACAAAGTAGATCTTCTGATAGTTGGACAGGTTAATCAGATGGAATTGAATACGCTTCTTCACGCGGAAGAACAAAAACGCGGCCATGAAATCAACTATACAATTATGACAGAAGAGGAGTTTCTTTTTCGCAAAAGACGAAGAGACCCATTTATTGTTGACATTCTAAATAGCGGAAGAGTGATGCTCATAGGTGATGAAGAGGAAATGTTAAAAACAACATAAAAATCAAAAAAACCATTTCGAAAAAAACCATTATAGTGTAAACTATTTTTTATGAAAAATCCCAAACACCTTTTGTGGCTTATTATAATATTGACCTTATTGGCGGTAATAATTGATTTACCAAAAGATTATCGGATTAATTTTTCCCTGGGCAAACTGAAAATAGACCAGACGATATCTTCTCCGCAATTGAATATCAACTTGGGATTTCTCAAAATAAACCGTGATTTAAATATCAAGGAAGGTCTGGATTTATCAGGAGGAACACATCTGGTTCTTCAGGCAGACATGAAAGATATTTCTTCCGACAAGCGCGATATTGCTTTAAACTCGGCAACAGAAATAATAAGCAGAAGGGTAAATTTATACGGCGTGTCTGAACCGATAGTGCAATCTGCAAAAGCAGGAGGAGAATACCGGATAATTGTCGAACTTCCGGGAGTGAAAAATATCGACCAGGCCATAGAACTTATTGGGCAAACAGCCCAGTTGGATTTTCGGGAATTTAAAGATTCCACGGCGTCCAGTTTTATAATACCAACAATTGATAATACGAATACTACGGGGGTGACGGGAAAAGATCTGCAAAAAGCCCAGGCAGAATTTGATCCACAGACGGGTGCTCCGGTTGTGGCTTTCACGATGACCGATGATGGCGCGAAAAAATTTGAGGCGGTAACAAAAAAATTACTGAATAAACCCCTGGCGATTTTTTTAGACGAAATTCCGATTTCCTGGCCGACAGTTAACGCCGTTATTTCCAAAAACGGAGTGATATCAGGTAATTTTACCACGCAACAAACCAAACAACTCACTTTGCAGTTAAATGCCGGAGCACTGCCTGTTCCCATAAAAATTGTAGAGCAAAGAAATGTGGGCGCGACTTTGGGTCGGGAATCAGTTAAAAAGAGCTTGGTGGCAGGAGTTATTGGTTTATTGATAGTTGCTGTTTTTATGTTGCTAAACTATGGATTTATGGGTTTAATATCCGTTGTGGCTTTAATTATTTATACTTTATTATCAATTGCCATTTTTAAACTGATTCCAATCACGTTGACTTTGGCGGGAATTGCCGGTTTTATTTTAAGCATTGGAATGGCGGTTGATGCGAATATTTTAATTTTTGAAAGAATGAAAGAAGAAGAAAGATCCGGGAAATCAAAAAAAACAGCGATAGAATTGGGTTTTATCAGGGCATGGTCGTCAATAAAGGATTCGAACATTTCCAGTCTTATAACATGCGCCGTACTTTATTATTTTGGCACCGGAATGATAAGAGGTTTTGCTTTGACATTGGCTGTTGGAGTTTTGGTTTCGATGTTTAGTGCCATCACGGTAACCGAGACATTGCTCAAAAACTTTTATCGCGATTTAAACTCTAATAATAAATAATATGATCGACATTGTTGGAAAAAAATGGTGGTATTTTTTGATCTCAGGACTGGTAATAATTCCCGGCCTTTTATCTTTATTGGTGTTTGGCCTGAGATTTTCCATAGATTTTACCGGAGGAACACTTTTGGAAATTCAAAGCAGTAAAATTAACAATTCCGAGGATGTCAGAAAAATAATTCAGGACAATAAAATAGAGTTGAGTTCACTTACAAAAACCGGATCAGACACGTATATTTTAAGAACAAAAGCAATTGACAACAATCAAAATGTAAGACTTCAGGCGGATCTTTCCAAAAAATACGGAGAAGTAAAAGAATTAAGATATGAAACTGTGGGGCCGACAATTGGAAGTGAATTGGCAAAAAAAGCGCTGATGTCCCTTATTGTCACATCATTCATGATTGTTTTATATATTGCCTGGTCGTTTAGAACAGTTCCAAAACCCTATTCCTCTTTGAAATTCGGACTGTGTGCAATCGCAGCCCTACTGCACGATGCCTTTGTTTTAATAGGATTATTTTCTATTTTTGGATATTTATTTAAAGTGGAAGTTGACTCTCTTTTTGTGACCGCCCTTTTAACGGTGATTGGTTTTTCAGTACACGACACCATTGTGGTGTTTGATAGAATAAGGGAAAATTTACGCAGAATGCCCGGTAAATCGTTTTCTTTCATTACAAACGAATCGATTATTCAAACCATGGGCCGTTCCCTGTCAACAACTTTTACGGTTTTATTGACGCTTTTTTCACTTCTTTTATTCGGAGGAGAAACAATCAGGTGGTTTGTTGTTGCCCTTTTTATTGGATTTATATCCGGTACCTATTCGTCAATTTTCAATGCCGCTCCTCTTTTAGTGCTTTGGGAAGAAAAAGCCGGATTCCATAAGCAATCCGGGTAAATGTTATTGATCTAGATTGACGAAGAGATCTCTCTCATTCTTTTTAGCAAATATTCCTGTTTATTTTTATCTGGTTCTTTGGTGACTTCCTTAAACAATTGGCCAAGTATTTTCCCGACCAGCGGTCCGGGTTTGATGTTTAAGCTTTTCATCACGTCGAATCCGTTGACTGCCAAATCCTTGATGGAAGGCGTGTGTTTTTGAACATCAATGATTCTTTTCATGTACAATTTCAATCGCCACGAAGCGGCAATTTGCAGCCCTCCTCCGAGCCGGTCACCTATTCGTAAATCAATCATGTCTTTGATGTGATTGACACTCACTCTTCTGAGAAATCTTCTTATCGCGGAATCTGTTTGATTTTCATCGACTGTGAATTGGTGCCAGCGGACTAAAGTCCAAAGCTGGTTTTTTTGTTCATTTGAAAGGCGAAGGCGACAAGCAATATTTTTAACAAGCCTTGATCCAACAACTTCGTGGTTATAAAAAGTAATAGTTCCCGATGGAAGTTTTGCGCATGTTTGCACTTTGCCGATGTCATGCAGCAGCGTTGCGAGACGTACTATCGGATTTTCCGAAGGACAGTTTTTCATTGATAAAAGACTATGTGTGCCAACGTCATAAATATGGTGTCTTCCGGGACTTTTTTGCGGAATTGTAAAACAATCAAAAAGTTCTGGCAGGATGAGTTTTAATAAACCGGTTTGCTTCAAAAACAGCATTCCTTCATAGGGATATTTTGACCCCAAAATTTTTAACAGTTCATCCCTGATTCGTTCCTGGGAAATCATAGATAATAATGGCGCGTTTTGTGAAATTGCCTCCAAAGTTTTTTCTTCGATGTTAAAACCAAGCTGGGCCGAAAATCTTATGGCCCGCATCATTCTGAGAGCGTCTTCCTGGAATCTTTCATTGGGATTGCCTACGGATCTGATGATTTTATTCTGTAGATCAGATTGCCCCTGATATAAGTCAATAATTTGATATTTGTGATTTTTGTCTGCAGTGAGGGCGATAGAATTAATGGTGAAATCTCTTCTTTTTAAATCTTCTTCGAGTGTTTTTCCCCAGGCAACAATATCCGGATGACGGTTATCCGAATAGGATTGCTCCGACCTGTAGGTAGTAATTTCATAAATATCATTTTCGTCTTTGATTTGAAGAGCGGGAAAGCGTTCTTTTAAATGTTTTAAGGAAAGGCCGACCGTTCCAAAACGGTTATCATAAAAACTGTCTGGAAATAATTTTTGAATTTCTTCAGGTGTTGCGTTTGTGGTAAAATCCCATCCATAAGTTGCAATTCCCAATAAAAGATCGCGGACAGAACCCCCGACCGCGTAAATTTCAAACCCGTGTTGTTTGACCACGCTAATCACTTTTAATGCGGAGTCCGGTAAGGAAAATTGATTCATACTCTGTTATTATATACCCATCCTATTCTGATTTGCAGCCTATAAAAGTACACCAACGCACTTGTGGTTATTATATGAAACACTGGAAAGTATTAAAAAAACTAAAAAAAAACAGCACAGAAGAAATTAAAAAAATTCTTTTCGTAAACAGGGGGCTGAAAAGCAAAAAAGATGTTGATTTTTTTATAAATCCTCAAAATCCGAAAGAAATAACAGCAATAAAACTGGGAATCAGAAAAAAAGAATTAAATAAGGCTCTTGGCAGGATTTGTACAGCTATTGAAAAAAAAGAAAAGATTGTTGTCTACGGCGATTATGATTGCGATGGAATTACAGCCACTGCGATTCTCTGGGAACAATTGTATTTTGCGGGAGCAGATGTACTGCCATATATTCCCGACCGGATAGAAGATGGATACGGGCTGTCGGAATCAGGCTTAAATAAACTGAAAGAGCAAATTCCTGACACAAAACTTGTCATAACCGTTGATCATGGAATTACTGCGGTGGAACAGGCCAGATTTGCGCAAGAAAAATTGGGCCTTGAACTGATTATTACAGATCATCATACCAAGGGCAGGAAAACGCCCAAGGCATACGCGATTATACACACAACAAATTTGTCCGGCGCCGGAATTGCCTGGTTTTTGGCCCGGGAGATTATTGACAGTTTCTTTTTGCGCAAGACGCTTCCGCAGGGAAAAAAGCCAACCACATCCCTTGATCTTGCCGCACTTGGAACAATTGCTGATATGGTTTCTTTGCAGGGGCACAATCGCAGTATTGCGAAATTTGGTTTGGAGGAAATCCACAAAACCGAAAGAATAGGATTACTGGCATTAATATACGAATCCGGTTTGGCAAAAGACCAAATAGGCGCCTACGAAATTGGTTTTATGCTGGCGCCGCGCCTAAACGCCCTGGGAAGGATTGATAACGCAATGGATGCCCTAAGACTTTTATGTACAAAAGACACAGTCAGGGCTGCAAAACTTGCCAAAAAACTAAACGATGTGAATTTGCAAAGACAGAAATTGACAGAAGAAACAGTAGTACACGCCAAAAATCTTGTTCTGAATTCCGGCAACAAGAAGCTGTTATTCATTTCGCACGAATCCTATAATCAGGGAATCATCGGGCTTGTAGCCGGAAAATTGACAGAGGCATACTATCTTCCGGCGATCGTGGTTGCCAAAGGAGAAAAAATTTCCAAAGCTTCAGCCAGGTCGATAAACGGTTTCAATATTGTGAATGCTATAAGGTCATTCTCCGACATATTGATCAATGTCGGTGGTCATCCGATGGCGGCCGGTTTTACAGTTGAAACCGAAAAATTGGAAATCTTAAGAGAACGACTGGAGTTTTTTGCCAGCCAGCAAATAACAGACGATCTTTTAACAAGAGAACTGAAAATTGATTGCGAAATGGACTTGGAAAACATAAATTGGGAATTGGAAAATCTTCTGGAACAATTCCGGCCGTTTGGCACAAATAACCCCGAACCGGTTTTTTCTTCAAAAGTGAAAGTTTCTGGTGTCAGAATAATAGGTAAAACCGCAAAGCATCTAAAACTGACGGTTCATAGCTGCGTTTCTGGTGCAGACCAACAATTATTCGACGCCGTCGCGTTCAACTTTGCTGACCTGTACGACAAGATCAAACCGACAGACACAATTGAAATCGCGTACATGATTGAAAAAAACGAATGGGGGGGAGAAAAAAAACTGCAGTTGAAGATTAGGGATATAAAAACAAAGATCAGATAAACATTTATTTAAAAATCTTTATTAATTCCACTACTAATTTCTTCATTTGTGCGTAATCATTTTTATTCATGGAATATGTCCGATTGTGCCAGCCCAGCATTGGCAATAGGACATTGATGCCTTTTGTAACTCCGTTTCTTTGCAATAATTGCGGTTCGGGAGGAAAATTGATGTCGACGACAACTTTTTGGTACGGAGTTGTTAATTTAAATAATTTTTCTCGAATTATTGGATGAAGAAAATATTTGTGCATAGACATTAATATGCTTGGTCCCTTGCCAATCTCTGGCAAAATTTCCACTTTATGATTTGAGATTTGGTTAACAGGAAGCATGTCAAGAACAATTCCGTATTGAGGTTTATACATATCAGCAATGCCAGCAATACAATCATATGTTGTTTCCTCTTCGGTTACGAGCGCGAACATTGTCGTTTTTAATAATTGCGGGTATTCCAGAATTAATTCCAGAATCAATTCTACTGATATTTTATTATCAAGACCTGTCGCTATTATTTTATTCCCATTTTCGTAAAATTCTCTCTGATAGGAACCAAAATCGCCGATATTTATTTTTTGATGGTCAATAACATCCAGAAAAATTTCACTGAAGTGATCAGGTTTATTATCCCCCAATTCTTTTTTGGGATAAATCATTCCGGCAACCTTTCCCTTGGCTGTTTGAACATAAACAGTGGAATTATTCAGCATTACTGGTTCAATTAGTCCTGCGTTGTTGATCAGGAAAGTGTTGTCATCGTTTTTTCGTACAATATGAAAACCAACTTCATCGATATGCGCGGACACCAAAGTTTTGGGGTTTTGTAAATTACCAAACACGAGCAACCCGTAGTCGGTAATTTTTGATTCAACGTGTGATTTATCAAGCAATTGTTTTATTTGCTTAATCGCTGATAAAGTATCACCAACAACAGAATGTAAAGAACATAAATTTGATAATGATTTTGAATTTATTTTCATACTTTTTAATAAATATTTAATAATCCGTAAATTCTTCTCTTAACATTAGTCCGTCAATTGTGTTGTAAGGCAACGTTGGTACTTTACCAATTAAAACGGTGTCTTTTTGCTCGCGGTATTTCTGAGTCCGAGTGATTCCATTGGCCCGATCTGTTCTACCTATGTGCAGTTCTTGTTTTCTTGCGTATGATCCGGGATATGATTGTCCTGCGATTTGCTGCAATCCTCCGTTTTGGAATTCCATTTGACCATCAATCAGAGCCTGTTCAATATTATACCCGTTTCTGATACATGTTGTTTGCCATTTTGTGTGGTCAATATCCAAACCGACAAGTAGCAGATTATGTCTGGCTAAAAATCTTCCTATTTCCTGATACAAAATAGCTTCGTGTATTGCTCTGGCCGAAGTTGTAATTTCGCCCTGTTTTTTTATTTCTTTTAAAACATCTCGCAGAAACACTAAGGCGCAATTTCTGTCTGTTTGCGGATTCCAGTTGTGGTAGCGGCAAAATTCTACCCACTCTTGTGGGGTCAAATTTTGAAGATCATCTTCAAGCGACTGAATACTATTTTCAAATAAATCATTGTTTGGTTTGCTTTCGCCATAAAACCTAATCATAGATCTATGTACGCCACCATTCACGCACTCATTAATGGCCAACTGTTCCATTCCTGTTTGTAATTGCAGACTACCACAATCTACGATTTCGTTTAATTTTTCCGTAAGAGCTTGAAAGCTAATAGATTCCCAATTTTCACCAAATAAGTCAACTAGTCTTTTTTTCGTGGCTGTCATGATTTCATGTAAGGTATACATTGAAACAGTAAGCCCATTTTCATCAGAAACTTTCTGCATTTGTCTCATATGCCGTGTTAACAGCAACATCATTTTGGCCAGAGCGTTATTTTCGCCATATTGTTTTACTGTGGTAGGAATAATTGATTGGATTGAATCTTTGTTTCCAACGAGCGTTGCCCAAATGATTTGCCGTGGCCTGTCAAGGCAGTTTAAAACGGAAACTGCAAGAAGCATATTTTGCCAGCGCATGGCTCTTTCAACCCCGCGCCGCACAATGTTTTCTTCGAGTTCGTTGGTTGATTCTTCGGCGGTTTCTCCGGAATCAACATACTGGGCGCACAAAGGAGAAAAAGTTCCGGCATGATCGCCCCGAATAATTCTAGTTAGCAGGAGGGTGGTATCAGATAGTCTGTTAAGACCATTTTCGTCACCTCCCTTATCGTTTACGGCAAAACCTATAAATGCGGCAGGTATTGTTGACACAAGATGCTCCATGGGGATAGGAATTCCAGACAATTTGTTGTTAACAGCTCTGTAGACACCCATGAATTGATTAATATGTCTGTTTGGGTCACACAACTTTCCCGTACTTAAATACGTAATGACTTGCAAATATGCGCTGACGAATTCCTTTGATTCAAACAATTTACTTGTCAAAATCCCATCTGTTTCAGGGTTTTTCATTTGCTCTATAATAGAGATATATGCTTTTTTAATCTGATCTGGAAGCTGAGCTGAAATCTTTTCGAAATTTGCTTGGGAGAAAAGCGATTGAGTCAAGATGTACATAGTGTCTTTTTCTCTTGCTACACCCGCATGCGTCAAAGGATCTATTTGGCTTGGATCATGTATTTTTGGGATAAGCACGACCTTTCCTTGTTTCATAAGCTCTAATACTGAAAGTTTCTCGGCGGTTGTCTCTGGGGTCTCAATGCTGTTGCCTTGCGTGTGATGGTTTAATGCGCAATTGACGTCGAGGCTCCAGCCATGCCTTTGCATAAGGTTAATATAATCTATTGTTGCATTGCCCAAAGCCCCATTTCTTGCACATGCCGCACGAATTGTCGATCTTGTTCCGGCAGCAGGGTTAATAAAATGTATAACAGCTGAATATTCAGACGCTGTGTGTCTTATTGTTTCCGCTATTGTCATAATTTGTATTTTGCAATCACATTTTACAGTCCAAAAAAAACGCCTCCTGGTTTGGAGGGCTTGGTTTGATTTTTTTAAAGTTTTTTCTTTCTTTTACCAAAACCTCCAAAGCTTATAAGTCAATTACGACAAAAAGCTTAAGAAGGCCTGTAATGGTAAAAGAATTTTTTCTCATAGATTGCCAAAGCAATGAATCAATAAGATACCACGCAGATTTTGTCTTGTCAAGGCTGTTGGCATGTGTTATATTCCATGATATGGAAAGAACTTTAGTTTTAGAAGTAATTGACAAAATCGGAAGTGAAGTTGTTTTAGAAGGGTGGGTTCATTCGGTTCGCGAGCACGGCAAACTTATATTTTTGGATTTAAGAGACAGGAGCGGAATCGTTCAGTGTTTTGTCAGCCAAAAAGCAAATCCCGGGGTTTTTGCCGCGTTTAAAGAAGTATCGCCGGAGAGCTCGATGAAAATTGTCGGAAAAGTGAATAAAAGGCCAGAAAATTTGGTTAACAACAAAATGGAAACAGGTCTGGTAGAAATAGAAGTTGTGTCTTGTGAAATTTATTCCCGGGCCAAAGCTTTGCCGTTTCCGCTTGACACAGATGGCTATGATATTGCCGAGGAGGTCAGGGCAAAATATCGTTTCCTGGATTTAAGAAGAAAAAGGCTGAATGACAATATCAGATTTCGGTCAAAACTAGTGCAACTTGCAAGGACATATCTTTTCGAAAATGATTTTTGTGAAATCGAAACTCCGCTCCTAACAAAATCAACACCAGAAGGGGCAAGAGATTTTATTGTGCCGTCGCGTTTTTATCCCGGAAAATTTTATGCTCTTCCTCAATCTCCCCAGCAATATAAACAGCTTTTGATGGTTGCCGGTTTTGAAAGATATTTTCAGGTTGCCAGATGTCTGCGGGATGAAGATTTGCGTGCTGATCGCGGTTTTGAGCATACCCAGATAGATATTGAAATGAGTTTCGTAAAAAGAAAAGATGTCATGAAAATGGTAGAAGGACTGGTGACTTCCATTGTTGAAAAAATGGGCGGTAAAATCATGCAGAAGCCGTTTCCGATATTCACCTACGAAGAAGCCCAAAAAAAGTTCGGTGCTGACAAGTTTGATTTAAGAAATAAGGAACAAAAAAAACAGGGTTTGCATGCATTTGCCTGGGTTGTCGATTTTCCGTTTTTTGAAAAAGACAAAGAAGGCAATTGGACTTTCACGCACAATCCGTTTTCTGATCCCATACCAGAACATAAAGAAGCTTTTCTGAAAGGAGAAATCGCAAAAATTAAAACTACCCAATACGATTTAGTTTGGAACGGGTATGAAGCAGGCGGGGGTTCAATCAGAAGCCATGATCCAAAAATTTTGGAAAAAGTGTTTTCGGTTTTGGGACATGACGAGAAGAAAATCAAAGAGCAGTTTGGACACATGTTGGAAGCATTCACGTTTGGTGTTCCTCCGCACGGAGGAATCGCGCTTGGCATTGATCGTTTTGTGATGTGTCTGAGGGCAGAGCAATATATCCGGGAAGTACAGGCGTTTCCAATGACGTCACGCGGCAGGACTGCGATTATGGATGCCCCAAGCGAAGTTGAAGAAAAACAGCTGAAAGAATTGGGGCTTCTTTTAAAGAAAAAATAAGCTATTCATGAAAAAAAATGTCCGGCAGCATCTTTCTTTTAAAGAATTTTTCCGCGAATTAAAAGCCAAGCAAATCCATTACAGTTTATTTGTAATAATATTCTTTTTTCTGCTGTTTCTTCCCGGCCAAAACTACTATCAAACACTTGGGCTTGTGGAAAAGGAACCGCTTACATGGCAGACGCCGGTTGTTCTTCCCAGTCCGGCCCCGTATCCAGTTAAAAATTCTGACGAAAAAGAACCGGTTCTTACTGCTGAAGCAGCTATCCTGATGGATGTTGATTCGCAGGTCATAATGTTTGCAAAGAACGCTAATAAAACTTTATTGCCGGCATCAACTGTAAAATTAATGACTGCCATTGTAGCTCTTGAAAAATTCAACCCAGATTCCGTACTAACAGCATGGGAAAGCGTTTCTGAATCGTCGTCTGATGCGGCATTGATGGGCTTGAAAAGCGGAGACCGGGTTTTGGTCAGAAATATTTTATATGGACTTTTATTAAATTCCGGAGCTGATGCCGCGGAAACACTTTCGCAAAACTATCCGGGAGGCAAAACCGCTTTTATTGAAGCAATGAATAATAAAGCCAAGCAACTGCATTTGGCAAACACGCATTATATAAATGAAACAGGACTGGATGATCAGAACCAATATACTTCAGTGTTGGATTTGGCAAGACTTACAACATATGCGCTTAGAAACCATTTAATTAAACAAATAGTTTCAACCCGGGAGTTGGTTGTTGTGGATTCCCAATCGCAAAAAAAGTATTATTTGAAAAATATTAACAAACTTCTTGGCGTGGTTTTTGGTGTTGATGGAGTCAAAACAGGATATACGCAAAACGCTGGAGAATGTTTAATTACTTCGGCGCAAAGAAACAAAAGACATCTGGTCGGCGTTGTCTTAAAAAGTCAAGATCGTTTTGGCGAATCGCATGAAATTTTGGAATGGGGTTTCAGAAATCACGCATGGGAAAATTTTGCATCACAGGCTTGGTAAACTAGCTGCCGGTTTTAACCATTCTTTGCTGATGGCCGATACATACGCGATAAACCCTTTATCTCCCTCAAAAATATAAACCGGTTGTAAAAAGCTTGTCGGATTGTCTGAATAATAATATGCCAAATAAATTTGTCTAATATTAATCAGGTTAGAGCCGCCAGTCCCCTGGTTGCTGATATACGCGCCGCCATTTTTCAGATCATTCCAGGCCTCATCAATGGATTTTAAAGGATAAGTCGCGAAAGTGTCTTTGTCGATATCCCAAATCACATAATGAACTTCCACCATTCTTCTAAATTCATCCTTAATGCCGGAATAAATTATATAAAGAGGTGAATGGTTTGGCATATCGCCGACAAGCGGCAGATTGTCTAAATTGTTACGGAAATAATCAATTCTCACAAAATCAGCAGAAGATAAAGAGGGCGCTTGTGTATAGGCTCCAACAGAAGCGCGGTAGAAAGAAATTTGTGTTTTACCTTCTTGCAATTCCTTAGGCAGCAAACCAAGGTTGTTGAAAAAATTTTTTGATTCCAAAAGCGCGGTATCTTTGTCGGGAAGTTCTTTGATATCAAAGATTGACGAATCATTTGCCCAGTCATATTTAATTATGAAATTACCTGTGGCGACATTATATCTTAAAGAAAGCAGGGGATTATCTGGATTAATCCATTGTCGTACGGTTTTTGTAATAACAGAAGGTTCAGCAGTAAACCGCAATTTCATTGCCTGTTCCACAGAGCGGTTTATTGACTGAAGGTTTTCTTTTGGAACAGCGATAAAATACACTTTCCCAATGCTTGGTAAATTTGGAAATCTGCCGTTTAACGTTTCCAGCGAATAAACCAAAGATCCGGAAGATGTGCTTTCAGGGAAATTAATTTGCGGCAGTACACCAAACGCCACTGTTGGCGGCGGCGGCGGCGGCGGGTGTAGGGCAAGCCACAATTCATAAAGATATCCAAGACCCATTCTGGCCAAAATAAAAAGTACCACGCTTATTGCGCCGATGTTAATTCCCCGTCTTGTGTAATATGCTGTTTCAGTGAGTGAGGCCATATGGCAGTGAGTTTTTTTAATTACTCTTTTATTTTTGTATACATTGAGTATACCTTGGATTGCTGTTAAAATTCAATTACTTTTATGAAAACCGTAAGGACAAGAATAGCACCATCGCCGACAGGATATCCGCATATCGGCACGATTTATCAAGCCCTGTTTGATTATGCCTATGCCAAAAAGAACGGCGGTAAATTTATTATCAGAATTGAAGATACTGACAGGACAAGATTTGTGGAGGACGCGGAAGATAAAATTTACCAGGCATTGGACTGGTTTGGAATTTCCGAAGATGAAAGTCCAAGAAAGGGAGGCGAATACGGTCCGTATCGTCAGTCTGAGCGATTGAAAATCTACCAAAAGTATGCCTCTGTTTTAATAGAGCAAGGACAGGCCTACTACTGCTTTTGTTCAAAAGAAAGACTGGAAGAAATGCGCGTATTGCAGCAAAAGGAAGGAAAGCCTCCGATGTATGATAAATACTGCCGGAATCTCAAAAAAGCAAATGTAGAGAAGTTTCTGAAGGAAAACAAAGCGTATGTTGTAAGACTCATGGTGCCAAAAAACCAGACGATAAAAATTCGCGATGAAATTCGGGGTGAAATTCTGTTTGATTCCAATGTGGTGGACGATCAGGTTTTATTGAAGGCCGATGGATATCCAACATATCATCTGGCGGTAGTCGTGGACGATCATCTCATGAAAATATCTCATATTGTGCGGGGTGAGGAGTGGTTGTCTTCAGCCCCGAAACATTTTCTTTTGTATGATTATTTCGGTTGGGAAAAACCTCTTTTTATCCATACGCCGATTTTACGGAATCCGGACAAATCAAAATTTTCCAAAAGACAGGGGCACACGAATGTTTCATGGTATCAAGAACAAGGGTATATTCCGGAGGCAATTTTAAATTATTTAGCTTTGATGGGCTGGAGCCATCCAGCGGGTATTGATATTTTTTCTCTGGATGAGTTTATTGGCGAGGTAGAACTGAACAAGCTAAGTCCGGTCGGGCCGATTTTTGATTTAAGAAAGCTTGAATGGATGAATGGGGAATATATAAGAAAGAATCCGTTGTCAGCCGTCGAAAGCCGGATTTATGATTTTTTTCATGGAAGATATAGTAAACAGGAAATAGGTGAAAGTTTGCCGTTAATACAAGATAGATTAAAAAGATTGACGCAGTGGGAAGAATTAACGGATTTTTTCCGCGCAAGACCGACAAACTATGAAGAAACACCCGACAAAAATATTTTAAAGGAATTAATTCCGATATTGCGTGATTGTGGTTGGCAAAAAGAGAAAATGGAAGAAAAAATAAGAAACACGGCTCAAAAATTAAATATCAAAGCAGGGCAGGCATTTATGGCTCTTCGTGATGCCATAACCGGCAAAAAAGCCACTCCTCCCATACTTGAAACAATGATAGTTTTGGGGAAAGAAGAGTCGTTTGCCCGTCTTGAAGAAGCCCTGAAAATCTCCGCGTGATTTTAAACTTGGAAATTTAAATTTTTTATAGATATTTCTCCGGCCAGTGTTCATCTGTTTCCACCCGCAATTCCAAAAACACTTTTTTGTTGCTCATAAGCTCCAACTCCTTTCGGGCGTAAGATCCGATTTCCTTGATTTTCTTGCCGCCTGCGCCTATAAGCATTTTTTTATAGCGGTCGTTTGTTGTGAGGATTTTTGCCTGAATGACTAAAAGATTTATTGCTTCGCGTTCTTCTACGGTTTCAACTTGAACTGTTGCGGTGTGTGGTATCTCGTCAAAAGTCATCAATAAAATTTTTTCTCGGATTATCTCTTCGATAAATTTCTTGCTGTCCAGGTTTAAAACAGGGTAGACCAGTTTTTCAGTAGAAATTTGTGGTTTGCCTTGTGGAAGATAGGAAAAAATTGTATCAACCAGTTTTTTCAGGTGGGTTTCTTTTAAGGCGGAAATTTCCAGTTTTTGATCAAATTCATCCGTAAAAATATCATATTCGGCATAGTGATTTGGTTTAGAAACATCGATTTTATTGACTACCAGCAATTTTGGTATTCGGATATTTCTTAGTAAACCGATAATTCTATTTTCTTCCTCGCCCCTGGATCTTGTGCGATCCACTATATAAAGTATTAAGTTGGCAGTATTGCCGATAGCGTCTAGCGCCTGCGCGTTCACTTTTCGGGCCACAATATTTTCAACTTTATGAAAAATTCCCGGAGTGTCCACAAAAACGATCTGTCCCCGGTCGTCTTCATAAACCGCCCTGACAGATGATCGCGTTGTTTGTGGTTGCGGGGAGGTGATGGAAACTTTGGTGTGCAATAAATTATTCAACAATGTTGATTTGCCGACATTTGGCCTTCCGATGAGCAAAACAGTGCCTGTTTTTAACATGTTTGAATTGTATCACACTTTAACCGCAAGGCTAAGTCTGATAGAATAACAAGATATATTTCGGGGTCGTCTAACGGTAGGACCACAGACTCTGAATCTGTGTATTATGGTTCGAATCCATACCCCGAAGCCCATAACAAGAACAGGTGTCAAGCCAATCCACCCTTCGGGTGGGAGAGATACAATTATCTTTACAATTATATTTACAATTATTCTTGGAATTTGTATAATATTTGTATATGTTTAGTCCAAAATACTCACTTTCTCCTAAAATTCTGGAAAATATCGCTCAATCAGAAAGATTTTACGGTAAGATAGAAAGTTTAAGAATTCCTACAAAGCTGGAATTAAATTTAGAACGGAATAATTTATTGCAATCCAGCTATATTTCCAACAGTATTGAAGGCAATCCATTATCGCTCCCGGAGGTCACTAATTTACTTCTTGGTGACAGAATTCCGGTTAACCGTGACGAAAAAGAAGTAAAAAATTACTTTGAGATATTAAAAAGTCTCGAAAAATATAAAAACGTGGATTTGGATGTAAATCTAATATTAGAAATACATAGAACTCTATTAAAAGGAGTAAAAGATAATATCGCTGGCAATATAAGGAACAAACCGATTATTGTTGGTAATTATAAAACAACAATGGGTGAACGATTATTGTCAGTTAAACATAATCCGCCATTTCATAAAAAAACTCAGATAGAATGTGCGATAAACGAATTAATTAAATGGATAAATACGGTAAACATTCCGGTTATTGTAGAAACTGGAATATTCCATCATCAATTCGTATATATTCATCCTTTTGAAGACGGAAACGGTCGGGTGTGCAGATTGATTACAGCATTGTTGTTTATTAGAAAAAAATATCAAATTAATAAATATTTTGTATTAGATGATTACTATGATATTGATCGAAAGATGTATTCTGATAAACTGCATAGCGCAGACAAGGGAAATAAAACAGAATGGTTGGAATATTTTACGGATGGAGTGAAATATTCATTGCAAAGTGCTCTTGGAAAGCATGAAAAAGCGATACGGGATATTAAATTATCAGAAAAAGTAACCGATAGGGAAAAAGAAGTTATTCATCTATTGCAACAGAAGGAAGAATTAACATCAGTCACAATTGCCGAAAAACTAAGAGTATCAAGACAGCAGGCCCATGCTTTGTTGAGTTCATTGGTAAACAAAGGATTTATTGGAAAAAAAGGAAAAACAAAATCCAGCTTTTATTTTATCAAGTAGCTGGTTCGAATAGCGTCTCTTAGGCGGAGTCCGTAAAAAGAACAGGTGTCAAGCCAATCCACCCTTCGGGTGGGAGATATCACAAATAATTCTTTTATTTTAGACATAGTTTGTATTTACTTTCCCTTAAACACCTTTTTGTAGACGGCAAAATCTTCAGGGGTAAACATAATAAAACGGATTTCTGTCAGGGATGTATTTGTTTGCAAAAATTCCACAATTGTTTGTCTTACAACTCTGGCGGCGTCTTCTTTTGGATAATGAAAAATTCCTGTTGAAATTGCAGGGAAGGCAATGGTTTTAACACCGTTTTCAACAGCAACTTCTAATGATCTTCGATAGCAGCTCGCCAAAAGTTTTGGCTCTCCATGTTCACCATCTTCATATACAGGACCGACTGCATGAATGATATATTTTGCCGGAAGTTTATGACCTCTGGTTATTTTGGCATCACCTATATCACAACCACCGAGTTTTGCACATTCTGCCTCTAGTTCTTGCCAGCCCGCAGCCATATGAATTGCGCCATCAACTCCGCCTCCGCCCATAAGAGAATCGTTGGCAGCATTGACAATAGCGTCAACTCTTTCTTGGGTAATATTTCCCATCTTGATGACAATCTTTGTACCCCTCCCTCTTTCGGCATGTGCTCTTTTATCTATTAATGCGCTGGTTGATATTTCTATTTCTTTAGCTGACATATGTTTATTTTACTCCTTTCGGATTAATATTTTTAATCGTTTTATTGTTATTAATTGACTTTTCACGCTTCATGAATTTCATAAAATAACGTTATACTTGCGTCGGTAGTCATCGGTTGATTTCCCAGCACAAAAACACCCACATGCCCGTCATAAATTTGACAATCCGTTGAACCGATAACAAATGTGTCCCCCTCTTGTGCGACTATCTGTAAACTTAGTCCGTGCCTGTCTAAAATTTCTCTCATTTTTCCAAGGTTGCTTTTTTCAACCACCCATGGTTTTTTATATGCTATCGGTTGAGATGCCTCTTTCATCACGGGTTTAACACCTTTTGGGTTTAATATTGCTAATTCCGGATCAACAAACACGCCGCCAATTTGCAATATTTCGCCATCCAATAAAACCATCCCTCCGTGTTGACCGTTTTCGTCTGCATGCATAGTTCTGGTTAAATCCCAATGGTTGGGAGTGTCATGATTTCCATTGTCAACATGTACTTGCTCTCCGCCATATACTGTATACTCATAACAATGACCTACCGCAATATGAAAGCTGCCGGCAACTTTTTCATTTAACAGATCATTGAAAAACCTTCTGGTTAAACCAGGATTTGTACCAAAAGCAATTTCTCCCAAATATCTTGCCCCCTCACCGTTACTTAAAATTGCTTGCAATCTTTGGATCACCTTGTATTTCATATGCTTCAACCCGAGTCTTAATTTGTTCTTGTGTTGCCATAAATATAAAAAACCTGCCTTATTGGCAGTAAATAATTAAATGGATTATATTGCCAACATAAACTTCTGTCAATTAAACAAATATATCAAACTGCATCATCAATATTTGAGACACCCTTTAATACCACCCCATTTTTATTATCTGTGCTGATGTTTGTTTTCTGGTTTGGTCTGTATCAAAATACCGCGCGTGCTACTATAATATATAATAATAGGTAACAATATGATTGAATATAAAATAGAAATATTAACTTCAGTAAATTCAAAAAACCTTGAGGACATAAACCGTCTTGTTTTACAGCTCCAACCAGACAGGCCGCCGCTTACGGCTTTTTATTTACAAGAACTGATCAAGTCTTCTTATAATTTTTTTTATGTCGTAAAAAACCAAGAAGATGTAATAATCGGAATGGCGCTTTTTACCTATTATTTGCTTCTCATAGGAGTAAAAAAGGCATGGTTTGAAGATTTGGTGGTTGATCAAAACTATCGCGGTCAGGGGATCGGCGGACAATTGCTAAAAACTATGTATGCAAAAGCAAAAGAATTGCAGATTGATGTTATTGAATTGACATCAAATCCGGCAAGGATTGCGGCCAATGCGCTTTATCAGAAATTCGGATTTAAGCCATATCAAACCAATTGCTATAAAATGTATTTACAGAAATCATAAACCCTGCATAATAATGTCAAAACAAAATACCTAATTTTGTTTTGTCGGAGTTGGCGATGTTCTTTCTCCTATGCCCACAAATATTGAAGGAAGTTGTTGTGATAATGTGTTATAATATCACCACAAATGGCAGACGATACTCCAAAATGTTTTCATTGCGGTTCCAATCTCATTTTAATCAGTGAAAAATCTGTTAAACGCGACGGATCGATTTTTCCGTCCATCGTTTCAACTTATAAATGTTCCGATCAAAAATGCCAGAACGAGATTGATAAAAATATGGAAAAAAGAAATAAAATGCAAAGCGATAAAGAAAAAATTGAAAAAAAACGGGTATCCGCAAAAATATCGAAATCACCTCAACGCAACAAAAACTAATTGGGCTATAAACGGGAACTTTTTTCTGTATCGATATCCTTCTTTAGTAAATTGGATATTTTTTGTTTTGGTGCAAATCTTATGGGAGTATAATAGTATAAGTAATACTACAATTATTATAATACTTATTAATTTTATAAAATCTTTATATGGCTTTAAATATTGTTTATCAGGGAAAGACCGTTACTGATCTGGATGTGATTATTCGCTATCCGGTAAGAACTGATCTGGGGCAGCTGCATTTGTTTATCAACAGGTTGTCTAAGGAACAAACATATATCAGGTTTCAAGGAGAGGAAATTTCTTTAAAAGACGAAAAAATGTACCTTAATTCACTTTTGAATAAAATTAAAACTAAAAAAGCAATTAGTCTTTTAGCATTTCATCAGAATGAACTAATTGGCTCCACGGATATTGTCATGCAAGAAAAAGTCGAAAACCATATAGGAATATTTGGAATTGTAGTTGCCAGGCTATTTAGAAATCGGGGGGTAGGTAGGATTTTGATGGAAAAAATTCTCAATGAAGCAGAAAAAAATCTCCAAGATTTAAAAACAATTACTTTGGGAGTATTTTCTTCTAATAATATTGCGCGCAGTATGTACAAAAAGTTCGGCTTTAAAGAATTTGGGAAATTGCCAAGAGGTTTAAAGTATAGAGGTAAACTCGAAGACCATTTCTATATGTATAGAAATAAATGAGAGATATTTATCTTTGTTCGCGTTTTTTTTTGTTATTCTTTATTTAACAAAACGAAAGCGGCTATTAAAAAAAGAAATAAATGTTTGCAAAAAAGAAAACACTAAGACATATCGAGAAAAAAAATTCCGGATCATGGCTTAGAGATTTAATTTTAGGAGGACAAGATGGACTAGTTAACGTGTTGGGTGTTGTTTTGGGTGTTTCCGCGGCCAGTCAAAATCAATCCATCATAATTGCTGCTGCGCTGGCTGCCACATTTGCGGAATCAATTTCAATGACCGCCGTAGAATATACATCAATGTTGGCAGAACATGATTATTATGAAAGCGAGCTGGAAAGAGAAAAGCGGGAGATAGAAGAAGTCCCGGAAGACGAAATAAAAGAAATTCACGACATATACTACGAAAAGGGTTTCAGAAACCATCAATTAGATGAAATTGTAAAAACAATAACCACAGATAAAAATATTTGGTTAAATACCATGATGAAAGATGAGTTGAATTTACAGCCGGTTGAAAAAACAAAAGTTTTAATTTCGTCAGGGATTGTGGGAGTTTCTTCACTAATCGGGTCTCTTATTCCGGTATTTCCCTTTTTTTTCCTTCCAAGACATTTAGCTATCCCAGCGTGTATTATTTTCAGCGGTGCGGCATTGTTTGGAATTGGGGTTTATAAAGCAAAAATTCTGGTGGGAATTTGGTGGAAAAGCGGTTTACAGATGTTTTTGATCGGAATGGGAGCGGCGTTTGTCGGATATATGATAGGATTATTTTTTCATGTATAATAAAAAGCCTGTATGAAGCTTTTTTATGCAACAGTATTTTTAGCAGTTTTAGGAATTATTGCGTATTTTGGTTTTGACAGCTTGAAATCCAAGAGTTTTAATTTTTCTCAAAAACAGCAGAAGCCGCCAGATCTTATGAAAAATGAACAGAAATTACAACCTCCGCAGATGGCAATAGATTTAAAAAAGAACTATTCAGCAACCATAAAAACCAGCAAGGGGGATATCGAAGTGGTTTTATTTGCTAATAAAACACCAAAAACAGTAAATAATTTTGTTTACTTAGCGAGAAATAATTTTTATGATAACACCATATTTCATCGGGTCCTAAAAAATTTTATGATACAGGGAGGAGATCCTGTCGGAAATGGCACGGGTGGTCCGGGATACACATTCGAAGACGAACCTTTCGATGGAACATATGAAAAGGGAGTTGTGGCAATGGCCAATGCCGGCCCGAATACAAACGGGAGCCAGTTTTTTATCATGCACGCGGACTATCCCCTGCCTGCCAATTATGTAATTTTTGGCACAGTGAAAAAGGGTTTGGAAGTTGTTGATCTGATTGCGGGCGATCAGGTTGAGGAGCAGTATCCCGGTGGGGAAATATCAAAACCAATTGCGCCAGTTGCGGTTAAGACGATTGAAATATTGGAAAATTGAGTAGAATTTGTATGAAAAATATAAACCTTGGCAATAACAGCGGAATTATTAATTCCCTGTTGAACCGTTTAGACATATTAAGGCCGTCGGTTGAAGAAATGCTTACAGAGATTTCTCGTTCGGGATTGTCAATCAATTTGGAAAATGTTGACGCAAAGTTTATCGAACGCCATAAATTAGAGGTGATAACATCAATGTGGAAAATTGTGAAAGTGGCAAAAATGGTTGATGAGCAGGTTATTAACGTAAACTTATCTGAAGACCACGGTCATGTAAAATCCCGCAATAATCCAGTAAACTGAAATTACTTTGATATTTTTCTTCTTTCCCTAGATCAAATCTTATTTTGGCTAGTTTTTTTAACGGCAATCAGCTTTCTGGTAATTGAATGTCTAAAAAGACAAAGGATGGCTTTCGCCATCCTTTGCTGTGAGCCCTGATCTGTCGTCAATTTTAGTATCAAGATTATGAATTATTCTATTGTAAATTGCAAGAAGCTCTATGTTCCTGATATTATACGTGATATCTATATGAAAATAGCTGTTTTGGGAGGCGGTTTTAACCCTCCGCATCTTGGCCATTTGCTTATTTGTCAACAGGTTTTAGCTTTCACAGATATTGAAGAAGTTTGGCTTTTGCCGTATTTTGCACACCCGTGGGAAAAACCCTCAATATCCCCAGATGATCGTCTTGCGATGTGTAAAACAATGGAAAGCAAAACAATAAAAGTTTCTGATATAGAGATAGCGCAGCGAAGAAAAAATTATACATTTGAAACAATAGATTTAATTACCAGAAAATATCCAAATCATACTTTTTCCTGGATAATAGGTTCTGATTTATACGAAGAATTTTTTTCTTGGGAAAAATCTTTGGAAATGGTGGAAAAAGTAAATATTTTGGTTTTTCCGCGTGCGGGATGGCCAATAACAAAACTACCGGCAAATTTTTGGACGATTAAAGACGAATTATTGACAACATCGGATACGTCCTCAGAAAAAATAAGAAAGATGATAAAAGAAGGCCTGTCAATTAAAGGATTAGTACTTCCGGAGGTTGAAAAATACATTTTCGATCATGGGCTTTATTTAACCTGAGTTGGCCTCGTCTTGACACCAACTATTGTCAACTCTAAAATAGATTCATATTCCTTTGGGGTTTTGTGAAAGTCAAAATCGGTAGTTAAACTCTACGAGTCCACCATGTGTTGGACAGGAACCGGCGTAACTCCGGTAGCGACCGTCAAGTCGGGATGAAAAAAGGAAACAAATATAAATAACTTTTATTTGTAGTGCCTTACCCCGACTGAGTCGGGGTTTTTTGGAGGAGGGATCTTTTTATGTTAAATAAAATACTTAATTTTGGTCCGTTTTTTATTATCATTGCGGCTTTATTATGGAGTCTTGATGGAGTATTGCGTATTGGTCTATATTTACTTCCTCCGGCCATTGTTGTTTTTTATGAGCATTTTTTTGGGGCGGTCATACTTCTTTTTCTTTTCGCATTTTGGATAAAAGATGTGGTAAAAATGAACAAAAAACAATGGTTAGGGATTTCTTTAGTATCTTTGTTTTCCGGGGCATTGGGAACGATACTCTATACGGCCGCATTGGGTTTGATTAATTATAGCCAATATTCCGTTGTTGTTGTTTTGCAACAGCTTCAGCCAATTTGGGCAATATCGGCTTCAGCCATTCTTTTAAAAGAAAAAATAACCAGAAAATTTCTGGTTTGGGCCGGCATGGCATTGATTGCTGCGTATTTTGTAACTTTTAAAGACTTGACGGTAAATCTGTCAACGGGAAAAGGTACTTTATATGCCGGGATATTTGCTTTATTGGCGGGGTTTATGTGGGGCAGTTCCACTGCTGTTTCTAAATATGTTCTGAATGAAATATCTTTTTTATCAGTAGCGGCGCTAAGGTTTTTTATGGCTCCGGTTTTCGCGCTGGCGATAATCGGACTGCAAGGCAATATTGATAAATTGTTGATTTTGAATAAAGCGCAAATAATCTCGCTTATTGCAATCACCTTATCAACCGGACTTGTCGCGCTTATAATTTACTATTATGGTTTAAAAAAAACTCCTGCCAGAGTAAGTTCAATTTGCGAACTTGTTTGGCCGGCATCAGCAGTTTTTATAGATTTTTATTTTTTCCACAAAGATTTTACTATCACCCAAGTACTGGGAATTATTGTTTTGTTATTCTCAATCAGAAAAATCACACAATTTAAAACTTAAATGATTAGAGATGTTTGGTATTCAGGCGTTGTGGTCAGTGGTACAAAAACGGGAAGAAAGATAGGTTTTCCGACGGTAAATTTAAATCCCCAAATATTGGGTTCAAAGATAATTTGCGGGGTATATGAATGTTGGGTGAGATATGGCTCAAAAGAATATTTGGGAGCAATGTATTTTGGTCCCCGCCTGGTGCTGGGTGAAAAAAATATCGTATTGGAAATTCATATTCTGGGCTTTAATAAAGATATCTATAATAAAAAAATAAAATTCAGAATCGGAAGATTAATCCGGCCGCCAAGAAATTTTAATAACATAGAAGATTTAATAGGACAAATACAGAAAGATCTAAATAATTTAAAAACCAAACCAACGTGTTTAGCCAGTTGACAAAAACATTCTTTAAATTCTAAGATTGAGCTCATGTATAAACTGCTCGTATTTATTACATCTGAATTTTTAATTTTCGCACTATTCTCTTTTATAATTTTTATATTGCGGAAGCGTGACTACAAGACGGCTTTAAAGATCACAATCAGTGTTTTTATTTGCCTGATACTAAAAAAAATTCTTAATTTATTTTGGTATGAACCGCGGCCATATGTTTTGAATCCGTCGCTTCTTTTGTATTCCATACCAAGAACAATGGATTCCAGTTTTTTTTCCACGCATGCTTCGATGTCGATGGCATTTGCCGGAGCGACTTTCATGAGCTACAAAAAATCAGGACTAATTTTGTCTTTGGGGGCAATATTAGTTGGGATTGGCAGGGTTTTGGCCGGACTGCATTTTTATAAAGACATAATTTGGGGATTGGGAATAGGTTTTATCGTTTCCTTATTTGTCGAGAAAACCGTTAATTGGATATCAGCCGTATTGAAATTACATCTTAAAACACTTTCTTGACTTTTAGCACTTAATTTGTTAGACTGCTAACATATGTCAGTTCCATCAGTAACAAGTATTAGCGAAAAAATCTTACCATTGGTTCCGATAAGAGACGGAGCCGTGTTTCCGCACACCGAGACCGTATTGACATTTGGCCGTTCAAAATCCGTTTCCGCGGTAGAGGCAGCTTATCAAGCAGACAAAAACGTAGTTTTTGTGATGCAGAAAGAATTAAACTTAAATAACCCCACACCTGCCGATCTTAATCTGGTGGGAACCTTATCAATTGTTGATCGCATGATTAAGGATGAAACATCTTCAAATATCAGCGCACTAGTAAAGGGAGTTTCCAGAGTAAGAATTAAATCATTTGAAGCTCTTGAGCCGTTTTTTTTGGTTAAAGTCGAGGTATTGGAAGAAATCACAGAAGATTCAGATGAAGTAAAAGCTTTCTGTAAGCATATTACTCAGGAATTTAAAAAAGCAGTCAACCTGGGCAAGCAAGTCGACTTTTTGGTTTTTATGAATGTCGTGTCTGGACTTTCATCTTCGGATCTTGCTGATCATATTTCATCTGTTTTGGATATCAAACCAGCGGAGAAACAGGAACTACTAGAAACCATAAATGTCAAAGAAAGACTGGCAAAAATCAATGATTATTTGGCAAAGGAAGTTAAGCTGCTGGAAATTGAAAGGAAAATTTCAGTCAAGACACAAGAGCGATTTGATAAATCCGTGCGCGAAACAATGCTACGGGAAAGAATGAAAACCATTGAGAAAGAATTAGGTGAGGAAGACAATAAAGAATTTAAAGAATTAAGAGACAAAATCAAAAAAGCCCTGCTTCCCAAAGAGGTTTTTGAAAAAGCAGACAAAGAATTAAAAAAATTAGAACAAATGTCTAATTATAATCCAGAGACCTCCTATATCCGTACATATCTTGATTGGATTATTGACCTTCCCTGGTCTTTTTCCAGTCCGAACAATGTTGATATAAAAGAAGCTGAAGCAATTCTTGACGATGACCATTTTGGTTTAAAGAAAATAAAAGAGAGAATTTTAGAATATTTAGCAGTATATAAACTTCTTAAGCTTTCGGGGCAAGATAATATTCATGATCAAAAAATCCCAAACGATAAACAAAATACCGTAAAGAAGAAAAACCATCAACCAACAATTTTATGTTTTGTTGGTCCTCCGGGTGTTGGTAAAACTTCTATTGGAAAGTCAATAGCGCGTGCTCTAAAAAGAAAATTTGTTAAAGTGTCTTTGGGTGGAATACGTGATGAAGCTGAAATTAGAGGTCATAGGCGTACATATGTTGGAGCTATGCCTGGCAGAATTGTTCAGGGAATAAAACAAGCAGGTACAAATAATCCAGTTTTTATGTTGGACGAAATAGATAAAGTGGGGACTGATTTTCGGGGTGATCCGTCCGCCGCACTTCTTGAGGCGTTGGATCCAGAACAAAACTATGCATTTTCGGACCATTATTTAGAAGTTCCTTTTGATATGTCGAAAGTCATGTTTATCACTACGTGCAATGTCTTGGACACTATTCCTCCGGCGCTTCGTGACAGGTTGGAAGTAATACACTTTGCAGGCTATACTCAAGATGAAAAATTCAGAATTGCCAAAAATTTTCTATGGTCGAAACTTGTTGGTGGACACGGATTAAAACAAAGCAATATTGAAATACAAGATTCTGCAATTAATGTTATTATTTCCCGCTTCACACGTGAAGCGGGCGTTAGAAGTTTGGAACGTGAATTGTCGGCTGTACTTCGGAAAGCAGCAAAAATGGTGGTGGAAGGAAAGAAAGAAAAAATAATAATTTCTGCGAATAACGTGGTTAAATTTTTAGGACCTTATAAATTCAGTTCAACGCTGGCCGAGCAGAAAGATGAGATAGGAATGTCAACCGGGCTTGCATGGACGGAAGCAGGAGGAGATGTTCTTTTTATCGAAGTTGCACTCATGCCGGGTAAGGGAAATCTGGTATTGACCGGACAGTTGGGTGAAGTCATGCAGGAATCCGGCAAGGCAGCAATATCATATGTAAGAAGCCATCATAAAAAGCTCGGTTTAAAAGAAAATTTTTTCCAAAAAATTGATGTTCATATTCATGTTCCAGAAGGCGCGGTTCCTAAAGATGGTCCATCTGCCGGAGTTGCAATTGCAACAGCCCTGGTGTCGGCATTTACTAAAATGCCAATTAAAAAAGAAGTTGGGATGACTGGAGAAATAACTCTGCGCGGTCGGGTGTTAGAGATTGGCGGAGTTAAAGAGAAAGTTATTGCCGCCCACAGAGCCGGTTTAAAAACGATTATTCTTCCAAAAGATAACGAAAAAGATTTGGTTGATATTCCAAAAAACGTCAAAAAGGAAATTAATTTTATTTTTGTCACTCAGATAAGCGAGGTATTGCGGCAGGCACTCAAACATGGTGCAAAGAAGTTTACATAGCCAATATTTCTTAGAGAGAATTGCAAAATAAGTAAAACTAAGTAAACTCCTTGATGATGTTATCAAGATCCATGTTCGAAAGAGATTGTTCTGTTAAAGCCGATTCTTTGATTTGAGAAAGTTCTTCTTCATAGGGCATTCTTTGTTCTTCATAAAACAAACCGATTGGTATTTTTCCTGTCTTTTCCCACTCGTAAGCTTTTTCCAGGGCGGAAATTTTATCAAATGGCTGATAAGTTTCATCAAGCTTATAAACATTTTGCCGATAAAATTGATATGTATTTTGGTGATTGAAAGTTACACATGGCTGAAGAACATTAATCACCGAAAAACCTTTATGTTTATGTCCAAGTTTAATTAAATTAGTAAGATGGGCGATATCTCCGGCAAATCCGCGGGCAACAAAAGTTGCTCCGGCAGCAATGGCTAAAGCAAGAGGATTAAATGGGTTTTCCATAGATCCTTCAGGGTTGGTTTTTGATTTAAAGCCTTTTGGTGATGTTGGACTGGTTTGACCTGTTGTTAGGCCATAGACTTGGTTGTCGTGAATAATATAGGTGATATCCAAATTGCGTTTGGCCGTATGAATAAAATGATTTCCTCCTTCTCCCATCGCGTCTCCGTCTCCAGAAACAGCAAAAACGGAAAGTTTATGATTCGCCATTTTAATCCCGTTTGCTACGGGAAGAGGGCGTCCGTGTAAGCTCTCAAAATTCACTGCTTTGAATGCGTTGTACATATTGCCGTGGCATCCAATGCCGTAAACAAAAACGGCATCCTTTGGTTCAATATTTAATTCGGAAAGGGCATTTTTTAAAGCGGCCCATATTCCAAAATCTCCACAACCCGGACACCAGGTTGGCAGTCTGCCTGTAGAAAAGTCATTTACTGTGGTTGTCATATTATTCCTTTGCAATCACTTGTAATGCTGAAATAATTTCTTCGGGATAAAATTGTCTTCCGTCGTATTTTAAGATTTTATCCGCGATATAAATGCCTGTTTTTTCTCTTATCAGATTACAAAGCTGGCCTTCTGAGTTTAGTTCGACATCAACGATTTTATTTTCTTGATTTAATAGATCAGTCGTGTTTTTTATCGGAAATGGTTCCAGGCAATTGAAATGGAGATAATTAATTTTTAACTTTGCCTTTTGCGATATTAAAATACTCATCGCTTCCAGCACAGCCATTTTAACCGTTCCCCATCCCACTATAGTTATATCAGCTTTCTTGTCTCCATATAAAATTGGGCCAAAAGATTCATTTTGAGCCATTAATTTTTTTCGGCCGCGCTTGTCTACCATCGTTTTTATTTCTTCTGCCTCTTCGGTAGACAGGCCGGACTCGTTATGTTCATAAGAGTTGGTTGTGAAATGCATGCCCTTGCCGGGGAAAAGTCTTGGAGATATGCCGTTTTTGGTAGATTGATACCGGACATATGTTTCGTCAGGATTATTTACAATATCCCCGCGGTCTATTGTTTTTGAATATGTAACAACTTTTTCCGGAAGGATGTTTGTATTTGATAGTTGACTGATATCTACACTAAAAAGCGATTCGCAAAGATTTTTGTCAACAAGGATAATTATTGGTGTTTGATATTTTTCCGACAAATTAAACGCTAGTTTAGTAAGCCAATATGCTTCTTCTGGATCTCCGGGTGCGAAAACAAACCGTAAAAATTCTCCATGTCCTGCAGAGAGTGCATAATTTAAGTCAGCTTGCGATGTCCATGTGGGCAGGCCGGAAGCCGGTCCTGGTCTTTGTCCCAAAACAACAACCAGGGGTGTTTCCGTAATACCAGACATAGAAAATCCTTCGTTCATTAGCGCAAATCCGCCTCCAGAGGTTGCGGTCATAGCTCGTACACCAGCGTAAGACGCTCCAATAGCCATATTTATAGCTGCAATTTCATCTTCCGGTTGTTTATATATATATTTATGAATTTGATCATGACTTGCCAAATAGGTAATTAATCCGTTGATCGGCGTCATTGGATAGGCGGCAAAAAATTTCATGCCGGAAGAAATGGCGCCGATTGCGATCGATTCATTTCCCGTCAAGATTATTTTTGATGGTTTTTGGTCATTTGCAAAAATGGTTGGGGATATTTTTAGTTCATTTATCACATGGTCATATCCGGACTTTGCGGTTTTAACATTCAGATCAGTAATTTCATTGCCTTTTTTTTCGAATTGATCCACAATAATATTTTTTAATATCCCAAAATCTATTCCGAAAAAGGCAAGACTTGCTCCCAACGCTACGGTGTTACGCATGATAATATCGCCATTATTTTTTTTCGCTATCTCGTATAGGGGTATGGGTAAGAGTGTAACTCCGTTGGGAATGTCTTTTTCTTCCGGTTGAAATTCTTTCGGATCATAAATTATTGATCCCCCTTTCTTAATTTCATTTTTGTGAAGTTTGAGCGTTTGTTGATTTAGGCAGACCAATAAGTCTATTGTTTTTTGGAGAGAATAAATTTTTTTTGGTGAAGCTCTGACGGTGTAATTATTGTGACCTCCGCGAATCAACGAAGGATATTCCGTATTAGTGATGACGTTATAGCTCAAACGCGTACAGACCTTTGCAAAAATTGCTCCGGTTATCATAATTCCAAAACCCGCTTCACCGCCAATTTTCCATGTAAAATCCGTATATTGTTGCATAAAAGAAGATATTATTTTGGCCAAACTTGATTTCCGTTCTCGTCTTCAACGATTACGCAATTGACCGGACAAGATTGAGCAGCTGCCAGAATGTTTTCGTCTGTGTCAGCGGTTTCGTCAAGGACAATTGCCTTAGCTTCATTGTCGAGTTGGAAAACTTTTGGAGAAATAGCAACACAGGAAGCGGCGCCGATACACAAATCCCTGATAACCTTCACTTTATATTTTGCCATATGCCCCTTTCATATTTTGATATTTAAATAAAGCCTTGTGTAATACTTCCCAAGGAAGCCAAGCACAGACCAGCCGAGATGGCGAAAGGTTAATATTTAATTTTTTAACCAATTCCTCTTTTGAATTTTTTTTTACTTTGTTTATTGTCTGATTCTTGATCATTTCTGTCAAGAATGAAGCAGATGCCATGCTTATTGCACAACCCGCTCCCGATATTGCCACGTCCATTATTTTGTCGTTAACGATTTGCAGTTCCATGCGAATTCTGTCGCCGCAAAAAGAGTTGACTTCTTCATGGAAAACTGTTGGGTTTTTGAGTTTGCCGAAATTTCTGGGGTTTTGGTAATGATCGATAATTTCTTGTCTATAAATATCCATTTTATTTTCCGAACACCTTTTTAACCTTTTCGATTCCCATGCATAATTTATCAATTTCTCGAACAGTGTTGTACAAATATAAACTTGCGCGGCAAGAAGCGTTTAAAGAAAGCCTGAGATGAAGAGGCATAGTACAGTGATGGCCAACCCTTATCGCAATTCCTTCATTGTCAAGAATTTGCGCGACGTCATGAGGATGGATGCCGTTAATATTAAAATTCAATATAGCCATGCGGTTATTGATGTCAGCCGGTCCATAAAGGGTGACATTTTTTAGCGATCTTAATGCTTTCAGGCCGTAGGCAGTCAGATTTTTTTCGTGTTTTCTGATGTTATCAAAACCTATTTTGGAAAGATAATCAATTGCGCTGCCGAGTCCGATAGCACCTCCGACATTGGGCGTGCCTGCTTCAAATTTATACGGAAGTTCATTATAAACAGCATGGTCAAAGTAAACTTCTTTGATCATATCTCCACCGCCCAAAAATGGAGGCAGCCCCTCAAGAATTTTTTCCTTAACATACAAAATGCCTGTTCCCATCGGCCCCAACATTTTATGTCCAGTGAATCCAAGAAAATCACAGTCCAGTTTTTGTACATCAATTTTATCGTGCGGAGCATATTGTGCGGCGTCGATTAAAACCAAAGCTCCGTGTTCATGCGCCAATTTGATAATTTTCTCAACAGGGTTTATTGTACCAAGTGCGTTTGATACCCACGCGATTCCGACAATTTTTGTTTTTTTTGACAGTAATTTGTGTAGGGAAGCAATATCCAGCATTCCATTTTCATTTATATCAATAAATTTCAGTACTGCCTGTTTTTCTTGGGCCACAATTTGCCAGGGAACAATATCGGAATGGTGTTCCATGACAGTGAGTAAAACTTCATCACCCTTTTGTAAATTCTTTCTGCCCCAGGTATATGCCACAAGATTTAACGATTCTGTGATATTTTTTGTAAAAATTATTTCCTTAGTGGTTTTGGCGTTAATGAAATTTTTTATTTTCGTTCTTGCACCTTCGTAAAGATTTGTTGCTTCGCTGGCAAGAGTATGGATTCCGCGGTGTACATTGGCGTTGTGGTTTTCATAATAATCAACCATTGAGGAAATGACCGATTTTGGTTTTTGCGAAGTGGCGGCATTATCAAAATAAACTAGTTTTTTTCCAGATATTTTTCTTGACAGGATAGGAAAATCCCTGCGAATTTTGTTTATATTAAACATATTTTATACCTCTATTTCCACGCTTTTTCCGCGGATTCTTGTGCGATAGGTTTTGATTGGAATGACTGGCGGTAAACTTTTCACCATGCCTGTTTTAATATCAAATTTTCCTCCATGACAAGGGCATTCTATAATATCGCCATCGAAATTTCCAGCCTCCAGGCGGCATGGGGAATGAGTGCAAAGATTATCTGTGGCGTAAATTTTTCCTGAAACTTTGTAAAGCAGAATTTCATAGTTTTTGATCTGAACTTTTTTCATCGAATTATTGGCAAGTTGGTCTGTTTTAATAACCTTATGAAATTGCGGCATGGAGTTTTTGTTCAATTACTTTTTTTATTTCTTCCACTATAACCGAATTCTTGATTTTTTCAAGTAGAGAAGTACAAACACTCTCGGCAATTAGTTCAAATGCTTTATTTTCGGAAATTCCGCGGGAATTTAAATAATAAAGCTGTTCTTTTTCTATTTTGCCGGTTCGAACGGCATGCGTGCACAAAACATTGTTTGCTGATATTTCTAAATACGGCCTGGATTCACAAATACAATCACTTCCAAAAAGCAAATTATCATTGCGTAAATATGCATCCGAAAACCAGGCCATTTTATCTATTTTGATAAGGCCTTCATATTTAAATGAAGAATCCGCAAAAAGTAAACTTTTGACCAAAAGATTGCTTTGTGTATTGGCTGCGCGATGGTGTTGAATAGTGGAAAAACTAATTTTTGAGTTTTGTTGTCCAATGACAAGCGCAATAATTTCGACCCATGAATTCTGACCCATCAAATTCACTTCCAGTTTTTTGTCCATATTGCCAGACAAAAATAAAACAACTTGTTTTTTTTCGTTTTCGCGTATTGTGATTTTGGAAGAAGCCGGATGATTTATTAAGATTGTTTCCATAAGATTAGCCCACACTACCATTCATTTCTAATTTAATTAACCGGTTCATTTCAACGGCATACTCCATCGGTAGTTCTTTAACGATGGGTTCAATAAAACCGGAAACAATGAGATTTTGCGCGTCTTCTTGGGAAAGTCCGCGATTTTGCAGGTAAAACATCTGTTCTTCTCCGATTTTGGAAACAACGGCCTCATGTCCAATATCTGTTTTTTGCTCTTTTACATTTATGGTTGGATAAGTGTCGGAACGGGATTTTTCGTCCATCAGAAGCGCGTCGCAGCGGACAAAAGATTTAGAATCAACTGCCCCTTTTTCTATTTGCAGAAGTCCGCGATAACTTGTTCTTCCGCCGTTTTTGCATATGGATTTACTGATAATAGTTGATGATGTATTTGGAGCAAGATGCAGAACTTTTGCTCCGGCGTCCAGGTGTTGCTTATTTGACGCAAAAGCCAAAGACAGAATATGTCCTTTGGCGTTTTTTCCAACAAGGTACACAGAGGGATATTTCATCGTTAATTTGCTGCCTAAATTTGCGTCGACCCATTCCATAATTCCGTTTTCCTCAACAAGCGCACGTTTGGTTACCAGGTTATAAACATTTTTGCTCCAATTTTGAATAGTTGTATATCTGACGCGGGCATTTTTTTTGACAATAATTTCAACAACCGCAGAATGAAGTGAGTCAGAAGAATATATAGGAGCAGTGCACCCTTCGACGTAGTGGACGAAACTTCCTTCGTCGGCAATAATTAAAGTTCTTTCAAACTGACCCATGTTTTTCGCATTTATACGGAAATAAGCCTGTAGTGGCATGTCGACGTGGACACCTTTTGGGATATAAATAAAACTTCCGCCGGAAAAAACAGCAGAGTTTAAAGCAGAAAATTTATTATCAGAAATAGGTATTACCGAGGCAAAATATGGTTTGAAAACTTCCTGGTATTTCTGAAACGCTGTTTGTGGATCAACAAAAATAACGCCCCTTTTTTTTAATGAATCAATGATGCTTTTATAAACTATTTCTGATTCATATTGAGCAGAAACGCCGGATAAATATTTTTTTTCAGCCTCTGGTATTCCGATCCTGTCGTAAGTTTGTTTAATTTCTAATGGCAGATCTTTCCAGGTTGCGGCTTTGGAATTGATTGGTTTAATGTAATAGTAAATATTATCAAAATCTATCTTGGAGAGGTTGCTCCCCCAACCGGGTAAAGGTTTTTGCAGAAAAATCTTTAAGGCCTTAAGCCGAAATTGCGTAATCCATGCTTGTTCTTTTTTATGACGCGAAATTTGTTTGACAATTTTTTGCGACAGTCCTTTTTGGGATTTAAAGCTGTATTTTTCTTTAACATGAAAACCATAGGTATATTTGTTTGGCGATTGGGGAGATAAAGTTGCCATATTATTTAGCGAAAACAGAATAACCTGTCTTTTCAAGGGCGAAAGCCAAATCACTATTTCCGGTTTTTACTATTCGGCCATTTACCAGGATATGAATCTTATCGGAGTGCAGGTATTTCAATATCCTTTGATAGTGGGTGATTAAAATCACTCCTGTGCCGTTTTTTGCGAGTTCATTTATTACACCGGCAACAATTTTCAGCGCGTCGATATCCAGTCCGGTATCAATTTCGTCAAAGATCGCAAATTTAGGTTTTAAAACCAAAGCCTGCAGGCATTCCATTTTCTTTTTTTCTCCTCCAGAGAGATTCTCATTGAGATAGCGGTAGAGAAACCCTTCGGAAATATTCAGTTTTTTGGCGCAAGATTTTAATTCCCAAAGGAAATCTTTCAAGGGAGGTGTTTGATTTGTTGTCTTATTGTGACTGTATTTTGCGAATCTGAGAAAATTAATAAAACTTACCCCCGGAACAGTTATCGGCTGTTGAAATGCCAAAAACAGGCCAATTCTTGCCCGGTTTTCAGGAGATAGCGGTAAAATATTTCTGCTATTAAGTTTAATTTGTGATTGTGGGGTGGTTTTATAGCTTGGATGTCCCGTAATTGTGAGTGCGAGGGAAGATTTGCCGCTTCCATTCGGTCCCATCACCGTATGTATTTCCCCGCTTTTAATTATAAGATTTAGGTCTTTAATAACGGTTTTTTGTTCGACAGCGGCAGTCAGGTGGTTAATGCGAAGTTCGTTCATAGCTGGCTTAAGGTAACGGACTTTAGGTTGTTATTAATTTGTTGATTAATCCGCTGCCAGGCATTTTTGGCTTTGCAAAAATCTTCGCGCAGACACTTTTTCTTTTTGTTTTTTGAATGTGATTCATGGCAGCACTCGGTAAGTTCGCGATGCTTATTTACGGCGGAAACCACGTCAAAAAGAGTTATTTGGTTTGGATTTTTAGCCAGCTTATAGCCGCCGTTTAGTCCTTCTTTGCTGATAATAAAACCTTTCTTTTTAAGAAGCATGGCAAGTTGTTTTAAAAAAGCAATAGAAATATTGTTGTTTTTTGAAACCTGTGAAAGAGAAACTAATTTATTGTTATAATTTTTAGAGAGTGTGTGCATGAAGATTACTGCGTAATCCTCGCCCCAAGATATTCTCATAAAATTCAGCAACCACAAACTAATAAACTAGGCATTATTAAGTATGAGTTTAAAGCAAACTTGGTGGATTGTCAACAATCCTAACCTATAAACTCCTCTGCCCATATCGCACATTCCGCGATTTTTGTTTTTACCACTTTTACAGCAACTATCGCCACAACTCTGTTTTTCTTGTTCCATATATTTAATTATTAACTATTTAATTTGTTATATTATAACGGTTTCCGCTCAATTCCTTCTTAAATCCAAAGGCAATGATAAGCCCTTCCACGAGCGAGCCGAGAAGCAGAAGTACTAGTTCAAGCAAATTGAGGATTAACGGTTCCAACAGCAAAGTATGATAAATCCACCATTCCTGAAAGACCCAGTACATAAGCCAAATAACCACACCCCAAAACAATCCCTTTTTGACCCAAGTTCCTCCGGGAATAGCGTGCATCAAGACTGTAAAAAGCCAGGCGTGAATAATGCTCAACACCACCAGACCTCCGACCGACAAAGGCAAATTTCGCGTCGGGGTGATATTTATATATAATTGGCTTTGGACGCCCGGATTGTACAAAATCGACTGCGTGAAAGGCATCATAAACAGCGTGCCCAGCAAGGCCTCGCTCACCGCTCCGGCAATCAGACCGACAAGGATAATTTTTATAAATGGTTTAAGAGGGTTGTTCATAAAATTTTGTTGTTGATTATTAATTCCGCCGTCGCCAAATTTCGTGCCCCGCCTTTGCGGGGCGCGCTGCTATAAAATTTTCAAATCGTCTGATAGATTATCAATCCCGCTAAATTCTTTGATGACTATTGATTTTATTTTCTGCTTATTTTCTGGTCTAACGAAAGTAATGACCATTTCTTTTTCTCCGCCAATACTTTCACAATCGTCCTCAATCAAAATATCGGGAATGATTTTTTCGACAATGTCTCTGTAAGATTCGCCATTTTGGCGATAAAAAACTTGCCCTTTGGGAAAATCGTATTTTTCCAAAACAATTTTATCTTTTTCTACATCTTCAGCGGTTTCGTGCGAGCTTAAATATAAAATCTCCGCGCCTTGCGATTGCCAAAATTTTAATTTTTCTACTGCGTTGCCAACTGGAATATAAGAAGCGTAATCATGAACGGAGAGATTGCCAGTCATAACTTGCTTAACTCGCTCCTCGCGAGTTTTGTCTTCTGCGCTTTTGTGCATTATTAGCGTGCCATGTAGAAAAATTAAAATCTTCATATTACTCCGTGGGGCAAGTGTTTTTACCCAGTGCGGCATAGAGGCCGCACCAGCTGAAAAGCGCTTCAAAAAATGCAAAGCCGGAGAGGAAGATGAGGAGCGGGTTCCACGAGGTGGTGATAGCCCAAAGGAGGAGGACTATGCCTATCCCCACACGAAGCAGGCGCTCGCCCGCGCTGATGTTTTTGGCGTTCCCGCGAGGCGTATTCTTTCCGACTCTTTTCATAATCGTGCGGTAGATGATAAGCGCGATGCCGGCGAGAATATACATTATTATTATAAGTCCATAGCCGAATGGCGATTTGATGAAGCTGATTGGTGATTCTTCGAAAAATCCGCTTTTGATCTGGGGGACGAGGCGGAGCGCGTTTAAGATCTCTCCTGCGTCAAAGACTTCGCCTTCGCCGATAGCCAGCGAATATTTACTGTCATTGTTGCTACTCCACACGCGGATTTCGTACCGCCCGGCCTCGGCGCGTGCCTTGTACTGTAGTCCCCGCCAGTAGGTGCTGACACCGAAAGGTTCATAAAATTGTTTCCAGTCAGCGTTCACTCCGCCGAGAACGGCAAGCGTTGTATCCGTCTCTTCGTCTTTTATAACAGCCACCGAGACATCTTTTTTCTGCCCTGCGATATCCGGCACGAGCACATTCACATAGAGATCAAAGGGCGTGGTTGATTCGATAATGTATGTATCCGGTTCACCTACGAGCTTGGCATAATACGCTTTCGAAATTTCGGGCTCCGGCACAAGCGTTTGCCGGCTCTGGGTGAGGCGTGGTTGGTGCGCTGAAGCGATCGCGGGCATCATCAAAAAAAGTGAAATGATTGCCAGCGGTAGTATTTTGTATTTATTTTTTATCATATTTATTTCAAAAGCTTGTCGTTTGGCCACTTCGCGGCCTCGCCATCATGCCAAAGGCAGACAGGTTTCTAATGTGTTGCAAATATATTATCCCACTTTTTAGTCAAAATTAAAGGATTTTGTGCGAAAAGGAAATCATTGGTTCGAATTGATGAAAGAGTGGATAAAAGTCGCTGCTTCGCGCGGCTGAATCAATCGACAAAATTTCTGAAAGTTTAATACTGGTGCCGCCAACCGGATTCGAACCGGTGGTTTGTTGGTTGAGAACCAACCGTCCTGGGCCACTAGACGATGGCGGCTTTTGCAATATATGATAATGATATACGAGTATGTGTATATGTATAATTGATCCTATTTTACTTTTTTTTACTTGACAAAACAAGCGTAAAGTTGTATAAATTTAAGATTGTTTTTAACAAGGTTCTCCTTAAAAATAAAAATTCAAGGGGAACTTATTTTTTTAAATAAAATATGAATCCTCATAACCCAACAATTTTTACCAAAGAAGGGTTGGAAGAACTGAAAAAGGAATACGATGAACTTGTAAATGTTAAAAGATTACAGGCAGTTGATCGTGTGGCAAAGGCTCGTGAAATGGGAGATCTTTCAGAAAACGCGGAATATCAGTCAGCAAGAGATGAATTGAATTTTATAGACGGGCGGATTTCTGAGTTGGAAGAAATCTTGCGTGATGTTAAAACAGTTCAGAGCAGCAATAAAAAGGGTAAAATTGATGTTGGCAGCAAGGTTTTGGTGCATGTTAACGGCAAAAAAGATTCATATCGTTTGGTTGGTGAATGGGAAGCAAATCCCCTGGAAAAGAAAATTTCTCATATGTCACCTTTGGGTTTGGCTTTAATGGGGAAAAAAGTGGGAGATAAAGTTGAAGTTGAAGCACCAGCCGGCAAAATTGTCTACACGATTATTGGCATTGAATAGCATCGTACTTCGTATCGGCTTGCGGGTTAAAACACGATACCATATACTTATAAAAGCAGATATTAGCTTCTTTTCATATGGAACCGATTCAAAATTTGCGGAAAGCGCGATTGGAAAAACTCGAAAAAATTAAAGCAAAAGGCATAAAACCCTACCCTCCTTTTTTTGAGAAAACTTCTTTGGTACAAGAATGCCGAATGAAAATGGGAAAAACCGTTCGTACGGCTGGAAGAGCAATGTCAATCAGAAGTCATGGAAAAATTTCCTTTATTGATCTATGTGACGAAACTGGCCATATCCAATTATTTTTGAAAGAGGAAATATTGGGATCGGATAAATATCAAACAATAGAACTATTGGACATTGGTGATTTTTTGGGTGTTTGTGGACTTGTTATAACTTCAAAAACCGGAGAAATAACCATCAAAGTTGAAGAATTTGAACTTTTGTCAAAATCATTAAGGCCAATTCCCAGTCAGTGGTATGGATTGAAGGACCAGGAGGAAAAATACAGGAAAAAATATTTAGATTTAATACTGAATGAAAAATCCAAAAAAATTCTTGACTCAAGATGGTTGATGGAAAGAAAAATTCGGGAATTTCTTTGGCAAAAACAATTCTGGGAGGTTGAAACACCAATTCTTCAAAACCTTTACGGCGGAACCAATGCCAAGCCATTTATCACCAGAATTAATGCGCTAAGTCAAGATATGTACCTTCGGGTTGCGCCAGAATTGTATTTAAAAAGATTAATAGTGGGCGGTTATGAAAGAATTTTTGAAATCGCCCGTAATTTTAGGAATGAAGGAATGGATCATAGTCATCAGCCGGAATTTACCATGCTCGAGTGGTATATTGCATATGCCGACTATCAAATTGTCATGGATTTGGCAGAAGAGATGACTAAATTTGTTTCGTTGGAAGTGTTAGGAACACTTGAATTGACGATTGGAGACAGGATTGTCAACATCGGCGGAAAATGGCCGAGAAAAACCATGAAAGAACTGGTCTTGGAATATTTGCACATTAATTGGGATGAAGTAAGCGAAAAAGAAGTAAAAAAAATTGTAGCTGAAAATCATGTTACAACAACTGGAGTTTGGTCAAAAAACAAAGCGCTGTTTGCGCTATACGATCATCTGATAACTCCTAAATTGATTAATCCCACTTGGGTAATTGATTATCCAAGAGAAGTAAGTCCTTTATCTAAAGAACATCGAGAGAGTCCGGAAGAATTGGTGGAAAGATTCGAAGGGTACATAGGTGGAGAGGAAATTTATGACGGTTGGAGTGAGATAAATTCTGGCTTAGAGCAACGAGCAAGATTCGAGAATGAACAAAGGAATCAAAAAGCAGGGGATAGCGAAGCACAACCGCTTGATGAAGATTTTATTGAATCATTGGAATATGGCATGCCACCCTTGGGAGGTATAGGATTTGGCATTGATCGTTTGGCAATGCTTCTTACAAATACGGAAAACATTCGTGATGTCATCGCCTTTCCTTTATTAAAACCCGAAAATAAGGATTAAATATATGGTGAAACTAAGTGACTTAATCAGATTCTGCGATCAATATTTAGAAATTGACAAAATTCCTGACAGTTCATATAACGGATTACAAGTTGAAGGAAAAGAGGAAGTTAATAAAATTGCCCTGGGAGTTTCCTGCAATGAAAAACTTTTTCAGGAAGCAAAAAAAAAGGAATGCGAGCTGATTCTTACGCACCACGGGCTTTTATGGAACAAAAGATGGCAATATTTGCGCGGTTTTCAGAAAAAAAGGATAAAATTCCTTTTTGATAATAATATTTCTTTAGCAACTTATCATTTACCGCTGGATTTACATTCCGAAATAGGAAATAACGTTTTGGGACTTCAGAGATTGGGTGTAAAAAGAAAAGGCGGATTTGGTAATTATAACGGTTTTAATATTGGATATTGGGGTGTTTTGGAATCGAAAATCAGTTTCGATAAATTTCTTGAAAGAGTCAATAAAATATATTCGGCAAAATCCTATCATGTGCGCGGTGGTAAAATGATGATTGAAACTGTGGCTATAGTTTCAGGAGGAGCAAGAACCTATTTGGAAGAAGCAATTGATAAAGAAATAGATGTTTATATTACCGGAGAAACAAATGAATCAGTTCCGGCGCTATGTATTGAAGGAGAGATGAATTTTATTGCACCCGGGCATTATAACACTGAGAAATTTGGAGTTTGGGCTTTGGGTGAGCTTTTAGAAACAAAATTTGATATAAAAACAGAGTTTATTGACATCCCAAATAATTTATAAGGAGGAAAATGTTGACCCGCGACGAAGCTATAAAATTTGTTAATGAAAAAATGGAAAATAAAAACATTGTGAAGCACATGATAGCTGTTTCAGTGGGTATGGGTGGTATTTATGATCATTTATCGCAAAAAGGTTTAGTTGATTTGGGCGGTACTAGGGATGAATGGATGATGGCGGGTTTATTACATGATGCCGATTATCTGGTTGGTGTTGTTCCGGAAAACCAAATGGGAATCCAAGTGACCCTTTGGTTAAGGGAAAAAGGTTATGATATTCCGGAAAATGTTGCTCATGCAATGGCAGCACATAATTGGCATGCAACCAATGTTGAACCGATAACACTCATGGACTGGGCGATATTTTGTGTTGATACATTGACTGGACTGATTACGGCCTGTGCTCTTGTGATGCCGGAAAAAAAATTAGCGATGGTTAATTTAGAAAGAATTGTCAAAAAGTATAAAAATTCAGCTTTTGCAGCAGGTACACGAAGAGATGAAATAGCGATGTGCGAATCAAAATTAGGAATATCCTTAAATGATTTTTTTGCGATTGTTTTAAAAATGATGCAAAATAATCATGAAGAACTTGGATTATGAAAAAAACCATAATTAAATATGTGCTGGACAAGGTCCAGATTGTTTTGTAGAATACTAGTAATAGCGCTTGATGCCTTATTCCAGAGGCAGATGCTAGCAAGTCATCCTTGCCGGGTAAGCCCGAGACAGCAGTAAATAAGAAAAAAAATAAGGTGGCACCACGAACACTTCGTCCTTATAAATAAAGGAGAAGTGTTTTTTAGTGCAAAAGGAGGGAAAGATGTTAGATTTAAAATATATTCGCGAAAACAAAAATGCCATTATAAAAAGTGCGCAGGACAAGGGTTTTAAAATTGATCTTGATCGCGTTCTGGATCTCGATGAACAAAGGAAAAAATTGCAGAAAAAAATTGATGATCTTCGTTTTACCAGAAACACGAAAAGCAAAACCAAACCAACGGAAGAAGAAATCCAAAGACTAAGAATCTTGGGTGATGAAATTAAAAAACTAGAAGGGGAAAACGATAGGGTTAATGAGCAATTAAACGTTTTGTTGCTGACTATTCCCAATATTGCTTTTGATGACGTGCCCGTTGGAAAAGATGAAAACTCAAACAAAGTGATTAAACAATGGGGTGAGCCAAAAAAATTTCCCTTTAATATCAAAGACCATGTTCAGATTGGTGAAAATCTTGAATTGATAGATCTTGAGCGGGGAGCAAAAATTGCCCAAAGCGGATTTTATTTTCTTAAAAACGAAGGGGCGCTCCTTGAGTTTGCTTTAATAAACTTTGTTGTTGGTAAATTAGTCAAAAAAGGATTTATTCCCGTTGTAACGCCTCAATTAGTCAAAGAAAAAATAATCGTCGGATGCGGATTTCAGGCGAGGAGTGAAAAAGAAAGACAGATATATCACGTGGAAGGAGAAGATTTGGACTTGATTGCTACCGCAGAAATAACCCTGGTCGGACAGCATACGGGCGAAATCATTGACATAAAAAGATTGCCAATAAAATATGCAGGATTTTCTTCGTGTTTTCGTGTAGAAAAGGGTTCATATGGAAAAGACGTGAAGGGAATCCTCAGAGTACATGAATTTGAAAAAATTGAGATGGTTGCTTTTTGCAAACCCGAGGATGCAAAAAAAATACACGATGAATTTCTGGCAATCGAAGAAGAAATTTTCCAGGAGCTTGAAATTCCCTACCAAGTACTTCTGATTTGTACGGGAGATCTGGGGTCTGCGGCTGCTAAAAAATACGATGTTGAGGCGTGGATTCCGTCGCAGCAAAGATATAGAGAGGTGACTTCGACATCAAATACAACAGATTTTCAAGCACGAAGATTGGAAATCAAATATAAGGATGGCAAAAAAACCGACGTACTTCATACATTAAACGGAACAGCTTGTGCGATTGGCAGGACGATTATTGCAATTCTGGAAAACTATCAGCAGGAAGACGGGTCCGTGACCGTACCAGAAGTTTTAAAACCATATATAGGAAAAGATAAAATTCAAAAAAAATAAAAATATGAATAATAATTATCCTTTTCCCAGAGTCAAAAATATTACAGTTTTATATAATGAAGTAGAATCACTTCCCACTTCTGATCAGAAAGCCATTCTGACGGAAGAGGGTGCAAAAGATGATGCGGAAAAAATTTGCGGTTCCTTAATAAAAAAAGGGTACTGCTGCGATATTTTAGAAGTAACAAAAGACAACTTCGAATCGATAAAAGATTGTCAGTGCGATATTTTTTTTAATCTTTGCGACGGGATTGGAAATATTCCGCATACAGAAGGGCAAATACCGGAATTATTAGACAAATACAAAAGAAAATACACAGGGTCAAACAAAACGGCGATTTTATTAACAACCAACAAAGCAAAAACAAAAGAAATATTCACAAACAGTGGCATTCCAACGGCAAAATATGTGATTTACAATTCCATTCCGGATCATTTGTCAAATTTCTTACAATATCCAGTGATTGCCAAGCCCATTGCCCAGGATTGCAGTGTGGGACTTACGTCCGCATCGGTTATAAATTCCGATGATGAACTCAAAGTGGAAATTGATACGATCTTATCAAACTATCATGAAGATGCGTTGGTTGAAGAATATATTAATGGCAGGGAGTTTAATGTCACAATGCTTGGAAACGGCGCAGGCTTGAAAGTATTTCCTGTTTCGGAAATAATTTTTGGCGATTCATATAATGATAGCAAAAAACCTAAAATTATCGATTTTGACGCCAAATGGGTTGAGGATTCAGTGAATTATCTGGAAACTAACGGCAAATGTCCGGCAGATATTGATGAAGAACTGCGAAAAACAATAGTGAACTTATCAGCCTTATCATTTTCGGCTACTGGTGTTTTTGACTATGCGAGGGTTGATATTCGATTGGGGAAAAACAATACGCCGTATTTTCTAGAAGTCAATGCCAATCCGGATTTATATCCAGGAATGGGAGCTGCTAAAGCAGCGAAAGCTGGTGGATTATCTTATGAGGATTTTATTGAGGCAATATTAATTTCTGCAATAAAACGATATACAAAAAACACAAAACTCTCTTGACATTATTTTTCTTCTTCACTACATTTATTAATGAATAATATTTTTATACCATCTTGCTCTGATTTGCAGCACTCGCTAGAGCGAAAAAGCAGATTAGATGGGTATATACCAAAAAAACTCTGTTACAAACATGGGTTTGTTTGGTATATAAACAAAAAACTGTAAAAAAAATAAAATACATGCGCAAGAAACCGCCCGGTGATTTGTCAATAAAAAATATTACTGTACTATTCAATCATGTCACCAGCTTGACTTTTGGTACTAAGCAGGATATTTTGGCGGATGAAGACACTGTTCTGACCGCAAAAAAAATCGCCAGCGTATTAAAACACTCAGGTTTTAAAGTTTCTCTGTTTGAAGTTAATGAAAAAACAGTGCAAAAGCTGCCGACAATAAAAACGGACTTTTTCTTTAATCTCTGTGGGGGAATTGGAAATCTTCCTAATTCTGAACATGAAGTGGTGGATATTCTTGATAGAATAAACATTCCATATAGCGGAGCATCCTCGGACAAATTACTTCTAACAACCAATAAAGTGATAACTAAAAAATATTTTAATAAATACAATATTCCTACTCCGTCATATCAAGTTTTTAAATCAAAAGATGAAAAATTAAAAGACGGCCTAACATTCCCCCTGATTGTTAAACCAATTGCCGAAGATTGTAGTTTTGGCATCCACTCTGATTCTGTGGTTATCAACAGCAAGCAATTGAGAAAAAAAGTGGAGGATGTGATTAGAACCTATAAGGAGCCCGCATTGGTAGAAGATTACATCAATACCAGGGAATTGAATGTCACAATTGTTGGCAACGGAGAGCAGGCCAAGGTATTGCCGATTTCAGAAATTGTTTTTGGTAAATCCTATAACCAAAAGAAGAAATGGAAAATTGTAGATTTTGCAGCCAAATGGCTGGAAGACTCTGTTAGCTATCATGATACAGTTGGAATTTGTCCCTCAGATTTATCCGCCAGCATTAAAGACAGAATAGAAAAGTATGCATTAAAAGCCTACAAAAAAATTTGCGGGAATCCAGGTTATGCTAGGTTTGATATCCGATTGGCGGAAGATAATAAAATTTATTTTTTGGAAATTAACTTGAACCCTGATATTTCCGATGGAATGGGAGCAGCCAGAAGCGCGAAAGCGTACGGATGGAACTATCCTGATTTTTTGCACAAAATAATTGAAGTAAGCATAAACAGGCATTCTTCATGAACTGGAAATCTTTTTTATGGCCGCAAATTATCCATACTTCAAGCTCTTCAATCAGTAAAAAAATAGAAGTGATAGAATTTTTGGGTTCATGTTCGCTTCGGGTAAATGGACTTACCCAAAGCGGTTCGGTGGTTTGCGATATCTATAAAAAAATATTGCCATATATCAAAAAAATAAAATTACAAAAAATTCTCATTTTGGGTTTTGGAGCTGGAACATTTGCAAAACAGTTAAATAAAAAATTTAAGAATATAAAAATAACAGGAGTAGAAATTGACAAAGAAATTATTAATATCGCGCAAAAATATTTCTTCCTGGAAAACGAAAAAAATATAGAAATATTAAATCTAAGCGCAAATCAATTTTTGGATGATGTCAATATTAATTCAAGTGACCAAAAATACGATTTAATTTTCATCGATTTATATATTGGGTCAATAATCGATAAAAATGTTAGTTCAAAGGAATTTCTTTTGAAAATCAAAAAGTTCTTAGCGAAAAACGGAATCGTGGTTTTCAATCGTCTTAATTACCAATTACACATAAATGAAAATTTAAATTATCTGAAATTTGTGAAAAATATTTTCCGGAAGGTTGAGTTTCAAAAATCATACTCCAATCTTCTGATATTTTGTGAGAAATAACTTTTATGATCTTGTCATTTTTACCAGCAATCCAAACCGTCTGATCCTGCTGGTATACGTGTCGTGCTTAGTTTATAATAGATGCCTATGTTTAAGTTTTTGGCTTCGTTTTTAGACTCCAATGAACGAGAAGTGAAAAAATTGAGACTCATCGCCGAAGAAATTAATAAATATGAAGAAGAGTACGAAAAATTCAAAGAAAAGGATTTTTTGTCCAAAACTTCCGAATTCAAAATTCGTTTACAAAAAGGAGAAACAACCCTTGATGGTATTTTGCCTGAAGCATTTGCGTTGGTTCGGGAAGCCGCCAAACGGACAATCAATGAACGTCTTTTTGATGTTCAGCTGATGTCCGCTGCCGTATTACACCAAGGGAAAGTTTCGGAACAAAAAACCGGAGAAGGAAAAACACTTTCAGCCGTTCCTGCGCTGTATTTAAATGGTTTGACAAACAAAGGAGTCCATCTGGTAACTGTGAATGATTATCTTGCAAGGCGTGATTGTGGGTGGATGGGTCCTGTTTTTCATCTTCTTGGTCTTTCTGTTTCCGCAGTGATTCATGACACATCGTATATTTACGATCCACAGTATGAAGATCTGGGACAAAATGATTGGCGTTTGAAGAATTTAAGACCAGTAAAGAAAAAAGAAGCCTATGGTTGTGATGTCACCTATGGAATAAACAGCGAATTCGGTTTCGACTATTTAAGGGACAACATGGTTTCTGAAATTTCCGATTTAACACAACGTGGACATTATTTTGCTGTTGTTGATGAAGTCGATTCGATTCTTATTGATGAAGCAAGAACACCGCACATCATTTCTGCTCCGGATACAGAGCCAACAAAAAAATACTATGACTATGCAAGACTTGTAGATAAATTGACGCCAGACATGGATTACAAAATAGATGAAAAACTCAAAACCGCGCATCTGACCGAACACGGGATTGGAAAAGTTGAAAAAAATTTAGGTATCGTAAATCTCTACGAAAAAGATTTTGCCGTTGTTCATTATGTTGAAAACGCTCTCAAGGCAAATACTCTTTTTTTCAAGGACAAAGACTATGTTGTTAAAGATGGGGAAGTGATTATTGTTGATGAATTTACCGGCAGGATGATGATTGGCAGGAGGTATAGCGAGGGTTTGCATCAGGCGATTGAAGCCAAGGAAGGTTTAACAATACAGCAGGAATCAAGAACTTTGGCAACTATTTCGCTCCAAAATTATTTCAGGCAGTATGAGAAATTGTCTGGTATGACCGGCACTGCCGTTACAGAAGCTGAAGAATTTCATAAAATATACAAGCTGGAGGTTGTAGTTGTTCCCACTCATCGTCCAATGGTGAGAAAAGATTACACTGATATTGTTTATAAAACTCAAAGGGCAAAATATACAGCCGTTGTTAAGGAAATAGAAGAAATGCATAAAATTGGCCGGCCTGTTTTAGTAGGTACGACATCGATTGAGAAAAACGAGATTATTTCAGAGTTTCTTAAACGAAAAGGAATAAAGCACGAAGTGCTTAACGCAAAAAACCATTTGAAGGAAGCAGAAATTATTTCACATGCCGGCGAAAAAGGGGCGGTCACGGTTGCTACAAATATGGCAGGACGAGGAGTTGATATTATTTTGGGTGGTCCAATACCCAATAAATACCAGACAGCCAAATCTGAATATCAGAAAGAATTTGCCAGATGGCAAAAACTTCACAGCGAAATTACTACGATCGGCGGTTTGCATGTTATCGGAACGGAAAGACACGAATCAAGAAGAATTGACAATCAGCTTCGGGGGCGGGCTGGACGCCAAGGGGATCCTGGTTCTTCTCGGTTTTTTGTTGCGCTAGATGATGATATTATGCGCTTGTTTGGTGGTGATCAGGTTTCACGATTAATGACAATTTTTAAACTTCCCGAAGATGTTCCGCTTGAACATTCGATGGTGTCTAGAGCAATCGAGCAGGCACAGGTAAAAGTAGAAGGATTTAACTTTGATATCAGAAAGAATCTTGTTGAATATGATGATGTGATGAATAAACAAAGAGAAATAATTTATAAAGCCAGAAGGAAAATTATAGAGCTATCAAACGAAAGTTTTCTTAAGGAAGAAATTCTAACCAAAATTTCCGAGGAAATAAAAAATACTGTGCAAATGTATTCACAGGAAAATCAAGAATCCGATCCGGGTCAGCAGTCAAGGAGCGAAAAAATATTAGATGAATTTATTTCTATTATTCCTTTTGATAACGCCTCGCGTATGCAGCTGGAAAAACAATTAATGCAAATTCACTCAACTGACGAAATCAATTCCTTCTTAATAAATATTGTTAAAGATGTTTACAATCAAAAAGAAAAGCAGGTTCCGCCTGAAATTATGCGGCAAGTTGAGCGTTTTGTGAATCTTTCAGTTATCGATTCGCTTTGGATGGACCATTTGGATGGTGTTGATGATTTAAGGGAAGGAATTGGACTTCGTGGTTATGGTCAGAAAGATCCTTTGGTGGAATATAAACATGAAGCTTTCAATATGTTTGAGAGACTGATTGCCGCAATTGATGATGAAGTTGTTCATCGGATTTTTAAAGTTCAAATTCAAATTGCCCCGGAACAGATAGAGCAAATGAAAAAACAACAGGAAGAATTACTAAAAAAAGCTCAGATTGCGGGTCAAAAAGTTGATGGTTCCAGTCCATCTTCTGGTTTGATAGCATCTAATGCTATTCATCAGCCAGCCGATCAGCAAACTAATAAACTTGGCCGCAACGATCCATGTTGGTGTGGTAGCGGTAAAAAGTGGAAAAAATGTCACTATCCAAAAACACAATAAACATATTTCCCTATAAAAGAATTGCATCCGTTATCATTCCTTGTTTTAATGATTGCCGATTGATCAGAAAGATTGCTGATGCAGCGAACAGAACGACATGTTTAGCGGCGGATAAAAAGTATGGCGTTGGGAATATTCCTGCCTGGACCAGCCTTATAACCTCCTGACCAGAGAGCAGTTGAACCGCCGTCATCAAGATTTAAAGCAAAAGAAAGTCCCATTGTTTTAAGAACTTTTGCGGATTCCAGAACGCTTGCGTTATGGACAACGCCGATATAGACTGTTGAATCTTTTGATCCAATAAAACTTCTCCCTCCTTTATTTAAGTGTTTTGGATCATCGGTTGAACCCATAACGATGTTATTATCAGAAAGCAATAAAGGATAGTTTGCGATAACAGCATCAACTCCGGTATCTCGTCCCCATTCCAGAGACTTATTCACATATCTGACGCTTGTTCCATTAAAGATCACTGCCGGGATGACGCTGTAAACATTATTATCGGAATTAAAATATTTTTTATTTTTATTCATCAGCAGAGTATCAAAGGAATTTTTTTTACCAGCACACGAAGGATACGTTTCCGGACAAAAGTAAGAGCCATTCACTCCGGCAAACGCTTGATTTCTGGAAACATAATCATTCAGAGACAAAACCGGACAATTATCACTGCAATCGGATTCAGAGGCCGTATCAACCACAACTTTTGTCGAATTTAAATCGGCGCCTATGATATCTACCATAAAATTTTGTCCCTCAACTTGAACCTGTTGGCGTTTGTATCCCGAATTTGGCGGTTTATTATCAGTTGGAACCGATGCCGGAATTTGAAAAGAAGCGGTAATCTTATCGCGCTCTTTTTGAATACCAATATTTAAACTGTTTAGCTCCGAATCAGCCGATGCATAGTTTTTTTGAGATAAGAGCGTGATAGCGTCGGCAAAAAGCGCATCAAAAGTTTGAGTATTTTTAGCAATGTTTTTTAAATCCAAAAGCTTTTCATAAGATGCGACTGCCTTCATGTAGGTTTTTTGGATATTTTCGATTTCCTTTTGAAGAATTTTGTTGATTTTTAGTTGATCTTGATTTTGCAGATCAATTAATTCCTGGTTAATTTTATTTAACTGCATTGATACTGATGATTTTGCTTTTTCGGTTTGCTGAAGACGGTTCGTCAGGAGTGTTATTTGCTTTTGGTAGTAAAACCACAGAAAGACAACAACAAATGTAAAAACAAGAAAAAAAACAGGATAAAGGATTAAATCAAAATTAAATGGTTTTGCAATTTTGTTTGGGGTAGCCATAATTTATTATATACACATTGCCCTGAAAAAATCATTTGTTCGTTTTAGAGGCAGGGAATTTACCTGCAAGAAGATTGATAGTAAATAATAATGACAACAGTCCTGTAAAAACCGAAAGGCCGATAAAATATTTTAAAAAAGGATTATTAGATTCTTTGTTTGTATAATTTGTTTTCTGCGAATTGGCCTCAACATTTTTGCCTAAAACCTCTGGTTTATTTTGTTCCTGTTTTGGTATTGAGATATTATCGATGTTTATTTTGTCATCAATGTTTGTTTTTGCCGGTTGCGGGAGATTAGTGATATAAGTGTTTTGAATGATCGGAGTTATATTTATTAATAAAGGAGAAGTATTTTCCATTGCAGTGTGGAAAGTTTTTTCTTCACTGACAATTTCTGGTGAACCCCTGGCGATCACCCGGTAGTAATATGTTTGGTTAGAAGACAATCCGTTCAAATTTATTAAGTGTGTTAATTTTTTGTCATTAATATTTTGTTCCTCTGTTGAATATGTGTATCCATAATTTGGCGGAAAGGATTTAATCAGATGGCTTATATTGTCAAACACAACTCTGGAAGTTGCCTGATGAGATGTTTCCCAACCCACCGATGCTGATTTATTTGACAACGAAGAAGCGGTTATATTACTAATTGATGGTCCGATGTCAATATCAATAATGGAGTCAGAGACGTTTCCCGCGAGGTCTTTTACTGACGCTATTAATGAATATTTTCCCAATACCACAAGATTATTGGTATTAAATATATAAGTATAAGGTTCTTTTTCTATTGATTTTAATAAATTAATATTTCCCAAAGGATTTTTATAAAAATAATCAACATATTCAATATCAGATGAATTTTCATCTTCTACAATATCGATATCTAGAGTAATAATTCCCGACACGGTTGTTTCTTTTGGGGTCATCCAGCTTGCCAAGGGTTTTTCAAAATCCAGCATAAAAGGGCCAATTGTTTTTTCGTCGGACAAATTTCCGGCATAGTCTTTCGTTTTAAAACGAAGATAAGAATTAGTTGAGTTTTGAGGACTATTAATTTCAATTCGTGTTGTTTTATTATCGATTTCTTCGTATTTCGGATTTGCGCTTATGGTTGCGGAAAAAGAATATAAAAAGGAATTGATGCCGGAAAGGCTATCAGATCCTCCTGATAAATCAGCAACAATTTTTGGCTGATTTGACCAGATACCAAGCTTATGTGATGTTATATTAATTTCAGGATTGATTGGCGGTGTCACGTCATACACAATATCGGAAATAAGCGTTTCATTAAAATTATCATTTAAATCATAACTGACTATCTTAATATCATAAATACCATCCTTGTTGGGTTTCCAATCCAAAAAACTCCATTCAAATGGTTCCAAAAAATCTGTGTTACTTAATGTTGTCAAATACTGCCAATCATCTGTATTAGAGTTTTTGTAATATAGCACGCTAGAAACAACAACACCATCTTCCAGCGGTGAGTAGTCCGACGAAATGCCGCTAATAGCAATAGGTTTGTTTGTGACACCATTTTTATTTGGTTTAGTTGATAACACATACGGAGCAGTTTTGTCAGCGGCTGTAATTGTTTGATGTGCATTCCAGTTTCCCGAGAGATTCTTTATTCCATTAGCACGCAGTGTTATTTCAGGTTTTGCGCCGGTGTCAAAATACACTCCTTCGATCAGTGGAAGAGTAACAATGCCATTTTCTTCTTTCGGTTTAGTTGGTCCGAGTAGATATGATGATACTGTGAAATCGCTATTCGTAACCGTGGCACCATTCAAATCCTCATTAAAATGAATAATTATTTGATCGATTTTACCATTACTGTTTTCGTCTTTTGTTTCAGCAGAAACCATGAGCGGCATGATTTTTGGCGTGGGAGATGGAGATGGAGTGGGCGTGGGTGTCAAAAAAATTGTTGGCGAGGGAGTGGCAGTTATAGTTAGCGAAGTTGGGGTTGGAGTTTGAGTAATACTGCAACTTGGTGTGGGGGTTGATGTTTGTGTAACTATTTGCGTAGGGGTTTGGGTTGGTATCTCACCCAAAAAGACTGTTGGTTCTATTTCAACAGCTTTTCTTACCAAAAAATAATCAAATTCCGTATATGAATTGTATCCGTCTGTTCCAATACCGAGTTTATTTCCCACAAGTATATTTTCATCTCTGATATTGAAAATTTCATGTCCGTTTAATTTTGCGGATATATTATTTCCGGCAATTTTTAAACCGATAATATCATTATCTTTTGGCATGGGATTGGCATTATTGTCTGTAGCAAGAATTGAGACCCCGTTATAAATTTTATATATTCTCCACTGATCAGCGTTTCCGTCCCGGCTAAAAGCGTACAAATTGTTCCAATCGCTTAAGCGCCCGGCTAATCCTAAATGTTGATTGGGATTGATGCTTTTTATTTTTATTTCAGTTTCAAAATCACCCAATTCACATTTTTTGTACTTGATTTGCGCCCCATTACTTTCTGATTTAAGCGCTCCGTTTTGAATTACCCATACGCCGGAGTATATTTCCCAATCAGACATCGATGATTCATTAAAATCACTGAAACATTCATAAATTTTTGTTTTGTCGTGTTTTGGAAGGGATTGACTTAACTCACCGAAATACAATCTATAGTGCGTGTTGTCTATATAATTTTCAGCGATTTCGTCGATTAACTTAAATTCAATAACAGTATCAGAAGAATTCCAGTTTTCAGTTGACGCCAGTGTCCTATTTAATTCTTCTTCGTTTCCGCCAAATTCTCCGTTTTTATCGTAGAATATTTTTATATCATCACCATTTATCTGAGACAGACCTTGATCAACAAGTGACTTGTGGTCAAATGCTAACTTGACGGTAAAAGAATTCGGCAGAGCACTAGAGGTTTGAATAATAACTGGAATAAATTTATTGTTTTGAGAATAGACAGAAAGACGAATTGCGGCAAATAAAAAATATACAAAAGCAATTAGCACCGCAATACAAACAACGCCGCGGTAGATATACGTGCTCATGGGCTCACACAGTAAATATTTTTTGTGTTTGAATTTGTTTTGTTTTAAATTAAATCATGTTATTTTTTAATTGCAATTGCGAACCAGCAAAATGGAATAAATTTTTCTATTATTTTCCCGATTATTGTTTCAACGGAATTTCTGCCAACCGTGTAGCCTTTTGAATAAATAAGTTTAAATTTAAAGTCGTTTAATAGCCGATATAAGCACCTTTTTGTGAATGGGCGGACATGGGTATAATCATCCCAAAAATTTGTTATTGGATAAAAAGTAGAAAATTGGGTGGGTACATGGATGACTAAATATCCACGAGGTTTTAAAATACGATATGCTTCTGTAATTAATTTGTCTGGTTGGGGCAGGTGTTCCAGAATATTCTGGGCGCGTACAATGTCAAAAGAGTTATTTTCAAAATAAGTTTTAGTTGCGTTTTGTTTATAAGCTGGAATACCTTTTTTTTGACAGATTTTAATTGATGAAGAATTTAAGTCTACCCCAACCGCGTAGGGAAATAACTTAGAAGCAAGTGAAAGAAAATCTCCGGTTCCGCAGCCCAGATCAACAAGGGAATTACATTTCTGGGTAATTATTTGTGAATATAAAGAGAGTTCCCATCTGTCTATTTCCGGATGAGGAATAATTCCGCTATAGTACAACAAGCTTTGGCTACAGCCATTAAAAGTTTTCATTTTCAGGACTCACTCGCTCACAATTATCTATCAGAGTATTTAAAAACTACAATGTTTCTGACATTATGTCAAGACCTTGTTTCTATTTTCTTTTACCATCCGCCCGCGTGATTCTTATGCCATTGCCAGGCTGATTGAATGATATTTTCCAGATCGGAGTATTCTGGAACAAAGCCGATTTCATTTCTGATTTTTTCACAGGATGCTACCAAGATTTCGGCATCGCCTGGTCGATTATTTGAATATTCAATGTTAAAATTCACTCCTGTCACTTTTTGAACCATCTCAGCAACTTCCTTGTTGGAATAACTGACGCTTGTTCCAACATTATAAATATTACTTTTAGAATTTTTAACCAAGCTTTTAAGAGACAAAAGATGTGCTTTTGCCAGATCAACCACATGAATATAATCCCTGACGCATGTGCCGTCTTTCGTATTATAATTTTTTCCATAAATCTCAAATGTGCCATTTTGCCCCAAGGCTGTTTTAATTGCGATTGGAATAATATGGGTTTCTGGATCATGGTCTTCTCCGTTTGATCCATCCAAGCTGGCACCGGCAGCATTGAAGTAGCGGAGAATAATATGCTTTAGACCATATGCCTGGTCATACCATTTAAGAATTTTTTCAACCATAAGTTTTGATTCGCCATATGGATTGGTTGGGTTTGTAGGATGATCTTCGGTTATGGGAGTTTTTATGGGATTACCATAAACTCCCGCCGTGGAAGAGAAGATCAACTTTTTCACATTAAATCTGATCATAGTATCAAACAGATTCATCGCATTGAAAACATTGTTGCGAAAATATATTTTTGGGTTTTCAACCGATTCAGCCATGGAGATATAAGCAGCAAAATGCATAACGGCATCGATATTGTCATTCTCAAAAACACTGGAAAGAATTTCTGTATTTTCAAGATCGCCAACAACAAGTTTCACGTTGTTTGGCACAGTTTCTTTATGTCCATAACTTAAATTGTCATAAACAACAACATCCATTCCCTGCTCAAGCAAAATTTTAACCATATGGCTTCCTATATAGCCGCATCCGCCAGTTACTAGTATTTTCATAGATTAATATGAGTAATCAGCTTCTATTTCTTGCTCTTTTTTGTTAACTTTAATTCCTAATGTAAATCCTAAGGCATTTGCCACCGAAAGTCCAACTCTAATTCCCGTAAAAGAACCAGGGCCCGGATTTACAATGATTTCATTTATATCTTTGGTTGTTAAATTATTTTTAGAAAGCAATTTTTCAATCAGGGGGAGAACTACTTGGGCTTTTAATATTCCTATTTCAGATTTTTCCGTAAGTTTTTTATCATTGTTTATGCTCACAACCACTTCTTTATTGTTTGTTGTGTCAATATACAAAATATTATGCATGATAAATTTTATAACTAATAAGAAACAACTTCCACTGCTCCCCGTCTGATAATTTTCCATGGTTTTACGCAAACATCAATTACGGTAGAAGCTTTATTGCCCAGACATTCACCTGGCAGGACATAGTCAACAAGTCTAATAAGTTCCGGATCAAGTTCGGAAAACTTCATTGGTGTCGGAAAGTTATGAAAATTAGCAGATGGTCCCAAAAGAGGAACTTTTGACATACCAATTAGTTGCAAAAGATTTTGGTGGTTTGGCATACGAAGGCCGATTGTATTTTTGTTTGCCCTGACAAGACCGGGAATTTTATCAGTTTTTGCTTCATAAACAACCGTTAATCCACCTGGCCAATATTTATTGATTAAATGTTCTACTTCCTTGGGGATTTTTTGATAGTATTCTTTGGCTTGTTCTATGGACGAGACAAGAACAGGTGATGCCTGTGAATCTGGTCGCCGTCGGATTTTGTAGAGTCTATTTATGCTATCAGAAGAATCAATGCGGCATCCCATCCCCCAAACAGTGTCGGTGGGAAAAATGATGATACCGCCTTTTGATAAAATGCTGACAGCCTTATCTATTTGTTCGGACGATGCCATAGCAAATGATTAATAAATGATTTTACTGATTTGAATAAAGAATCGTAATTTTTCTTTTATTTTCACCAAGATACTCGAAAAAAATATCAATTCGTTTTTCTGGTAAGTTTGTCATTTTTTCCGCCCACTCAATTATAACAATATTTTTTTTGTCTGAAAGTAATTCTATGATTCCGAGATTGCGTATTGATTGTGGATCATCAAGTCTGTACAAATCAATATGGTGCAAAAAATCAAACTTGGGACTATTGTGAATATTATAACTGCGCATCAAAACAAATGTGGGACTAATTATTCTATTAACATTAAAATAAGACGAAAAGCCTTGGGTAAAAGTTGTTTTTCCTCCACCCAGATTTCCATAAAGACACAACAATGTGCCTTTTGTAAGTTTTGCAGCGATCTTTTTGGCAAATCTTTTAGTTTCCCCGTTGCTATTGGTTACAATTTCTTCTTTCACGTTGTAAAGTATAAATCAAAGCAATACATCCGGCAAGAAAAAATACAACTGACAAAATAATAATTTTGCGATTTGTGAATTTCTTTTTGCTGTTGTTTAATTGTTTAATTTCATTCTCTTTGGGATAATTCGTATTTACATTTTCAAATAAAGCTGAGGATAGTGTGGCATCATTGGGCATGTTTTCAATATCATGTACATCAGTTGTTGTATAAACAACAGGACTGTCGGATGCTGTGTTCGTAAAACTGCTTAAAGTTTGCGTGAGAGTAGCAGTAGCGGATAGCGGTTTCTGAATTGTGATAATGGATGTGGGTTTTGATGTTGTTGTGGGTGTAGAGGTTACTGTTGGTTTTGCGGTTGGTGATGATGTTGGAGTGTTTGTTGGACTGATTGTTGGCGTGGGAGTTGGAGAAGAAAGTGGGTGGCAATCATTTTTGGCTTCCGGCGTAGGAGTACATATTCCCCAAGTTAAAAACACATCAGGAAGTCTGCCGTAGGTGATGTTTTCACCGGGACTAGAAAAATAATCATAGCGATCGATTAAAAGATTATTGCGATCAATAATTTGTACGGAGTCGGGTGAAGATTTATTAAAGTTAAATTTTCCACTGCTTACAATCTTGAAAGAGGAAGAGGCAATAATTGTATTATTTTCTATAATATATTTTTCGGTACCTCCGCTGTCATCGATTATCCAGCCGGAAATATCAGCTGATTCTGTTGAATTGTTAAATAATTCAACCCACTGCAAATTGGTTGGCTCAATTTGAAATTCGTTTATTAGAATTGAAGAAAAGACCGACTTGGGAAAAAGCAGTATTAAAAAACCAAGAATAACAACAATTAACTTTTGGCTCACAAAAACATTATACACCTTCTTGAGTTATTGTAGATGCCAATAAAGGGTCATTTTGCCATTATTTTGGAACAGAAAAACACCGTTTCCATTTGATTGTCCGCCGCGGTAAATATAAGCTGTTCCGTCTTCAACTGCCCTTATGGCAATATCGTCGTAATTGTACATGTCAACCCCGTTGTGAATTCCAATACTGTATTTCCAGGCCCAGGGTGTGTGTCCATAGCATTGAGAAATTGAGGGAGTGGACATCGGCCAGTTCCAATTGCCGCTTCCTGTCGATTTTGTGGTTTCCTGAGAAACATCGTCGCATGAAGAAGAATCAAAACGAACATTTTGTGCCGATAAATAGGAAAAAGGATTTTCATAGCCAAAATCAAAGTTAAAAGAAGATAATTCTGATTCTTTTATATTATAAACCGCAAAATGCAAATGGGGTCCTGTAGAATATCCCGTATTTCCCATCAATCCTATCACGTCTCCCTTTTTCACTTCTTTTTTTTCTCCGCTCGTGCTTATAAATGAAGCGGCTCTTTTGATTTCATCAGCTTCTCTTCGTGCTTCTGCTAATAATTGTTGGTATTTGACTTCATTATTTCGTGTCGCGTCCAAAAGCACTTCTTTTTGTTTTTTATTTGCAGCCAGTGTTATTTTTTGCTGAGTTAGTGTGATTTTTAAATCAGCCTGTTCTTTTTTCTTCTTCTCTCTTTCCAGTTTTTGTTCGACATAGCTGTTTTTTGTTTCCTGCATTTGAAACAGTAATTTTTTATCGTGTTCTTGTACGACTTTTATATATTTCGTTTTTGCCAGAAAATCAGGAAATCCCCTTGATGATAAGAGAAGATAAAAATATTCGCCGCCTCCGCTTTTGTAGGTAGCAATGATTCGGGAAATTAATACATTGATAACAGTTGACAGGGAAGATTCAAGTCTATCAATTTTTTCCGAGATAGAAGTGATTTGTTGTTCAAGTTCAATAACACGGTTTTCGCTTTTAGTAATGTTTAGCTCGTTTGTCTTGATTTGATTGTTAAGATAGCCAACCTGTCCAGATAAATCATTGGCAACAGATTTGCAGTTTTTGTAAAAGTTGTCGTAGCAAGCTATCTTGTCTTCGCCTGTTTTTATTTTGCAAGTATCTTCAGATGGACAAATGCCTGAATTGGCCGAAAACACAAATCCAGAAATTCCATTAAATATCAGAATAAAAACCAGAAAGATTAAAGTTAAGCATTTCATCAGTTTTTTAAATATCGCCAAACGGCAAGAAAACTACCTATTATTCCAACCAATACGCCTCCGCCGATCATAGTAAGAAGAAGATATAAGACTAACATAAACGAAATCGGGAATAGCGGAATTCCAGTCAAGAAAGATGATAAAAACGGGGTGAAATAAATTAAAAGAAGGTATAAAATTCCCCAGGCAAAAACTGCGCCCAAAAAACCATAATACATCCCTTCCAAAATAAAAGGCCATCGAATATACCACCTGGATGCTCCTACCAAACGCAGTATTTCTATCTCTTCTCTTCTGACGGCAATTTTCATGCCGATAACCATTAAAATAATTAATATAGAAACAAAAACAAGAAATCCTACTAAAATAAAACCGAAACTGCGAAGCGATGATGTCCACCCGATAAGCGTATTGACGATGTCTTTTTGATAAACAACTTCGTCAACAAGAGGTTCTTTTTTTGCGATATCTGCCAGTATTTGTAGGTCTCTTATTTCTTTAGCTGATATTTCTAAACTTGCCGGTAGAATGCTGGAAGAAACCATTTCCAGAAGTAGGGGATCATTCTTATTCTGTTCGCGATAGATATTTAATGCTTCTTCTTTAGAAACATATTTAATGTTTGCAGCCTTTCCGGTTTCTAGCAGTTTATTTTTGATACTATCAACATCTTCGCTTTTAATATCGTCTTTTAAAAATGCGGTTGTTTGCGGTTTACTTTCAAAGTAATTGAGAATTTTATCGGAAGCATACGCCATAATAATAAATGAACCAGCAACCATGCAGGTAAAAAACATAATTAAAATAGCAGCGAAAGCTTGATAGGGAGAACGTCTGATATGTTGCCAGGTTGTTTTAAATTGACCCATATTTTTACAAGTTCTAATTTTTATTGATTTTCGTTGTTGTGTCTCTTCACTATTTGTTTTTCATCTTTGATTATTTTACCGTTTTCGAGTCTTACGATGCGTTTACCCAAAGAATTAACCGCATCCATATTGTGGGTTGAGACAATAACGGTGACGTTGCTGGTTTTATTAATATCTCTGAGTAGTTTCATAATATCCCAGCCGGTTGCAGGATCAAGATTGCCTGTGGGTTCATCTGCCAAAATAAAGTTTGGTTCCATAATGATTGCTCTGGCAATTGCTGCTCTCTGCATTTCTCCCCCGGAAAGTTGAGATGGAAAAAGATTTTTTTGCCGGGCTAAATTCACTAAATCGAGTATGTAATTTACTCTACGGGTAATTTCTTTACTCGATAAACCAATTATTTCCAGTGGTAACATTACATTTTCAAAAACAGTTCTGTCGAACAAAAGTTTGAAATCTTGATAAATCACACCTATTTTCCTCCGCAGTTTTGTGATTTTAATACTTGATAGTTTTGCAATACTTTCGCCGTCAATGACAATAGTTCCGGTTGATGGAACAATTTCGTGTGTCAATAGCTTAAGAAAAGTAGTTTTTCCGCTGCCCGTTGGTCCAACGATAAAAACAAATTCGTGATCAAGAATCTTTAAATTAATATTTTCTAGAGCAAATGTGTTTAGTCCAAACTTCTTGGATACATTCTGTAGTTCAATCATATATGGTCTATAGTGAAGTTATGTAAGGAAAGAGAGGCTATTGAGTGATTACTCTGCCTACATCCATCAACCAACCTGCCTTTTGCGCCTTGTTCGTTTCTCCGCAAACTTGGACATTTTTTTGGATAAACTGATCAAGATCGACAACTGACGAGGTTAGATAAACTGATTGACTTTCTCCTCCCTCTCTTAATAATTTATGCGATCCTTCTGTTGTTATTTTTCCATCATTTTTAATTAATTCTCCCATGGCGCAATCCTTGAATGTTTTGGTGTCTGTTGATCCGACAACAATCCCCTTAGCTGATACCGGTTGATTATTGGTTAAAGAACTATTGTTTTTTAACAAGGCGGAATTAAAATTCTGATTAAAGAGATATTTGCCTGACAATATACCCAATATTATAGCTGTGGCGGTGATAATGATCGGGAAAAAAGATATTTTAGGCTTAGTTTCAAGTGGCTTTACAACAGTTTGTCTGTCTATGTTTTCATTGGTTATTTCAAAATTCGATTCCTGTTCAGACATATATTTGATTATAGCACAATAAAAAATCACTTTGACAATAAGCGAATTTCTGCTTTGGTAAAAATATCAAGATCGCCGTTTAGAACAGCTTCCGTATCATTGGTTTCAACGTTTGTACGTAGATCTTTCACCATGTGATATGGATGCAGTACATAGGAACGGATTTGGTTACCCCAGCCCGCAATTTTATGTTCTCCTTTTAAGGCTTTTTCTTCATTTTGTCTTTTTTCTTCTTCCACCGCCCAGATTTTTGCACGCAAGATTTTCATAGCATTTTCTCTATTTTGTGCTTGATATCTTTCGGTTTGACACGTGACGGTAATTTTTGTTGGTTTATGGAAAAGTCGTACGGCTGTTGAAACCTTATTTACATTTTGTCCTCCATGGCCTGAGGCCCGAAAAGCCTCAAAAACAATATCATCATCTTTCAGGTCGTATTCCGTATTGCCGCCGGTATCAGGCCAGACCTCAACGAGAGCAAATGAAGTTTGGCGCAGACGATCGGCATTGAAAGGTGATTGACGTACAAGTCTGTGTGTGCCGCGTTCTCCTTTGAGATAGCCATAAGAATAGTGTCCGTTAACAACGATAGTAATGCTTTTTAGACCTGCTTCGTCGCCAGAGGTTTGGTCGATTATTTTAAATGACCATCCCTTGTTTTGGACATATCGCGAATACATTCTAAAAAGCATTTCTGTCCAGTCGCAGGCTTCTGTGCCTCCTTGTCCGGAGTGAATTGCTAAAATTGTATCGTAATTATCGTGTTGTCCGGAAAGAAAAAAGAAAAATTCCTGCCGTTTTATTTCTTTATCAAGCTCATCAAAATCTCCCATATCTGCCAGAGTTTGCATTTTTTCTATCACTTCAATCTCTTTTTGCAGATTTGAGATTATTTTCATTGTATTTTGGGCGTTTTTCCAGTCTTGCCAAAAATCAGGTTTGCTCGCATCAATTTCCAATTCCCTAAGCCGTTTTCTTTTTTCCTCGAAATTTATTTGCCTTGTCAGGTCTTCAAATTTTTGTTGAATTTCATTCATTCTGCTATTTTACCCATCTTGAAATTTATTGGCAACTCTGGCAATCTGAAGAAGATGCGTGAATTTTGGGAAAAAACAAAAAAAACCCTTAAAACCCTTGGGCCAGGTTTTATCACCGGTTCAGCAGACGATGACCCTTCTGGAATTGCTACATATTCTATTGCTGGAGCTCAGTTTGGTTTTAATCTATCATTTTTGTCATGGTTTCTCGTGCCCTTAATGATTTCAATTCAAGAAGCCTGCGCGAGAATAGGTATGGTGTCTGGGATGGGATTGGCCGGCGTGTTAAAAAAATATTATTCAAGAAAATTACTGATATTTACTGTTGTTTCTTTATTAATAGCAAATATCATAAATATCGGAGCGGACTTGGGGGTGATGGCGGCATCCCTGCAAATGGTTTTTGGGAGATCTTTTTTATATTGGTTGATAGCAATCACGCTTTTGACAATAGCCGCGGAGATATTCATTCCCTACAAAACCTACGCGGTATTTTTAAGAATTTTCGGTTTTTTTCTATTAGTGTATATTATTACTTCTTTTTTGGCGGTTAATGATTGGGTGTATGTCATAAAAGAATCAATAACGCCGCACCTGATATTAAGCAAAGACTATTTGATGACAGCCGTTGGATTTTTGGGAACAACTATTTCCCCTTATTTGTTTTTTTGGCAAGCATCAGAAGAGGTGGAGGAAGAAATACTGAAAGGTAAATTGCGAGATTTTGGTATCAACAAACCAAAAATGTCAGGAAGAGAGATAAAAACAATGCGAAAAGATACTGAGATTGGAATGATTTTTTCGAACCTGATCACTTTTTTTATAGTGACTACAACAGCTGTCACGTTGAACAAAAACGGCATACTCAATATCGAAACACCCCAGCAGGCAGCGCTTGCGCTTAAACCGCTCGCGGGAGATTTGACATATTTACTTTTTGCGGTTGGAATAATTGGGATTGGTTTGCAAGCAGTTCCGGTTCTTGCGGGAGGAGTGGCCTATGCGGTGAGTGAAACTTTTGGTTTCAAAGAAGGATTATTTCAATCTTTCAATCGCGCAAAAATTTTTTATCTTACAATCGCAGTTTCAACAATTATCGGGTTTTTAATAAATTTATTAAATATTAATTCAATGAGGGCTTTATACTATTCAGCAATTATAAACGGTATTATTGCGGTTCCGTTGATTTTTATTATTATGAGGTTGGCAGATGATAAAAGAGTTGTGGGGGTATATAAATCTCCCTGGAAGATAAAATTTTTTGGTTGGTTTACATTTTTCTTGATGTTTATTGCCGCTTTATTAATGATTATTTTTCTGCTTGGCTTGTTGTAAACTATAACAGCACAAGTCCAAAAAACGCCGTTGAAACTCCCAATAAAAGACCGCCAAAAACGTCAGAAAACCAATGTTCTCCCAAATAAATCCTGCTTATATACATAAGAGAGGCGAATGTTAAAATAAGAAAATAAGAAAAATATTTCCATAACATCTTCTTTTTGCTCTCGTATATAAGCACTAAAATCACAAGTAAAAGAAATGCTGTTCTTGTCATATGCCCGGAAGGATAGGAGTAGTTAGTATGAACGTAAAAGCTGGGAAATGAGAAGCCTAGGTCATAGCGAAGAAGGAAAAACGGCGGCGAAGGATGGACGATATAGTTTTTGCCGACAATTTCGATAAATGTTGCGACAAAAAACATAACAGAACCCAAAAAAAATTTCCTTTTGGTAAATATAATCAAAATGATTAATCCGATTAAAACAGAAGTTGTAACTTCAGCAGAGCCAAGAAGAGAAAAATAAGATAAGGGCGTATCAAGTTTTCTGCTGATATGGTCTTGCAGTTTGACAGTCGTGTCGAAATCCAAGTTTTTCAACATATCCTTTTTCACCACAAACGAAAAAAACACGAAAACAAGAAAAAAAATTGTACCAAGCAGGGTTTTATAAAATGTATTTTTGCCAGCCATTTTGTTGAACTAAAGTAAATGATTGAGAAGGCGTTATTCCAAGATAAAGTCTTTGATTAATTTCTTTTCCGTATCGCCTTTAATTTCCGCAACAACTTCCACATATTTTTCAATTCCTGATCCATGTAGCTTATCTTTTAATAACTCATCGATTTGAAAGATTCCGGCGGAATTTGTCATTTTAACTTTTATCCGAATTGGTTTAATATCTCCTTTTTGAATTTCCAAACTTTCAATGGCAAAAGCCGAAAGAGAATAAATATTTATTTTTCCGGCCTCGAACGGAATTCTAGACCTTCCTTTGGTCATATCCAGTGCATCCGCGACCCTGACAACACCCGCTTCAATTGTTAGAGGTTTTCCCTCGCTGCGATGAGAAATGATAGAATGAAGGATTTCAGAAACCAAAATAGTCTTTTCTTCTATAGGAAAAAATGACAGAATTTCCTGTAATTTGTGATGAGCTAAAAATAAGCTGTATTCTTCGTGGTTTTTTCTGTGAATGGACATTCCCAAATCATGGAGGATACATCCTAGAAAAACTATTATTTCCGCGTCATCGTTTGGAAGATTAAAATTCTTAACAACAGATAACTGAATTTTTGCGTCAATCAACATTCTGAGAATTCTCAGTCCAATGTTTGCGACAATTTGAAAATGAACTAGGCCGTGATCTGGCATACCCAGCCGGTCAATTGCATTAACATTCATAATCCGCCAGAGTGTTTTTAATTCCTCATCGCTATTGACCAAGGCCATGACTTTTTCCAGTTTTTTATTATTTCTTGCTGGGACTTTGATTTGTATTTTTGGTACTGTCGATATTGGGTGCGGTTTTACCATCTAGAAAAACTTATATACCTTCGTTTTACTTTTTAATTCTTCGTACCACTTTTGAAATGAGTCAGATAATTGTTGCTGGGTAATAATACTTTCAACATATTTTTTTTGCTCGGCGGCATCAGTCGCAGGAAGCGATTCTTTATTTTTCTCTATAAAATCCTGCACATCCTTATCTGTGACTTTAACTTTATTGACGAGCATTTTATCCACCAACGTTTTCAGGGAAAGTTGTTCGCTAAGATCGGTGTTTGTCATTCCCTGTCTTAACAATAATTGACCAAGTGCATCTTTTCCTCCAACCTGGTTCTCAAGTTCTGTCATTTTATTCTGCACTTCCGCATTGGAAACGGTGACATTGAGTCTTTTTGCCTCCTCCTTAATTAACATTTCGTCTATCATTTGATCTAAAATTTTTGATCCAAATTTTTTCTGTAAAACACTATTTAAATTCCAGACCATAATAGGTTTGTTATTAACCGTGGCTGCAACAAGAAGTTTTGGATTTTTTATAACCATAAGGACAATGACCAATACAATTGCCATCAAAACCCATAATAATCGTAAATCCCTTGCCGTTTGCTTTTTTGGACCAGAAATTTCTGGTAATTTTAATTCGGTTTCTTTCGTCGTTTTCTTTTTCATAAATCCCCTTTCGTGATATATAAAAACAAATATTTTAAAAGTATAACAGAAAACATTTTATTTTCAACAAGAAAGACAATAAATGTATAGTTCGTTTCTTGACTAATACTGACTGGCTTACCATAATACATTTATATGGACAATTTACTTCATCACTTATTTTTACCTCGTCCGTCGAATAATCACAAACCAAAATTGTTGCATCATTCAGCCTTTCTTGCTTATATCTTGGTTTTTATTGTGACCCAAATTATTTTTACGATAGTTATGAAAGCTAATCCGCAAATTCTCGGGTTGGCAACAAATATCAATATAACTGACTTATTCAATGAAATAAATGATAAAAGAACAGAGAACGGATTGGGTATGCTGCATTTAGACGAAGAATTGTCAACAGCTGCGCGTGCTAAAGCCTTAGATATGTTTAGTAAGGGTTATTGGGCCCACTTTGCTCCCGACGGTACAACTCCGTGGTTTTTTATTGAAAAGGTGGGGTATAAATACAAATATGCCGGAGAAAATCTGGCAAAGGATTTTGCTGATTCCAGTCAGGTGGTGATGGCCTGGATGAATTCCGAGACTCACAAAAAGAACATACTGGACCAAAGATTTAAAGATGTTGGTCTGGCAGTAGTTAATGGTAAATTGAACGAAGAAGAAACAACCCTGGTAGTTCAGTTATTTGGAACCAGAAGCAAAACAAATGCACAAGTCTCGACTGTCGCCACAGAGACTCCGGTTAGTATTATCAAAAATAAACAAACATTTGTATCCGTCACTCCGGCATCAACTCTGGGATCTTCGTCAATGTTTAATGATTTGTCAACTGTCTCTGCCTACGCAATCGGAAATCAAAATACAACAATGGTTTCCAATCCAACTTTTAATGTTTTTTCTTTGACCAAAAAACTTTCAATTGCTCTTGGATTGTTCTTAATGATTCTTTTATATATTGACGCGGCAATAATTTTCAAGAAAAAAATTTATCGTATTTCAGGCAATAATATTGCCCATATAGTATTTTTGCTTTTTCTCATGATGGCGTTGTATTGGACAAGATACGGCGCAATAGTTTAAATAAAAATTATGAAAAAAAATATCGAGAAACATTTGGTGCACTATCTTTTTCTTATAGCAATATTAGTTGTTGGCTTTGGAAGTTTTTTTCTGGCGAGCTACGATAAAACCCTGCAAGTAAAAATTATATTTTTGATATCTGCTTCATACTTTTTCTGGGGAATGATTCACCATTTTTTAAAAGATGACTTAAATCTAAAAATTATGATAGAATACCTCTTAATTTCTGCACTAGCTTTTTTAGTGCTATTTTCACTTATAGGACGAGCATAGTTTATGAAAGGTGTAGTTTTGGCCGGAGGGTTGGGTACAAGATTGTATCCATTAACACACGCTACAAATAAACATCTTTTACCGGTTTATGACAAACCGATGATTTTCTATCCGATTCAAACCCTGGTAAACGCGGGAATAAAAGAGATTATTGTCGTTGTCGGGGGTCCCCATGCGGGAGACTTTATATCCGTATTAAAAAATGGAGAAGATTTGGGTATAAAAAGATTGGCTTATTCGTATCAGGAAAAAGAAGGCGGTATCGCTGACGCGTTGTCGCAATGCCGTGATTTTTCTGATGGCGATAATGTTACCGTTATTTTAGGAGATAATCCGACTGATGCTGATATATCTTCAGAGGTCAGGCATTTTGAGAAAGGTGCAAGAATATTTCTCAAAAAAGTTACAGATCCCAACCGTTTCGGGATAGCTGTTTTTGATTCAAAAGACAAAAATAAAATTATTGCGATTGAGGAAAAACCAAAAAATCCCAAAAGTAATCTTGCCGTGACTGGTTTGTATATCTATGATGCAAAGGTTTTTGATTACATTAAAACCTGCAAACCTTCATGGCGAAACGAATTGGAAATAACTGATGTTAATAATATTTATATTCAAAAGAAAATAATGAACTGGTCGATGCTGGATGGGTTTTGGAGTGATGCCGGAACTTTTCAAAGCCTCTTTATGACCAATGAATATTGGGCAAAGAAAAAAGGAAGATAATACAATGATTGATTTTATTACCCTTTCCAACTTGAAGAATTTAATCAGCGGAGTAGTTGTGCATCCCCTAAAAGTGCACAAAGACGAATCCGGCATTTTAATTGAGGCTCTAAAGACAACTTGGACAGATATTTATGGAGAGAAATATCCGTTTGCCCAATGTTATTTTTCCGTTACTCCTGCCGGGCAGATAAGAGACAGAGATGTTTGGCATGTTCATCCAACCAAACAAGATGACCGATTTTTGGCCGCGCGCGGAGATATTATAACTGCGATTTATGATAGCCGTCCTCAATCGCCGACATATGGTGTTTTAAACTTATTTAAAATGGGTCAGAATTTGGGAGATGAATGTCAGTTTTCAGTCTTAATTCCCAAAGGAACGTTACATGGTTTTGCGGTTATTTCCAAAACCGAAGCATTGCTTTTGAATTTTCCCACAACCATTTATGATCTTAATGAAGAAGGAAGGGTATCCCATCTTGAAGCGCAAGCAAAATTTAGCGACAAAACGTTGTTTAATTGGGATAAGGTGATATCTGAGGCGGTAAAAATATGAAACTGTTCGTAACAGGGGGAGCTGGTTTTATAGGATCAAATTTCATTCACTACTGGTTGAAAAAATATCCCAGAGATGAAATTATAAATTTTGATAAATTGACTTATGCAGGAAATCTAGATAATCTGCTCCAAATAAAAAATAACCCTTCGTATCATTTTATCAAAGGAGATATTTGTAATTTGGAACAAGTTAATTTGTCAACAAAAGGTGTTGATATTATCGTACATTTTGCTGCCGAATCTCATGTTGACCGCTCCATTACTGATCCTGGCGTTTTTGTAGAAACCAACATTGTAGGTACACAGAGATTATTAGAATCGGCATTAAAAAATAAGATAAAACACTTTCACCATATTTCCACAGATGAAGTATTTGGATCTTTGGAGCTTGATAATAAAAGTAAATTCAACGAGTTGACGGTCTATAATCCCAGGAGTCCATATTCTGCGAGTAAGGCCGGTTCAGATCATCTGGTGCGATCGTATTACCACACATATGGACTTCCGGTGACGATCACTAATTGTTCAAATAATTTTGGTCCATACCAACATCCTGAAAAGTTGATACCCCTTGCCATCACTAACGTTTTGGAAGAGAAAAAAATACCAATTTACGGCGACGGTTTGAATTGTCGTGATTGGTTGTTTGTTGAAGATCATTGTCGGGCAATAGACTTAGTAGTGAGGGAAGGAAAAAAAGGTGAAACGTATTGCATCGGCGGATTGAAAAAAGAAATTTCTAATCTGGAATTAGCAATGAAGATTCTTAAATTATTAGGCAAAGACAAATCATATTTGGAATTTATAGATGATCGTCTTGGACATGATAGAAAATATAGTATTGATTGGACAAAAGCTCAAGAAAAGCTGGGCTGGCAACCCGAACATGATCTGGATACCTGGTTAGAAAAAACAGTTGGTTGGTATAAAAATAATAGCTGGTGGTGGATAAAATTAAAACAATCTGATTGGGATAGATATTATAAAAAACACTATAAAGGAGGATTGATAAAATGAAACTTGCAATAATTGGACATGGTTATGTTGGACTTGTTACGGCGGCTGTTTTTGCAGATTTAGGAAATAATGTAGTTTGTGTTGGCCGAACCGCAGAAAAAATAGAAAACTTAAAAAAAGGCAAATTGCCATTTTTTGAACCAGGTCTTGAAGAAGTTGTGAAAGAAAACATTAATGCCAAAAGATTAGTTTTTACTTTAGATTATAAATTGGCAGTTTCGGGAGCAGATGTAGTTTTTATTTGTGTAGGAACGCCATCCTTGCCTACAGGTGAAGCAGATTTAAGTTCAATTTTCAAATCCGCAGAAGAAATCGCAAAAAACCTTACTGGATTTTCTGTGATTGCCTGTAAAAGTACAGTACCTGTTGGAACAAATCGAAAAGTTGCCAATATTCTTAAGAAGTATAAGCAAAAAACTTCTTCTTTTGAAATTGCGTCTTGTCCCGAATTTCTCAGGGAAGGAACAGCTTTGCATGACACTTTAAATCCAGACAGGATAATTATAGGCGTTGGATCTGAAAAGGCCAAACAAATTTTGTTAGAACTTCATAAACCGATTAACGGACAGACGGTAGTTACTAAAATTGAAACCGCCGAACTTATTAAATATGCCTCGAATACAATTTTGGCGACGAAAATATCTTTTGCCAACGAATTGGCTTTTTTTTGTGAAGCAGTCGGGGCAGACATAGAAGAGGTTATTAAGGGAGTTGGACTTGATAAGAGGATTGGTTCTGAATTTTTAGCGGCTGGTATTGGTTATGGAGGGAGTTGTTTTCCAAAAGATGTGAAGGCTTTGGTGTCTATGACTAAGCTCTATAAGACAGACTGCAGTTTATTTTCGGCTGTAGAAAGTGTAAATAAACTTGCTCATGAAAAATTCATCGAAAAAATTCTTAAACATTTTAAATCAAGAATTAAAGGTATTAAGATTGGAGTTTTGGGGTTATCTTTTAAACCAGAGACAGACGATATGAGAGATGCTCCGTCCATTCCGATTATCAAAACATTATTAATCAATGGGGCAGACTTGGTTGCTTATGATCCACAGGCGATGAATAATGCCCAAAGCATATTTCAGGGATTGAAGATAAAATATATGAAGAACGCTTATGATGCATGTTCGGATATTGACGCATTATTAATCCTGACAGAATGGAATGAATTTAAACAACTTGATCTTGATAAAATTAAAAAAATGATGAAAAAACCAGTCGTTTTTGACGGACGAAATATTTATGATCCAGCAAAAATGAAAAAATTAGGCTTTATTTATTATGGTGTTGGCCGATGAAAAAAGTTTTAATTACAGGTATAAGCGGTTTTGCCGGATGGCATCTTCGAGAATATTTAGAATCGTTAGCAGAAGTTAGTGTGTTTGGGACAGATTTGCATAGATTGGAAATGGTAAAAGACCGAGATAATATTTTTTCTATTGATTTAACCAAGAGAGATCTGGTTGAAGATTTGATTCAAGATATCAAGCCGGACATAGTTTTTCATCTGGCCGCGTTGGCTTCGCCGGCCCAAAGCTTTGAAGATCCATTTTTAACATTCTCCAATAACATAAAAGCGGAGATTAACCTATTGGAGGCAGTAAGAAGACACCATAATATTGCTAAAATTTTGATTGTTGGTTCTGGAGATGAATACGGTGCAGTTTGCAAAAATGATAATCCGATTGACGAGGATTATCCAATGAGGCCAACAAGCCCATATGCGGTTTCCAAAATTGCCCAGGACTATCTTGGCTATCAATACTTTTTAAGTTATAATTTAAAAGTTATTCGCGTCAGGCCATTTAATCATATTGGAGCCAGACAGAGTCCCAAATTTGTTGTTTCAGCCTTTTCTAAACAAATTGCCGAGATTGAAGCCAAAACCAGAGAACCGATTATTAAGGTTGGAAATCTGTCGGCCATAAGAGATTTCTCGGATGTTTCAGATATGGTTAGAGCTTATTGGCTGGCAATAAACAGCGGACAGATAGGGGATGTATACAATATTGGTACTGGTATTGGGCATTCGATGGAAGAAATATTAAATATCCTCTTGTCACTCTCGGCAAAAAAAATTAGAATACAAATTGATCATGATTTGTTTAGGCCAAGCGATAATCCGGTATTGATTTGTAATTGCGATAAATTCCAAAAAATTACCGGCTGGAAACCAACCATAGAATTAAATACAACTTTGAAAAGTGTATTAAATTATTGGAGAACCAATATTTAAGAGTTAATAATTATGAAAAAAGTGTTAATCACTGGTATTACAGGGCAAGATGGTTCATATCTGGCAGAATTATTAATCAATAAAGGATATAAAGTTTTTGGTTTGACAAGAAGGACTAGTACCGTCAGCAACGAACGCATTCTTCACATACAAGATAAAGTAACTCTGGTTCAAGGAGATCTTTTGGATCAGAATTCTTTGGCAACTGCTTTAATAGACACCGAGCCGGATGAGGTTTATAATCTGGCAGCCCAATCGTTTGTTCCCACTTCCTGGAATCAACCGGTATTGACAGGGGAATTTACGGCGCTTGGTGTTGTCAGGATGCTTGAGGCAATCAGAATGGTAAATCCCAGAATTAAATTCTATCAGGCGTCAAGCTCGGAAATGTTCGGTAAGGTTGTAGAAACACCGCAAACAGAAAAAACAAGATTTTATCCGAGAAGCCCTTATGGTGTCGCAAAAGTGTATGGACATTACATCACAGTAAATTATCGCGAAAGTTATGATATTTTTGCCTGTTCGGGAATTCTTTTTAATCATGAATCACCTCGCCGTGGCTTGGAATTTGTTACAAGGAAAATAACAAACAGTGTGGCAAGAATTAAACTTGGTTTACAGAAATACTTAGAATTGGGAAATCTGGAAAGTAAGCGGGATTGGGGTTTTGCCGGTGATTATGTTGAAGCTATGTGGTTAATGCTCCAGCAGTCGCGGGCAGATGACTATGTAGTTGCCACAGGAGAGAATCATACTGTTCAAGAGTTTGTTGAATTAGCTTTTAAATACGCAGGGATTTCCGATTGGGAAAAATACGTTAAAATAGAAAAGGATTTGTTTAGACCGGCAGAGGTAGATTTTTTAATTGGTGATGCTTCAAAAGCGAAAGATAAACTTGGATGGTTGCCCAAAAAAACTTTTCCAGAATTGGTAAAAATGATGGTTGAGGCGGATATCAAATACGAAACAGATATTTATAAAAAATAAATATGTATATCCTTGTAGCCGGGGGAGCTGGATTTGTCGGTTCTTTTTTGTGCGACCGTTTATTAGACGATGGACATAAAGTTTTATGTGTAGACAATCTTTCGTCGGGAAAGAAAAATAATATAAGTAAAAATATCGGAAAAACCAATTTCACTTTTTTTGAACATAATATAATTCACCCTTTCCTCAAGGTAGATGTTTTAAATTTAAATAAAGTTGAAGCAATCTTTCATTTAGCAAGTCCTGCCAGCCCCAATATCCAAAGCAAAGTGAGCTATATGCAGCATCCGATTGAGACTATGTTAGTAAATTCACAAGGCAGCTATCAGTTATTGGAGTTGGCCAGAAAAAATAAATCGATATATATATATGCTTCAAGTTCAGAAGTGTATGGTGAACCCAAAGAACATCCTCAAAACGAAAAATATTTCGGCAACGTGAATCCTGTGGGACCAAGATCATGTTATGATGAAGCCAAAAGATTTGGAGAGTCACTCGCCTTTTCCTATTTCAGAAAACACAAAATCGATGCAAGAATTATAAGAATTTTTAATACTTATGGGCCGAGAATGGATAAAGATGACGGCAGAGTAGTATCCAATTTTATTGTTTGGGCATTAACAAATAAACCCTTAAAAATTTATGGGGATGGAAGCCAGACAAGAAGCTTTTGCTACATCAGTGATCTGGTAGAAGGGTTGATAAAAGTTCTGGAAACAAAAGAGATGAAAGGTGAAGTAGTAAATTTAGGCAATAACAGCGAATTTACAATTCAAGAATTAGCCATGCTTGTTGTCGAGATATTGGGTATTAAACCAAATATTAAATACGAACATTTGCCCATCGACGATCCGAGTAGAAGAAAACCCGATTTGCAAAAAGCTATTCGTCTATTGAATTATCAGCCGCATGTTAATTTATATGATGGATTAGAAAAAACAATTCAATACTTTAAGAGCGTAATAAAATAAAATGAAAAAAGCAGTAGTCGTACTTCCGACATATAACGAAAAAGAAAATATTGAAGACATTATAGACTTGGTGCTTGTTCAGCAAAAAAAAATTAAAAACTGGGATTTATATGTTTTGGTATCAGACAGCGATTCTCCTGACGGAACAGGCAATGTAGTTAAGGAATTGAGTAAGGCTGATACCCACATAGATTTGTTAAATGTAAAAGAGAGAGGAATTGGCGTAGGTTTGCTTAAGGGTTATCAATACGCGTGCGACGAAATGGGTGCCGATGCGATTATTCAAATGGATGCGGATTTACAGCATGATGCCAAGGAGATTCCTAATTTTTTAGCACAAATCGATGCGGGATTCAATTTTGTTCAGGGTTCCAGGTTTATACCGGGAGGAAAAAATGAACTGGAATGGTATAGAAAATTTTTTTCGTGGTCTGCGAATTGGGTTTCAAGGATTTTGTTGGGGATATTGAAAGTTCACGAATTTACCACATCTTATCGGGCATTCACCAGCGAGCTTTTTTCCCGGATAAATATAGATAATATACCCTGGAAAGGAAAAAGTTTTGTTTTTCAGCCAGCATTTTTATATGCCGTTTATAAGGCAGGGGCAAAAATCAAAGAAATTCCAATAGTTTTTGTTGATAGAACAAGAGGTTTATCAAAAATGCAGATCGTTAAATATATTATCGATCTATTATTCTTTTGTATCAGGGTTAGAATTTTTGATTCAAAAGTAGTTATCAAATTCGCCGTTGTTGGTACAATTGGATTTATAATCAACACTACTGGTTTGGAGTTTTTTGTCGCACTCAATATCCATCCTGCGATATCAGCGGGATTGGGAGCGGAAATGGCCATTATTTCAAATTTCTTGCTTAATAATTTTTGGACGTTTAAACACCGCAAAATACAAAACAACAAGTTAATTTATAAATTCTTCCAATTTAATATGACCTCATTTGGGGCAGTTACTATCCAAAGCATGTCCGTATGGACCGGCACAATAATATTCGGCTTAAATACATATCGCATTTTTTATATTATAGGAATTGCAATTGGGTTATTTTGGAATTATCTAATGTACAGCCGCGTAATATGGTCAAAAAAACCGTTAATAGCCTCATAGTATTAACAAAAAAATACTTTCCCATATTGTTTCTTATTGGCGTCTTGATTATAAGTGCTTATTTGCGCTTATGGAAAATTGAAGACTATATGACATTTTTGGGTGACGAAGGTCGCGATGTTCTAGTGGTTAAAAAAATGCTCGTAGATCATAAATTTACACTTTTAGGTCCTACCGCGTCGGTAGGAGGATTTTTTCTTGGACCAATCTATTATTATTTTATGCTTCCTTTCTTATGGGTTTTTAATTTAAATCCCGTAGGTCCCGCAGTTATGGTGGCATTATTTGGAATTGCTACTGTGTTTTTGGTTTTCGTAATCGGTAATAAATTATTTAGCAGTCAAGTTGGTTTAATTGCTTCAACCATATATGCGCTATCTCCGGTTGTGATTAACTATTCACATTCTTCGTGGAATCCCAATCTGGTGCCATTTTTTGCCTGTCTTTTGGTTTATTTTCTATATAAATATCGGCAAGATAACAGAAAGCATAATTTATTTATAGTAGGAGGAATTATCGGCATTGGAATACAGCTTCATTATCTATTTTTATTTCTTGTGGTTTTTACCGCCATATATTTATTGATAATCAACAAAAAAGATTTCATCAAAAACTTGTTTCCTGTTTTAATAGGCTTTACGCTTTTATTTTTACCATTTATTCTTTTCGAAATAAGACATGGATTTACCAATACAAAGATGATTTTAAAATTCGTGTTCGTTTCAAACGATACTGGATTTAATTTAATCACCTTTTTAAATACGACTAAAGAGGTTTCGTACCGTTTATTTTTTCGGTTAGTTGCGGAAAACAGATTTATTCCGACATTAATAACTATTATAGTTGCGTTTTATGGACTAACAGAGATTAAAAAGAACAGAAAATATGACTCATTCCTTTTACTGGTTCTTTGGTGTTTAATTCCAGTTCTTCTTTTTGGTTTATACAAAAAAAATATTTATGATTATTATTTTGGCATCATTTTTCCAACACCATTTTTATTTACGGCAATAGGTATTGCCAAATTATTGGAAAGAAAACAATTGTTACCTTTTGGAATAATTATTTTTGTGTATTTAGCTGTAATTAATTGGCAGTCAAGGCCTTTTGTTTATGAGCCGAATAAGCAATTGCAGCAGGTGAAGAATGCTTCTCTTATGGTTTTGGAAAAAGCCGAAAACAAACCTTTTAATTTTGCGTTGATCACTGACCATAATTCCGATCACGCTTACCGTTATTTTTTTGAGATCTATGGGCATAAGGCGGTAATAGTTGAAAATATTACCCTGGATCCCAAGAGAACAAGCGTTACAGGACAACTCTTGGTGGTTTGTGAAGTTAGTGATTGCAAGCCGCTTGGTTATCCGTCTTGGGATATCGCGGGCTATGGAAGAGCTGAAATTACAGGAAAATGGACAAGTTCCGTTTTGGAAATTTACAAGCTTATTCCTTATAAGGGGGTGTTGTAATGACATACTTATCGGTTGTAATACCCTGTTTTAACGAAGAAGTGAATATTCAGAAAGGCGTGTTATTTAAAGTTCGTGACTACCTGGACAAACAAAAATACGATTGGGAAGTAATCGTTGTGGATGATGGTTCTTGCGACGAAAGCGTAGTTCAAATAAAAAAATTTATTTCTAGTGAAAAAAGATTCAGTTTAATAATAAACGAACACCAGGGGAAAGCGCATGCTGTTATTAGTGGGGTTCAAAAGTCAAAAGGAGAGGTAATATTATTTACCGATATGGATCAGGCAGCACCGATTGAAGAGATAGAAAAACTCTTGCCCTATTTATCTAAAAATTATGACGTTATTATTGGATCAAGAAATGAGAACAGAATCGGAGCTCCCGCCATAAGACTGCTTATGGCGAGAGGTTTTATGCTTTTGCGAAGATTAATTTTGGGTATGTCGGGAATAACAGATACCCAATGTGGTTTTAAGCTTTTTTCCCGCAAGAGCGCTTCTGCGATTTTTGAGCGTTTAAAACTATATTCACGGGAGAATAAAGTCAGCGGGCCGATGGTTACTGCCGGATTTGATGTGGAAATTCTTTTTCTCGCCCAAAAACTCAAGTTCAAGATAAAGGAAATTCCCATTTATTGGCGTTATGTTGAAACCAGGCGAGTGAATCCAATCACAGAATCTATAAACGGTTTTTTAGACATGATAAAACTTAAGATAAACGATATTAGAGGACTGTATAAATAGAAAAGGTATGAAAAAAGTCACTCTTCTTCTTTGGTTTACGGCGATTATCGGGCTTTTTTTATATTCGTTTACTCAAATAGATTTAAATCTTATTATTTCCAGATTTGCGCCAATTTATACACTTGAACAGATTTTTCAGTCCATTGGTTATTTCAATCGACCCCTATCAACAATTTTATATCTGATTTTACTGATTTTATTGTTTATCGGCTATTGGTTTTTTTGGATTCTTGCGAGAAGAAGAATGCTCTCCGAAAAAGAATTTTGGTTAATAATTATATTTAGTTGTCTGATTCTCTTATTTTCTTATCCTGCCTTTTCTTATGACATTTATAATTATATGTTTGATGCAAAGACCATAGTTTTTTACCACCAGAATCCATGGATTGTCAGACCATTATATTTTTCTACTGATCCTTGGTTAAATTTCATGCATTGGACCCACAGGCCTACAGTCTATCCTCCTTTTTGGATCTTGTTGACTTTGCCTCTATATTTTTTTAGCTTTAATATTTTTATTATTGCCTTACTTTATTTTAAATCTCTCATGGCTTTAGGCTATATTGTGTCTATATATGTAATGAAAAAATTATTGATGAAAACTCAAGGCAATAAATATTTACCACAATTGGTTTTTTATGCATTTAATCCGCTTCTTTTGATAGAGTTTTTGGTAAGTGGGCATAATGACATAATTATGATGTTTTTTGCTTTAATTTCACTTCTAATGTTGATCAAAAATCGCAAAATGAGTTCTTTTATTGTTTTGATTCTTTCAATTCTTATTAAATATATGACATTTGTTTTAATACCAATTTTTGTCGCAAGATCTTTTATTAATAGAAAATTGTCGGACAAGAGAGTGTTTCAATTAAGTTTTTTGTGTCTTGTCGTAGGACTAGCCGTGTCTATTGTAAAAATGGAAATTCAGCCATGGTATTATATTTGGGTTTTCCCCTTCATGATACTTTCCGGTTGGAATTTTTTTTGGCCGATAAGTGTTGGATTGGCTTTTGGCCTGTTGTTGCGGTATTTACCCTTTTTATTTTTTGGTAATTGGGATAATCCAATTCCTCTTTACAAAACCTGGTTGACCCTGGTTCCATTTTTAATATCAATTGGAATATCGTTTATAGTTGTTATAAATCGTCGTAAAAATAAACATGCTTAACAAAAACGCATTATTCAGGAAAAAAAATTTTCTTTTGTTGGCAATAATTCTTGTTTCAGTTTTATTTCGTTTTTGGCAGTTGGGTGAGAGGGGTGTATTTGAAGCAGATCAGGAAACAGTTGCGTGGATGACCAAACAACTTTTGGTTGATCATAAACCTACTCTCTTGGGAGTAATTACAAGCAGCGGTAATATTTTTTTAGGGCCATTATATTATTATCTATATTCTTTACCAATGATGCTTACCAATATGAATCCGATCGGACAGTTAGCCCTTTCAAGCTTGCTGGGAGTTTTTACAACAATAAATTTTTATATATTTGGTAAAAAAATATATTCAGAAAATGTAGGTTTGATCGCGGCTTTCTTACACGCCACATCCTTAATATTTATCGGTTGGGAAAGGCCAATCTGGAATGTTACGGCTTGTTTATCAATTTTTTTGTTTATCTACTATTGTTATTTTAAAATTGCCAATGGGTCGAAAAAATACTGGGCAATATTATTATTTCTTATCGGCCTATCTTTAAATTTTCATCTCACGGGAATTTTTTTCATTCCAACCACCGTTCTTTTCTTCTCATTTCTCTTTTTCTCTAAAAAGAATATAGTAAAAGAAGATTTGTTATATTTTATAATAGGTATATTTCTTTTTACGGCGATTCTTTCTCCCTTGGTAATATTTGACATACGGCACTCTTTCTTGAATAGCAAAAATATTTTAACTTTTTTCACCGGCGGATCTGGAATCGGACAATCTTTTATCGGAAACATTCCCAAAATAACTAACGATATATTTTTGACTTTTACCGGTTTTTTGCACTTACCTTTCTTTTTATCACTTTTTGTGTTTGCAGGTACAATATATTTTTTAGCAAAGAATAGATTGTCTTTTTTTGCGGCAGTAGTGATTTTATATTTAACCGGAATACTGGGTTTTAGCCTTTTTAAAGGTCAAATCACAAATTATTATTACTTATTATTTTTTCCTCCTTTTATTTTCGGACTATCACTTCTATCTGATTTTTTAGTTGGTTTAAATAGAGCAACAACAGTTTTAGTAGTGTTATATTTAACAGGTTTACTATTTATTAATTCTTATAATTTTCTATTTCAAACTACTTCTTTTTCATTCGCAACCAAGGAAAAAGTAGTAAACTTTATTACATCAAAAGCAGATAAAAAACCATATTACGTATCCTATTCCATAGAATACGGCCGTAATTTCGGGTTTAGTTATTTGTTTTGGCTCAGTCAAAAAGAACCAAGCCGGGATTTAAGAGATCCTGTTTACACTATTGTTATTCCTTCTGATTTTGGAGGAATAAAACCCGATTTACTAATCAATGATATTGGTGTAGTTATGCCAAAAAATTAAAGATATGCAGTATTTTTTCCGCAGACATCTTACGCTTATATTATTTCTGGGAATTATGCTTTTGGCATTCTTTCTTCGTTTTTATAAACTTGGTCAAGTTCCCATGGGTTTGTATCAAGACGAAACGGCAATCGGATATAACGCATTTTCTATCATGCAAACCGGAATGGATGAATATGGAGAAAAAATGCCGGTATATTTTAAATCCTTCGGAGATTATAAGTTGCCGGTGTACATATATGCTTCAATTATCCCTATAAGATTGTTTGGGCTTAACGAATATTCTGTGCGATTTATTTCTGCTTTTTTTGGTTTTTTAACCGTATTGGTTGCATATTTTTTGGTTTATGAGTTGGCCAAAAGCAAAAAGTTGGCTTTTGTAACAATTTTAATGATGGCAGTAAATCCTTGGCATCTTCATTATAGCCGGGCAACATTTGAGGTTAGTTTGGTTTTGTTCTTTTATGTTTTGGGATATTTTCTTCTTCTCAAATCATTTTTTGGAAACAAAAGATTTGTTTTTTTTGCCGGAACCCTCTGCTTTATTTTAAGTTTTTATTCCTATAATTTAACAAGACTTCTATCGCCTTTAATTTATATTTTAATCATAATTTTGAATATTAAATCATTAAAAAATATTTCAAAAAACGAAATATTTTTTACAATATTTCTTTCTTTTGCGGCGTTTTCCCCCTTTGTGTTTACGTTTTTTGAAAGCGGAGGATTTACATCCGCAAAGGGTACAATTATTTTTACTAGCGCCCAGATTCGAGCGCAAATTCTTGAATTCCGAAGCTATATCATTACTATTCCCATAGTCTTCAGCAAGATTATTTTTAATAATTTATTTTTGACCATTTGGCAGTATATAAAAAATATCATAAGCTATTTTTCTGTCGAATTTTTCTTTCTAAACGGTTCTTCTCATGGAAATCACGGAATTGGCAATGTTGGACTTTTTTATGTAATTGAAATTCCTCTAATCATTTTAGGCGCTTATAAAATTCTGAAAGAAAAAATATGGTATGGATATACGATATTCGGATGGGTTGCCATAACTATTTTTGTTGCAAGTTTAACCAGAGAGGCGCCGCATGCGACCAGAAGTTTTGTATTAATTTTCCCGTATTGTTTATTATCTGCTGCTGGAATGTCGTGGGCCATAAGGTGTATTGACCGTAAATTGTCTAAAAAATATAAAGGATTTATCATCATCACTTTTTGTCTTTTGGCGGGTTTTAATATTTTATATTATTTTATTTCTTATTATTTTATCTTTCCCGTAAAGTATGCCCCTGCCTGGAGAGGAAGCGATAGAGATATAAGTTTTTTTCTTGCACAAAGACAAAATGATTTTGATGAAATAATTATCGACAGAAAGGCCAACTTTCCCTACACTTCGTATTTGTTTTATAATCAATTCGATCCTTTGGAATTTCAAAAAACTCAAATTCGCAAGGGGCCGGACAATGAAGGATTTGATGAGATTAACTCTTTTGGCAAAATCAAGTACGAAAATCTCAATTGGGAAGAAATCATGTCTTTGAGAGGGCGTAAACTGGTTGTAGTTTCATCCGGCAATAGCAACCAAAAACTAAATCCAATAAAAACATTTTATTATCAGAAGCGTCCAGTTGTGGTTGCTTCAAAAGAAACTATTCTTAGTTATCCGGTGCAAGATATTGCATATTTAGTTTATGAAATTAAATAGACATCTATTATTGATTATTCTTATCGCGATACCGGCCGTATTGTCTTTTTTCCATAGCGGTTATTTTACCTCGCATGATGGCGAATGGATGGTGATTAGGTTTTCAGATTTCCATAGGAGTTTGGCTGATGGCCAATTTCCGGTTCGTTTTGCCGGAAGGTTAAATTTTGGATATGGTTATCCGGTTTTTAATTTTCTATACCCCGGAACTTTCTACTTGGCTGAATTTTTTCATCTTTTGAAATTTAACTTTGTGGATTCCATCAAACTGCTTTTTATCACCAGCTATATCCTTTCTGGTATGTGTATGTATTTGTTTGCGAAGGAGTGGGTGGGGAAAACTCAGGCGTTTGTTGCGGCTGTATTATATTTATATACACCCTATCGTTTTGTTGATATGTATGTGCGGGGGTCATTGGGAGAATCTGTTTCGTTTTTGTTTATTCCCCTGGTTTTTCTGGCAGTATCAAAAATTTTTCGGAGCCATAACTATGTTTGGGTATGTTTTGGGGCGATTGGTCTTTTGGGTTTAATTACAACCCATAATGTGATTGCCTATCTGTTTTTACCAATTATAGTTCTGTTTGGAGCGATTTTAGTTTTATTAAAAACAAATAATAAATTCTTCTACAAAGATTTTTTGTTACTATTGATTTTGGGTTTAGGATTATCCTGTTTTTTTTGGCTTCCGGCGGTTTTAGAAAAAAAATATACGATTTTTGATCAAACAGTTATTGCCGATTACGCGAAAAATTTTCCTCTTTTCAAAGAACTGATTTTTCCTTCATGGGGTTTTGGCCTGTCAATGCCTGGAAAAACCAATTCAATGTCTTTTCAGTTGGGTATTATAAATCTTATAAGTTTATTATTAACAGCGGTTTTGCTCATTACCAAGAAAATAACTAAATATTTCAAAATTGCAGTTTTCTTTTTCATTGTCACTTTGGTGGCGATTTTTTTCCTTTCCCAGGTATCCCGGTTTTTTTGGAATTTTATTCCAGGTCTTACTTTAATCCAGTTTCCCTGGAGAATATTGTCTGTCATAACTTTTACAACCTCGATCCTGCTAGGTTTTTTGCTGCAACAGGCCAAAAACAAAACTGCTCTTTTTTTAGCAATTTTCATAACAGCATTATGCGTACTGTTCAATATCACCTATTTAAAACCGCATTTTTTCATAAATAGGGGAGAGGGTTTTTACAGTACAAACGATGATACAACAACTGTGAAAGATGAATATTTGCCTATCAAAGCTTTAAATTTACCAAGAAAAAGACCCGACAGTAAAATTGAGATGCAAAAACCCAAAGGTCAGATTCTAAATTTAATTTCCAAATCAAACGATATTTCTTTTGAATATAACGGTGAGACAAATAATTTATTAATCAATACTGTTTATTTTCCCGGATGGGAAGCATTGATAAACAATCATGTACAGCAAATACAGGTGAGTCCGTTGGGGTTAATGATGATACCGGTAGATTCAGGGAGAAGTGTTGTTGTTTTAAAATTTAAAGAGTCAAAAGTGAGAAAGATAGCCGATACAATAAGCATGCTGTCTTTTTTCGCGATATTATGGTTGTTGTTTGTTAGTAAGATAAATAAACCGGAGGAAAAATTTTGAAAAAGCTGTTTTTTGCTCTTTTTATCATAGTTCTTGGATATTTATCTGTTCGTCCGCTATTTGTCGACGGATTTTTTCCAGTGCATGACAATGTTCAAATCGAAAGAGTTTATGAAATGTCCAAGGCTGTAAAGGATGGACAGTTTCCGGTTAGATGGGTGAAGGATCTTGGGTATGGATATGGTTATCCAATTTTCAATTTTTATTCCCCCTTACCGTATTATTTGGGTGGGGTGTTTAATTTATTAGGTTTTGATTTGATACAATCCACAAAAATGATGTTTTTTGTAGGAATTATTCTTGCCGGAGTTACGATGTTTTTATTGGGTAGACAAATTTGGAATAGTTGGTCTGGCGGGTTATTAAGTGGAGTACTATATCTTTATGCTCCATACCACGCATTGGATATTTATGTCAGGGGAGCGGTGGGAGAGTTTTGGGCGATGGGATTTTTACCGCTTATTTTTTTAGGCATTGATAAAATTGGCAAAACCGATTCTATCCGTGGAGTATTAATAGGAATCCTGGGAATAGCAGGGGTTATTTTGTCCCACAATTTAACTTCACTTATGATGCTGCCATTTCTGTCTCTTTATACCATGTTTGTTTTTTATGAAACGACAAATAAGCGTTCTTTTGTGCTCAAGATGTTTTGTCTCTTAATTCTTTCGTTGGCAGTTTCATGTTTTTATTGGCTTCCCGCTCTCTATGAAATGAAATTTACGAATATATTTTCGCAGGTTGGGGGTGGGGCAGATTTTCGGAACCACTTTATTTTTATTGATCAGCTTTGGGATTTTCCTTGGGGTTTTGGCGGATCAGCCGGAAAGGAGAGCGGTATTTCATATAAGATTGGAAAGCCAAATATAGTTCTATTTATTTTAGCTGTGTTATTTTTTATATTTAAAATCAAATTATTCCGGCAATATAAAGCGGCTATTTTTTCAGGTTTAGCGGGTTTTTCACTTGCGGTTTTTATGACTAATAAAGTATCACTGCCATTGTGGGAATTAATTGGGGTACTTTCTTTTATTCAATATCCATGGCGACATCTACTATTTGCCGCTTTTTTTACGAGTCTGACGGCGGGGTTTGTCACAATTTTTTTAAAAAAAATATTTCAAAAAGATCTGACATGGTTAATTTATTTATTGGTTTTACCGATTGTTTTTTTTCATGGAAAGTATTTTAATCCGCAATATTTTACTTTTTTACCGGCAGACAGTTATACCAAAGAAGAGCATCTCAACTGGTCGGCCTCACGTGTATCTGATGAATATTTACTAAAAGATTTTATTTCTCCAAAATATGAAATAGATATTCCGAAAGAAAGAATTAGTTCGCAACCGAATATTAAGATTACCCAAGACACAAAAAAAACCCATATTGAAAAATTTCTTACTAACGGGGACAGTTTTTCTCGCGTGACAATAAACTCTCTCAATTTTCCGGGATGGGAAGTGAAGGTTGACGGAAGAAAAATATTATTATCGGATTCCACTTTGTTGACATTTACAATACCTTCTGGTAATCATCTGGTAGAGGCAGAATTTAAAAACACTTTCATCCGAAGTCTGGCAAATTTAGTATCAATATTTGGTTTAATGGTATTGAGTGTTATACTACTAAGATTAAAGTATGCAAAAAGTATCTGAATTATCAGTTTTTTTCCCGTTTTGGAATGAAGAGAAAAATATAAAAAATGTGGTTGAAAAAGCACTGTCTGTGGTGAAAAAAGTGGCAGATAGGTGGGAAATCCAAATGATTGACGATGGTTCTTCTGATGGAACTTATGAAATTGGCAGGCGGCTGGAAAAAACTTATCCTCATGTAAAATTAATCTCCCATACCCCCAATCGCGGTTATGGCGCAGCCTTAAAAGAAGGATTGTCAAAAGCCAAATACGATCTTGTTGTTTTTAATGATGGAGATGGGCAGTTTGATTTTTCAGAAGTTGGTAAGCTTTTGGCAAAAATCAATGATAATGATATTGTTATTGGTTATCGTGAAAAACGAAAAGATTCTTTAATCAGGCACATATTAATGTTATATCTGAAAATTCACGATTATCTACTGTTTGGTTTTCATTATAAAGATATAGATTGCGGTTTTAAATTATTTCGAAAATCGGCAATAAAAAAGATTATACCATTGAGGTCTGAAGGAGCGATGATTACAACGGAAATATTGGCAAAAGCCAAAAAATACAAATTAAAAATTGCGCAAGTTGGTGTTCACCATTATCCCAGATTGTTCGGAAATCAATCTGGCGCTAATCTTAGAGTATTAATTCGCGCTCTTCGGGAGAGCTTTCTTCTTTGGCAAGAGCTTCACAAAAAGGTATAATTAGCACATGGATTCAGATTCCCTGTTTTTACTTAAAAAACGCGCAGTGTCTGGCGTTATTGCACTGACGTCGCGAACTTTCATATTGCAATTGATATCTCTCATCTCCTTATCAATGATAGGTGTTTTTTTGCAGCCGTCAGAAGTTGGAATTTATGTCGCGGTTACTTCAATTATGAGGATAATTAGTTTTTTTACGGATTTTGGATTTGGAGCAGCTATTGTGCAAAAGAAAGAAGAAATTGAAAGTGAAGAAGTGGAAACAGCTTTTACAATACAGTCACTGGTTACGGCACTTATTTTTTTGTTTTTTCTGGGATTTAAAGAGAACTTAGATACAATTTTTCATATAGGTAATGGAGGACAACAACTTCTTGTCGTATTGATATTTACTCTATTTTTATCTTCGTTTAAGACTATTCCTTCGGTGATGCTTGAGCGAAAAATAAAATTCGATCGTATTATAATTCCCCAAATTGTTGAATCATTAGTATTTAATATCGTATTAATCATTCTGGCAGTCAATAAGTTTGGAATAGCAAGCTATACCTGGGCTACTCTCCTATCTTCTTTGGCAGGAATACCAATTTATTATTATATTTGTCCCTGGAGAGTTCGCTTTGGAATCTCATTTAAAGCTCTGCAAATGCTTTTGTACGGCGTGATGTTTCAAGCAAAGGGAATATTGGGTACCATTAAAGATGATTTATTAACCGCTTTTTTAGTGGCAACTAAATTAGTTGATTTTGGAGCCTTGGGATTGATTGGTTGGTGGCAAAGATGGGCGTTTTTTTCGTTTCGATTTTTCGTAGATAGTGTGACAAAGGTTTCCTTTTCTATGTATTCAAGAATGCAAAATGATAAAATGGTTTTAAAAGAGGTTTTGGAGCGCTCGCTTTATATCACTTCACTTTTAATGTTTCCGGTTCTGTCTGGTCTTATTGTGACTGCGCCGTATTTTATTTCCCTTATCCCCAAATATCATAAATGGGAAGCTGGACTTTTAACCTTCACCTTTTTCTGCTTAAACGCTGCCGTTTCTTCGCTTTCAAATATTTTGATTACCACTCTTGATGCCGTTGGATATGTCAGAACGACTTTAAAACTCATGGTTTTTTGGACGGTATTAACCTGGGTTTTAACTCCGATTTTCATTCTTTGGTTCGGATTCAATGGCGTGGCTTTTGCCTCATTTATAATAACCCTTACGATTTTTATTACTGTTTATTTAGTTAAAAAAATTGTTGAGTTTAATTTTTTCAACAGTTTCAAAAAGCCATTATTTTCTTCGATATTGATGTCATTTGTCGTTTTCTTTCTTAATAAATTTTTTGTTTCAAACATTTTTAGTTTGTTTCTTGTAATAGCACTCGGAGTAATTTGCTATTTAAGTTTTATTTGGATAATATCAAAAAAAGAGTTAAATAATTTTCTTTTAAGCCTTAAAAAGACATATTCACAATGAAACTGTCAGTTGTTTTATCAGTATTTAATGAGGAGAAAAAACTAGCAAGAACCCTTGGTTCATTGTCATTCGCTGATGAAATTATTATTGTAGATAATGGTAGCACTGATAATACGGTTGCAATATCAAAACAATATAATGCCAAGATTTATCAAAAAGTAAATAATTTAATGCTTAATCTCAACAAAAATTTTGGGTTCAGCAAAGCGTCTGGCGATTGGATATTGAATTTGGATGCTGATGAAGTTGTGGAAAATAATCTCAAGAAAGAGATCGACAATGTTATCAGTAAAGATGAAGCGGAAGGGTTTCTAATTCCGAGAAAGAATATCATTTTTAATAAATGGATTAAACATTCTTTATGGTGGCCAGATTACCAGCTCAGATTGTTTAAAAATGGGCGGGGGAAATTTCCTTGTAAACATGTACATGAGATGCTTAGCGTTGACGGCAGGGTTTTAAAGTTAAATAATCCGCTCACGCATTATAACTATGAATCTATTTCACAATTTATTTACAAGCTGGATAAAATTTATTCAGAGAACGAAGCTGTTCATTTTATCCAAAGCGGCAAGAGTTTGCACTGGTTAGATCTGATCAGAATGCCTTTTGCCGATTTTATAAAAACCTTTTTTGCCCAAAAAGGGTATTTGGATGGTATACATGGATTAATCTTAAGTTTACTTCAAGCATTTTATCAAATTATCGTTTTTGCAAAAATATGGGAGAAGAAAAATTTTTTAGTAGATGAACCGAATAATTTACTCAAGGAATTTTTTGGAGAACTTGGACGCATGTTGAAAGAATTTCGGTATTGGAAACGTACCTCCCAATATGAAGAAACAGTGTCTCCGACGCAAAAACTCTTCTTAAGAATAATGCGGAAATTAGGTCTATGATAATAAAAAGAATTCCCAAGATAAGTATCGTAATCTTGAATTACCGCGGGAAAAAAGAAACCATTGATTGTTTGCAATCACTTTATTACATTAATCGAAAAGGATTTAAATTAAAAATAATATTGGTCGACAATAAATCAGATGAATCCATAGAAGAAACTATAGATCATTTTCGTAAGCAGACAAGAGAAGATCCAAAAACCAGGGATATTGACTTAAAACTTATACAAAATAAGGACAATTTGGGTTTTTGCGGCGGAAATAATGTGGGAATCCAAGAAGCAATAAAAGCAAAATCCAGTTTTGTTTTTATTTTAAATAATGATACGGTTGTTGATCGCGATATCATTGTTAATCTTTTAAAGACATCGAAAAAGTACAAATGGGAAATAATCGGACCCAAAATATATTTTTATCCCGGCAATGAATTTCATTTTGATCGATATAAGGCAAATGAACGGGGTAAGGTTGTTTGGTATGCTGGCGGCAAGATAGATTGGAATAATATCCTTTTTTTCCACAACGGAGTTGATTTAGTGGATCTTGGGCAATTTAACCATCACGAGGAAACTGATTTTGTTACCGGTTGTGCGTTATTTATTAAGTCAGAGGTGCTAAAAAAAATAGGATATTTTAATCATGATTACTTTTTATATCTCGAAGATGCTGATTTATGCCAGCGGGCGAAAATTGCAGGCTATAAAATAGGTTTTGCGCCAAAAGCGGTTCTTTGGCATAAAAATGCTGCGTCAAGTGGAAAACCAGGTTCGAATCTGCATGTTTATTATCAAACCAGGAATCGGTTGGTGTTTGGGATGAAATACGCAAAACTCCGAACAAAAATTGCCTTAATTAAGGAAAGTTTAAAAATGTTGTTTAACAGCAAAATGCAAAGAAGGGGTGTATTGGATTTCTATTTAAAACGTTTTGGCAGAGGTTCATTATGAATGTAATTATTTATTTTGGGGAAATAATAGCTTTTCTTGGTGTAACTTGCTGGTTTATCTTATTGCCGGGTTTTATTCTCTTGATGTTATTGCGAATCAAATTATCAAAAATTGAGACTTTTACTCTATCCGTAATCACTGGCGCAGTTGCTGTCACTCTTTTATATATAACTTTTGGGTTTCTCAAACTTCACCAACTAGCTTATGTCGTAGTATCGGCTATAAACATTTTATTTATTTTCAGCAGGTATAAGCCAATTGCGAAATTCTTATATGTATTTAGTGTGCCTATTAACAGAATAAATACGATATCATTTTTCGTCATTACAATTTGTACTACACTATCTGGTATTTTACTTTTTAGGAGTGGTTGGCAGGATAGGGGTGGAATAAGTGTTACTGAATATCGGGATGCATTCTGGCATCTTGGTTTAATGAGAGAATTAGTCAGGAGCATTCCTCCGACACATCCTGGTTTTGCAGTTCAACCATTGTCAAACTATCATTATTTCACACACGCGCTAGGCGCTTTCTATCTGTCAATTCCGGTATTTAATTATCTAGATTTTTATTTCAGGATTTTCCCCTTTTTTCTTACTTTTTTATTTTGTTTATCTACGTTTATAACCGGCCGAATACTGACCAAAAGCATTATTGGCGCGAATTTAAGCGTACTGTTTAGTATTCTAAGTGGAAGTTTAGCATTTATTTTGCCTTTTTTTGTCAAGAGGAGCGACTTTGTCTGGCACGAATCATCATTCTGGCTTTCACAACCATTTTCGATGATTATTAATCCATCTTTTGCGCTATCCTCGTCAATGTTAATAGTTATTTTATTCGTTTTCTATAAATTAACCGAAGAAAAAAACCGGAAATATGATTTGCTGATTATTTTATTATCCGGAACATTAATAGGTTTCAAAGTTTATGCCGGTTTATTAATTCTTGGCGGAATGCTTGTTTCTGGTTTTTGGTATTTATATAAAGAAAAAAACTTCCATCTTATTAAACTATTTACTTATTCGCTTATTATTTCGTTTATTATTTTTCTTCCCGCCAATGGCAGGGATGCCGGCAAGTTTCTGGTTTTTATGCCAGGCTGGTTTCTTCGTTCAATGGTGGAAAGTTCCGATAGGGTTCCGGTAATCGATTGGATATTGCGGGAAAATACATACATGGCGCATGGAAATATCATTGGTGTTTTGAAATACCGTTTTTATGAATTTATCATATATTTTCTGGGCAATTTGGGTATAAGGATTTTTGGGATAATTGTTGTTGCGGATATGCTAAGACGCCTGAAAAAAATTAAGACCGGACTCTTTTTTATTACCAGTATTGCTTTGGTTAGTTTTGCTATTCCGCTTTTCTACGTGCAGGATGGAAGTATTGCAAACACTTTACAATTTTCCTATTATGGTCTTGAAATAGCATCGCTCATATTTGTTGTGTGGTTGACGGATTTAATCAGGGGTAAAACAATATGGTTAAAAAGCTTGCTAGTCATTTCCTTTGTTTTCCTAGCCATTCCGACCAGTATTAAAACCCTAGATGACTATGTGGTGTCGCCGAGCACCATGAATATTCCAATTGAGGTGGTACAAGGTTTGTCAATATTAAACAAAAGTTCAAACACCAACGATATTATTCTAGTCCCGGCAACGAGCCAATATACCAACAGTCTGTTTATCGGAACGCTTTCTAATAGAAGGCTATTTTATTCCGACAGATTGATGGCGGAAAACACCCATAAAGATTTTAAACTAAGAGAAAGCCTGGTTAGCAGATTTTATGCAAGCAGTGACAAAAATTGGAACGCTAATTTTTTAGCTGATTATAAAATCAGATATATTTATCTAGATCGCGGTTCTGTAAAAAATTTTAATCCCAAGAATTATCCAATAGAAATTATTTATCGGGAAAAAGATATCGAAATTTATAAGACTTTATGAATATGAGCAAAAGAATAAGCATAATCATATTAACGAAAGATGAGGAAAAACAACTGGAAACGTGCTTAAAAAGTGTGTCTTTTGCCGATGAAATCATAATAATTGACAGCGGTTCAACCGATAAAACGCTTGAAATTGCCAGCAAACACACCGATATCATTATCAAACACCGCTTTACTGATTTTTCCGACCTGCGAAATATTGGGTTAAAAAAAGCAAACGGCGATTGGATTTTATACGTGGATGCCGATGAGGAAATTACCCCTGAATTAAAATCTGAAATATTATTTATCATAAAGCAAAAAGCAATTAAGACATCGGCTTATTTTATTCAAAGAAGTAATTATTTCTTAGGAAGAAGATGGACAAAAGATGACAAGGTTGAGCGGCTTTTTCAGAAGAACAAATTATCCGGTTGGTATGGTTTAGTTCATGAATCTCCCATAGTGGATGGCGAGACGGGTGAATTACAAAACAAACTTATTCATCGTACTCATAATAATTTGGAAGAAATGCTTACAAACACAATAAAATGGTCAGATTTTGAAGCCAGTGCCAGATTAAAAAATCATCACCCAAAAATAACTTGGTGGAGGGTTTTTAGGGTAATGTTTGGGGCATTTTATAATTCTTATATCAAACAACAGGGTTTTAAGGCGGGAACAGAAGGTTTTATTGAGAGTGTCTATCAGGCGTTTAGTATGTTTATAACTTATGCCAAGCTTTGGGAAATGCAAAATACTAATCAAAAAATTGTTGTTAATAATGAAAAAAATTATTAAAAAACATTATGTTACCGCGGTCTTTGTTCTAATTGCGGTAATTTATTGTTTTTCATATTTTTTCCAGCATAAAATACCATTTCCTTCCTCGTATGTAGCTAATAATCTGGCGCCGTGGAGTGCTTATTTTGGGGGAGGTCCTATAAAAAATGGAATACCCGATGTTCCTAGCGAAATATATCCCATGCGAAGTTTAGTGGTGGATTTTTGGAAACAAGGAATCATACCGCTTTGGAATCCGCACATTTTGTCTGGGACCCCATTTTTGGCAAATTTTCAATCAGCCGTATTTTTTCCTCTTAATCTGATATTTCTGTTTTTTCCAAAAGTTCATGCTTGGAGTATTTTAATATTACTGCAGCCGTTTATCGCTGGTATTTTTATGTTTTTGTATTTAAAATCCCTAAGAATTTCAAACGTCTCGAGGCTTTTTTCTTCAATATCGTTTATGTTTTGTGGTTATCTTACGGTTTGGGGATCATATGGGACATTGGGATATGCCATTCTTTTTTTACCTCTTGCTCTGTTTTTCATAGAAGAATATTTTCAAAAAAATATTTATATTTATCTTCCGCTTATTTCAGTGGTTATTTGTTTTTCATTTTTTGCCGGACATATTCAAACATGGCTGTATCTATATTTGGCTGTTATCGTCTATTCTCTGATAAAAGCTTTTTTGATCAAGGAATTAGGAATAAAAAAAAAGATGTTATTATTCCTTTTTATTTTTTTAGCGATTCCCTTATCCGCGGTTCAGTTTTTACCGACCTTAGAATTTTACAGCCAAAGTGGCAGATTATTATTAAAAAACAGTTATACACTTGGAATACCGCCGCAATATTTTATAACTTTAATCGCGCCTGATTTTTTCGGTAATCCAGTAACGCGCAATGATTGGTTTGGTACATATGCCGAGTGGTCCGGATATGCGGGTTTTACGGCATTAATTATGGCGTTTTTGGCATTTGTAAGTCTAAAAAATGAAAAAAAAGTGTTTCCCATAATCGGCGTTGGCGTTATTGGCATTATTCTTGCGGTACACAACCCCATACTTGTTTTATTTAGTAAATTACCGATTCCAATCTTATCAAACAGTAATCCAGCGCGAATTATTGTACTTTTTACATTTTGTATCAGCGTTTTATCGGGGTTTGGTTTAGATTTGCTAAGTAATTATTTTGAGAAGGTGAAAAAAATCTTCATTAAAATATTGGTCAGCCTATCTATGTTAATGTTTGGTTTGGGATTTCTAACTTTATATGGCCAGTATTTTTTCACACGGTTCGTTGGGGAAAATCTTCGATTGGTGTCATTTCGTAACATATTAATGCCAATGGCAATATTGATAATAATCTGGGTATTATTTTCTCTTACGAGAATAAATATCAAATTCAGAAAATTTTTGATTTTTGGCATTCTGCTATTATGCGTTTTTGAAATGTTGCGCTTTTATCTGAAATGGACGCCATTTGACAGCATAAAATTGTTTTATCCCGACACAAAAGTTGTGGATTTTCTGAAACGAGATTCGAATTATTCCAGGTATTATGGGCAATTTGCCCAAGCGCCCGCCTATATCAATCATCTATATTCTCTGGAAGGCTATGAGCCTTTGAATTTGTTGTCATATGGCAGTTTTATCAATAGTGCGAATAGTGGCAAATTGTCTAAAGACTATTTACTCGATGTTAAATTACAGAGTCGGGATAAATTCACCAAACGTGTATTGGATTTACTTGGTGTTAAATATTTAATTTACAATGCCAATGACGCTCGGAGTTCTTTTGTTTTTCCGGTGTGGAATTACGATTCAAAATCATACCCGCTTTCTTATAAAGATGATAAGTATATTGTCATAAACAACACGGAAGCGCTTCCGAGGGTTAAATTGTTTTCAGAATATGTTGTTACCGATTCTGACGATAAAGCTGTTTTGGCAGTTTATGGCGACAAATTTGATTACCAAAACACCCTGGTTCTTGATTCAGATCCGAATTTTGAACAAGGAGCATTAAGTACCGGCAGTGCGGAAATACTAATTTATCAACCAAATAAAATTTTGATATCAACTTTGTCAGACAAGTTCTCGCTTTTGTTTTTAAGTGATAATTATTTCCCGGGATGGAAGGCCTATGTTAATAATCGAGAGGTGAAAATCTACAAAGCTGATTATTCTTTCAGGGCAGTTATTGTTCCCAAAGGTAAAAATATCGTTGAATTTAGATACGATCCGGCAAGTTTCCGCATAGGGTTTATAATTACATGTGTGGCTTTATTTATAATTTTTAGCCTTTGGAGTTTATTAAGAAAGAAAAAATAATATGAGAATTGGTATTTATAGTCCATATTTAAATATTTTAGGCGGAGGAGAAAGGTATATCTTACTTATTGCCTCATTGTTGGGAAAACAACATCTCGTTGATGTTTTTTGGTCAAACGACTTTAAATTTAAAGCCGGCGAGGCATTTGGGATTAATCTGAGCAATGTAAATTTTGTGGGAAATTGTTTCAGGGAGAACAACAAAAAAATACTAAATTTAATGCAAATTTCCTTATTAACAAAAAAATACGACCGTTTTTTTTATGTCACCGACGGCAGTCTTTTCTATTCTTTCGCAAAGAAGAATTTTTTGGTAATCCAGGTTCCGCAAAAAAGCATGTATCAGAATAATTTTATTACAAACCTGAAACTTTCCAGTTGGAATAGCGCCCTTGTTTATTCCGATTACGTGAAAGAACATATAAAAAAGTGGTGGAAAATAAATATAGAGATTTTGCCAGCGGCAATAAATATATCGGATTTTTTTGCCGGTAAAAAAGAAAATATTATTTTATCGGTTGGCCGTTTTTTTCCATTGCCGCATTCCAAAAAGCAGGATGTCTTGGTTGAAATTTTCGAAGAACTTTGCCGCAATGGCTTGACACACTGGAAACTCGTTTTGGCCGGAGGCGTAGAAGAAAAAGGAAGGGAATTTTTTGATAAAGTTAAAAAAAAAGTTAAAGATTTACCGGTAGAATTATATCCAAATATTGAATATAAAAAGTTGCTAGAACTGTACAGCAAAGCAAAAATATACTGGCATGCGGCCGGATATAAAGAAGACCTGAGTACTTATCCAGAAAGAGCGGAACATTTTGGCATAACTACACTAGAAGCAATGGCCTCGGGCGCGGTGCCTGTTGTTTTTGCGGCCGGCGGGCAGAAAGAAGTGGTGCAAGATAAAGAAAACGGTTATTTTTGGAACAGCCGAAAAGAGCTTTGTGAAATCACGAGCTATTTAATCAAAAACGAGAAAATAAGAAATAAAATAAGTTTACAAGCTAAACAGAGAAGTTGGGATTTTGATATTAAAATTTTTAAACAAAAACTAGACGATTTGATTAGATAGCATGTTAAAAAAAATATTTCTGAATTGGCAATTACTGCTTTTTATTTTTATAGTTTGTATTTTCTTCTCCCAGTTTTTTTTAAACGGTAAAATTCCTATCTCTGCCGACACCATTGTCGGGATGTATCATCCATATAGAGATAGGGTTTGGGATAACTTTATTCACGGAGTGCCTTTTAAAAATTTCTTAATAACAGACGCTGTCAGACAGCAATATCCTTGGCGGTTTTTTAGCATGGAAATGATAAGAAACTTTCAAATTCCGCTTTGGAATCCTTATAATTTTTCCGGAACACCACTATTGGGAAATTTTCAATCGGCAGTGTTTAATCCGATCAATTTTTTATTGGTTGTTTTACCGTTTTATTGGGGGTGGGGTTTGCAGGTTTTTTTGCAGGTGTTTTTGGCGGGAATTTTTATGTATTTTTGGTTAAATAATCTAAGGCTTGATAGAATTTCCTGTTTGTTTGGGTCATTGACGTTTGTTTTTTCTGGATTTTTTGTGTCTTGGCTGGAATGGAATACGCTTTTACAAACAGGTATGTATTTACCGTTGATATTATTAGCAAAAGATAAAATTATTGATCTTATTTGTTCATGTAAGCAGAATGCATTATGGTTTATCAATAGGAAAATATTTTTCTGGTTTTTTGTTTTAATAATGGCTGAAACATTCAGTTTTTTTTCGGGACATCTCCAAACATTTTTCTATGTCATTTTACTTTCTGTCATTTATCTTTTGGCAAAACTTATTTTTTTGAAATCCCATCTTTATAAAATAAATAAACATATACAATTATTTTCTGCGGCAGGCATTCTCGTTTTTTTGCTGTGTTCAATCCAATTATTTCCCACCATTGAGTTCATATTTAATTCAGCAAGAAGTTTTGATCAGCCAACAGGTTTTAGAAATGATTGGTTTCTGCCATGGCAACATCTTATACAGTTGCTGGCCCCGGATTTCTTTGGAAATCCTGCTACCCTAAACTATTTTGGAGTCTGGAATTATGGAGAATTTGTTAGTTACGTAGGAATTATTCCTTTAATGCTGGCAATTATTGCAATTGTGTGCATAAGGGATAAAAAAACCATTTTTTTTACTGCCGTTTGTTTTTTGTCGTTTGTTTTCGCACTTCCCAATTTTATAAGTTACCTTCCATATAAATTGGGTATTCCCTTTGTTTCTACAACCCAGCCATCCAGATTGTTATTTATCTCGGACTTTTCCTTGGCGGTACTTGCGGCATTTGGTTTTGATTATTTGTTGAAAGCCAAAAAATATAAATTCCTGTTAATTATTTCTTTTATATTTTTTCTTCTTTATACATGTCTTTGGACAGTTTATCCTAAGTTGATTGCCGAAGAGGTCAACGTGCTAATAGCAAAACGTAATCTTTATTTGCCAATTTTTGTTTTGGCGGCAGGAAGCGTTATATCTCTACTGATTGTTTATTCAAATACACACAAATATAAACATGTAAAGTTGTTGGCGGTTTTATTATTACTGTTTGTTTTGGTCTTTGATTTGATGCGATTTGGTCTTAAATTTAACACTTTTTCTAAAAAAGAATGGCTGTTTCCGTCAACTGCAGCCCTAGAATTTTTAAAAAAACAAGAAAAACCATTTAGAATACTATCTTTGGATAGCAGGATTCTGCCACCCAATTTTTCCCTTTTGTACCACTTGGAAACCATTGAAGGATATGATCCGCTATATATTTTGCGCTACGGCGAATACTGGGCGGCAGTAAAAAGAAACAGACCGGATATTTCCTCGTTTAATTTTAACCGGATTATTACTCCGCAAATTTATTCAAGCCCCTTTATTGATATTCTGAATGTTAAATACATATTTTCTTTATCTGAACTGAATCAGCCGGACTTGAAATTGGTTTTTACCGAAGGCCAAACCAGAGTTTATCAAAATTTAAACGCATTCCCGCGGGTGTTTATGGTTGGTAATGTAATTCTGACAAAGAATAAACAAGATGTGGTGGAGAAGCTCTTCGAATTCAAAGACAAATTAGATAGATACGCGATTATTGAAGGGGTAGATTATCCGTGGATAAGTGAGGGTGGGGATAGGGCGGCAGCGGAAATTATAAAATATGAAGCGCAGAAAGTGGTAGTGAAAACAAAAAGCGACAAAGAAAAATTTTTGGTTTTGGGTGATATTTATTATCCCGGGTGGAAAGCATCAATAGATGGGAAAAAAACTCGCATTTTACCAACAGATTTTATTCTTCGAGGTATTTTCGTGCCGGCGGGCGATCATACAGTTGAATTTTCTTACGAGCCAAAATCTTTTTATCTAGGATTAGCGACTTCGATTTTGGGCATGGTAATTATATTTATATGGGGGATAAGCGCGTGGATACAAAAAAAATAAGTATTATTATTCCTAATTACAACGGGAAAGTTCTGTTGCAAAAAAATCTTCCAAGTGTAATTTCGGCGGCCAAAAGCTATGATAGCAAAACAGAGATTATTGTTGTGGATGATAACTCAAATGATCAAAGCGTATTTTTAATACAAAAAACCTATCCCCAAATACTCGTTTATGTGAATGATAAAAATTATGGTTTTTCAACAACTTGCAATCGGGGTGTACGGATGTGCTCTGGAGATATAGTTTTATTATTAAATACAGATATTAGTCCGGAAAAAAATTTTATAAATCCTTTATTAAAACATTTTGATGATCCAAACTGTTTTGCGGTTTCCTGTCTGGATTTAAGTTTCGAAAAAAATAAAGAAATAGAAAGGGGTAGGGGAATTGGCAAATTTGCCAGAGGTTTTTTGATTCATCAGAGAGGAGAAATTAATAAGACTACAACTTTGTGGGCGAGTGGAGGCAGCAGCGCATTCGATAAAAAAAAGTGGATAGAATTAGGAGGTTTTGACGAATCTTTTAACCCGTTTTATTGGGAAGATATTGATTTATCATATCGGGCTCAAAAAAATGGTTGGATGGTTTGGTTTGAAAAAGAAAGCGTTGTACATCACAGACATGAAGAAGGGGTAATCAGAAATCAATATTCCGCCGAGAATATTCAGGAGATAGCATACAAAAACCAAATAATTTTTATGTGGAAAAACATTACAGATTTAAGTTTGCAAATCAGTCATTTATTCTGGTTGCCGTATCATCTATTAAAAGCTTTTTTCAATTTTGACTTTTCTTTTATTAAGGCATTTGTTGATGCACTCTTATGCATGGTGGTTATAATAAGAAATAGAATGCGAAATCAAAAGAGTTTTGTGTCGGACCAAGAGATTGTGGATAAATATAAATTGGAATTTAAATAGCTAGGGTTTTTCCTCGTACCACCACTTTACCATGGAGTCGTAGACCGTGTCTGGTGTAACAATTTCCCAAACATTGTTTAAAAACTCTGGGTCATATTTTGACAAATCTATGCTTTCATTTATGGATAAATATTCTCTAGGGCAATTTTGTTGGTCGATATAGCCGATTTTATAGACGGGTTTTCTTTTTACATCTTTCCAAAGTTTATTATTGATGTCTAGCATCAGGGCCATAGACCATGGTTTTGCCGTGTTGGAATTTTTACATCTATATACAGCTATTTCACCGTTTGTTGCCAGTTGTAACAAGTCGTCTCTTTGTAATTTTAAGTTGTAGGTGTCAGGATTGGGTTGAAGCTGTTTTTGTATTGCGGAAGAAATTAAAAACATAAAACCCAACATGATGATTGCTGTTGAAAGGGGAAAGAAATATGTTTTTGGTTTGAAATATTTATAAAAAATATTAGAAATAATATCGCTTAGCAAATATATAAACGAGCCGGTAAATATGAAAATAAAAGGGTGGAAAAATTGGACATAGTTGTCCCTAAGAGGACCACGGTAATAACGAAGAAATAAAAACTGAAAGATAAAAATAAATACCAAAAAAAATTTTTGCTTTGAATTTCGTGTTCGAAATAAAAGGTAAATATTGGCAAGAAAACCCATCAAAAATATAATTATTGATATTGATTTTGGTACACCTAAAACCGAAGAGATTAGATTGTTCCAAAAAATCGGAATATAAGTCAGCCATCTTTTGATTTCAATGGTCCCGCTCTTTTCAAGAACTACAAAATCATAAACTCGCGATAGGTTGAACCAATGGTTATTTAGATCAAAAAACAAAAGGGGCAGAAAACTGATAATAAATCCCAATAAAGCATGTAGAATCGAGGAAAAAAAAGTTTTACGCCTGAACAATAAATACCCAAAAAAGGGCAGCAATAAAAAAGCCTGAAAATGATAGTTAATACTAACTCCTATCATAAACCCCAATAATAAATCCCACAAAGCAGATTTTTTATGAAGCGTAATTTCTAAATAAAGCCAAATAATTATTCCGGCAAACTGGCCTAAGAGCGAGGCATTTCCCAGACCGGCCGATATAGAAATCTGTACAGGTGAAATTGCGGCAACACACGCCAGCACCAATCCCATTCTTTTGTCTTTGAGTAAAAAACCAACCCTATACATAGCCAGCACTAAAATTAATGAAGATATGGCAAACGATATCCAGGGTGCATAGACAGAAGGAACTACAAGATTGGTAACTATCATTTGATAGTAATACCACGGTCCGGTTGTAATCGGGGCGGCGGAAGAAAAAGGTCCTGTTAAGGGAAATTGAAAATTAGCGCTGCCGGAGCGCGCGACCAGCGCGTCCAAAGAGGCGTCCCGGTCAAAACTGATTCGGTTGGGGTAGTTATAAAAACGCAGTAAGACAGCCAAAAGTATGATTGTGAATAGCAAAATGTTTTTGTGTAGTATTTTTTTCACTTTAGCTGCTCTATATTTTTAGCAAAATAAATTTTCCAAATAATCTCATTTCCCTGAGAAAACTTGCCATATCTTCTAATTAATTCGTCTGGGGTAAACTTTTTGTTGCAATTGGGTCTGGTTATATATATTTCACCTTTTTTCAAAAAGGTATTTGGATCAGTCTCGCCTTTTTGAGGGCAATGAGGGGTGAATTCAATGTTATTCAAATAAAAAGACTGCTTTTTCTCCCAATTTTTCAGCGCATTCTGAACAGCAACGGGATTCTGTTTACCGTAAAAGGAATAATTTATAAGTTCGAAGATTGATGCTTGCGATACCTGTATTTTATTATCTTTATGCGCTAAAAGAAATTCTGACAAATCCTTTGTGCTTTTAAACCATGCTTCAGATCCATAATATGAATATCTGGCATAATATTGATATAAATAACTTGAGACAAATGATACATAAGTTATAAAAAGAAATATTAATAATGAATAAGAAAGCAATTTATTCTGTTTATAAAGATGAAAATATAAAAAACAAAATCCGCCTCCTATCAAAATGCATAATACGGGAAGCATAAAAAAAGCACGAGCCACATAGGATGGACCAGTTGGGCCTGACAATGAAGATGGTATTGGTCCAACTAAAAGAAGGATAAGGACATAATAAAAAGATTTTCTATTCCTGCGGAACAAATATATGATCCCCAATATTATTAAAGGCAGATCGATTAAATAAAGCATTCCTCTCCACCAAATTGAATAAATAGAAGAAGCTTCTCCCCGTGTGAAAAGAAATTCCGTAGAAAAAGCCCCAAGATAATTTTCCCGCAGCAATCTTAGGCTGTAAGTTATTTTGTTAATAAAAATTCTGGAAATTTGAAGAGGCGCATCGGCATTTGCAATTTCGTCATTAATGACAATTTCTGCCTTATTGAAATTCAGCGGACTTTCAAAGCTATTTGCTTCATTGAAATAATACGCGCCCTGTAGCTTGACATTAACGAAATAAAAACCAAACACGATAATAAAAAATCCGATAAAAAATATGAAATCTGTTTTGCTTTTTCGCATGTTTTCAAAAATATGCCAAAAAGACACAATACAAAGCGGAATAAAAAGCATATTCATTGCGCGGTAAGAAAATAATGCCAATGCAAATGAGAAAAATGCCAAAAGATAACACAAAATCCTGGTTCTTATTTTTTTTGAAATTGAATAATCGAATAATAATAAAGGTAGCAAGTAAAACAACAGGGCAACCGGTGGATCATATGCCGATCTTGTTAATTGTAAATGCCACGGAGATACTGCCAGTGAAAATGCCGAGAAAAGCGATAAGACATAAGACCTAAAAAGTCTAAGGGTTATGTAAAACAAAATAATAATTTCAAAAATTCCGATTAAGGCGATTGCGAATCTTCCCCAAAACATATCTAGTGTGATCAAGCCGACAAAAGGCGCGATCAAATATATTGGTACAGGCTGAAACGGAACAAAAATCTTGGTTATCCAAGGTAGAAATTGATTATTGATATCGCGACCTGTTTTCGCAACAGAATAGGCATTATATACATAGGTTACTTCGTCATTGGTTAATCCCGGAGGCATTTCACCAAGTTTATATAACCGAAGAATCGTGCCCACAAGAACTATGAGGCAAAGCAAAAAAAAGTGCCTATATTTTTTCCAAAATGTTTTCATATATAAACCAAACTAATCATAGCATAGACTTTCTTTGTTTAGTATAATAATTTCAATGTTTTTGCTATTTAGAAAGCACCAAAAAGTAATCTCTATTTTTCTTGCCGGAATATTGTTGCGTTTATTGATTATGCCCTTTACGGGGCATTGGGATTTAACTTCTTTGCATCAAGTGGCTCAAAGTCTATATTCCGGCGGAACAAATGCCGCATATCAATATTACTATGCGATATATCCGCCCCTTGCGTACATATTTTTGGGTTTTTGGCAAAAAATAATCAATCCATTTCTATTTTCCGATTTTTTATCTTTTCTTAATAATGAAGTTTTTGTTTCATTTTCGAGCTCTCATGCATTGAGGTATTTTTTTCTTTTAAAAATCCCATACATGTTTTTTGATATTGGTATTGGAATACTGCTCTATTCAATGATGAACGAACAAGAGAAAAAAGACAAAATATTTCTTTTGTGGTTTTTTAATCCGATAACCTTATATGCTACTTTTGCTTGGGGTACATTGGATATTATACCTACTTTTTTTATAGTTTTATCATTGTTTCTTGTCAATAAAAATCATAATATGATAAGTGCGGTCATGCTTGGAATAGGTGCCTCTTTTAAGGCTTTTCCTCTTTTGCTTCTTTTACCGCTTTGCCTGATTTCGATGTCAGGCGTAGGGAAGAAAAAAATATTCGCAATAATTTTTGGATTAGCGCCGTTTTTATTAATCTTATTTCCTTTCTTAAAAAATTCTAACTTTGTTGCCAGTTTTTTTTCTTCCGAGCAAATTCAAATCATCCAACATGCCGGTTTTTATATAGGCAGAGGTGAAAATCTGTCGCTGTATTACATTTTCTATGCACTGCTAATATTATTCTTAAGTAATTATAAAATTAAAAAAGAACATCTGTCTTGGTTTTTCTTTCTGGTACTTTTTGTTTTTTATGCGTTTTCCGCATTCACGCCGCAATGGTTTGTTTGGGGTTTACCGTTTTTCTTTATGGTATGTGTTCATAGCAACTTGTCAAATAAATGGTTGGTTTTTATTACGATCCTTTATTTCTCAATCGTATTGTTGTTTGAAGTGACGCTCAATTTCGGTTTGTTTGCGCCTCTTGATATTTCTTTGCTAGACTACCCGTCGATCGGCGATAAGGTGTCTTCCTTTATTAATACGAATAGATTAATGGGAATAATACGAAGTTGTTTGTCTGGAATTATTTTATGGTTGGTATATATTACTAAACCCAAAAGATTTTATGAAGATATTTAGTGTTATTATTGCTCTTTTTTTAACACCTATTTTATTCAAAATAGATATTTATCAAACCAAAAGCAACGATGTTGTGCTTCTTGGTTATGGAGTCAACCAGAGTGTTGGGCAGACATTTACAGCCAAACACAATAATATTTACAATATAAAAATACTTGTAAATAATTCCAATCTTGAATATAAACAACCGGTTATATTTTCGATCAAAAATTCACCGTCTGACAATACCGACTTAAGGCAGATAAAATTTTCGGGTGAAAATATCGGCTCTAATTATTGGTTGCCAATTAAGTTCCCTCCGCTGCCTGACAGTAAGGACAAAATGTATTACTTTGAATTGAGAGTTGATCCCCAAAGTAGCAAAAATTTTGAAGTTCGTCGTTCAAAAACCGATACGTATCGCTATGGAAATGCCTATGTTAACAAACAAGAATCAAATGGGGATTTTAGCTTCAAAGTGTACTATAAGGTAAATATTATTGAGTATTTTAGCAGTATCTTTTCTGATTTATATGCGAAAATAACAGAAGACAGACAATTCTTCATGTTTTATCTGAGCTTAGTTACACTAATTTGTATTTTTCTTCTGTATGAAGTATTTCTTAAATAAAATTCAGTCACACCATCTTGTTTTGATCTTTATTCTGTTTATAGCTTTTGTACTGCGCGTTTATCATTTAGACACAGTTCCGTTGGGATTTGCCAGAGATGAAGCATCGGTTGGTTATAACGCCTATTCAATTTTGAAAACCGGCAAAGACGAATACGGCAGATTTATGCCTTTGGCATTTGAAGCATTTGGCGATTGGAAATTGCCGCTAAATATCTATTTTGCAGTTCCATTTGTAGCTATTTTTGGTTTGTCAGTTCTGGCGGTGCGTTTATCTGTTGCGGTGTTTGGCGTTTTGTCGATTTTAATTGTTTATTTTCTCGCAGAAGAGTTTAGGAAGAATTTTCTTAAAAAAGCCACCGTCTGGTTTAGCCTAATTTCTTCTATGCTGCTTGCAGTATCCCCATGGCATATTTATATGAGTAGAACCGCATTCGGACATAATGTTATCGCTCTTTTTTTCTTTATGTTTGGTTTCTATCTTTTCTTACGGAATATCAGATATAAAAAAAATCTTATTATTCCGATTTTATTTTTCACATCAACATTATTTATCTATACAAGTTATCATCTTTTTTTACCCCTTTTTCTTTTAGGAACAGGATTTGTTTTCCGCAAAGAATTAGCAAAAAATTACAACATAGCATTATTATTATTGGTTTTTATACTTCTTTTCGTATTTTCTCAGGCAATCTTTTGGAAGGCAAATATCACAAAAATTCCAGGTTCAAGCATCACATCTGATGCAAATCTGATTTATTCGCGGATTGAAAGAAAACAGAACGAACATTTGAATAACTCAATAATAGTAAAGGCTTTTCATAACAAATTGTTGATATATCCTTATCAAATAGCCATGAATTATCTAAACGCTTTTTCTACCCAATTTCTTTTTAATAAGGGTGGTGAAAATCTAATAAACAATTTGGAAGAAATGGGTAACCTGTATTTTTTGGAGGCGGCTTTAATACTTTTTGGGTTTTATTATTTGATAAAACAAAATAATGCGACATTCCTAAAACTGCTATTATTATGGTTTTTTTTATCGCCTCTTCCCGGGGCATTTACGAAGGATGCGCCTCATTCAACAAGAACTTTCGCGATGGTAGGATCTTTGGTTTTTATTGAGGCATATGGAATAATATCTGTTATATTACTGCGGAGTAAATATTTTTTTAAGGCTTTATTTTTTATTTTAATGCTTGGTTATTTATTGGGTGTTCTATTGTTTCTTGAAATATATTTCGTTCATTTTCCGGTAAACCGTTCCAGATATTGGGCATATGGATATGAAAAAATTGCTAATTTAACACGAGTTTATGAAAACCACCGCGTAGTATTTTCAAAAATTTTTGATTCTCCCTATATATTCATTCTTTTTTACAATAAATACGATCCCGCTAAATTTCATGCAGAAGCTATAAGGGGACAAACGACTTGGGATGGATTTAAGCCCGTAAAAAAATTTGGTAGATTTGAATTTGTCGAAGCATTTGACTGGAATCATGTTTGGGACAATAAGGAAACGCTATTTATCGACGCAAAGGAAACTATTCCTAAAAATTATCCTGTGACAGGGTGGATTAATTATCCCCTTGGCGATCCTGCTTTTGGTTGGTTTGTGAACAGCGGCAATCCGTGCAGATTTTATTATCCAGAAAAAGAATTAGTACCTTTAATATGTCGATGACGATTAATGAAAAAAAAAGCGTTTTTCTTTTAATAATAACTTTTTTTTTAATAAGGCTAATATTTTCTTTTTGGCCGTGGTTTGATTCTTCACTTTCCGGCACTGACCTTTCAACCTATCGCCAATGGAGTGTACAATTGATTAACAATCCTCTAGCCACTTTTTATGATAAGGCGCAGTTTTATCCATATCCACCGGTTGCGAATTATTTCTTTTTATTATTGGGTTTCATTTCAAATCATTTTCATCTGCCGATAAACGGTCTCATCATGAATCTCTTGTTTAAACTTCCAAACATTGTGGGCGAAATCACAACATCATATTTATTATTTTCAATCGCATCGCAGCATCTCTCATTCCGCCGATCATATTTGATAATGATTTTCTATTTGATTCAGCCGGCAATAATTTTTATTACATCAGTGTGGGGACAGTGGGATGGTGTTATGACTATGTTTATTTTTAGTTCTTTGTATTTATTCTTCAGAAAGAAAATAATTTTCGGTTTTATATGTATTGCTCTTGCCATACTTACAAAACCACAGGCAATGCCATTTGTTATACCATTATTCGCTTTGGGATTCCGGTGTGGGGGTGCCAAAAGATTTATGTGTGGCATATTAATCTTTTGTTTGACAATATTAGTTTTGTTTTATCCTTTCTTTCCCGGAAATCCTTTATTTGGTCCATATCTATATTTTAAATTGAATTTAGCCAGTTTCTCCCCCAGATTTACCAGTAGTGGTTTTAATTTCTGGTATCTTTTATATGGCGGTTGGCAGGATATATTTCCTCAAGTGTTTGGATTTTCTGTGCGTTTGTGGACGAGAGTGTTGACAGTGATTTTTATTATTTTTAGCGCGGGATTTGTGCTTCTTAAAAATAATATTCCAAATCAGATATTGGCGATTGGAATTTCTGGTTATGCTTTTTTTCTGTTCTTCACGCAAATAAAAGAACGTTATATGTATGCTGTTATTCCGTTTTTACTGTTGGGATTATTAATGAAGAAAACAAATAAAGGCATAATTATCACAATTGCAGTTTCTTTAATTTTTGCATTCAACACAATCGGTTTTTATATCGGTTGGATGAATTTTGGACTTTGGAATTCTACTTTTTTTTCTTATTACAATCTGGACAAGATTATGGCGATTATTTATGTGGTAGTATATATTTATCTTTTATCATGCCTGTTTGGCAGCAGCAACATTACACAAAAAATGACTTGGTTAAAGAAAAAATGAAAAAGAAAATTATCGTTCTGAGTTTAATATTACTAATTGCAACTCTATTGCGGTTTTATAAATTGGGAATTAATCCGCCCTCATTGTCTTGGGATGAAGCATCAATTGGCTATAACGCCTATAGTATCGAACAGACTTTGAGAGATGAACACGGCAGATTTTTACCATATGATTATTTTTCGGCATTTGGCGATTATAAACCGCCTCTTTCTATTTATTTAACAGCTGTTTCGTTAAGAATATTTGGTTTTTCTGAATGGGCGATAAGATTCCCGTCGGCTTTTTTAGGTGTGCTTTCGGTATTTTTGGTGTATTTACTTATTGAAGAATATCGTAGAAATAATAAGATTGAAAGCTTTAAAGACAGTCTTTCTTTAATGGGAGCTTTTTCTCTTGCAGTATCTCCTTGGCACACGATTTTATCGCGGCAAATGTTTGAAGCGAATATTGCCACTTTCTTTATTATATTGGGCGTTTATCTGATACTTAAGGGGTTGGAAAACGGCAGGTTTTTAGTTTTAGGCATTTTAAGTTTAGTAGCCAGTTTATACACTTTCAATAGTCCAAGGGTTTTTGTACCACTATTATTAATAGGAATAGTAATTTTTTTCTATAGAAAACTTTGGTTGCAGAAAAGATGGGGTTTGATTTCCTTGTTTGCAGGAATTGTATTTTCATTGCCTCTTATTCCTCATATTTTATCGCCCCTCGGACAACTTCGTTATAAGGAAGTAAATATTTTTTCTGATATAAAAATAGTTGAACAGGCCAATTTATGGCAAAAAGACGAAGGAAATTCTTTTTTTTCCAAATTCATACACAACAGACGCGTTGGATATTTTCGTTTATTTCTGGCCCGCTACTTTGACCATTTTAATATTGATTACCTGTTTTTCAAGGGCGATATTAATCCAAAATTTTCTACCAGGTCCACCGGGCAATTTTTTCCAATAGAAGTGGTATTTCTTATAATGGGAATTTATTTTTTGATTTCCAGAGAAAAAAAGCTTGGATTGTTTTTGCTTTATTGGCTTCTTGTCGGACTTGTTCCAGCGGCTATGGCGAGAGAAACGCCTCATGCCCTAAGAACAGAAATTACACTGCCCACTTGGCAATTATTTTCCGCCTGCGGGCTATATTATTCATTCCTATTGATTAAAAAATGGAAATACTTATTTATTACATTTCTTTGTTTGATATCTGGTTGGCAATTTTTGTCGTATTTACACAATTATTTTGTGCATCTTCCTCTGGATTATTCCCAAGATTGGCAATATGGGTATAAATTGGCAGCAAAAGAAATAGAAGCTTCTCAAAACAGGTATGAACGTATTTATATTTCAGACAAATACGGAAGACCGTATATCTTTTTTTTGACCTACCAAAAATATATGCCTCTCAAATTTCAAAAGAACCAAAACACCACCATCGACGGATTTGGTTTTTATCATGTTAATTCTTACGACAAATACATATTTGGTCCGATTAGTAATCAGAAGCAAATATTCCCGAATTCTTTACTAATCGGTCCGGAGGATGAAATTCCTTCACGGGCAAAAAAACTCAAAGATATATATTATTTAAATGGCGAAAAATCTTTAGTGATTGCCGAAATGTAGAGAAATTCGGGCAGATTGTTTATGAAGAAGAGATTTATACTTTTTCTGATTATTATACTTGCTTTGTTTTTGAGAGTTTATCGAATTGACAAAGTGCCTCCTAGTCCTGATTGGGATGAGGCGGCCTTAGGATATAACGCATATTCGATACTAAAAACCGGGCGCGATGAATTTGGAACATTATTGCCGTTGTCATTGAGATCCTTTAATGATTATAAGCCGGCATTTTATGTTTATACAGCTATTCCTTCAGTATTGATTTTCGGATTAAACACTTTTGCCGTACGATTGCCTTCGGCCATTATGGGAACCTTGACCGTTTTGGGAATGTTTTTCTTATGTGAAGCTTTAAGAAAATTCTTTTCAGAAAGAATTTCAATTAAGTATTCATTTTTCGGAGCTTTTATGCTTGCTGTATCTCCGTGGCATTTGCAGTTTTCCCGGGCGGCCTTTGAAGTAAATAGCGCGCTTTTTCTTTTGGTTTGGGGTATGGTCTTTCTTCTTTATGGATTAGAAAAACCAAAATTATTGTTAGGCTCGGCAATTTTATTTGGTTTGTCTTTATATGCCTATCACAGTTCAAGGATTTTTCTGCCACTGCTCTTATTGTTAACATTTGCGTTGTTTCGTGATCAACTGCTTAAATTCAAAAAATATCTTATTGCGTCCTTGGTTATTGGTTTTTTGATTTCCCTTCCGGTGGTTTTTATTTTATTATCACCGGAAGGTCAGAAGAGATTTGCAGGAGTAAGCATTTATAGTGATCAAACAGGACTATTGAGAGATAATGTTATAAAAATCGACCAAGATAATAAACTCGGTAATTCTTTTGCCAATTTTTGGCACAACAGAAGATTCACCTATGTCTCAAGATTTGTAGAAGGATATCTTTGGCACTATACTCCCCAATGGTTGTTTTTAAGCGGCGATGCCGTTGGGAGACATCATGCGCCAGAAATGGGATTATTATATTTATTTGAACTGCCGTTTATTTTAATCGGGTTATATAAAACAGTTTCAGAAAAAAGCAAAGCCGGAGCTATTATTTTGTTTTGGTTGCTAGCAGCGCCGATTGCCGCTGCTCCAACCAATCAGGTTCCGCATGCGGTGCGCAGCTATTTTCTACTCCCCGGATTGATCATGGTATCATCTTTGGGAATATATTACTTGTATAAGTACAAAACCACTGCTATTAAAAGAGCCGGAATTAATTTTTTTCTTATTTCGATTTTTATTGTAAGTTTTATATATTATCTGGAAAAATATTATATTCATCTTCCCAGAGAATATTCATCTTTTTGGCAATTTGGGTATCGCGAAACATTTGCAGAAGTTCAAAAAATTTCTCACAATTACGATCAAATTGTTTTTTCCGGAAAACTGGAACAACCCTATATTTTCTATTTATTTTATTTAAAATACGACCCAAAGGTTTATCAGTCTTTTGGCGGTTCTAAAAAGATTGATTTCAATGACTGGAGTCATTTGGTGTTAGGCAAAATGGAATTCAAATTAATGGATTGGAAAAACGAGAAAAAAAATTCACGCATTTTATATATTGGAAGACCGCAGGATTTTTCGGGTGAGACAAAAATAATTAAGAAAATATATTACCTTGATGGTAAGGAAGCAATTTGGATGGTGGAGGGATAAACAAATTAGTATGGTTAATGGTTTTAATTTCCAATTTAAAAAAGCGATTTACAAGCTAGATTTTACTTTGTTATTTGTCATAATTCTGAGTTTTTTGCCTCTTTGGTCTTTTGTGCGTCCGGGAATTTTCAGTGGACATGACACCGAATCTCATATTGCCAGACTGGTTGTATTTTATAAATCTCTTTCTGAAGGTAATATCATACCGCGTTGGGCAGGAGATTTAAACATGGGGTATGGTCATCCGATATTAATGTTTTTATATCCCTTATCAAACTATATTGGTTCATTTTGGCATTTTTTGGGATTCTCATTTATTGATTCAGTAAAAATAACTTTCGGTTCAGCTTATATTTTCTCCGGTCTGTTTATGTATTTGTTCGGGAAAGAAATTGTCGGCAAAAACGGTGGTTTATTGATGGCCGTATTATATTTATTTGCTCCATACCGTTTTGTGGATTTATATGTGAGGGCAGCCCTGGGTGAGCATTTGGCTTTTACATTTATGCCGCTTGTATTGTACGCTTATACTCTTCTGATAAAGAGCGGCAGCGATAAATTTTTATTATTAAGTTCGTTGTCTTTAAGTTTATTGATCTTGTCGCATAACGCTATTTCTCTTATTTTCATTCCATTTTTCATTTTTTATCTAAGCATTTATTACTATTTTCACAGGAGCGGCAATAAAAACATTTATAAATTAATTGGGTCGGTGCTGTTGGGTTTTTTGTTAGCTGCTTTTTTTTGGCTTCCGGCATTTATTGAAGGAAAATATACCCTGAGGGATATTTTGACAAAAGATGCCTATCTTTCCCATTTTCCCATTCCGGCAAAACTTTTGTTTTCGGTGAAGTCGATTGGTGGTTTTGACGATATGCCGTTGGAAATAGGATTAACAAATTGGCTGCTTGTGATTTCTGGCCTGTATTTTTTGATAAAAACAAAAAAACGGGGACTTAATTATTTTTTGGTAATGTTATTGGAATTATTTTTTTTTGCGACCCTTTTTCTGTTAAGCAGATTATCCCTTGTTTTGTGGAAAAACATTACTATTATTCAAAAATTTCAATTTCCCTGGCGGTTTTTAAGCATGAGCGTTTTAACAACTTCATTGCTTGTGATGCAATTTTATATGCAGAACAAAAAAATGAGCAAGAAGCTTGTTGTGTTTCTTAGTATTGTGCCGATATTGTTTTCCTTTTACTACTGGCGGCCAAGTGTTTATCTCACAAAAACAGATGATTTCTATATAAATAATTATCAGGGAACAACAGATACTGGTGAAAGTTCACCGTTGTGGTCAATCAGGGGAATGGAGCAAAAACCAAAAAGTACAATTGAGCTGATCGGTGGAAAAGGGTTGATTAATGAGGTAAAAAGAACAACAAACACTCATATTTATAAAATTTCTGCCAAGACAAATATTCAGCTATTAGACAATACGGTGTATTTTCCCGGATGGGTTGCAAAAGTAGACGGAAAAAACGTGCCGATAGAGTATCAAGATTTAAATCATATTGGATTAATTACTTTTAATGTTCCAAAAGGCGATCACGAGGTTAAATTGGAATTTTTAGACACAAAAGTGCGCAAGGTTTCTAACGCGCTAAGCGTTATCGGTTTTTTAATCGTATTTGCTATACTAGTAAGACAGGCGGTGTTAAAAGTCGAGAAATTAAGAAAAGCCAGTGAGTTTAATGTTTGATAAGTTTTATGAAATTATCAGTTGTTCTTGCCACATACAATGAAGAGGAAAATATCGGAAAATGTCTGGAAGCCGTTGTCAAAGAGGTTGAGGAGATTATTGTGATTGATGGCGGGTCTAGCGACAAAACTGTGGAAATCGCTAAAAAATTCGGAGCCAAAATTAGTATTACGGATAATCCATTGATATTTCACATCAACAAGCAAAAAGGCGTTGATTTGGCTTCTGGCGATTGGATATTTCAGCTCGACGCCGACGAAATAGTAACCCCGGATCTTTTAAGGGAAATAAAAGAAAAAATTAAGACAACTGAATTTCAGGCATATTATCTAAAAAGAAGGAATTTCTTTCTTAAAACGTGGTTGAAAAAAGGCGGGCAATATCCCGATCCGGTGATTAGATTGTTTCAAAAAGGAGTTGGTAAGTTTCCCTGTAAATCTGTGCACGAGCAAATCGCAATAACCGGTAGGGTGGGATTATTGGAACACGACCTGCTTCATTATACGGCAAAAACTTTTAGCCGTTATCTGTTAAATTCCAATAGGTACACCAGTTTAACCGCCCATGAATTTCAAAAAGAAAATGTTGGATTGAGTTTTCCGGCAAGAATTCACTTTATTTTTGTAAAACCACTTTTTACTTTTTTGAAATTATACATCCGCCACAAAGGATTTTTAGATGGATTTCCCGGATTTGTTTTTGCCTTTTTTTCCGGTTTACATATTTTTACTTCATATATTAAATATTATGAATTTCAAAAAAGAGACGGAAATTTATGAGAAGAGTAGTATTTGATATCGAAACGGTAGGCATCGATTTTGATCAACTTAGCGAATCGCAAAAGGAGTATTTAACAAAATGGGCAAAAGATGACGAAGAAGTGATAACCGCAAAACAATCAACTGCTTTCTACCCGCTAACGGGATTTGTTTGCGCAATTGGGTTTTTTTCTCCCGATGCCAAAGAAGTTAAAGGGACATATTTTTTAGATCCGCAAAAAGAAGAAGTTATCAAAGAGGGAGATATTATTTATAGAAGTTATAAGTCTGAAGAGCAGTTGCTGAATCACTTTTGGCCGTTGATTAATAATTTTTCTCAAGTCATTACTTTTAACGGCAGGGTGTTTGACGTTCCCTTTTTATTGATACGATCTGCGATAAATAAGGTGAGAGCAACAAAGGATTTAATGGGATATCGATTCGAGAAACAAAATCAAAAACATATTGATTTGGCAGACCAACTTTCATTTCAAGGCGCTATGAAGAGAAAATTCAGTTTAGAATTTTATTGTCAGGCATTTAATATCCAAAATCCCAAAGAAAAAATGCACGGAGTTGAGGTATCAAAATTATTTAATGATCAGGCATATTTGGAAATAGCCAAATATTGCTACGGTGACGTAGGTGCTACTTATAAACTTTATGAATACTGGGAAAATTACATAAATATTTCTAGTAATTTATGCTAGTTGGATTTAACATAAAACCTCTTTGGGATGATAACAAATTCAGAGGAACCGGTGTTTATACTGATTTGCTTTTCAAGTATTTAAAAAAAAGAGAAAATAATAATTTTAAATTGCAGGAGTTTGATCGGGATATACCAAAAAACGCGGATTTAATTCATTATCCGTTTTTTGATCCATTTTTTTTAACTCTTCCCGTAGTAAAACGTCAACCAACAATCGTTACTGTTCATGATTTAATTCCTCTTATTTTTCCAGACAAATTTCCCAAAGGGATAAAAGGGGAAATTAAATGGAGGATACAAAAATATTCTTTATCAGGTGCAAAAACTATTATTACCGATTCTTTTTCTTCAAAAAAGGATATTAGTACTCTTATTGGATTATTATCGAACATAAAAGTAATTTATCTGGCTGCTAATCCGGAAATGAGAGCTATTAAAGATAAAAGTTTTTTATCAAATATAATCAAAGAATATAATTTACCAAATAAATTTCTACTGTATGTGGGTGATATCAATTGGAACAAAAATATTTATGGATTGTTGTCGGCGTTTAGTCTACTAAAAGATAAATTAGCGATGCACAAGGAAAAGTTGTGCGATCCCTTAAAATTGGTTCTTGTAGGAGGTGCATTCTTGAATTTTTCAATAGACGAAACACGCAAAATTCAAAAACTCATAAAAGATTTGAAAATAGAAAATGATGTTATAATGCCGGGTTTTGTGGAGAATGCCAAATTAGCCGCATTTTATTCGCTTGCCGTTTGCTATATTCAGCCATCTTTTTACGAAGGATTCGGATTACCGGTTTTAGACGCGTTGATATGCGGATGTCCGGTTGTGTGTTCAAAAAATTCCTCCTTATCGGAAGTAGGAGGTCATTTCGTGACATATTTCAATCCGGACGATATATATGATATGGCGGATAAAATCGGAACAATTGTTGAGATTGACGCATCATCCCGCCGATTGTTAATTCTAAAAGGGATTGGGTGGGCGAATAATTTTTCTTGGAACAAAGTGGCCGATGATACGATAAAATGCTACCAAGAGGCATATAAAAACTTATAAATTATGAAAACACTGTTTAATAAGTATGGTATTTTTGTATTAATAGCCTTATTTTCAATTGTTTATTCTTTCATCTCTGTCATTAAGCACAATCATTTTCAAACAGGTTTGGATTTTGGAATATATGTTCAAACTTTTTGGTCTTATATTAATTTAAAATTGCCAAAGGTAACTTTTTATCCAACTTATGGCGATTTGGTGTGGTCAGATCATTTTACGCCTTCTCTGGTGCTTCTTGCGCCATTTTATTATCTGTGGCCAAACCCCAATTTATTATTGATCTTACAAAGCACACTTTTTGTTATTGGTGTTTATCCGATTTTTTTGTTTTGTCAAGATAAAACAAAAAATATTTATTTTTCTTACGTTTTGGCTTTTGCTTATCTTATTTTTTTCGGAACTCAATTTGCCTTGACGTTCGACTTCCATTCAGCAACCTATTCTGCGATTTTTCTGCCGTGGTTGTTATATTTTCTTTTCTATAAGCGTTGGAAATTGTTTATTGTTTTTTTACTGTTGTTTATTGGCGGAAAGGAGGATGCTCCGCTTATCGCTTCAGCGATTGGGTTATTTTTGTTTTTTTCAAATCACAACAGGCGGCTTGGATTAATAGTATTCATATGCAGTTTTTTGTATTTAATTGTGGTTACTAAATATCTCATGCCGTCAATGTCTGAGTTTGGGGCAAAAATTTATACCACGCCTGAATTTCCAAAGAATATATTTGGATTTCTAGCGGTGACTTTTGATTCTTATACTAAAAACAAAACTATCTTTTTGAGTCTGGCTTCGTTTATTTTCCTACCCTTGCTATCTGGATGGTTTGCGCTTATTCCTTTTATTCATTTCTTCACAAACTTTATTAGTCGCGATTTTATGGGACGATGGGATATTTATTTACATTATCGGGTGCAGCTGGGGGCAATATTGTCATACGCATCCGTGCTTGGGTATTTAAAATTTGTTAATTTTTACCACAAACCGCAATCCAAAAAAATAATCAGTTATCTTTTGCCGTCATTATTTCTGGTATGCATAATCGCAATGGATTATTTTCTGCATCTGCCATTAAACACGCTTTTTAAACCACAGTTTTATAAAACTGAACAATGGATGCTTGATAATTTTCATGTTATTTCAAAAGTTCCAAATAATGCTTATGTTCTGACACAAAATAATTTAGCTCCGCATTTGGCAAACAGGGAAAAACTTTATTATTTCCCCAAAAATATTGATCAGGCGGACTATATTTTACTTGATATGCGTCCAGGCCAGTTGATTATAAACCATTGGTTAAGTGGTGAAGAAAAAGATATAAACACTCAAATAAATCAACTTATTAATAATCAAACATTCTATGTTTATTACCGCAGCGGCGATGCGATATTACTTAAAAAAAATAAACAAGATCAGTGAAAAAAATCATTACTGTTTTTATCGTTTGGAGAGTGCTTATAACTTTTGCGATGGTTTTAGGTTTAATGCTTCCTGTTAAAACGATGTTTTTGGGCGGAGGCGCAGAAAAATATTTTGATAATCCTCTTTTATATGCGTGGGCCAACTTCGATGGAGTTCACTATTGGTCAATAGCTTATGTTGGTTATCGTCAATTTGAACAGGCTTTTTTCCCTCTGTATCCGCTGCTCATAAATTTAATAAGCGGGTTCGTGGGGATAAATTCTGTCTTGGTGGGTATTATAATTTCCAATGCGTGTATTTTTGTAGCCATTATTTTTCTTTATAAATTGGTAAAAATTGATTTTAAAGAAAAGATTGCCTTTTGGACAATTATATTTTTATTGGTTGTCCCTACGTCGTTCTATTTCGGCAGTGTTTATACGGAATCATTATTTTTTGTATTGTCCGTTGCCAGTTTCTATTTTGCCAGAAAGCAAAATTGGTTTTTAGCCGGAATTTGTGGAATGTTTGCCAGTGCTACGCGAATTGTGGGGATTTTACTTTTTCCGGCTCTGATTTTGGAATATTGGTTATCTTATAAACACAATAAAAAAAATCTACTATATAAAATCAAATGGCTCTCTCTTGCTTTAATTCCTTGCGGTTTACTGGTCTACATGTATTGGTTGAACAAAAATTATCAAGATCCTTTTTATTTTTTCCATGCTCAATCTGCTTTTGGCGCCGGAAGAAGTGGAGGCAGTTTTATCTTGTTTCCGCAGGTCGTTTTTAGATACGTGAAGATATTAACAACTCTTTCATTTGGCTATCAATATGTTATCTCTTCTATCGAACTAATATTGAGTCTATCGTCTTTCGTTTTAATTTTTTTGGGTAGAAATAAACTTAGGATCTCATACATTTTATATGCCTTTTTGTTACTTGTCACCCCCACACTGACCGGAACTTTTCTGAGCATGCCAAGATTTATTGTGACAGTTTTTCCTTTATTTATTTTATTGGCCATAATAATCAAAAATGATAATTTTAAAAAAATCATTGCGGTTGGCATGGCTTTATTGCTAATTATTGCCACAATGTTTTATACGAGAGGCTATTGGATAGCTTAAGAATATGAAAAAACTAATAAAAAAACTGATATCTCATCAGTTATTTTCAGGAAGCGTTATCATGTTTGTCGGTGCAACATTAGTAAACTTAGGGAATTACTTTTTTCATTTGATTACGGGAAGAATGCTGGGACCTGCTGATTATGGGGTTTTGGAAAGCGTTATTTCATCGCTTTATATTTTGGGAATAATTCCTCAATCCGTAAGTCTGATTCTTGTCAAATATATTTCAATAGCAAACGGCAAAGGCCAACAGGACGCAGTCAGCAGTTTTTATTATTGGTCCAGGTCGCGCTTATTTTTATTTGGTATTTGTGTAACCATAGTACTGTTACTACTGATTCCTTACTGGGTGGGATTTTTAAAACTCCAAAACAATTTGTTTCTAATAGTTTCTATATTGAGTTTTTCAATTGCACTTCTTTTAGTTCATTTAAGATCATATTTTAACGGCAAACTTGATTTTTTATCTTACAATATCAATACAATTATCGAAGTAGTACTAAAAATAGTATTCTCTGTAATTCTCATGGCAATGGGTTTATCGATATTGGGGGTTTTGTTGGGTATGGTTGGGGCGAGTATTATTTCTTATTTAATTTCCGTCAGTTTTGTAAGACTTGAAAACGCTAAAAAAATTGTTAAATTTGTCAAAACCCGGGAATTAATCAAAGACTATATTCCTACCCTTGCTGTAATATTCAGTATGACCTCTTTGTTTAGTAATGATATTCTTTTGGTTAAACATTTTTTCACTTCCCACGAGACAGGTATATACGCGGCTGTTTCTGTTTTGGGAAAAATTGTTTTTTTTGCATCCTCTTCATTAATTGCGGTTATGTTTCCGCTTGTTGTAAATAAATTCGCCAAGGGGGAAAAGTATCATCACACTTTATTTCTGACTTTTATGTTAGTTTTTCTATCGAGCAGTTCGATTTGTTTAATATACTATTTTTTTCCGGAAACGATTCTGGGTTTATTATTCGGCCATAAATACACAGAAGGAAAAGAAATACTTTTTATTTTTGGGGTATTTATTACCATATACGCGCTTTGCAATGTACTTGCTAATTTTTTTCTTTCCATAGGCAAAAACAGGGTTGCGATATTGACTTTAATTGCATCGATCGGCCAAGCGATAATGATATATTACTACCATCAAAGTCTAAGAGTTGTTATCTATGATTCCTTAATTTCATCTTTTACTCTTCTTGTAAGTTTGTTATTATACTATCGTTATGAGACAAGACACCAATAAGATACTTTCAGTTATTGTTCCAACTTTTGATCAGGAAAAAACAATAGTTAATGATCTCGACAACATATTCAGCGTGCTTGAAAACACAAAATACAGATATGAAATTATTGTCGTTGTTGATGGAACAATGGTTGACAAGACATATGAGAAGCTAAAAAAACTAAAACGCAAAAAATTAAAGCTCATAGGATATAAACATAATCGGGGAAAAGGATATGCGGTGAGATTTGGCATGGCCAAGGCTAAAGGAAATTATATTGCTTTTATAGATGCCGGCGGAGATTTAAATCCAAACGGAATTACGATGATGCTGGAGCATATGTTTTGGTATGATGCTGATATTATTATTGGTTCGAAATTACATCCTGTGTCAAAAGTCATATACCCGTTTTCGAGAAGAATACTAAGTATATTATCCAGAATTTGGATTTGGTTGCTTTTTGGATTAAACGTAAAAGATACACAAACTGGCATGAAACTATTTAAATATAAAGTTTTGGAAAAAGTTCTTCCGAGACTTTTGGTTAAGCAATTTGCTTTTGACATAGAAATGTTGGCGGTCGCAAGGCATCTGGGCTTTAGAAGGATATATGAATCGCCGGTCGAACTGACATATAATTTCCAAAGTACCATTATGACAAAATCTTTTATTTCTATTATTTTTAAAACACTTCTTGACACTTTGGCAATTTTTTACAGGTTGAATATTCGCCATTATTATGATGAGAAAAATCAGAGAAAATGGTGTTATGATCCGGAATTAAATTTTAATATTAATGTAGGATAAAGGAGATAGTATGAAAATTGTTGTGACGGGTGGAGCTGGTTTTATTGGATCTAATTTGGTTGAGTATTTTCTGAAAAAGAAAAATGAAGTAGTGATTTTCGATAATTTGTCTCGGCCTGGATCCAGAATTAATCTTTCCTGGATTAAATCCATTCCGGGTAATCTGCGTATCGTTGAAGGCGATGTGAGAAATGATTTTGATAAACTTTGTGAGATAGTAAACAATGCGGACGTAGTTTTTCATTTTGCCGCTCAAGTGGCAGTTACAACATCGGTTATAAATCCAAGGGAAGATTTTGAGATTAATGCCCTGGGGACTATTAATGTTTGTGAGGCTGTTAGGAAATCGAAAAAAAAGCCGATACTTTTCTATTCCTCTACTAATAAGGTATATGGAGAAATGGAAGAAGTGAAAACAAAAGAACTGACAAATAGATATGCATATATCAGTTTAAAAAATGGAGTATCAGAAAGGCGGCCCTTGGATTTTCATTCACCATACGGATGCTCCAAAGGCGTTGCGGATCAATATGTTCGGGATTATTCACGCATATATGGTTTAAGGACAGTGGTTTTTAGGCAGTCATGTGTCTACGGGAAGCATCAGTTCGGAATTGAAGATCAGGGTTGGGTAGCTTGGTTTATTATAGCTTTAACCCATGGTAAAAAAATAACAATCTATGGTAATGGAAAACAAGTTCGTGATCTATTGGAAGTGTCAGATTTAGTGAGAGCCTATGTTTTGGCGATAAAAAATATTAATAAAACTTCCGGGCAAATTTATAATATTGGTGGCGGATTAAAAAATTCAATCTCAATTTGGTTGGAGTTTAGGCCAATTCTCGAAGAGCTTTTTGGAAAGAAAATAAAAGCTAACTTTAGTGATTGGCGCCCCGGAGATCAGCCTATCTTTATTTCTGATAACAGTAAGGCAAAAAATGATTTTGGTTGGGAACCGCAAGTGGGTGTTAGGGATGGACTTAAAAAACTATATGAATGGGTACAGGAAAACAAAGAAATATTCGTATGAACATTCTGATATTAAACTGGAAAGATATAAAAAATCCAGATGTCGGCGGAGCGGAAATCATAGTTTTTGAATTAGCAAAGAAATTAATTAAAGAAGGACACGCTGTAACATGGTTTTGCAGAGAATATCCGTCTTGTTTGAATGAGGAATGGATTTGCGGAATCAGAATAATAAGAAAAGGCGGAAGGCTTGGTGTATATTTAGAAGCCTTAAAATACTATCTATCTTTAAAAAATAGGTTTGATAAAGTTATTGAATGTATTAATACCCTGTGCTGGCAAACGCCGCTCTATGTTTCCAGAGACAAACGGATTGTCTACATCAACCAGCTAGCAAAAGAAGTTTTTTTCTATGAATTGCCAAAGCCATTTTGTTACGCGGCATACTTTTTCGAGAAATGGCAATACTTGGCATACAAGAACACAAATTTTATCTGTTATGCAAAAAGCGTAAGAAAAGATTTAGAAAGTTTTGGTATTAAAAAAGAGAAAATCGCCATTTTTAGTTTAGGAATAGATCACAAACGATATAAACCTCGAATAAAGAGTAAAAATCCGCTGTTTGTTTTTGTCGCAAGATTGGTAAAAATGAAAAGAGCCGATCTTTGCGTTAGGGCGATGAAAAGTGTGTGTCAAAAACTGCCGACCGCCAAACTTGCGATTATTGGTTATGGGCCTGAAACAGAAAACATCAAAAAATTAATAAATAAATTAAACCTCTCCCAGAATGTGTATCTGGTGGATAAAAACAACTTATTTTTTTCAAAAAACGTGAAAGACGAAAAAACCAAATTACTGCAAAAATCCTGGTCGCTGCTGCTTCCGTCTGTAAAAGAAGGTTGGGGAATGGTAGTAACCGAGGCTGCTGCCTGCAGCACTCCCTCTATTGTTTCTAATGTAACCGGACTTTGTGATTCTGTTATTGATAAGAAGACAGGGATTATATTAAGCAAATCGCCAAACGAAACAGAGTTGGCTGAAGCAATTCTGCTGATTGCACAAAATAGTTCTTTGCGCAATCAAATGTCGCTGGATGCTTTTGATTGGAGTAAAAATTTTTCCTGGGAAAAAAGCTATGAGGAGTTTAGAAAATTGATTGTTTAATTATGAAGCCATTGCTGTCGATTGTTATTGCAACTAAAAACTCCGGACATCATCTTGAGCGCTGTCTTTGTTCTATTGAAAATCAGAGTTTTAAAAACTTTGAAATAATCGTTGTAGATAATCAAAGTACTGACGATACTAAAACTATTGCCAAAAAACATCATGTTATTTTTTTGACGGTCAAAGGAGATCCGCCACAAGTTTCTGAACAGAGAAATGCGGGAATTAAAACATCAAGCGGCGAATATGTTTATGTAATAGATCATGATATGGAATTACCAATTTCTTTTATTAAAAAATTCTATGACGAGCAAAAAAAAACAAAAAACGAAAAAACTATTTGGTGTGTTCCGGAGAAAATTAAGGCGAGTTCAGGTTATTTATCAGCTATAAGAACTTTTGAAAACGAGATCTATAATAATACTGTTATTGCCGCAGCCAGGATATTTAAAAATAGTAAAACAGATAAAATTTATTATGACGAACTATTTTCCGGCGGACCCGCCGATTGGGATTTTGACATGCAATATCGAGAACAGGGTTATTTAGTAAAGACACTTTCTACTTATATTATTCATCACGAGGAAGAGTTGGATTTGTTTTCATATATTCTAAAAAAATCTAAATATGTACGGGGTGTGGAATTGTATAAAAAGAAATGGCAGTCAAAGAATACTAGGCTATATGCTGCTGAAATAAAAAAACAATTTAATCCGGTATACCGTTTTATTACCATTTTTATGGAAAACGGCAAATGGAGAAAAACACTGCAGAATGTTCATTTGTATTTTGCTTTTATTTTAATTAAACTCTTAATGTCTGTAATATACTTGTTTAAAAAAAATACATATGGTGGTGCAAAATAATAAAACCATTTATATTCTTGGCGCTGGTTCGATGGCCAAGGAAACATATCAGATATATCTGGATGCTGGGAAAAAAAAATACGTTGCCGGTTTTTTAATTAATACACCTTCTGCGAAGGAATCGCTTTGGGATAAAAAAATTTATCAATCAAACGTCATAGATAATCAACAAAATAAAATACTCCTGATTGCCGGAATTGGAAATCCAGTAAGGAAATATTGGGTTGAAGAATTAAAAAACAGGGGTTATGAATTTGATCGGGCGGTTCACGAATCGGCAACAATCGGCTATAATACGAAAATCGGCCCCGGTTCTATTATTTGCGCTGAAGCTACGTTGACTTGCGATATTATTATTGGCAGTCACGTAATCTTAAACAATAATGCTACAGTTAACCATGACTGTGTTTTTGAAAATTTTGTCACTATAGGGCCCGGTGCTAATATTGGAGGGAAAGTCACAATCGGTGAAGGAAGCTTTATCGGTATTGGTTCTATACTGTCTCACAATATTAAAATAGGCGCGAGATCTTTTATCGGAGCGGGTTCAGTTGTTATCAGCGATATTCCTGATGATGTATTGGCGTATGGAGCGCCTGCGAAACCGATTAGAAAAATTGATAAAAAAGATTGGAATAATTTAATATGATTAATGTAATAAAATCCGAACTGCCGGATATAAAGTTATATTTCAAATATCTAAAAAAAATCTGGAAGAATAACTGGGTAACCAATAACGGCGAATTTCTTCAGCTTTTGGAAAAAAAACTGGAAACACATCTGAAGGTCAAACATGTTTTGGCTGTGACAAATGGAACGTTGGCCATACAGCTCGCGTTAAGGGCTTTGGATTTAAGAGGTGAAGTGATTACAACTCCTTACACTTTTGCCGCAACGACCAATAGTATAATTTGGGAAGGACTAACTCCCGTGTTCGCTGATATAGACAGAGCTACATTTAATTTGGATCCAAGATCAGTAGAAAGACAAATTACCAAAAAAACATCCGCAATTCTGGCCGTGCATGTGTATGGAAATTCATGCGATAACACAGAATTAAGAAAAATAGCTGATAAATACAATCTGAAATTGATTTATGATGCCGCACATGCGTTTGGAGTGGAATTGAACGGGCGGTCTATTCTTGGTTTTGGCGATCTTTCAGCCCTGAGTTTCCACGCGACTAAAACTTTTCATACCGTTGAAGGTGGCGCGATTGTCTCCAACGATACAAAACTGCATGAGAAAATGGTTTTGCTGCGGGATTTTGGTATTCAATCAGAGGAAAAAATCGTCCTGCCCGGCATTAATGCCAAGATGAATGAGTTTCAGGCTGCGATGGGATTATGCAATTTTGACGGTCTTGAAAAAAACCGCGCAAAAAGAAAACTCATATATGAAAAATATAAAAATTTATTAGGCGTTAATAATGCTATTAATTTTCAAAAATTAACGGTCTCAAAATACAATTATTCGTATATGCCGGTATATTTTGTGAATAAAAAAATCAGGGATGGTGTTTTTAATACGCTTCTGAATCATGGAGTAAAAGCACGTAAATATTTTTATCCGCTTACTTGTGACTTTGAGTTTTTTAAGACACGTGGAGAAAACTTAGTGCAAAAATACAAGTTGGAAAACGCAAAATTTATTTCCGATAGAATTCTATGTCTCCCCATATATCCTAGTCTTGAATTGCAGGATGTTGAAAAGATCTCAAAAATAATACATGATTTTCTTTCACAGTAATTCCATTCTATGATTGGAGATATCATAATTTCTGTACTTCAAAAATGCTACAACTCTTACGTTTTTGGCAAGGCAAGATTAAGAGCAAAATTTTGGGGATTATTTACCAAAAGAATGGGGAAAAACGCATATATTTTAGATTATTGCCATATTTATAATCCCAAGGGCGTGGAAATAGGAGATTATACAGGAATAAATCACCATACCGATATCGGTGGAAGAGGAGGTTTGCGGATCGGCAATTATGTAATGATTGGTCCGTATTGTCAAATATTAACAGCAGAACACGAATATCGGAATCAGAAACTTCCCATATATTTGCAGCCTATCAAATGCAACGAGGTGGTAATTGAAGATGATGTGTGGATAGGAACAAAAGTAGTGGTATTGCCGGGCGTTTGTGTTGGTAAGGGAGCCATTGTTGGGGCCGGATCAGTGGTGACAAAAAATGTCGAGCCTTATTCCATTGTTGCTGGTGTTCCTGCCAAATTTCTAAAGAGTCGTTTTCCCCGCATTAATAAATGAAAAAGCAGAATTTAAAAAAGCCGATGAGAAAAAAAATATTATTAACCGGCGCCAGCGGTCTTTTTGGAATAAACTTTATTTCACAAGTTTACAGCAGCACGAAATATGATCTAATTTGTGCCAGCCGTTCAAAGCCAAACTGCAAAAAATTAAATGCAAGTTCATTTGTCAGTTTGGATCTTGTGGATGCAAAAAAAACTGGTGATCTTATTTTGAAATTAAATCCAGATTTGATAATTCACGCCGCTTCAATTGGTTCGGTTGATTTTTGTGAAAATAATAAAAAAACGGCTTGGAATATTAATGTTTCTTCTACGCAAAACATTATTAGCGCCGCGAAAAAGTGCCAAGCAGATATTATTTTCCTTTCATCAAATGCCGTGTACAGCGGTTTAAATCCTCCTTATAATGAAAAAAGTTACCGCAGACCGGTTGATTATTATGGTTTTACCAAATTAGTAGGAGAAAACAAGATTAAAAGAAGCGGACTTCGCTATGCGATTGTTCGTTTAATGACAATGTATGGATGGCACGCTGATGGACAACGAGAGAACCCTGTTACCTGGATCATAAATAAATTATCTAATAATTGTCATATAAATATGGTTAACGATGTTTACAATAACCATCTTTTTGTAAATCAGGCAGTCGAAGCGGTTTTAAAAATAATCAATAACGACAAGTGGGGAGAGGAATTTAATATCTCGGGTAAAGATGTTCTTTCACGGTATCAACTGGCAATTTCCGTTGCCAAAGTGTTCCATCTCGATAATAATCTCATTCATTCGGTAAAAAGTTCGTTTTTTCCCAATTTAGCTCCAAGGGGGAAAAATACAAGTTTCAATAACACTAAAATGATTAAAGTGTTGAAATTATTTCCTTTGGAAATCGAAAAAGGATTAGTGTTTATGAAAAATAATAAATTAAATTCTTTTGTATGACAATTATTATTTCAGGACATGTGTTATTAGACAAAGACGGCAATGATGTATACGGAACCGGTTCATCATTGGGAGTTTATTTAAAGAAATATAATAAACCGTTTATTTTTATTAAGCATCCGATTTATGGAGGCTTTTCCACGATAGTTGAATATTTCATAAATAACTCAGGAAGGGTTTGTAGGGGAATATTGCCAAACAGTACTTCGCTCCTATTAAAATCATTTCAGGAAATGTTTTCTACCCTGCGGGTTGTTGCAAGAAACAAAAATGAGACAACTATTTATATAGGGATAGATCCTCTGAATGCATTGTTCGGAATCATTTCAAAAAAAATATTCGGTATCAAAAAAGTAATTTTTTATACCGCAGACTATGCTAAAGTGAGATTTGGAAACCGATTGTTAAATTCGATTTATCATCTAATTGATAGGTTCGCCGTTAAAAATGCAGATGAAGTTTGGAATGTTTCAACACGAATATACGAACTGCGTTTACAACAAAATATTATTCCGGAACGTAACTTTTTCGTACCAAACTCCCCAGCATTTTACGATATTAAGCGCCGCTCAATTGGAAAAATTAACCGGTACGAGCTGATCACTGTTGCGACATCAACAAAAAATACAGATTTAACAATTATTTTTACTGCGATTAGCGATTTGAGCAAAAAATACCCAGATATATCTTTGAAAATTATCGGACTGGATAATTGGCAAAACAATTACATTAATTTGCTGAAAAAATTGAATTTGTCATCACGAATAAAATTTTTAAAATGCATGCCCCATGCAGAATTAATTGATAATCTTTGCGCGGCGGGGGTGGGACTTGCGTTATACACTAACGCTTTTTCCTGGACATATTTTTCTGATTCAATGAAAGCAAGAGACTATTTGGCCTGCGGCCTTCCGGTAATCATGACAGATATTTCCTCAACAGCAGGTGATATACGAAAAAGAAATGCCGGCATGATCATCAGCTTTAACAGAAAAAATTTAGTTTATGCTCTTGACGAATTATTGTCCAACATCAATACTTACAAAAGATATCGTAATAACGCGATAAAGTTGGCTCGGGATTTTGATATCGAAAAAATATTACAAAAAAGACTACGAGAATGAAAAAACCATTTTTTTCCATCGCCATTCCCACTTATAATCGATGCAGATATTTAAAATCAACAATTGATATTATTTTGCATCAAACGTTTCAAGATTTTGAAATTGTGGTTGTGGACAATGCTTCTTCTGATCAGACAATGGAAGCAGTAAAACACTTTAAAGACCAAAGAGTGAAGTACTTTTGTAACAGAAAAAATATCGGGTTTCCCAAAAATACCAAAAAAGCTATAAATCTTTGCAGGGGAAAGTATATTTTTACAACAGGCGATGATGATTTTATTCTTTTTAAGAATACGCTGTCTGATTTAAAAAAGATACTAGATAATAAAGATTATGGTTTTTTACGGATTGATGTTTTGGAGAGAACAGTTGGGGGATTGGGTTTACAAAAGAAACTGATGCATTTAAAAGAAAATTTTTCTATTGATAAAAACGCATCCGACAAGGACATTCTTAACTTCATTGGCAGGGTTGATATTGGTACTATTGCCGGTTTGGTATTTAAGAATTCCAATATCAAAAAAATCAATTTTCTAGAAAGTGAAGTAAATCCCTGGTTTAATCTCATTTTGACAAATATTAGAAAGTTTGGGGCAATATTTATTTCAGGCTTATATATGGTAATTTCATGGCCAGAGGTGCACAAACATCAAGCATCGCACGACATCAAAGAAAATAAGCTGAGTTATGAATCTTATAATAATGAGTTGTTTAAACTAATCCCCAAAAATAATTTGCCAGAATTTAAAAAAAATTATTATCAGAAGCTGATTGAGTTATTTCCGTGTACAAAAATGTACACATCAAATTCAAACCTTATAAAATACGCTAAAAGAATATTAGAACTAGAACCCTCGTTGAAATTTTCTTTTAAACTATGGTTTTTCTTTATTATTGCACTGATTTTTCCCAGGATTTTTTGGTTAGGTGTGCGCCACACACTTCATCGTTCCCGAGATCAAATCAACTCACTGATCAATTTGAATGAAATTACGCATAGATATGTTGCCATAGTCAACAAATATCAAGTATTTGCACATAGATAAAACCAATATGACAAACATTTTGGTAACAGGATCCGAAGGTTATATAGGTTCAGTTCTTACACCCAAACTAATCAAGCGAGGTTATGTTGTTAAGGGGCTTGATATTTGTTATTTTCAAAACCCCAAAAAATTAAAAAGAAATTATTCATTAATAAAAAAAGATATAAGACAAATTGAGAATGTTGATCTGAGTTTTTTTGATGCCATTATTCATTTAGCTGCGCTCTCTAACGATCCAATGGGAGAATTGAATCCCAAACTGACAGAAAAAATCAATTATAAGTCAACTATAGAATTAGCCAGGCAAGCCAAAAAACAAGGTGTAAAAAGATTTCTTTTTGCATCATCCTGCAGCATTTACGGAATAGCTTCTAAAGAAGTTGATGAAAATTCGCCCGTAAATCCGATAACTGCGTATGCCAAATCTAAGATATTGTCAGAAAAAGCTTTATTAAAGATGGCCGATAAAAAATTTACGGTTGGTATACTTAGAAATTCTACAGTTTATGGTTACTCTCCCCAGCTTCGAAACGATTTGGTGGTAAATAATTTCGTAACCTGCGCATTGGCAACCAATAAAATTGAAATAAAAAGCGACGGTTCCCCCTGGAGGCCTCTCATTGACGTACGTGACCTAAGCGATATTTTTATCGAGTTTCTCGATGCGGAATCGGATAAAATAAACAAAAAGGTATTTAATATCGGTTTTCAGGAAAACAATGTTCAGATCAAAGAGGTTTTAGAAGCTACAAGAAGAGCGATTCCCGCGTGTGAAATTGTTTTCAGCAATAAACACGGTTCCGACACCAGATCTTACCAGGTGAATTTTGAGAGATTTAAAAAGATATTTCCTAAAATTAAACAAAAATGGACGATTGAAAAATCTATTTTTGACTTAATAAAAAATATAAAAAAGCAAAACAAAGAGAAAGATTTTTATTCAGATAAATTTTCACGGATGGCCACGATAAAAAAGCTTACAACAACAGGCAAGCTTGATAAAAATTTATATTGGAGATAGACAAAAAACCAATTTATGAAAACAAATATTTTTATTCCGTCAAAAACCTACATTCCGGTGACCGGCAAGGTGTTTGATGATGAAGAGATTGGTAATGCTGTTCAGGCAGCAAAAGACGGATGGTGGACAGAAGGAGAATTTGCGAAAAAATTTGAGAATGAATTTAAAAAATTTCTCGGTGTTAGATATGTAACCCTTGTAAATTCTGGATCGTCAGCCAATCTTCTAGCGCTTGCCTGCTTAACTTCAGATGTTTTTAAGGAACGAAGGTTAAAGAAAGGTGATGAGTTTATTACTACTCCGGTTGCATTTCCTACTACTGTTAATCCAGGTATTTTATACGGTTTAAAGCCAGTATTTGTTGATGCCGATTTAGATACATTAAATATTAAACCAGAATTGATTGAAAGAGCAATTACCAGCAAAACAAAGCTTTTAATGTTTGCTCATACACTGGGTAAGCCTTTTAATTTGGATAAAATTATTCCGCTCGTTAAAAAATATCATCTTTGGCTAATCGAAGATAGTTGTGATGCGTTGGGTTCTACATATCGCCGGAAAATGATTGGCACCTTTGGTGATTTGGCCACATTTAGTTTTTATCCTGCTCATCAAATAACTATGGGTGAGGGTGGAGCAGTTGTCACCAGCAATCCTCTTATTCACCGAGCCTTAAGGCAATTTCGGGACTGGGGAAGAGATTGTTGGTGTGATACGGGCAAGGATAATACTTGTGGTAAAAGATTCAAGTGGAAAATTGGTGATTTACCGTATGGCTTTGATCATAAATATATATACACACAAATAGGTTTTAATTTGAAATTAACAGACTTTCAGGCAGCCATAGGTTTGGCGCAGCTTAAAAAGCTTCCTTCCTTTTTACGAAAAAGAAGGGAAAATTATAAATACTTGTATGATTTTTTTCAACAATACAATAAATATTTTATCTTGATGAATCATGATAAAAGAGAAAACCCAAGTTATTTTGGTTTTCCATTTATAGTAAAAAATGATGCTCCTTTTACCAGAAACCAACTGTCGGAATATTTGGAAAGCCATTTAATTGGGACAAGAAATGTTTTTTCTGGTAATTTACTAAGACATCCGGCTTATAAAAATATTAAATATAAGACTGTTGGAAAAATAGATAATGCCGATATCATCATGAATAATGCTCTTTGGATTGGAGTATATCCCGGCATTGATGGTAAACGTATTTCTTATATTAAAAATGTAATTACGAACTTTATTAAACAACATGCGAAATATGATCGTAATGAAATTTGGAGGTAGCGCACTTGGCAATAAGGAAAATATTGAACGCACCTGTCAAATAGTTAAAACCTATAACAACAAAGATCGGATTATCATCATTGTTTCAGCAATGAAAGGAGTTACTGACAAGCTTTATGAGATTGCCGATAAGTTAAAAAAAAGGAAAACATATAGCGCCATACACGATTGCGGGGAGATTGAAAAACTGCATTATTCTACGTTAAAATTTATAACTTGCGGTTAATTAATTGAGCCGATTGGTTATAAATTTCATCCCTATTAATATTCGATAAATTGTTTTTGTACCACTCGAATAATTTTTCTACTCCCTCACCAATAGTAGTAAAAATAAATTTTGGGAGTTCAGAAACCAATCTTACGTTTGATGCAGTATATTCGTTATTATAACCTGCTTTTTCCACAAATATTGCAGATTTAAAATTGCTTATATTATTAATCATTTTGGCAATTGCCAGTAAACTAGTTCTTTTGCCGCTCGCAGTATTATAGATATTGAATTTGGTTTGATTCTTTAATACAAATTCGACAATTCTACACAAATCGTCAATATAAAGATAGTCAAAAAAAACATTTTGCTTCATATCGATGGGGAAGTGAAATAAATTTTTCACGATTGCGTTAGAAATGAACCGAAGACGGTAATTTTCATATCTGCCGTATATTCCAAAAAGTCTTAGGCAAATTATGTCAGTTTTTATGTTTTGTTCAATAAATTTCGCACAGACGTATTTATAAAAACCATAGTCATCTGTGGGAATATTAACCCCAAAATCGTTTTCCGAAACACTTTGTATGGGAAACATTTTGTTATATTCTGCGCCGCTGCCAAAATAGATAATCTTCTTTACGTATTTTTTTGCTTTTATGATATTAAAAAACATTCTCAAATTAATACCTAAAACATTTTCAAACTCTGCATTCCTTTCACCTCCCAGATTCGCACAATGGATGATGTAATCTATTCGTTTTTTGATTACATAGCTGAGTAATTTTTTTTCATTAAGAAGATTCCAATTGTTATGGTGGGGAGTAAAAATTTTATATTGGGTCTTGAAATATTCTGTTAAATTTCTTCCGATAAAACCATTGGAACCGGTTATCAAAAGATTATCCATGTTGTCTTAGTAGAGATTTTTCGATATCGTCTAATCCTTTTTCTAAATTTTCCATCGACGTGGCATAGGATATTCTCAGATATCCTTCTCCAAATTTTCCAAACGCCGTGCCAGGAAGCAAGGCGACATTAGCATTCTTCAGTAAATAATCGGCAATGAAATTTGAGTTTTTTCCAAGCTTTTTAATATTGGGAAACACATAAAACGCGCCTTGAGGTTTTTGACACGAAATGCCTCTAATTTGATTTAGTCTTGCTACCACAAAATCTCTGCGTTTTTGAAACTCAGCAACCATTTTTTTCACGTAATCCTGATTTTCGTTTAAGGCCGCCAAAACACCGTATTGGGTGAAAGTTGCGGTACATCCGACAGTGTGAGTTAGCAGGTAGTCAATTTTTTCTATTAACGACAAGGGAACAGATAAATATCCGATTCTCCATCCGGTCATAGAATATGTTTTAGAAAATCCATCGACCAATATTGTTCTATCCAAGACTCCTTTAATACCGTAATAGCTCGGGTAGGGAATTTTGTTGTATATTATTTTCGAATACATTTCGTCAGTCAGTACCCAACAATTTGACCGTTTTACCATATCGGCAATTTCCAAAAGATCATTTTCTGGAATTACTCCGCCGGTAGGGTTGCTGGGAGAATTTATAATAATCATTTTTGTTTTTTTGGAAAATTTTTGTTTTAATATTTTCATATCGAAACTGAATTGATTTTGTTCAAGTAATGGTATTGGTTGTCGGATACATCCAAAATAATCAATCAATGTTTGGTAGGTGGGGAAACCAGGATTAGGATAGATAACTTCATCGCCTTTTTCCAGGATTGCCGAAAGAGCGAGGAATATTGCGGTTTTACCACTGGGAGTAACTGCTATTTGGTTTTCTGAAATGTTGATTTTTCTGCTATTTTGAATTTCCTTAGCAATGCTTTTGCGAAGAGGCATAATGCCAAGAGGTGGATTGTATTTCGTGTACCCATGTTTAATTGCGCTAATTGCCGCTTTGACAATGTTTTGAGGAGTGGGGAAATCTGGTTGGCCGATTTCAAAATGGATTATTTTTTTTCCTGCGGTTTCGAGCTTTGTTGCCTTACTTAAAACCGCATAAGCACCTTCGGCCTGGAGGACATTCATTCTTTTGGCCATTAATACCGGTTTTTTCATACTTGATTTTTTATAGTTCTTTATGAATAATAACGGGGTATGACTGTATCAGATTATATTCTTGATTATCTTTTTGGACAAGGAGTAAAACATGTTTTCCTGATTACGGGTGGAGCGATCGCTTTTTGTGTTGACGCTTTTTCCAGAAGGAAGGATATTAAATGTGTTTGTGTATCTCACGAACAGGCGGGTGCAATGATGGCAGAGGCGTATTCAAGGGTCGGTCCGGGGTTTGGGGCGGCGATGGCGACATCTGGTCCGGGGGCAACGAATTTAATAACGGGAATGTGTTGCGCATGGTTTGACTCAATTCCCTGCATTTATATTACAGGTCAGGTTAATACAGACGAATTAAGAGGGAAATCAAAAGTTAGGCAAGTAGGTTTTCAGGAAACAGATATTGTTGAAATTGTTAAACCAATTACAAAATACGCCGTTCAGTTGGATAAACCAGAAAATATCCGGTACGAATTGGAAAAAGCCACTTATATAGCAAAGTCTGGAAGACCCGGTCCTGTTTTAATTGATTTGCCCATGAATTACCAAAAAGCTGAAATCAATTTTAAGAAGCTGCATGGTTTTACACCGAACAAAGAAAAAGAATATTCTGATACGGGTAAATTATTAAGTACAAAAATTAATAAGTGTTTAAATCTTCTTGAATCGGCAAAGAGACCATTGCTTTTAGTGGGTGGTGGAATCCGTCTGGCACGAGCTGAAAAAGAGATATTAAAATTGATAACCAAGCTTAAAATTCCAGTTGTCACATCGTGGAGCGGATATGAACTTGTTTCAAGAAACAACCCTTTATATGTTGGCGCTCAGGGTGTTTATGGTGAGAGAGGAGCAAATTTTGCAGTTGCCAATTCCGACTTTCTCTTAACAATAGGATCCAGGTTGGATACGCGTCAAACAGGAGGGAAGCCTTCTACTTATGCCAGAGAGGCAAAAATCGTAATGGTCGATATTGATAAATCGGAATTGGACAAAAGGAGAGGATTGACTCCGGAAATTTCAATTCAGACAGATGCTTTGGAATTTATCACAACTTTTCTCAAGCAAACAACAACAATAAACAACAAGGCCGTATCTTTGTGGGTCAAACAATGCCAGTCTTGGAAAAAAAGATATCCGGTTGTTTTAGCCAAATATTACCAGCAAAAAAAATATGTCAACCCATATGTTTTTATTAAATATTTATCTGAAGAATTAAAATACAACGATGTGATCATTCCTGATGACGGCGGACATCTTACTTGGACAATGCAGGCTTTTGAAATAAAACAAGGACAGAGGCTTTTTTCGGCTTTTGGAAATTCACCTATGGGATATGCGTTTCCTGCGGCTATCGGGGCGTCTTTGGCATTGAATAGAAGGAGAGTGATTTGCATCGATGGTGACGGAAGTTTTCAAATAAATATTCAGGAGCTCCAAACCGTGGTTTATCATAAATTACCAATTAAGATTTTCATCCTGAATAATAATGGATATGGAATCATTAAACAATTTCAGGAACTATATTTAGGTTCACGCTATATTGCCACAGGTAAGGGTTATTCTTGTCCAGATTTTAATTCAATTTCGAAATCCTATGGAATTAAAGCGGTCACGATTCAAGACCACAAAAATTTAAGAGCAAAAATAAGAGAAGTGTTAGAAATAAAAGGACCTGTTTTATGCAATGTGCAAATAAAAAGTAACCAAAAATTAATTCCTAAATTGACATTTGGAAAACCAATCGAGGATCTTTCGCCGTTTCTTCCCCGGAAAGAGTTTTATGAAAATATGTTGATTAATCCTTTTGATCAGCGAGTCTCCGGAGATATCAAAAAAATCAACGAAATAAATTAAAAGAGTCAGCATCCTATACTTTTCTATGACACCCTTTTTTTCTATTTCAATTCCAACTTATAATCGACCCCACGATCTTAAAAACGCACTTCAAAGTCTTTTAAGACAAACATATTCTAATTTTGAAATAATAGTCTGCGATAATTCATCAAACAATAAATCCCAAAAAGTTGTTGAATCATTTCAAGACAAGCGCATAAAGTATTTTAAAAACAGAGAAAATATCGGCTTTGCGAGAAATCTCTATAAGGCAATTAAGAAAGCGAAAGGGCAATATATTTTTTTATTTGGCGATGACGATTGTTTATTAAATAAAGATGCTTTGTCCAGACTGTTTTTTGAGATAAAAGCGAATAAATATGGGTATATCAGACTAAATTTTGTTTATCATAGAAATTTTAAAGTTTTATTTGACTTTAATAAATTTGATGGCATAAAAAACAGAACAATAGAGAAAAAAAGTTCTAATTGGGAAATTTTGAAGTTTCTTCTGCGATCAAATTTTGCCCTTATTTCTGGAATTATTTTTAAACGTCCCAAAAAAATTCATATATCTGAAATTGAAAAATCTCAAGACCCGAATTTTACAATGGAAATATTTTGGATCGATTTTCTGTTTGAACAAGCCAAAAAATATGGTGCCCTGATAGATACTGAAAATACAATAATTGGACAATGGATTATTCATATGTATAATTCTGCCTGTGCCGATAAAACCGGACCAAGCATCTATGCGGTTTTAAAAAATCAAATATATGTTGAAAAAAGCTGGAAGTTAATCTTTCCTAAGCTAACTGATTTGGAAATTAAACAATGGATTAAAGAACAAACAGAAATGATGATTGTACTTTTTCCCAGCATTAAATTCTATTCAAACAATAGAATTCTTTTGTCAAATGTTAAGAGGATGCTGGAATTAAATCACAGTCTTTTCCTGAATCCATTTTTATACATTTACTTATTCATTGCAGTTGTCATGCCAAAAACCATATGGAATCATATTAGGGTTTTTTTTCAAAATAAAAATTTAATAGATAATCATTTGAATATCGAATTGGCTGATTTCAGAAGATTCGTTTTAAGACAAAGATAATAATTATTCTTTTATCCAGTATAGATTGCTATCTAGCTTGTTTTCTTCACAAAGTCTTTTAACCACAGATGTTCTGTTTAGTATTCCACTTGCAAAGATTTGTTCGCCAAATCGTGATTTTTTAAGATTTAATATTAAATTCCTAATAGAGCGCGCAAGTGGCCATTTTTGTTTTATCTCTGGAAAATCTTGATGAAACTTTGAAAAATTCACTTTATAGCTCAAGTCATATTTTTTATCGTAACGATTTTGATAAGTTGCTTTGCAGGAATTTAAAACTTTTGTAATACAGGACACAATGTTTTTTACCTGAATATTATTTTCCATAAAACCAACATTATAAACACTTCCGCTTCTGATATTTTTTTTTGTTGTCAGAAACTGATAAATAATTTCACATAAATCCCTGACGTCTATTAGAGCTCTCCAGGGTTTTCCGTCGCTGAAGATATTTAGGCTATTAAAGGCAATTGCTGAGGCAACTAAATTATTAACCACGATATCGCTTCTTAATTTGGGGGAGAATCCGTAAACTGTGGAGTTTCGCATAATGATAATGTGAAAACTTTCATCAGCAATTTTGGTTAAGGCTTTTTCTGCGAGTATTTTTGATTTTGCATACGCGGTTATTGGCCGTATGGCGGATTTTTCCGAAACAGTAATATCGTTTTTTGCTCCATAAATACTACATGAAGAAGAAAAAATAAACCTTTTCACCCCATTTTTTTTCGCAAGTTTTGCCAAACGAACAGTCGCTTTATAGTTTATATCATAAGTTGCGCTTGGTAGAAGTTCTCCCAGAGGATCATTGCTTAAGGCGGCCAAATGAACAATTGCATCAATATTTTTCAGATCAGATTCCGTTATAAATCTTAAGTCTTTATTAAGAGTTTTAAACGGTTGTTTTTTAAAAGAAACGAAAGAATTTTTATAGAAAAATGTGTCTAAACCCAATACGTTGAATTTTTTGGCACAAAGAAGATCGGAAAGCATCCACCCGATATATCCATTAGAACCCGTAATAAGAACATTTTTTATTTCCATACTGCCCACGGGTGATAGTTGGTATTCCAGAATTTATTTATATCTTCAAGCTCTTTGTAAGTGTCAATGGCAAACCAAAATTTTTCATGATGATATAGGGAAAGTTGTTTAATCTTGGTCAGCCGTTTTAAGCTTTCGTAATCCATTTCATCTTTTTTAAAAAACTTTAATGCTTCTCTTTTAAAAACCATAAAACCACCGTTAACCCAATCTGAGAGAGGAGGTTTTTCTTCAAACGAGATAACAATATTATTATTATTGGTTTTTAACCTGCCATATTTTGTCCGCGGATGTACTCCCGAGGTTGTGCCTATTGTATTTTGTTTTCGGTGAAATTTGATTAGATGATCTATATTTATGTCTGCCACGCAATCTCCATAAGCTACGATAAAGTCTCTATCCTTTTTGGGTATATATTTTGCGCATTTTAGGATTCGTTCACCGGTTAAGGCTTCTAAGCCGGTGTCAACAAATGTGATATTAAAATCATCGGTTGTTGATTGTGAATTAGAATGATATTTAGTTTTATGGGTTTTTGTTGACAGCGTAAAATCCGAACTAAATGATTTTTGGTTAAGGAAAAAATCTTTAATATAATCTGCCTTATAGCCCAACGCGAGAATAAAATCATTGATTTGATAGTGGGAAAAAATTTTCATGATATGCCAAAGGATCGGTTTATTGCCTACATATACCATTGGTTTTGGTTTATATTCTGTTTCCTCTTTTAATCTTGTGCCCACGCCCCCGCAAAGTATAATGACTTTCATAGAATTTTTATCTATAGAAGTTGATATAATAACTTATCTGCCAATTTTAACATAAATTACAAATATATCTACAGTAAAAATGAAGAAAATATTCATTATTTTAGCCATTTCTTCGTTAATAGGTTTTATTATTTTCCTATTTATAAAAGTATATAAAAAAACTAACGATGAGATAAAAATAACTGACAGCGATTTTATACAACATAAAAATATTTATTGGGGATACGGTTGGAAGAAAAAAACAGACGACAAAAAGAAGTTTATTTATTCCGGAAGTTTGCCGGGGAGCGAATTTGGTTTTAGTTTCAAAGATTCCGACAAAATCTCTTTTTCCATTTCTTCCCAGGTTACAGCTCCGCTAATCGGACTTGAAGGGTGGATAGATAATAATTATTTCGTTTTTTCCTATCCTTCATTTAAGACTCCGGACACAACACTTTTTATTAAGAAAGAAGATGCAAATAAAAAACATCAAATAAAAGCGAGACTTTTTTGTTATGTGATTCCCTATCAACCCTGTGATTTATTAATTAAATCAATAGTTTTAAGATCTCAGGCAAAAATTCTCAAAGAAAAAACCGACAGATTTTCAAAAATAGCGATATTAGGCGACAGCATCAGTGCGGTTTTGGGAAATGAAAATTATACATACAAGCTTGCAGGTTTATTAAATGCTCATATTACTAATTCTAGTTATGACGGGTCCATGGTCACGAACGAACAGAATGATTTTCCAATTCCAGCTTTAGCACGCATTGAAAATGATATTGTGCCCGTTAAACCCAATATCATTCTTATCTTTTTGGGGACAAACGATTTGGGTAAAGGTGTTTCCCTCCAAAATTTTAAGATATCATACGATAAAATCATACAAACAATAAGGCAAAAACTGCCAAATGTGACAATAATTACCGTAGGTTTGCTCCCAAGAATGGATATTAAGTCCGAAAAAATCATGACATATTCATCAATAATAGAAAATATATCCCGCCAAAATAATCTGCTTTTTATTAATCCAATTTTATGGTTAAGTGAAAAAGATTTTTCCGACGGTCTTCATCCGAATCTTAGCGCACAACAAAAATTAGCAGGCAGGTTTTATGAGATCTTAAAAAACTATTGATATATGGGATGTATCAAAATATCTTCTTGATATTGTGACGGATGATTATTAAGATAGAAAGATAATTATGTTAAAAATTGATTTTTTATCAAAAAAAATAATGATTGCCGGTGGTGGAGGTTTTGTCGGCACACATTTACAAAACAGATTGAGGCAAACAAAATGCAAACTATACATTCCCAGGACAAAAGACGGGATAGATTTTCGTAAATGGCGTCACACTTTTGAATATATCGCAAAAATTAAACCGGAAATTATTATTAACTGTGCTGCTTTTCAAGGAGGTATTGGGTTTCATGAAGGTAAGCAGGCGGATTTGTTTTGGGACAACATTCAAATGGGAATGAATTTAATGCGTGCCGCCCAAGAAAACAAAGTGAAAAAATTTGTTAATATTGTGGCCGGATGTTCTTATCCCGGTTATTTGGAGAAAGAAGAGCTGGCGGAAGAAGATTATTGGAACGGAAAACTGCATGAAACAATATTTAGTTACGGATTTTCCCGAAAAACATCAGTTGTTTTTGGCCAAGCATTGAAACGCCAATATGGGTTTAATTCAATTCATTTAATTATGGCAAATATGTATGGTCCGGGTGAGCATTTTAATCCTTTTCAGAGCAAGGCATTGGCAGGCATGATTAAAAAATTCTATGAGGCAAAAAAGAACAAACTTCCATCCGTTGAAATATGGGGGACAGGAAAACCGGTTAGAGATTGGTTATATGTTAAAGATGGTGCCGAAGGAATTTTGGAGGCGACAGAAAAATATGATGAGATAGAACCTCTAAATATTGCGTCAGGGCACGGTATTACTATCAAACGTTTGGCGGAAACGATTAAAAAAATCGTAGGTTATAAAGGGAATATAATATATGATATAACCAAACCAGATGGGGCATTAAAAAAAACTTTTAGCGTGAAAAAAATGATGGAAGTTCTTGGTTGGAAGCCAAAAACACCACTTGAAATGGGAATAAAAGAAACAGTTGAATGGTTCGAAAAAAATTATGAATATGCTGTTTCGCATTAAAACTATGATAAGACACACAGTGATGGGTTTTTACGGACACGAATTATGATGAAATTTAAAAACATTCTGATCACAGGCGGGGCTGGGTATGTTGGCACAACGCTAATTGGTTTATTGCTGGAAAATGGATTTAAAGTTCGGGTTTTTGATTCCCTTAGGGTGGGAGGTTATGGATTAATGCCGTATTTTTCGAAGCAAAACTTTTCTTTTATGGATGGTGATATCAGGAATGGCGAACAGGTCGATCGTGCATTAGAGGATATTGATTTTATTATCCATTTGGCGGCAATTGTTGGATATCCTGCCTGCAGGAAAGAACCAGAACTTTCGCGTGATATTAATGTTTCTGGAACAAAAAATTTAATTAAACATATTGCCAAAAAAATACCGATTTTTTTTGCTTCGACAGGAAGCACTTATGGGAAAATGATAAGTAAGTATTGTACTGAAACTACCCCTTTAAATCCGCTGACAGACTATGGAATTCAAAAAGCAGAGGCAGAAAAAATTGTAGGTTTAAACGATAAATTTGTTATCTACCGTTTTGCTACGGCATTTGGGGTATCGCCGAGAATGCGGTTGGATCTTTTGCCAAACGATTTTACATACAGAGCCGTTAAAGAGAAAACACTCATTGTTTATGAAAAAAACTTTATGAGGACTTTTATTCATGTCAGAGATATGGCTAAGGCAATATTATTTGCTTTGGAAAATTTTCAGAAGATGAATGGAGAAGTGTATAACGTGGGAGACGACAGATTGAATTATAGTAAAGAGGCGATCTGTCTACTGATCAAAAAAAAAGTTGATTATTATTTGCATTTTGCAGAAGTTGGACACGATCTGGATCAAAGAGACTATATTGTTTCTTATCAAAAAATTAATAAAATAGGATATAAAACCAGAATTTCCATGGAAGCGGGAATTGATGAGTTAATTGAAGCATGCAAGGCGATTGACAATCCTTTCCTCTTCTCAAACGTGTAACATACAATCTTCATGATGAATTCAAAGTCAAATTTCATATTAAATAACTCTTCCAAAATACTCTTTGCCACATTCTCTCCCTGGGTTAATGGAAAAAGGTTGCCAACTAACGGTAGTGTTGAGCCTCTTAGGAACTTTTTGACAGAAAGAATACATAAGTTGGTTCTTATAGATCAAGTGACTCCCGGCAGTGATTTTGTTATTCCCAGAATCGAAGTTTTTGAAAAAAATCACGTAATGAAACTAATGAAACCATCTTTATTGATCTTACTTCTTCAGCCTTTTCTTAAGCATAGAAATATACCCGGTAAAACCTATATTTTTTATAAAATAAGAGATTTTTTGACAGTGTTGGATTGGGGAATAAAAAGCAAAGATAGATATGATTTTTTTATAGGTTTAGAAAGTATTAACACAATAGCCGCTTTAGTGTTAAAAAAACTAGGTATTGTTAAAAAAGTCATCTATTATGTGTCAGATTATTCGCCAAAGCGGTATCCTGACGGCTGGTTTAACTCTATATATTTATGGTTGGATCGTTTGAGCGCGTCGCATTCTGATTACATATGGGATGTATCCAAAGCGATTCAACCTGCACGTATTGCTTGTGGATTGAATCCATCAAAATCAGCCATAGTAATACATGTGCCAAACGGAGTGTATCCGAAACAAATCGGTCAGGAGAAAATGAAAAATATTCTTCCGCATTCATTGATATATATGGGGACGTTGGGTTTGGAGAACGGTCCAGATCTAATAATATCAGCTTTGCCGGTATTGAAAAAGACTTATACAGACTTACAACTAGACATTATCGGAGGTTCTTTGGCCGATATAAACAAATTAAAGCTTCTCGCCAAAAAATTGGGTGTTGCAAAGCACGTTGTTTTCCATGGCGTGATACCAAATAGTGTCACTATGTCGAAAATAATCAGAAAAAGAAGTATTGCCCTTGCAACCTATCGGAACATTCCCGGTTCTCCAAGGTACTTTGGAGATGCAGGCAAAATACGCGCGTATTGCGCGAGCGGTTTACCGGTAATCACAACTGATGTTCCCCCTCTGGGAAAAGAAATAGTGGATTTTGGTGCCGGACTTATGATTAAAGACAATATTACAGATTTAACCAAGGCTGTTAATACATTATTTTCCAACAAACGACTTTTTATGAAGATGAGAAAAAAATCATTGGAGTTCGCACGTACCAATACCTGGAATAACGAATTTTTAAAAGCTTTTACAAAGATTGACAAATATGAGAATTAGAGAATTATTAACAAAATACCAAAATCTTTTTTTCCTTTGGGTTTTACAAAAAAAACTTAACGGCTGTCGAAATGTTTTAGATGTTGGTTGTGGTTATGATTCGCCTCTTTCCAAATTACCAAAAAAATTTTGGATAGAAGGAATAGATATTCTAGAAAAAAATATTGCATTATGTAAAAAGAACAACACACATAATAAATATAAAATAGGAGATATCAAAAAAATTAATCAATATTACCGACAAAACTCTTTTGATGCAGTTATTGCATTAGATGTTGTTGAACATTTTATTGTCAAAGATGCTTTGAGTTTAATAAAAAAAATGGAAACAATTGCTAAGAAAAGAGTAATTATTTTGACACCTAATGGTTTTTATGAACAGGGGGAGATTTTTGACAATCCATATCAAATCCATAAATCCGGATGGAAAAAGAGCGATTTGGAAAAATTGGGCTACAAAACCTATGGTCTTAGGGGCTTGAAGTTTATTCGTGGTGATAATGCAAATATTAAATTCCGACCATGGTTGTTTTGGGGTGGTTTATCTTTTCTTTCAGAAATTCTTCTTTATTTTTTTCCTTCTTTGAGTTTTGACTTACTTGCAATTAAAGAACTGAATAAAAGTTAAAATTAGTAGCACTTATCATGATGGATAATGTTATTATGTGAATATGAATAAAAACTTTAATTATGAGGATTCTTTCATGGGGGTTTTTACCGATATTTCTTTAAAAAAGGAAGAGCATTTGGCAAAAACCGACTACCGTTTTTTCGCGCTAAAAGATTTTATCAAAGTCAAAAAGGGAATATTTTTAGATATCGGATGCGGCGGCGGTTCTTTTACTCAAACCGTAGCTTCTTATTATCCCAAGGCCAAATTATACGGTTGCGATATCAGTAGAAAAGCGATATTTTATGCCAACAAAATGAGCGGAGGAAAAGTTAAATACGCTGTAATAAAGAACAATAAGCTTCCTTATAAAGATAATTTTTTTGATGTTTGTGTTTGTTTGGATGTAGTTGAACATGTGCCGGATTGCAATTTTTTTCTTTCAGAGATTAGCAGGGTTTTGAAAAAACACGGATTATGTTATTTTGCCATACCGTGTGAAGGGCAGACAGGGACACTGACCGCGTTTTTCCAGAAAATTAAATTTGGAGACCAATTGACTAATAAATTTTTTGGACACATACATCCGGAATTTACTCATCAGGTCGTATCAAATCTTCTTGTGGCCAATAATTTCCAAATAACTCACACTCTCTACAGTTCCCATCTTTTGAGCCAAATACTTCAGTTTTTCCAATATTTTCTCCCAAAAATTCTTCTCGAATTAGTATTGGGTGCAAAAAGGGCAGATAGATATGCGGATAAAACCATAATTGCCGGTACGAGCGCCAAGAACAAAAACGATCCATTCATGTTATTAAGATTGATTTGGTTAAAATTAATAGAAGTTTCTAGTAAAATAAGTTTTTTGGAATTGTTGTTATTCAAAAAAATGAGCTTTACTTCATTAAAAGTGCTGATTCTTGCCAAAAATAATAAATAATCAAAATATGGAAAAAGCCGTCAATATCATCAGGAAAAAAGGCGCAATTGAAGTAGTAGTCTCGACTATTGCGCTTGTTTTATTTCATATTCTGTCTAAAATCAAAATAATCTGGCTTAAAACCAGAAGTTATAATATTCACTTCAATACGGATATAGATATCAGCAGCAGGTTTTTTTCAAGCAACAAAGGAGCAATTGAGATAGAAGAAAAATGTTTTATAGGAAGAAACGTTGACATTACAGCTGGCCGTGATGGTCAAATCCTTATACATAAAAGAACAAACATTAACCAAAGAACCATAATTGATATTCATAATAAATTAGAAATAGGTGAAAATTCTCTTATTGCTCCAGATTGTTATATATGCGACTATGATCACCGGTATGATAATAGTCAAAAAGCCATTAGGGATCAGGGATATAAATCTGCGCCGATTGTAATTGGTAATAATGTATGGGTTGGCGCAAAATGCATTATTCTGAAAAATGTAACAATTGGAAACAATGTTGTCATCGGTGCAGGATCTGTTGTGACAAAAGATATTCCCGACAATGTTGTTGTTGCCGGATTGCCTGTGCGGGTTATAAAAAAAATTGTCTTTTAATGAATAAATTACAAATTTTTTTCAATAAATACAAAGATTATTGCTTTCTTTTCCTTTTAAGTCTTATACCCCTATTGTGGTATGGCAATGATCCAAACACCTTGATTTTTAGCAACGATGTGGGCTACCCATTGAATCCGGTCGAGATTTTTCAAAATAGGCTTTTTGCGTGGAATGATTCTTGGAATTTCGGCAACGCGCAAAAAGATCTAGGCGGAAGCATCCCTTATTACGCGCTTGAAACCCTTTTAACGGTAATTACGGGATCCGTATTTATCGGACAAAGAATATTTGTTATTGTTTGGTTTTTTATAATTTTGATTTCAATTTATGAAATGGTGAAAAGACTGCCCGCGTTTTCCCCTAAACCATATATGGGATTATTAGCGGCTATTTTTTTTGGTTTTAACCATTTTCAACTGCATGCCTGGAGAGTGCTTTGGGTTTCTAGATTTTCGACTTATGCCGCCTTACCAATAATATTTCTTCTGTTAGCAAAATACTTCGAAGAAAAAATAAGTCTGACAAAAGCTTCAATTCTTATCGGATTTATCATTTTTTGCTTAAATGGAGGTGGTTCGCCTCCGCTTTTTGGAATTCTAATACTGATGGGTTTGATCATGATGTTTTATTTCGTTTTTCTATCGTTTCCCAAAAATTTCGGCAAGATGGTAAAAAAATCTCTCATGATTGGTATTTTTTCCAGCCTTGCGACTTTCCTTTTTTCCTTCTATTGGATTTATCCATACATCAAACTTTTTTTCAGCACCTATGGAAATATTATTTCGGAGGGTGGCGGTCCGATGCTGATGTTAAATTGGGCGGATGTGGTGAGTGCAAACACCAGTATCTTAAATTTAATCAGACTCCACGGACTCTCGTTTTGGGGTACTGGAAGCTCTCCGGCAGATTATCAATATATATATTTCAAGAATCCAATTTTTATCGCCTTGAGTTTTCTGCTTCCAATAACAGGATTCGCTGCCATTTTGTTTAGTAAAAAGGAAGAAGAGAAAAAATACATTTTATTATTCACAATTTTTGCACTTTTTGGTCTGGTTTTTTCAGCAGGAAGCCATCAGCCATTCAGAGAATTTTATATTTTTCTCTTGAAAACTGTTCCCGGTTTTCCTATCTTTCGCTCTCCGGTATATAAATTTGGAGGATTGTTGTGGTTTTCCTCTGCCGTTTTGATATCTTTTACTCTCAGCACTGTAATTGTGAAGATGACTAAATACATGAAAAAAACATTACCGGCAAAACGAAAACCATACTATCTGGTACCGCTTTTTTTTGTGGTTATGATTTTAACGTACAATTTTCCGTTTTTTAACGGTAAATTTTTTGTCTGGAATGCTCCTTTGACAATGATGGAAAAAATTCCTGAATATGTCTTAAATTTTGGAAAATGGGCTGACAAAAACCATGGTACAAAAAGAATGCTGCTTCTTCCCGCGTTGAGCATTAATTGGCGGGCGGAAGTATTAAGATGGGGGTATTGGAGTCCGGGGACAGTGACATATTTATTAACCCGCAAAAATGCCATAACTAATGATGGTGGATTAATAAATGGCGAGATCAACATTGTGGATTCTTTATATCAATCGATGGAGAAAAATGACGGGAAATGGAATGATTTGACACGACTACTTGGTATCTCAGAAATTCTTGTAAAAAACGATTTTATGTACGATTTGGATTGGATTCCCAGCAACGCCCCCTCTATTTACGCGGAGACTATTAGAAAAAACAGTTCTTTTGAAAAGATAAATTCATTCGGACTTTGGGATTTATATAAAAACGATCATCCGGCAAATGATATTGTTTATTCAACCACAAATCAGATTTTGTCATATTCAAAAAATACGGAATTAATAAATATTCTTTCATTTTTAAATAAAGCAAAAATAAATTCCGGATCAAATTTCGTTATCGTTTCAGCGGAAAATAACGAATTGTATAGCGAATTTAAACAAAATAAAACCATTCTGGTTTCACCCGAACCAACCGATAATTTTCTTTATGTAAAAAAAGGACAACTAAATCTTCCGAAACCAAAATTCATGCCCGGCTCTCCTTTTTATTTTCTTATTGAGTATAAAGAAAAAGAGTTGATTAACAAAACTTCAAATCCCGACCAATCCGTCAATTTATATTTAGGTTTATCCATTAAAAGACTGGGAGAATTAAATGAGTTTTTAAACACACTAACGGATCCTGCGAGCGTGAAAAACCATTTAGATAAATACCTGTTCGTAACTAATGAGTTGTTAAGAAATACGAATTTTTTAAGTATGGAGAAAGACGCAACTTTAATCAACCGGGCTAGGACAATGATGGAAGAAGAGGAAAATTATTTGGCCGCAAAGATCAATGCTGCCAAAGATCAGCAAATTAAATATTTGTTGGATAATTCCTATAAATCGGTTCACGAAATCGTTAAAACTTTCAGACTGAAAGAGGGTCTGGAGATAGAATCAAACTATTTGGAAAAAGACTATGATGACAAAAACATCGTTCTGTTGACCCCACAGTATAGATGGACAATTCCAGTCGGTGGTGAATATGAAATATATATAAGCAGTTCCAGCATTTTTGGCAATGGGGAAAACTTGGTATTTGATGTTGATGGACAACAGACAAAAACTTCAGGTTTTACAGATCATTTTTTGGCATGGAAAAATGTGGGAACAATTAATTTGTCAAAAGGCATACACGCTTTGGCAATATATACAGACGGAAATCCTGTTCACAGTTTTAAGAAAAATGATATTTTTTTCGTTTTGAAAGATCAGAAAAACAGGATTGATTCTTCTGGAAAATTAGTTATTATCAAACACAATCCGACAAAATATCAGGTGGAAACAGATAACAGCCAACCATTCACGCTGGTTTTTAATCAGAGATTTGATCGGGATTGGAAGCTGTTTGATGTTTCAGCGGAGAAATCGAAATATTTTAAAGAAAATAGCCTTTTTGGGAAGTTTGCCTTGTTTATTAGTGATAATTTTCTGAATACAATACTGCGTAAACCAATTAGCGAGAGCAATCATTTTAAAGTAAATGAATTTGCCAATGCCTGGTATATTGATAATTTGAAAACTGGTTCTGAATCAAAGGTCAAATTAGTGATAGAATATATTCCACAGCGCCAAATTTATTTTGGAGTTATTGTTAGTTTGCTAATGTTATTGGCAACAATTTGTATTTATATATGGAGGAATATATGGAGAAAAAGAAAAAAATAGTACTTACATTGTTTGTTGTTATACTTTCTATTGCATTTGGAGTGGTAAGCGGTTTTTTTCTTGACAAATCAAATTTGCTGACATATGGAACCTGGAATCAGTTTGGTCAAAATCAGACTATAAAATTTCATAAGGGTGATCAATTTGGACCAAGTTCAAGCGCGGGGGTGAATGACAGCGCTATTGGGATATTGAAAGCTTCTGATGACCTAAATAAGGGTTCTCATAAGTTGATCAGAGGCTCGGACTCACTCACGGTATATTTAATTTCCTCAACTTTGGATTTAAACCAATTTCTCAATAAAGGACTGCAGGTTTGGGGTGAAACCATACAGAACAAAAATGTCGGATGGTTTATGGATGTTATAAGATTGAAAATACTTGTCATGTGAGGTGGTTTCTATGAGAATCAGTGGCAAAGCCTACAAAAGCATTTTTAATTTATTTTTAATATTCACAACCGCAGGATTTCTCTGGTATGTGATGCAGCCTAAAAATTTAGTATCAGATAAGCTGAAGAATAATATCCAGTCGTCTCAATCATCCGAGATACCTTTTACTGAATTGAGCTACCGGCTTGATTATAGCAATCATGATCCGCTGACTATAGAAAATATCAGTTTATTTGGCGAAGAAGAAAAATGGCATGGGAGCGGGTTTTTTGATAAGGATCTTTATTCGGAGTACCCAACAAGTTTAAATCTTGCCGGAAGCGGGAAAAATAATATTGTGGTTACTAAAAACGTGGCATTAAATTTATCTAAAATCCTGAATTTCGATTTAGCGCTTTATTATAAGAGTAATCCGACTTATTTAGAAAAGGGGGAATTGTTTTTTTTAGATAACAATAAAAACAAAACCAGTTTTGTGCTTCCAAAACTGGATGGTGGTTGGAATTTTATTGATATTCCAAAAGAACAGTTTAATAACCAGGAAAATTTCAACTGGGCTGCAATTTCATCCGCAGAGTTCAGTTTTACTCCCAGGCCATTGACAAGCATTGCTTTGAATTTAGGAAGCTTACGTGGTCAGGCCGGACAAATTGTTCATAATGACTGGAACAGCGTTAACAAAAAAATGCTTTTATTGGATAAAAGAAATGGGGAAATTGGTCTTTTGGTCAGAAACATTAGTGGAGCTGTTGCTACAATTAAAAAAATCACAAGTGTTACTAACTTTATTTTTCAATGTTCTTATCGTCCTCTTAGTACGTCTGCCGGCGGAATTTTTTTCAGGGGTAATTATGAAAACGGACAGGGATATTATTTTACTTTAGGCGGGATAAACTCAAATGGTTGGCAGCTATATAAAATTGGTCAGAAAGGCACAGAGACTTTGGCTAAAGGCAATATTAATAATTTTAAATTTCAGTTTCAGGATAAATATCATCTTAAAATAGAAACAAAAATGAACAATATCAAAACCTACTTTTCCAACGATGGGGAAAAATATGTTTTATTGACAAGCGTCAATGATAATGAATTTACCTCGGGGGGTGTGGGGGTTGCAGTTAGCCCGGCAGGAGTATCGCTGTTCAATGATTTTATTTTCAATCAGTAAACACATATCCTCTGAATAAAAAATTTAATAATCATAGAAAAATTGTGTTTAAAAATTATAAGATTCAAATTAATAAATTATTACTAATCTCATTTTCCGGTATTATTATCATAAATTTATTTCGGATACCATATATCAACCTCGTTCTAGAAACCCAATTCCTTTTCTATCTAGTGTGGCTTGTTTTTTTATTTGTGTTTAATTTTCGGGCTAAACCTATTTTTCTAACATCGTATTTTGTTCTTATATATTGCTTATTTCTTACCATTGCAGGTCAGGAAAAAGAAGCACAGGCATGGGGTGATTATTCTTTTTTTATTATTTTAATCGGCGTAATTAAATATCTGCTGGAATTTAAAAAAGAACAAATAAACTAAGATATGTTATTTCTCTTTATTATCCTGATTGTCATCTTCCCCGTACTGATATTGTTTTTAACAAAAACAGTGTTATATATAAAAAGTCACGCAAGATATTTAATGGCGAAAAATAAAGATTTTGTACCCTTTTTATTTTTTTCCTATTTTATCTTACTTTGTCTTTGGCAGTTGCCTTTTGTCCGCAGCGCTTTGCAGATTATAGGTTTATCGGAAGGGCTGCTTAATATTTTTTTTGTTTTTATTTCGTTTGACATCATTGGTAGTGTGGTCTTGCAAAATAAAAATTCCAAAAATCTTATTCTTAGATACAAGGAATTTTTGAGATCAAATTTCAAAGAATTTATTTTTATTCTTGTTTTATCCTTTTGTTCTGCTTTTGAAATATTTTATTATATAAAGTTTTCTTTTGAGCATGCACAACTTCTTTCTCTGATGTGTTTTCTTTTAATTTTATTTATTTTTCCACTGGTGCTTGATTATTACAATGATCACATTACAATTAACACAAAAGAAATATTAGTTCCAAAAAAACTGTCAAATATTCTTAATGTCTTATTATTATTGCCGTTGCCTATTATTTTTTATCATTTGGGATTGGCGGCCTTAAATTCATTTCCAAATCCCACACTAATGATTTTAGTGGGTGTTTTCTTGATAGAATTAGTATTGCTTTTTCTTTTTGAAAAAAACATTTATAACTTAAAAACAAAAATATACTCATCTCCAATTGCGGTTCGCGCCATGCTGAGATGCAGAAACATAGCTGCAAGAATATTAAATTATATTTATCTTCATCTGGAAATTTGTGCAATCATTTTGGTGTTAATTATCATATTTTGGCCAATGGCAATCTCCCGGATAAAAGAATATAGGGTGTGGTTAAGTAATTTTCCTAAAATTACTAGAGCAACGCCAGTTGTTGGAATGCAGGGAACTATTGTTATATTATACGGCCGTAACTTTGGTACTACCGGAGAGGGAAAGCCGGGAAGAGTAGTGGTTGGGAGTACGGAAATAATCAGCTCAGAATGGTATGACGATAAAATAGTTGCCGTAATACCGGTTCCTCCTCCATCAGGTGATCTTTTCATTGAAAAAAAATTTAAGTGGAAAGCAAAACCATATTTAGTTACAAGCAATAAAATCAAATTTTCTGCTTTTGATTGGCAAAAAGCCGGTACCAAAGAAGTTGAGTTTTTTTTGAAACTTTTGCAAAAAGAATATAAGTGAAAAAAATTATCTTATTATTAATCCTCCTTTGTTTGCTGATTTACCAATACTGGTTTTTGCCGGTACCTTTGGGGGGAAACGACTATTATTCATATCTATCTTCCAGATTAAATGAAATTTCTTTCTTTCCGTATGCGTGGACAAATATTGGCGGCAATGGATTGGGAGATAATAATATTAAATTCTTGTGGGTTGATAGATATTTCGAAACAGTGATTTCTGTATTTGTGAACTACCTGCGTATCGACTGGATTATTGTCCAACGGATATTTTGGTTATTTCCCTATTTCGTACTTTCTCTATTGTCTCCGTATTTTTTTCTGAAAACCATATTGTCAAACAATCATTTTCATAAGGCAAATTTTTTGGGTGTTTTAATATTTTCTTTCAATACTTATATTTTAATGCTTTTGTCCGGCGGACAAATCAACCTGGCATTATCCTATGCCCTGTCGGTTGCCGTTTTAGCTTTATATATAAGATTAATAAATTCTTCAGTAAACCATCAAAGTTTCGCGGTCGGTCTTGGCATCGGAGTGCTTAGTTCACTTCAAATTCTTTTTGATCTTCGGATATTTATGATTACTTTCGTTGCGGCAGTTTTATATTTATTTATTAAATTTATTAATAAGCCTGCTTTATATAATTTCCACTTTCTCCTTTTTTCCCTGATCGTAACACTTTTACTCCAATCCTATTGGTTATTTCCCTTGCTGGTTGCGGGTAACAGTTCGATTGGATCTTTGAATTATACAAATCCTAACTGGCTTTCTTTTCTGAGCTTTGCCGATTTTTCCCAAACAATTAGCCTTCTGCATCCGAATTGGCCAGAAAATATTTTCGGCAAAATTTATTTCATGCGATTTGAATTTATATTTATTCCTTTATTGTCTTACGCGGCGTTGTTAAATGTCAAAAAAGATAAAATTAATATAATCTACTTAGCAATTTTGGGCTTATTGGGAGCATTTCTTGCAAAAGGAGTGAATGCTCCGTTTGGCGAAGCTTATTCGTGGTTATTCTCACATGTTTTTTTGTTTTCATTTTTTAGAGATCCGACAAAATTCTACATCCTGACGATTTTTTCCTATTCAGTGCTTATCCCCATTAGTCTTGTTAATATCATTAGTTTGTTAAAGAGTAAATATCTTCCATTGAAAAAATACGCGGGCAGATTTGTAATAATGTCATTTATTATTTATTGGCTTGTTTTATTATTTCCATTAATTCTTGGTCCAAAAAAGGGTTTGTTTTCTAGACAGAATATTCCGCAAGAATACCTTTCTTTAGAAAAGTTTCTGAACAGCGATCGGGAATTTTCTCGGGTTTTGTGGATGCCAAAACAGGTCAGATATTCTTATTCCACCAATAATCACCCTTCGGTTCGGGCAGATGAATTATTTAATAAAACAGATCTTGACGAGATAACACAAGACTTAAATAAACAAGAAATGATAGAGAAACTTCAGAAGTTGGGTGTCAGATATATAGTTGTTCCATACGACTTTAATGCGGAAATTTTTTTAACAGAGAGAGCATATGACGAAAAATTACGGGCAAAAATCGTTGAAACATTAAACGACAATAAAAATCTAGTAAAATATCGTAGTTTTGATAATAAATTGGATATCTTTCTGGTTTTATCTCCCAAAAAACATTTCTATATTAAAAATCAAAATTCCGCTGAAATAATTGCCGTCCAGAAGTCGCCTGTTGATTATGAAATTTCAATATTGTCTGCGGTTTATCCGGCTATTCTGATTTTTAATGAAAAATTCGATCGCAACTGGATATTGGAAACGGAAAATAAAAATACAGTTCAAAGTCTAGACGAAAACGGAATGAATGCCTTTTCGATAGTTGGTAATAGTAAAAATAAAGTGAAAGTACACTACAGTTCTCAAAGATATGTGAATATCGGGTATGGAATTTCGATTATATTTATCACTTTGTGTTTATTGGTTTTAACCGTTTTGATCGCGGTTAAGTTTAGAAAAAGTAGGACGTGAGTTTTTTTCTTCCAGGATAAAAGTTTTTAGTTTTGGAAGAATATCTTTTTTGCGGTAAATATAATTACCGGTTTTATTAAAAAGATCAGCGTATTTTGTGCGGACATCATATAGCTTGGGTTTTGTCTTAGTACGGGGTGGCAGTTTAGCATTGAAAGTGTATAGGGTGATTTCTTGCGCGGAGATAGGTTCGGAAACAAAATTTACAAGCGTTAATGAATTATTTAGAGCTTGTTGAATATCTTTCCAAAGGTTTGACATCGGATAGAATTGAAATTCACTTTTGGGGTTTGGTAAATAGTCTTGGTTATTATTGATTAAATCAAAAACAAAATTCTTTTTCAGGCCTTTCCCAAAAAGGGCACAAAGCCTGACAATCAGATATTTTGAAAAGTTATTTCTGATGAAATTTTCCAGAAATAAACGATTTTTACCATAGGGAATTAATTTGTCATCTGTGGTTTTTGAGTCTTCGTTGACATCTGTCGGATTGGAATAAACGTCAATAGTTGAGATTAGAATAAACAGGTTGGCGTTCATTGATTTAAGATTGCTGGCCAGACTTTTAATATTAGCTAAATCCATATCTGGATATTGATTGGCTTTCCATTTTTCTCCGGGCGCTGCGGCACAGACGACAAAATCATAATGTCTATTGGCAAGAGAACTGGTGTTTTTAGAATTGTAGAAATCTGTAAATTTAAACTGGTTGCAAAGAGTTGATCCAACAAAACCGGAATAACCAATAATTGCGCTCTTTTGCATAGTATCAATTAAATCCTTAGGTGGTTTTTTTCGACCAAATATTTTTTTAAAGCGGTTTTCCAGGATTCCATTTTATTGAGATTAATCTTTTTAAGATTATAGTTTTCAAGAACCGAATAATGCGGTCTTTTCACTTGAGAATAAAAACTGGCGGATGAAACTGGAATTATTTTTGTTTTTGCTCCGATCAGTCTAACAATTTCTTGGGCGAATTCATACCAACTGCATTCGCCTTCATTGGTCATATGATAAAGTCCGAAATGTGAGGTTTTAAGAAGTTCGTGCAGGTTCGTTGCCAAATTTAAAGTTGATGTTGGGGTTGCAATTTGATCATTAACCACTGCAATTTGCCTTTCATTGATTGATTTTTTGATAATGCTGTCAACAAAATTGTCTCCTTTTGCTTGAGGACCCGCTACTCCGTAAAGACCGCAGGTTCTGATAATAAAAAATTTTTCTGCCGAATATTTTATGAAATATTCACCTGCGAGCTTAGAGATGCCGTACACATTAACCGGTCCTGGCATATCATTTTCTGCATAGGCAGATATTCTTTTTGAATCAGCCCCAAAAACATAATCGGTTGAGAAATGTACAAATACGATATTGTTTTGTTGGCAAATAGAGGCTAAATTTCCGACACCGAACGCATTTACCGAAAAACTATTATTCAAATCTTTCTCGCATTGGTCAACGCGATGGAAGGCCGCGGTAGATATTACGATTTCCGGATGATAATTGCTTATCGCGTTTTTAACTGAACTATAATTTGTGATATCAACTTCCGGTCTGTTGACCGGGATTATTTTAAAAAAATCTTTTTTCCAAAAAACCTTGGCTATATCGCTTCCAAGTTGGCCGTTAGCACCGATTAACAAAATTTTCATTATCATATTTTAGCATAAACACATAGACAAAAACGTTGGAATTTTTGCCTTAGGGAAATTATTTAATTTATATAAACTTTTAAGATATGAAAAAACGCATTATTCTATGGGCTGCTTGATTAAAAAAGTCCAATTTGATGTAATATATGAATGAAAATTCAAGACAGTGTTTTTGTCATAATCACAATCTGTTTGTTTTTTTTGAAAAAACCCAAATATTTCACTTTAGGCGGGCTTGTTTTCTTACTTTGTTCCATGCCGCTTTTTTATTTACGCATTTTTTTTACCGCAGAAAGACTAATCTGGTATGCGGCCTGCTATTTTTTTATTACTGCCGTATGGGAACTTTGTTGGCATAACAGAAAATAATCACTATGAAAATAGGAATTGATATTTCACAAATCGCCTATCAAAATACTGGAGTAGCGAATTATCTTAAGCAATTCGTCAGAGCGTTACTGAGCATTGATAGTGGAAATCAATATATTCTTTTTTATTCTTCACTCAGAATAAAACCAGATTTTGGTTTTTTGCAGGGAATCAACAATCCAAGAGTGGAAGTTAAAATATTTCATTTTCCCCAGACATTTCTTAATTTTATTTGGAATAGTCTGCATGTATTCCCGATAGAAAAACTCATCGGAAGTGTAGACTTATTCATTACATCCGATTGGGTGGAGCCACCTTCCGCAAAAGCCAGAAAAGCGACGATCATTTATGATTTGATCATCAATAAATATCAAAAAGAAACAGACGACACGATTATTAAAACACAAAATAAACGATTAGAATGGGTTAAAATTGAATCAGATGTGATTTTTTGCATTTCCCAATCAACTCTGATTGATGTTAAAAATATTTATAATATTGACAAGTCTAAATTGTTTGTAATTTATCCCGGAATTACATTATGAAAATCGGCATTAATGGTTTCGAAGCAATAATATCAAGAATTGGTTATGATCAGACGACAAAACTACCTATAAGAGTTGGAAGCGGTGAATATGTTTTTAGGCTCCTGTGGTCATTGAATGTTATTGACAGAAAGAATGAGTATTTTATATATTTACCAGAATCTCCAACCCAAGACCTTCCGCCAGAATCAAAAAGATGGCATTACAGGGTCGTGAAACCAAATAAATTATGGACTCTTATTGGTTTGCAAATAAACTTAGTTTTTCAAAATCCAGGTATTTCTCTTTTTCTTTCGCCGACACACTACGCTCCTCTGTTTTTGCCTTGCCCTCTTGTTATTTCGATCATGGATGTTTCTTACCTTTTATACACAAAATCCTTTAGAAGAATAGATTTATGGCAACTGAAATTCTGGACCAGACTATCTGTTAATAATGCCAAACGAATCCTCACAATTAGCAATGCGTCTAAAAATGATATACTTAAATTGTACGGTTTGCCAAAGTCAAAAGTGGATGTGGCCTATCCGGGTATTAAAGATATACATATATCACAGGAGCAGACTTTATCATTAAATGAAATAAAATTAAAAGCAACAGGTATGAAAGATTTCCAAAAAAAGTACGGTATAAAAGATGGTTATATTTTATTCGTGGGCACCATCCAACCGAGAAAAAATATTCTCCGCCTAATTGATGCATTTTCCCAACTGATTAATAACGTGAAATATAAAGATTTAACTCTGATTATCATTGGCAAACCGGGGTGGATGTATGAAGAAATATATGCAGCGCCCAAAAAATACAAAGTTGAAAATAAAATTATGTTTTTAAGTGAAATCACCAACGAAGAGCTTCCATCTTGGTACAAAAATGCTCAATGTTTTGTATTTCCCAGCCTATATGAAGGATTTGGCCTTCCAGTTTTAGAAGCAATGGTTAACGGTTGTCCTGTAATTACGAGCAATGTCAGTAGTCTTCCGGAAGTGGGAGGAGAGGCGGCGATATATGTCAATCCAGAAAGTACGGCAGATTTATTACAAAAGCTCAACTTAGTTCTATCTGATAAAAAATTAAGGGAAAATATGATAAGAAAAGGTTACGAACAGGCAAAAAAATTCAGTTGGGAAAAAACCGCGCGGGAAACTCTAAAGATTTTAGAAAACGTGGTTAATAAAAATTAGAAATCGTTAATTTCCGCAGAGAAATAATCATATTTTATGTTCAAAGACAGAATGGGACGTGACTTAAATAGCAAGCAAGTGGTTATAAAAATATTCAACAGAATCATAAATATTTTTATTGATTTCGAGTTAATGTTTTTGCGGTTTGTCGGAAATATTCCAATTCACTCGGTAAGGAATTTTATCTATTCATTGGTTGGAGTGCGAATTGGCAAAGGATCAGTGATACATCAATGGTGTAATTTTTATTTACCCTCCAATATTGTGGTCGGAGACGATTCAATTATTGGTGATCATGCGTTTCTTGATGGAAGAGATAAGTTGATAATCGGTAGTCATGTTGATATTGCGTCAAGCGTGTTTATTTATAATTGCGAGCATGATATTAATAGTGAAGATTTCAGACAATCGTGCGGAAGCGTTATAATCGACGATTACGTTTTTGTTGGACCTCGGGCAATAATTCTTCCAGGAGTAAAAATTGGAAAAGGCGCAGTTGTGGGAGCCGGAGCTGTTGTTACAAAAGACATTCCGCCATTTAAAATTTATGGAGGAGTTCCGGCCAGGGAAATTGGCGAGCGAAGCATTCAGGATTTGCATTATCGTTTGGGAAGAGCCCGGCTATTTCAATAAACATGCTTGAACTTTCCATCATTATTTTAAACTACAACACCTCCGACCTTTTAGATAAATGTTTGGCATCGATTTATAAAAATGCACCATCATATAACTATGAAATTATTGTCGTAGATAATTGTTCAGATGATAACAGCTTAAAAATGCTTAAAAAGAAATATAAAGAGGTAGTTTTGCTTCAAAATAAAGTTAACCTCGGTTATAGCAAAGGTAATAATCTGGGAATTAAAAAGTCTAAAGGAAAATATGTATTGTTATTAAATAGTGACACGGAAATTATTGGAGATGCTCTTGATGTTATGGTAAAATGCCTGATTGATAATACCAATGTTGGAATACTTGGTTGCAAACTCATTAATTCAGATTTAACAAGCCAAAAATCCGCGGGAGTGTTTTATACCCCCATGAATTTGTTGTTTATGCTTTTTGGGGGACAAAAGCTTGGTTTCTTAAAAACTTCCCCGGATAGTTATAGGTTTGTAGATTGGGTATCAGGAGCCTGTTTTTTAGTCAAAAGAGAAGTATTTAACAAAATTGGGCTATTGGACGAATTTTTGTTTATGTATATGGAGGAGGTGGAATTCTGCTATCGGGCGAAAAAGCAGGGATTTTTAACCGCGTTTACAAATAAAGCAGTGGTTTTTCATAAAGAATTGGGAAGCGCCAAAAAGGGCAAACAGGATGCAATTCTCAATATTTATCGGGGTTTGATATATTTTTATCATAAATATCTAAGACAAGGGGAAAATTATTTAAAATTCGTCCTAAAAACAAAAGCGGTATTATGTATCTTAATCGGATTAATATCCGGTAATAGAGAACTAATGCAAACATATGTTAAAGCTTATCGCATGGTTGTCTGACAAGGCGTTGCCATTTTTGGTGACATTCCTAATTATTTTTATACCCTTGTATCCAAAACTACCTCTAATCGGAGTGACCCACACATGGGTTTATATCAGGGTTGAAGATATTATCATTGGTTTAACGAGTATTGTTTGGCTGATATCTTTGGTTTTTGGAAAATCATCAATTCCGAAAAATATAAGCTTTCCAATTTTTGTTTATTGGATTGTTGGGTTTCTATCAACTGTTATAGCCTTAATTTTTATTTTTCCGACAATAGCTAATGTTTTTCCGTTTGTTGCATTATTGCACTATTTTCGGAGAATAGAGTATTTAATTTTATTCTTTATTGCCGCATCAACGGTCAAAAAACCTGAGGATATTAATAAATATATTATCGCAATCTGTCTGGCCATGCTTGGAGTGACCTTATATGGTTTTGGACAAAGATTTTTGGGTTTACCAGCCTTTTTGACAATGAATGAGGAATTTGCAAAAGGCATTCCTCTATATCTGCCGCCCGGCGCACGCATTACTTCTACTTTTGGCGGACACTATGATTTTGCAGCCTATTTGGTTTTAATCATTGCCCTATTGGGAAGTATATTTTTTGCGGTAAAAAGAATGATTTTAAAGATGTTTATACTGATTTTGTGTGTTGGAGGATTAAGTGTTTTATTGCTGACGGCATCGCGGGTATCTTTTGCGGTCTATTTAGTAACAATCGTATTGATGTTGATAATGCAAAAGAAAAAACTTTTAATTATCCCGGTTGTAATTTTCAGTGTAATTTTATTAGCGCAGGTTAAGGGAACGGCAGATAGATTTGCCAAAACTTTTCGAATTCAGCCGATTGTTATCAATACCCAAACAGGACAACCTATTGCGGTTTTGGAAAAACTGCCGCCGGAAATTTCCGGAGTTAGGCCAACATCTCCTCCTGTTCAGGACACCTTGCCGCTTGGTACAGGATTTATTGGTTTTCCGCCGGTTTCGGAAAACCAACCAGAGGCGACAAGCGTGGCTGTGATCAAAAAACCTGTCAGCTCATCATTGAAACTTGCGACAATATCATCAGAAATTTCGACAATTTCAGGAAGTTTCCTGATACAAAAAGCTTTTGTTTATGATATCTCTTTTACGACCAGACTTCAGGGGGGATGGCCTCGTGCCTGGAATGCGTTTTTGAGAAATCCTCTTACCGGATCAGGTTATTCATCTATTTCACTTGCATCCGACAATGATTATCTGCGTTTGCTGGGAGAAACTGGTATTTTGGGTTTTATGGCATTTCTTTTTATTTTTACTACATATTTTATTGTTGTATATCGAAAATTTGCGGCAATTAAATCATCAATGGGAAAAAGCTTTGTGATCGGTATGACAGCGGGAATTATTGGATTGTCCCTTAATGCCTTCCTAATTGATGTTTTTGAAGCTTCGAAGGTGGCATATATTTTGTGGATATTGATAGGAATTACCATTGGAATAATCGAGTGCTATGACAAGTCGAGTATTAAGCTTTGGCAGGAAACATATAGGCTTTTGAAATCGAATATGGCAGTATTTTTTTATTTATTTTTAATCACAATATTTATATACGGAAAAACATTGAATTATTATTTTGTTTCAAGTGATTTTGTTTTATTAAAGATTGCTGCGCAGTCTAAATTTTCTGATGTGTTGCAATATTTTATTCATCAATATGACTTTTCTTACCAGCCACTTTCCAGATTGTTATATTTTATCGTTTATGCCATATTTTGGCTAAAACCATTCGGTTATCATTTTATTAGCCTTCTTCTTCTTTTATTTAGTTCTTTTATGGTTTATTTAATAGGCCAGAAAATCTTACACAACAAATTTTTGGCTTTTTTAGCAACTTGTATTTATTTATTTATGCCGTTTAATAATGGAAATATTGTTTGGATCTCTTCATATTCCATCATGCTTGCTACAGTTTTTTCCTTACTGGCGTTTTATTTTTATCATCTTTATTGCCAAAACAATAAACTGACTTGGATATTCTTTGGCATAATTTCATATATTTGCGCATTCTTATCTAACGAAATGGCAATATTTATGCCTGTCTTATTAGCTGGTTACGGTTTTATCGTAAAAGGAGGACGTCTTGTATTTGTTCACAAAAAATATTATATGTTTTTTTTATTTATCGCATTTTTATATTTAATTTTACATTATTTTTCCGGAGCAAAAAGGTTGTTGGATTTCGACGCGCTTGTGAAGCTATATGGAACTAGCTTAATTACAGTTTTTATTATTTTCCTGATTAAAAAAATTTGCCAGAGGTTAGTTCTAAAACCTGCAAGACAAAATCTTGCGATGGTGTTAATTATTTTTGTACTAATACTTAGGTTTAATTATGATTTGGCTGAAATATTTGCCGCGTGGGAAACGGCAGCAAAAATTTCCCACAAGATTATTTACGCAGTGAAGGATAATTATCGTTTTTTCCCCAAAAAAGCAACGCTGTATTTTGTTAATATCCCGAATAATTATAAAAAGGCACAAGTCTTTTCGGAGGGGTTGGCGGAGGCCATTTGGTTTGTTTACCGGGATGATTCACTGAGTGTAGTTAGGACTAATACACCAGATGATGCGTTTAAATCTGCAGAAAAAATCAATGATTCGCATGTGTTTAGTTTTGACAACAACGAACTTACAGAAGTTGTATATAGATAGATTGTGAAATGTTAAGAAAAAAGATATCAATAGGTATTTTGGCTTTAATTATTTTTCTATCATTTGTCGTACGGTTATATAAACTAGACAATCCGATAGCCGATTGGCATTCATGGAGACAAGCCGATACTGCAGCCGTAGCTAGAAACTTTATTAAAAATGGTTTTTCACCGTTTATACCTCATTATGATGATTTGTCCAATATTCAGTCAGGAAAAGAAAACCCAAACGGCTATAGAATGGTTGAATTTCCTTTGTATCAAATACTAGGCTTTTTTTTACACCAAAGCATACCAGTGCTAACAATTGAAATAAGCTTGCGTTTGATAAGCATTTTTTCATCATTGTTAATAATTGTTTTCCTTTTTCTTTTGATACATAAATATTGTGGTAGCCTTCAGGCATTGTGCGTTGTGTTTGTATTTGGTTTTTTACCGTACTCAGTATACTACAGCAGAGCCATTTTGCCGGAAATGTTAAGTGTCAGTTTGGCTATGGGAGGAATATATTTTTTTGATAAGTTTGCCGAAAAAGATAAAAGTAAAATACTTTATTTTATTTTATCAATTATTTTTAGCCAATGTTCTTTGCTTGTGAAACCGGTAAGTGTTTTTTTATTACTACCTGTTCTTTATCTGTTTTGGAAATTTAAAGGCCCACGTTTTTTGTTGTCCAAAGAATTCTACATCTATAGTGTTTTATCGCTTGTTCCTTTTATTGCCTGGCGGGTATGGATAAATAAGTTTCCAGAAGGAATTCCCGCCTATGATTGGTTATTAAACGGAGGAAATATTAGATTCACTCCGGCATTTTTCCGTTGGATAATTGCGGAAAGAATCGGCAAATTAATATTGGGATATACAGGAATGTTTTTCTTGCTTTTGGGATTTACTTTGCAATCAGACAAGAAACAGAATTACATTTTTTCAAGTTTGCTTATTGGGTCTATTCTTTATGTTTTTGTTTTTGCAAGGGGTAACGTTCAGCACGATTATTATCAGATCTTGCTTTTACCGGCAATTTCCATTTATGCGGGAAAAGGAATTGAATTTTTATTCAGTAAGGTTTCTGGAATAAATCGCAAAATTGCCTTTCTGGTGGGGATCGCAAGCGTGATATTAATGATCTTACTTTCCTGGTATGAAGTACGAGGTTATTATTGGATTAACCATCCGGAAATTATTGAGGCAGGAAAAAGAGTAGATTTACTGACTTCCAAAAACTCCAAAGTTATAGCTCCATATATTGGTGACACTGCTTTTCTCTACCAGACAAACCGTAGCGGATGGCCGGTTGTGAATAAACCTATTTCCGAAATGGTGCGCGACGGAGCTGATTATCTGGTGATTGTGAATCCCGATCAAGATGCGTTAAATCTCCAAACAACCTATGCTGTTTTAGAAAAAAAGGATTCTTATATAATATACGATTTGAAAAAACTTCCATGAACATCCTTTTAGTATCTTCATTTTATCCCTACCCTCTTTTGTCCGGAGGACAAGTGCGACTTTATAATCTATTGAGACATTTGAGCAAACAACATAAAGTGACACTTATTGCGGAAACAAGAGAAAATTTGCCAGAAAGTGATTATGATGAAATCAAAAAATATTGCGTTAAGATTCTTACGGTAAAACGTCCGAAGCAATGGTCGGTAAAAAACATTTTGCGTACAGGATTTTCCTTCTATCCGTTTCTTTTGGTTGGGCATTTTAATAAAGATATGCAAAAAATTATCAAAGAGGAAATCCAAAGCAATATTTATGATCTAATTCACGTAGAAACATTCTATGTTATGCATAATTTACCAAAAACTTCATTGCCGACTATCTTAACTGAACACAATATTGAATACCAGATTTATTGGGATTTTGTTAATAATTTTAAGTTTATTTTCTTAAAGCCGTTTTTATGGATTGATGTTTTAAAGCTTAAATTTTGGGAGCAGTTCTTTTGGCGCAAGGCAGATCAGATAATTGCAGTTTCTAAAGCAGAAAAAATAATCATCGAAAAATCCATAAATAAGAAAGTACTTGTTGTGGCAAATGGTGTAGATTGTGATTATTTTTCCAGAATTATAAAAAAAGAGCCAAAACTAAGCACAATACTTTTTGTCGGAAGTTTTAGATGGATTCAAAATCGTGATGCGGCAGCGTATTTATTGTCAAATATCTGGCCTATCTTAAAAGAAAAATTCGGTTCAGTCATTAAATTACAAATAGTTGGAAATGAAGCCAACACGCATATAAAAAACTTAGATGATCCACAAATTGAGATAAATGATTGTGTTCAAGATATTCGAAAGGTTTATGCAACAGGGACACTGCTTCTTGCTCCTATTAAAATCGGAGGAGGAACAAAATTTAAAATTCTTGAATCTATGGCAAGCGGATTGCCAGTTGTGACAACGCCAGAGGGGGTAGAAGGTCTTGAAAATTACGACAATACTATTTTTGTTGGAAAAAATGACAGTGAATTAATTTATGCGGCAGAAAAAATCTTGACTGATAATAATCTAAGAAAACATTTGATAACAAGAGAAAAAGAATTTGTCAGAAAATATTATGATTGGGGAGAAATTACAGAAAAGTTAGAAAGCGCCTACAATCAACTAGTAAAAAAATATGATTATCGGTATTGATGCCAGAATGTATGGATTAAAACATGCGGGGATCGGACGTTATGTTGAAAATCTTGTAAACAAACTTTTGGCGATTGATGACAACAATCAATATATTCTTTTTGTTAGAAAGGAAGATGAAAAATGGTTTAGGGTTGATGTTGTTGGAAACAATAGAGAAAAGGTTAAAATAGTTGTGGTTGATGCGAAACATTATTCTTTAAAAGAACAGGTTATTTTCCCGTATATTTTGTTCAAACAAAAAGTTGATCTGATGCATTTCCCTCATTTCAACGTACCTATTTTGTATCGTGGTAAATATATTGTCACTATCCACGATTTACTTTGGCACGATACCAAGGGGGGGGGCGTAACCACCCTAAGTCCATTTTTTTATACGATAAAATATCTAGGATATAGAATTGTCTTCTCGAATGCAGTTAAGCGAGCAATAAAAATACTCACCCCTAGTAATTGGGTAAAAAATAAACTCCTTATTGCTTATCATATTGATTCCAATAATATACATGTGGTATATGAAGGCATTGCGGATAGATATCTGCAAAAAAACGATGGTTTGAAAGATATCAAACAAAAAGCATCAATATTGTTAAAAAATAAATTTAATATTACAAAACCATTTTTTATCTACACCGGCAGTGCGTATCCGCATAAAAATTTAGAAATTCTGTTGTTAGCCATGGTCGAATTTAAAGATTATCAGCTTGTTATAGCATGTGCAAGAGATGTATTTTGGGAAAAATTAAAAGTATTGGTGTTAAAATATTCTTTAACAAATCAAATACGATTACTTGGTTTTGTACCAGATGAAGAAATAAAAATTTTATATAAAGAAGCCGCAGCTTTTATTTTTCCTTCTCTAAATGAAGGTTTTGGTCTTCCGGGAATTGAAGCCATGGCTTGCGGCTGTCCCGTAATTAGTTCGAATAGGACTGCACTGATGGAAATTTACCGCAACGCCGCCCTATATTTTGATCCTTTAAATGTTGTCGAATTAAAAGGATGCATGAAGAAAATATTAAATTTAAAGACCAAATCAATTTTTGCTTCCAAAGGGTATTTATTAATAAAACAATATAACTGGCTACAAACAGCAAAGGAAACCTTAAAAGTTTATGAAAGTTGCTTTAGTTTATGACAGAATAAATAAATGGGGAGGTGCTGAACGTTTATTGTTGGGTTTACATAGCATATTTCCCGATGCACCGTTATATACTTTGGTTTATGATAAGAGCAAAGCTGCATGGGCAAAAGTTTTTCCTAAAGTCTATACATCTTTTTTACAGCATTTACCGTTTGCAAAATCTGCTCATGAGTTTTTTCCTTGGTTGGCCCCTATTGCATTTGAAACATTTGATTTTCGGCATTATGATTTGGTAATTACTCTAACGTCTGCTGAAGCAAAGGGGATTATAACAGGGCCAAACACAATTCATCTGTGTTATTGTCTTACGCCAACAAGATATTTATGGCATGATTATTTTCTTTATCTGAAAAATCCCGGTTTTGGTTCTTTTGATCCGATTATCAGATTAATAATTCCTCTTTTTGCTTTTCAGATGCGTCAAATTGATCAAATTTCAGCAACAAAGCCAGATCATTATTTTGCCATCAGCCAAGAGGTAAGAAAACGGATTATAAAATATTATCGGCAAAATGACGCTGAAATTATTTATCCATTTGTTGACACTAATTTATTTAATATATCCCGATATCCCATTTCTGTTCCAAAAGAAAATGATTTCTTTCTTATCGTATCGCGTTTTGTGGGGTACAAAAACATTGATTTGCCAATAAGGGTTTTTAACAAGTTGGGGAAAAGACTATTTATAATTGGTTGCGGAAATCAAGAAAAATATCTGAGAAAAATCTCCAATTCCAATATTACATTTTTGGGTGAATTGACAGACGAAGAACTGGTAAGTTATTATCAAAACTGTCGGGCTTTGATATTTTCCGGAAATGAGGATTTCGGTTTAAGCAGTTTAGAAGTTCAAGCCTGTGGAAAGCCAGTAGTCGCTTTCGCTAAGGGGGGAGCTCTAGAAACCGTAGTCAACAATCAAACCGGGATTTTCTTTTTTGAGAAAACAGAAAACGGACTGATGCGTGCAATCGAGAAGCTCGAGAGAACTAAATTCAATCCGGATATTTGCAGAAGAAATGCCCTTAGATTCAGTCTAAAGAAGTTTCAGTCAAAATTTAAGGAGATGGTATTAGAATATGAAAAAAAGTTCAGGCATTAATAAATACGGGGTAATTTTGGCAGGTGGCGGAGGAACCAGACTATGGCCAAAATCAAGAAACTCTCTGCCGAAACAGTTTATGAATTTAGGTCCAGATAGAACCTTACTGCAGGACACCTTCTGTCGTTTAAGAAAGTTTCTTAACAAAGAAAATATCTTCATCGTAACCATTAAGAATTATCTGTCTGAAGTCAAAAAAGAATTACCGGAAGTGAGAGAAGAAAACATTCTGATTGAACCTTCTTCAAAAAATACTGCTGCATCAATTGCCCTTGCGGTTTGGGAAATTTCTAAAATTTGCGATAATTGCGTAATCGGCAGTTTTGCATCAGATCATTTGATTAAAAACGAAAAAAGATTCATCGAAATTTTAGAAACAGCCTATGCGGCTTCAGAAAATACTTCAGATATTATCACAATAGGAATACCACCTACAAAAGCTGATGACGGACTCGGCTATGTTCATATCGGTAGCCAGATTTTAGAAGTAAATAGTATGCCCATTTTTAAAGTACAGAGGTTTCTTGAGAAACCAGATATGGCTTTGGCAAAGGCATTTTATGCCAGCGGAGAATATTTTTGGAATGCCAGCTATTTTGTTGCCAAGGCTTCGACGTTTAGAGAAGCCTACAAAACACATCTTCCAGATGTTTTAAATGTCATAAAAAAGATGGATGGATTAAATCAGAAACAAAAAAATGAGATTTGGGAAAATTTAAAAAATATCGCAGTTGATTACGGTATTATGGAAAAATCAAGCAATATATCCATGGTAACAGGAGATTTTGGTTGGAGTGATATTGGCAATTGGGCTGTTTTATCAGAAGTTTCTCCCAAATCGGCCAATGGAAATGTTTTATTAGGAGATATTGACAAAAAAACTATCCTGATCGACAGCAAAAATTGTTTAGTTTACGGCAATGGGAAATTAATTGCCCTGGTGGGGGTTTCAGATCTGATTATAGTTGAGGATAAAGATGCAATTTTGGTGACCACCAAGGATAAAGTACAAAAAGTAAAGCAGGTAGTGGAAAAATTAAAAAGCGAAAATAAAAATGATTTTCTATAATCAAATGTACGATTTTCTTAAACGTTTAATTGATATTTTTGGGTCTATTATACTTATATTTATTTTTTTGCCGATCTGTATCGTCGTTACGATTTTTATTAAACTTGATTCAAACGGTCCTATTTTCGCCGATACGCCAGAAAGAGTGGGGAAAGACGGAAAATTGTTTAAAATGTTTAAATTTCGTTCAATGGTTCAGAGTGCCCATACGATTCTTCGGACCGACCCCAAATATCATAAACTTTATGAAAAATATAAAAAAAACAGCTATAAACTTGCAGAGGATCCTAGAATAACAAGAATTGGCAAATTTATCCGCAAGCACTCAATTGACGAAATTCCCCAGCTAATAAATGTTTTAAGGGGCGAGATGAGTCTTGTGGGTCCGAGAGCTTATTATCCTGACGAATTAGAAGAGCAACAAAAAAAATATCCACAGACAAAAGAATTGTTGAAGATCGTATTATCAATACGACCCGGTATAACAGGAGCATGGCAGGTGTCCGGAAGAAGCGAGGTAAATTTTGATAAAAGAATTGCAATGGATGCAGAGTATACAAAAAGACAATCTTTAGTGTATGATATTATTATTATGCTTAAGACTCCTTATGCAATGGTCTCCGGTAAAGGGGCGATTTAGAAATTAAATTTTTAAACATATGAATGACGCAATTCCGGCAATCGAATTAAATACTCCCAAACCGATGACGGAGAAAAAAAACAGGAAAAAAATTACACTTTTCGGATTAGGCATATTACTCATTGCAGTCATTTCTTTGGTGTTGGTGTTTGGGACGTTATTGCCATTAAAAACAGTGCTTTCTTCCTTAAGTGAAGTGGAAAAATCCTCAAAGGAAATTTATACAGCCGCAAAAGCTCAAAATATTGCTTTGACCGAAGAAAAATTAAAAACCACGAGAGAAAAATTAAAAGATACGGATATTAAATTAAAATTAATGGCATGGGTAAATTTTGTTCCGGTTTTGGGTTCTTACTACCAAGATGCAAAACACATGGTAAATGCGGGATTTTACGGATTGGACTTTCTTGATATCGTAGTGGAATCTATAAAGCCATATTCTGACCTTTTGGGATTGAAAGGGCAGGGTAGTTTTGTCGGCGGATCAGCAGAAGAAAGAATCAGGAAGGCAGTTGAAACAATGGATAAAGTTACTCCTAATTTGGGCAGGTTAGCAGAAAAAATGAATTTGGTAAGAAGCGAAATGGATAAAGTTGACCCTAGCCGTTACCCAGAAAAAATACAAGGAAAAGAAGTTAAGGCTAAATTATTTCAAGTAAAAGATTTAGTAGATCAAGCAGGTAAGGCCTTAACGGATGCGAGACCTTTATTAGAAGTATTGCCATCTCTTTTGGGTCAGCCTACTGACCAAAAATATATGATTTTGTTCCAAAACGATAAAGAATTACGATCGACTGGAGGTTTTATTACCGCATTTGCCATTATCCGGATGGAGAAAGGGAAAATTGTTGTCGAAAGTTCGGATGACATTTATAAGCTTGATGATGCCAAAACCAAGAGAGTTTCGGCCCCAACTCCGATATTAAAATTTTTACCCTTGGTTTCTTATTGGAATTTAAGGGATGCAAATATTTCACCTGATTTTTATGTCTCGATGCAAAATTTTGAGGAATTATATAACAGCGTTAGTCAAAAGGTTAAGCTAACCGGAATTATCGCGATTGACACCCAGTTTTTAGTTAAAGTTATGGATGTTTTAGGAGCGATTCCTGTTTATCAAACTGAATTTTCAACAAAGATTATTCCGCAGTGCAATTGTCCACAAGTTATTTATGAGTTGGAATCGTATGCCGATAAGCCGGTGGGATACGCAAAAGGAGCGAGAAAAGATATTATTGGCGCATTAATGAACTCAATCATGCATAAGGCACTTTCATCGTCTCCCAAATTATATTGGGGACCGCTTTTTCAAGCAGGCATCAATGCCTTAAATGAAAAACACGTTTTAGTTTATTTAAAAAATGAGAATGCTCAAAAAGCTGTTGAGGCCTTGAATATTGGTGGAAGAATTCGGGAATTTGAAGGCGATTTTTTACATATTAACGATACAAATTTTGCCGGCGCAAAATCCAATATGTATGTTAAGGAAGAAGTAGAACAAAAAATTGAAATTGCCAGCGATGGTTCTGTTACCAAAACTATTACCATAGATTATAAAAATCCTCAACCGCCGTCAGACTGTAATTTGGAACACGGACAGCTTTGCCTGAATGGATTATTAAGAAATTGGGTCAGAGTATATGTTCCAAAAGGAAGTAGTTTAATTGAGGCAAAGGGGTCAGAGATTAAAATGACAAGCGGAGAAGATTTAGGAAAAACAGTTTTTGAAGGATTTATTACCGTTAGGCCGTTAGGCAGTTCTCAATTGCAGGTGAAATATCAGCTTCCAAATAAAATTGATACGAAGAAAGCATATAGTTTATTAATACAAAAACAGCCGGGTACAGAAGGTCATGAAAATAGTGTTTTTGTAAACGGAAAAAAAGTTGAGCAATTTAAATTAACTTCAGATAAAGAGATGAAATTTAAATTCTAATAAAGTGCGAAGTTATAAGACTGACGGCATTGTTTTAAAGCGGAAGAATTTTGGCGAAGCGGATAAAATACTTACGGTTCTTACTAGAAATTACGGAAAACTACATTTAATTGCCAAAGGTGTACGTAGTACAAGAAGCCGTAAGGCTCCAAGACTTGAACTTTTCTGTTTAACAAAACTTCTAATTTCAAAAGGTCGAAATTTAGATTTGATCAATGACGTAGAAATAATCAGCAATTATTCCAATATTCGCAAAAGCCTAAAACGGATTGCATATGCATATCAAATTTGTGAAATAGTTGATAGATTGTTGCCTGAACAACAGATAAATCGTTCATTGTTTATTCTTCTTGAAAGAGAATTTGTAAAACTCAATAGCGTTGTGAAAATTGCCGACTACCATCTAAATAAATTTATTCTGGAATTACTTTGGGATTTGGGATATCTGCCAAAAGATAAAATATTGTCGGATGATAAAATTAATACATTCGTTGAGAATCTCATTGAAAGACGTCTTAAAAGCAATCAACTCTTGACAAGAATTGATAATTTAATAGTATAATACTTATAATTGTTTCGGCATTGATCCCAATGGCATGGGGGAGTTGAAAATAAAGAGCTTCGGCATTGCTGGAGAATAAGGGTGGAACCGCGGAGATAGCACCTTCGTCCCTATTATGATTTAATTATTAGGGAAAGGTGTTTTTTTATGGCAAACGTGATGGAAAAAATTGTTTCATTATGTAAAAGACGCGGTTTTATCTTTCCTTCGTCTGAGATTTATGGAGGATTTGGGGGGTTTTGGGATTTTGGTCCACTGGGAGTTGAGTTGAAAAATAATATTAAGTCAATGTGGTGGAGATTTTTTGTTTCCCAAAGAAACGATGTTTACGGGCTAGATAGTTCGATTATTATGAATCCTCGGATTTGGGAGGCCTCAGGCCATACGGGTAGTGGGTTTGCAGATCCATTGAAAGAATGTAAACAATGTCATCATCGTTTTAGGGGTGATGATTTATTGGGAGAAAATTGTCCAGATTGTCATGGTGAATTGACAGAGGAAAAAAAATTCAATATTTTGGTTAAAACTTATATCGGTCCGGTTGAAGACACATCAGCTCTTGCTTATTTAAGAGGAGAAACCGCTCAGGCGATTTTTGTAAATTTTAAAAACATACTTGATACTTTTCATCCGCGTCTTCCTTTTGGAATAGGGCAAGTTGGGAAGGCTTTTCGTAATGAAATTACTCCTGGTAATTTTATTTTTCGCTCGCGTGAATTTGAACAGATGGAGTTGGAATATTTTATTGACCCCAGACAGGATGAAGAACAATTTAAATACTGGAAAGATTTTTGCTACCAGTTCCTTGTTGTTTTGGGGCTGAAAAAAGAAAATTTAAGATTTTATGACCATCCCAAAGAAAAATTATCGCATTACTCCAAAGGAACAAGCGATATTGAGTATCAATTTCCTTTCGGTTGGTCGGAGCTTTGGGGAATAGCCAGACGGTCTGATTTTGATCTTACCCAGCATTCTAAATTTTCCGGCAAAAAATTGCTATATCAAGATTTAACGACCGGCGAAACGTTAATTCCATATGTGATTGAGCCTTCGGTGGGAGTTGACCGTTTACTATTGGCTATCATGTCTGATGCTTATAGGGAGGATGGAAAAAGAGTGGTTTTAAATCTCTCTCCGACTCTTTCGCCGTTTAAAGTAGCAGTATTTCCTTTGGTTTCCAATAAGGCAGAGCTTATAAAAACAGCAAGACATATTTATGAAGATTTAAAACGGTCTTTTAATTGTGTCTGGGATGATAGGGGAAATATCGGTAAACGCTATTTTAGTCAGGATGAAATTGGCACTCCATGGTGTGTTACAGTGGATTATCAAACGTTGGAAAATCAAAGCGTGACTGTGAGGGATAGAAACACGGCAACACAAATCAGGGTTAAAATAGGCGAGCTTGAAAAGTATTTTACTGATCTTCTGCTTTTGGGGGAGTCAGTTGACAAAAAATGATTATATAGGAGAAAATAAATAATGAGAAAATTTTTCACAATTGGTTTTTTGACAATCGTTCCGGTTTTTTTGTCAGGATGCGCATTGGATAAAAACCAAAAGAATCTTCCGGCAACTCCTTCGCCAATAGAGGCAGTCAAAATCCTAAAAGAAGGAGAAGGGCCTCAAGTGAATTTACTTCCAGCCGCCAATAAACAATCTGTAACACTAAAGATTGCGTCAATTTCTGCCGATATTAAGAAAATTGATTACGAAATTGTATATGATACAAACGGTGTTCAAAGAGGTGTTTTGGGTACTTTCGAAATAAAAGAAGGGCAGGATAAAATTGTTAAAGAAATTCTGCTAGCCAGCTGCTCGAAGAATGTATGTGTGTACGATAAAAACGTATCTAAACTTCAGTTGACCATGAAATTTCTTGGCGAAGGTGAACTGTTTGAATACCAAAAAGAATTCTCCCTCTAGATCTGCAGTTATATCCAGCAAAAGTAATTTTCCATACCAAAATTCATCCTCATTATTGATTTAATTACCTACTTGACATACAAGTTAAAAGGGATAAAAATGGTATTATAGTGTATAAAATGGGATAAAATGGTATGAATGTATTTTTGGGAGAGTATCAGCATTCGCTTGATGACCGAGGTAGACTTTCTCTGCCAAAAAAAATCAGAAACGAATTGGATAGTGTCGAAATTGTTTTGACAAGGGGTTTTGAAGTTTGTATCTTCGGATATCAAAAATCGACATGGTTAAACCAGACAGAAAAACAACTGGAAATACCGATATTTGAAGAAAAAGGCAGAAATTTAAGGCGTTATATTTTTTCTGGAGCAGTTACAGTCGAAATAGATAAATTGGGAAGAGTTCTAGTACCTGCAAATTTAAAAGAATACGCGCAAATAGAAAATGAGGTGGTTGTAATTGGGGCCGGAGATCATTTTGAAATTTGGAGTGAGTCTAAGTGGAAGGAGTACATACGTTCAGTAAGTCCACTTTAGACAATTACCATATTTCCGTAATGCCAAGTGAAGCAATCACCGGACTAAAAGTCAAGAGGGATGGCACATATATTGATTGTACATTGGGGGGCGGGGGACATACTTTAGAAATTATAAAAAAGGGTGGAATTGTGTTGGGAATAGATCAGGATTCTGATGCCCTGAAACATTTTAGGGCGAAATTGAGCTTTACAAATAATAAAGCAGTAGAAGGTGAGAATTTATTTTTAGCTAATGGCAATTTTAAGGATATCGATAAGATTGCAAAAGAGTTTAATTTTAGTTTGGTGGATGGCATAATTTACGATTTGGGAGTATCAACACACCAATTACGGGAGAAAGAGAGGGGATTTAGTTTTGGTACTGATGCCAAATTGGATATGAGAATGGATTTAAATGCGTGTTTATCGGCCAAAGAAGTGGTAAACACAAAACCGGCAAAGGAGTTATATGAAATTTTTACTAAATATGGTGAAGAAAAGCGTGCTTGGTCAATTGCTAATGCTATTGTCCGCGCCCGTTTAGTAAAAGAAATTGAAACAACAACCGAGCTAGCTTTGTTAATTGAACAAGTGCGTGGAAGAAGTAAAAACAGTTTTGATCGGACTCATCCGGCAACCAGAGTTTTTCAGTCGTTGAGGATTTATGTTAATGAGGAATTGGATTGTTTAAAAGAATCGTTGCCAAAGGCTTTAAATTTAATACGAAAAAATGGAAGATTGGTGGTTATTTCTTTTCATTCGTTGGAGGACCGGATCGTCAAAAATTTTATCAAAAGAAAAGAAGATGAAAGAGTATTGGAAAATATCACAAAAAAACCAATTAGGCCAAGTTTATTTGAAATAGAAAAAAACAAATCATCGCGAAGCGGGAAATTAAGAGTAGCACAGAAATTAATATGAAAAAATTTAACGAACAAAAGGAACTAGATCAAAGAAATAAAAGGAAAGCCTTTATTATTTCGTTATTTGTTTTGATATTTGTGATGTTTGGATTGCAAGTTGTGATCTCTAATCTTATATCAACATCAGGAGATAAAATTCAGTTAATGGAGCAGCGGTATCAATCTCTGATGGTGCAAAACGAAGATTTAAAAAAACAAATTGCTCAAAACACCTCCTTGGCAAATTTACAGAAATTAGCCGAAGAAATGGGTTTTAAGAAAAACGACTCCGTTGTTTATCTTACTCCGGTTGTGAATGTTGCCATGAATTATTAGAAGCGGTTTTGATTATAATGGGAAGAATTCAATTCATCTTTTTAATTTTTCTGACGGCATTCGGTTTAATCATTGCCCGCTTGTTTTACTGGCAGGTGTTTTCTTCGGATTCTTTGTCGACTCAAGCATTTAGGCAATACACAAAAACTTCTGAAATACAAGCAGCTCGAGGTGAAATTCTTTCGCACGATAGGTTTGTATTAGCTACAAACGAAACGGCATATACTCTGTATGTTATTAAAAACAACTTAAAAATTTCCTCCAGCCAATTGGTTGAAAAATTGGCTCCGATTTTTACAGAACCGGAAATTGATGATTCAGCCACTTTGTCAGGTTTGTTAAAGCAACCTACCATTGAGGAAGTTAAAAAAAGTTTTTCAGATAAATTAAGTTCTGGCGGCGAATGGATTCTAGTATTCAAAAAATTAAGCAAAAAAACCAAAGATAAAATTGAACAAATGAAAATTGACGGTTTATATTTTGAAGAAGACCAAAAAAGATACTATCCTGAAGCTTCTTTGTCTGCGCAAATATTAGGTTTCGTTGGACAAGATCATAGCGGAGAAGATAGGGGATATTTTGGTTTAGAAGGTTACTACGATCGTGAATTAAAAGGGAATAAGGGTAGGATCAGTGAAGAAAAGGATGTTTTTGGAAGGCCTATTTTGATAGGGGAAAAAAACCTGAAAAATCCAGAAAACGGACGAAATTTAATTTTGAATATTGATCGGACTATTCAATATATTGTTGAAACCAAATTACGCGAAGGATTGGGAAAATATGGGGCAAAGGCAGGATCGGTTGTTGTGATGGAGCCAAAAACTGGAAATATTATCTCAATGGCTTCCTTGCCAACATATACTAATTATGAATGGTATAAATATGAACCGATTTTGTATAAAAACCCAATAGTTTCGGATTTTTATGAACCTGGTTCAACATTCAAGGTTCTTGTTATGGCCAGTGGACTTGATGCATCAGTTGTTGAACCGGATACTAGGTGTGACAAATGTGCAGGTCCGAGGGAAATTTCTGGATATACTATTAGAACTTGGAATAATAAGTATTATCCGCAAACTACAATGACAGAAGTGCTGGAGCACTCTGATAATACAGGAATGGTTTTTGTTCAGGAAAAACTTAAGAAGCAAAAATTTCTCGAATATTTAACAAAATTTGGACTAGGCGAATCTACTGGAATTGATTTGGAAGAAGAAAATTTCCCGAATTTTAGAGCAGATAATTTATGGAAACCGATAGATTTGGCGACAACTTCATTTGGCCAGGGAATTGCGGTAACACCTATTCAAATGATTAGAGCGGTTGGGGCCGTAGCAAACGGCGGAATACTTGTTGAGCCGCATGTGGTCAGCAAGGTTATTACGGCAAATGAACAAGAACTGGAAATAAAACCCAAAGAAATAAGGCGCGTTATCAGTCTAAAAACAAGCAAAGTATTAACCGAAATGTTGGTCCAGGCGGTTGATAAGGGAGAAGCAAAATGGGCAAAACCGCAAGGCTATCGGATAGCCGGAAAAACAGGGACGGCGCAGATTCCCATTGCCGGACATTACGATGAAAAAAAGACGATTGCTTCTTTTGTGGGATATGCTCCTGCCGATAATCCTCGTTTTGTCATGCTTGTCAAACTAACAGAACCCACCTCTTCTCCTTGGGGGTCAGAAACTGCTGCTCCTTTATTTTTCTCGATCGCGCGAGAAATATTTCATTATTGGAATATTCCACCCCAATAGTTGGAAAATCATTGGATTTTTTATGATAAAAACACTATAATACAGCTTCATGGCAAGCTATTTGCAAAAAATTTGGTTAAAGATTAAAAAGAAAATCACAAAAGAAAAAATCAGGCAGTTTATTCCCAATGAAATTGTGAATGATTTTTTTCATCTCCCAAAGTCCATCATGGCTGTTTTGTGGTATTTATATCCGGCAAAAAACCTTTATGTTATCGGAATAACTGGAACAGATGGCAAAACTACAACTGCAAACATTGTCTACCATATTCTGAAAACAGCCAATTGCAAGGTCTCATTAATTTCAACCGTAAAAGCAGTTATTGGAGATAAAGAATATAATACGGGTTTTCATGTGACAAATCCTGATTCATTTGCACTTCAAAGACTCATTTACGAAGCAAAGGAATCCGGATCAAAATATTTAGTTTTGGAAGCGACTTCGCACGGATTAGTTCAGCACCGAAATTTTGGTACAAATATCGCAATCGGAGTTATTACCAATATTTCACACGAACATCTTGATTATCACAAAACAATGAAAAACTATGTTTTGGCAAAAGCCAAAATCTTAAACGGTGTTAAATACAGCATTTTAAATCGTGACGATAAATACTTCCGTTTACTGAAGAATAAATATTCTGGCCGTTTGTTTACATTTGGACTTGATCATAAGGCTGATTTCACCCTAAAAACTTTTCCGTTTAAAACAAAATTATATGGTCGGTATAATCGGTATAATTGTTTAGCATCCATTGCCGTTGCCAAAACGCTTGGTATTTCCGACGAAATAATCAGAGACGCCATTCAGAGTTTTAAAGGCGTGCAAGGCAGAATGGAGGAAGTTGGTAGAGGCAGGAAATTCAGATTATTTATTGATTTTGCTCATAAGCCAAACGCATTGAAAAATGTGTTGAAGGCGAGTCGCAAATTGATCAGAGGTAATGGCAGATTGATCGTGATGTTTGGTGCGGCAGGCTTGAGAGACAGCACCAAACGCCCTCTAATGGGTGAAATCGCAGGTACTTTGGCAGATGTGTCAATTATTACTTCCGAAGATCCCAGAACTGAAAATGTTAATAAAATCATAAAACAGATAGAGAAAGGAATGATTAAAACAGGAGTATCGGAGCAAAAGATTACTAATACGCAAAAAAAAGCCCACAATAAACACTTTTACCGAATTATTGTTGATCGTCGAAAAGCCATTAATTGGATTATAAAGAAATTAGCTAAAAAAAACGATATAATATTATTTTGCGGAAAAGGCCACGAACAATCATTCTGTATTGGTAAAACAGAATACCCGTGGGATGAAAAAAACGAGATATTAAACGCACTTAAAAAATAAATGGTTAATGATGTGATTTTTTACCGCCATGTTTTTCCTTCTTGGTTATTGGCAGGAACAACGCTGAGAAAATTTGGAAATATTGCCCAAGATGATGGTAAAGATAAACTTTCCCGGAAAATTAAATCAAAAATCAATTTAATTCTGACGCTAAATCAGATTCACTCTTCGAAAATAATAAACGCAGACAATATTAATAACGAAACGAAAATTCATACAGGCGATGGTTTTTATACAAGCAAAGCAAAAACTTTAGTAGTTATTAAAACTGCTGATTGCGCACCTGTGATTATTGTGGATATAAAATCAAAAAAACTACTGCTTTTGCACGCCGGCAGAAAAGGACTTGAGGTGGGAATTATTAGAAAAGGAATAAGAGAAATGTTGGGAAAAGGCGCGTATATTAGTAATTTAAGAATTTTAATCGGCTCATTCATTGATTCTTGCTGTTACAGCTATAATATGAAAAACAGTATTTATTTGCAGATCGTAGAATCAAACATTATGAAAGAACAGTTCTTTTTTGTCGGAGAGTGTACTTCGTGCAAGAATAATAAATATTTTTCCCATCGCCAAGGCGATTATGAACGAATGGGAACTTTTGCTATGATTAGATAGGATACTTATATGGTAAAAAAACACATTCATTTTATTGGAATAAAAGGTGTTGGGATGACATCTTTGGCAATTTATGCCAAAGAGAAGGGTTATAAAGTTACAGGATCTGATGTTCAAGAAGAATTTGTTACGGATAAAATATTAAAAAAATTTAAAATTCCCATAAAAATAGGTTTTGGCGTGAATTCCCATTGGAAAAAACCAGACATGGTAATTGTTACGGGTGCCCATGGAGGAAAAACAAATCCAGAAGCTGTTTACTACATTGTTAATGGTATAGAAGTTTTGACTCACGGACAGGCTCTTGGTTATTTTATGCAAGATAGCTTTGGTATTTCAGTTGCTGGAGTTGGAGGAAAAACAACAACATCTGCGATGATCGCAACAATTTTGAATCAAAAACCCATGGACTCTTCATATGTTATTGGCGTTGGCAATATCGCTTCCCTTAAACAGCCCGGTCATTTTGGGAAATCAAAATTTTTTATTTCCGAAGCCGATGAATACGCGTCGTGTCCGCTTACGGATTTAACACCAAGATTTTTGTACCAACATCCACATATAGGTGTAATTACATGTATTGAATTTGATCATCCTGATCTGTATAGATCTTTTGAACAGACAAAAGAGATGTTTGGACAATTTATAAATGGCATGCAAAAGAGTGGAGTTGTAATAATAAACGGCGATAATAAAAATAATCGAGAGGTTATTCAAAAAATCAATAGAGAAGTCAAGACATACGGATTTTCCAAAGAAAACGATTATCAGATTGACAAAGTTAGATTTAAAGAAGGATCAACAGAGTTTATACTAAGGAATAAAAGTATTATTTTGGGAAATTTTATAATAAAAGTTCCTGGAAAATTAAATATTCAAAACGCGACCGCTGCCATTATTGCTGCCTTAACTGCGGGTTTAACAATCAATCAAATTCAAAAAGGATTAGTATTGTTTACAGGAACAAAAAGAAGGTTTGAGCTGATTAAAGAAAAAAACGATATAAAACTTATAGATGATTATGCGCACCATCCATCAGAGATACAAATGACGTTATTGGCGGCAAAAGAATGGTATCCCGGGTATAAAATTATTTGTATTTTTCAACCCCATACGTTTTCTCGGACAAAAGCTTTATTGTCAGATTTTAGCCAGAGCTTTGGTTTGAGCAGCGAAGTCTATATTCTGCCAATATTTCCTTCGGCCAGGGAAAAAGAAGATAACTCCATTAATTCATTTATTTTGGTAAATGAAACAGCAAGATATCACCAAAGAGTTTTTTATGCAAAAGATCATATTGACTTATTGCAAAAACTTAAAAACAATATTAAGCCAAAAACGATTTTAATCACTATGGGAGCGGGTGACATTTATAAAATTCATACAGATTTGATTAAACTTATGTCCTATGGTCGATAACAAATTATTTTTCAAATTAGAAAATAGCTTAGGTAAAGGAAGAGTTTTACAAGATGAAATACTTGCCAATCATTGTACTTGGAGAATTGGTGGGCCAGCCAAATTTTGGTTTGAAGCAAAAACCAGCGCAGAGTTGATTCTGGCCATAAAATCTGCCAATGAATTTAGACTGCCATTTTTTATATTGGGGGGAGGAACAAATGTTTTATTTTCAGATAAGGGTTTTAATGGAATAATCATTAAAAATTCATCCGCGAATATTAAGTTATTGGGTGTGTCTGGGAAAAAAGGAAATGATGGAGTTTGGCAAAAGGTTTTTGTGGAAGCAGATAGTGGAGTTTCCTTTAACCGTTTAGTAAGATTTACGCTGGATGAAGGGCTTAGCAATTTAGAATATTTTTTAGGACAACCCGGCAGTGTGGGAGGTGCGCTGTATATTAATGCCCATTTTCCAAAACAAAATAAATTCGTCGGAGACTATCTGAGATCGGCGAAACTTATCAATCTAAAAGGAGATCTTCGTAGCGTATCAAGCGATTATTTCCAATATGGATATGATGCGAGTAAAATTCAAAGCACCAAAGAAATTGTTTTAAGCGCGACGTTTGAGCTGATAAGAAGTACAAAAGAAAAAGTTTGGAAAATTGGTAATGAAACCATAAAATACCGGCAAGAAACACAACCGCAAGGTTTTTCAACTGCCGGGTGCACTTTCAGAAATATCACAAGGGCAGAGTCGCTTATTGTGTCGTCTCCCAACCTGACCCAATCTGCTGGTTTCTTGATAGATCAATGCGGCTTAAAAGGATATTCCATTAACGGGGCGCAGATATCAGAAAATCATGCGAATTTTATCCTTAACAAAGGAAATGCGAAAGCCAAAGATGTTATTGCTCTTATGAAATTGTGCAAAGAAAGCGTACGTGCAAAGTTTGGCGTGGATTTAAAAGAAGAGATTATTTTAGTTGGAGATTTTGATGGATAGTTATCTGATTGAAGGAGGATATCCTTTAAATGGGGAAGTGCGCGTGCAAGGATCTAAAAACGTGGCCTTGAAAGTACTTATTGCTTCATTGCTCACAAAAAACGAGGTTGTGGTTAAAAATGTTCCTTTTATCTCCGACCTTTTTACACTTATTGATGTTATCAGAAGTTTAGGAGTAAAAATTGATATTAAATCTGACCATACAATTGTGGTTAATAGTGCGAATTTGCAAGACAACGAAGTTTCAGGAAGTGATTTCGTAAAACTACGTGCATCTTTTCTTTTAATGGTACCTCTCATGATCAGATTGGGGAAAACAAAAATACCAGTTTCCGGAGGGGATAATATTGGAGTAAGACCGATTGATAGAACCATTGATGGTTTAAGAATGTTGGGTGCAAAAATTGACTTTATTGATGGATATTACTATGCGGTTGGTTTCAAAATGCAGGGAGGAAGTTATCATTTTAAGAAAAATACACATACAGGTACAGAAGCTATGATTATGGCTTCTGTTTTAATCGCCGGGGAAACAGTGCTTTTTAATGCGTCGGAAGAACCGGAAGTAGATGAGTTGATAAAATTTTTGAATTTAATGGGGGCAAAAATAAAACGTCGGAAAAAACGAATGATTGTTATACAAGGTGTGAAAAAACTGTATGGAGCTGAATTTTATATTTCGGCAGATCGCAATGAAGCAGTCACTTTTGCAATTGCCGGATTTCTGACGAGCGGAAAATTAGAGATTAATTCGGTAGACAAGCATCAAATGGCCATATTTAATAGATGTTTGACAAAGATAAACGCCTGTTTTAAATATCGCGGGCAGACTTTGATAGTTGACGGAACAAAAAAACCTTTTTTTTCGACAGAAATTGCAACCTCCCCATATCCTGGTTTTATGACTGATTGGCAAGCGCCGTGGACGCTTTTGATGACTCAAGCCGAAGGTGTTTCTGTGGTTTGGGAAAAGATATACGAGAATAGATTTGGATATATTTTTGAATTAATAAAAATGGGAGCCAAAATAGAACTTTTTAATCCAATTGTTTTAAACCCGGAAAAAATTTATAATTTTAATCTGTCGGACGGAAAAGATTATTATCACGCGGCCAAGATCATCGGTCCTGTGGCATTGCGGGGGACAAATTTAATCATACCCGACCTGAGAGCCGGAGCCACATTGGTTTTAGCGGCAATGACAGCTTGCGGAGAAAGTTCTCTTATGGGAGTAAATCATATCGATCGGGGATATGAGAACTTTGATGAGAGATTGCGAAGATTAGGTGCTAAAATAACCAGATTTAAAGAAGTTTAAGATATAATTAATAAATAAAAGATTTTTGTGTCTTATGAAAAGTTTTGCCGGAATTATATTGGCTGCTGGAAAAGGTAGAAGATTGGGTTCTTTTCATGGCAACAAAGTACTTGCTCCATTTAGGGGTAAACCGTTAATTGTTTATGCTTTAAATCTCTTACAAAAACAACACATTCCATCTTATGTGGTTGTGGGATATGGCAAGGAAAAGGTAATTAGCGTTTTGGGAAAACAATCTGTTTATGTCGATCAGAACGAACAATTGGGAACAGGTCATGCGGTTTTATGTGCTCTAGCCAAGATACCTGCCAGAATTACGGATATTATCGTGCTTATGGGAGATCATTCCTTTTCATTGTCGAATTCTTTATTGACCAGACTGATACAAAAACATGTAAATGCAAATTCTGATATTACCATTTTAACAGTAATTACAAAAAATATTAATGGATACGGACTTGTTCTTCGTGAAGGAAAAGATAATATTGTCAGAATTATGGATGGAAAACATATTCTTACTCCTCTTGTTGTGACCCAAGGTGAAATAACGCCGGGAGTTTATTGTTTTAAAACTTCATTTCTAAAAGAATATTTAAAATTACTTCCAAAACACGAAAAAAGTCAGGAATACTATTTGAGTGATTTAATAGGTTTAGCACACGAAAAGGGTAAAAAAATAAGTTCTATTGTATTAAGAGATGAGAAATTGGCGGTTGGCATTAATACTTTGGAAGATTTAAAAAAAGCAGAATTATTGATATATGGATAAAAAATTGAAAATTGGAGTGATTTTTGGCGGTAAATCATCCGAAAAAGAGATCTCTCTGGCTACAGGTAGATATATATATCAACTTATTGATCCGGCAAAATTTGAAAGTGTCGCGATTTTTATGGACGAAAAAGGACATATTTGGCAAATACCCGATAAATTGATAATTCAAAATACCACAAATGATATTGTCGAGAGGTTGAAAAAAGATGCAAAGGAAATACATTTCGAAGATCTAAAAAAAATCACCAATGTGATTTTTATCGCACTTTTGGGCAAATATGGAGAAGATGGAAGCATTCAGGGATTATTGGAACTTTTAGGTATCCCCTATACCGGGTCTGGAATTTTAGCTTCAGCTTTAGGAATGGATAAAAAAACCGTAAGAATACTTCTTGACTATTTGGGCTATAGAATACCAAAAGGAATTGTGGTGTCTAAAATAGAGTTTGGTCAATCTCAAACAAAAAGTAAGAAAGAAGAAATAAAAAATAAAATTAAGAATCAAATAGGCTATCCATGTGTTGTTAAACCAACACGGGAAGGATCAAGCGTGGGCGTTGTTGTTTCTCATAAAGAAGATGAGTTAGAAAAAGCATTTGAGCAAGCATTTTATTTCGATAACGAAATATTAATAGAAGAGTATATCAAAGGCAAAGAATTTATGTGCGTGGTATTTGGAAACGATAATCCGCATGCCATGTTGCCAACAGAAGTTTCGTTTCAAGGTGAGATTCACACTTATGATAGTAAATATATGCCGGGAGGAGCTCAGTATTTTACGCCTATTAGGGTTAAAGATGAAATAATAAAAAAGATTCAAAAACAGGCACAGGAAATCTACCAGATTCTTGGTCTAAAGGGTTATGGAAGAGTTGACGGGTTTGTTTTAAATAGTGAAATTTATATAGGCGAAGTGCATACCGGAACCATTATGGTTCCATCTTCCTATGTTTTTCATGAAGTTTCGAGGACAAAAATTCAATTAAAAGGGATCGAATCAAAAATTCCGATGACGCCTAAAATATGGGTTTCAAAAATAATTGAAATGGCGCTTGAGGCGCATAAAAATAAGAAGGGTTTATTATGATTAAAAAGAAAATCGGCTTGTTTTTGGGAGGGAAATCTTCAGAAAAAGAAATTTCATTGGAGAGTGCCCGTCATGTTTATAACAATTTAGATGAAGAAAAGTATGAAAAAATCTTACTTTTCGTCGATAGTAGTAATGCTTTTTGGCAAATCAACGAACCGTTATTATGGATGAATACCACTAAAGATATTGAGAGTAATTTAAAGTTAGATGGAAGAAGAGTATTTTATGAAGAATTAAAACAGTTAGTAGATTATGTTTTTTTGGCAGTTCACGGAAAATTTGCTGAGGATGCGATGCCCGGGCTTTTGGAAATTTTAGATATTCCCAATAATTCCGCCGGAGTTCTGGGAGGAGCAATATCAATGGATAAGGATAAGCAGCGATTTTTATTAAAAGCGGTTGGGTTAAATGTACCAAAGTATATAGCAGTAAAAATAGATGATTGGGAGATAAAAAACCATAAACATGAAATAAGTAATAAGATACAAAAAGAAATAGGATTTCCATGTATTGTAAAACCTGCCAGGGAGGGAAGCAGTACTGCATTGGCAATGCCCAAAAATGAAGTTGAATTAAATATGGCAATTGATAACGCTTTGAATTTTGATAATGTGGTTTTAGTCGAAGAAGTGTTGGCGGGAAAGGAAGTTACAACTGCGGTTATTGGTGTAGATCGTCCATATGCTCTTTTGCCAACCGAAACGCCGGCAAAAGGTGATTTTTTGACAGCTAAAGAAAAATTTTTGCCTGGCGACGCAAGAATGATTACGCCGCCCAATCTTTCTGATGATATTGTTAGGTTAATTCAAAAGTCCTGCGTGTTGGCATACAAAACGCTTGGACTCAAAGTATTTTCTCGCATAGATGGTTTTTGGACAGGCAAGAAATTTGTCATTCTGGAGCCCAATAATCCGCCGGCAATGACACCTTCAACTGCACTTTGGCATCAGGTTGCCGAAACTGGTATGACAGCAAAAGATTTTTTAACACTCATTATTGAAATATCTTCCAAAGCCCATATGAATAAAAGAGGACCATTATAAAGTTTATATATATTGATCAGGAAGGTCGTTTTCAAAAAGGATAATTGATTTCGGTAGAACAATTTCCTGCAGTTTAGCCGTTGCTTCATTTAAATCCTCACATTCGATTAGTCCTTCATTATGCGATGTCTGATTATTATTATGGGTTGAAGTTTTACGACCGGAGAGGTATCCCCTTTTTAATGAATTTTTATTTGTTTTTCCCACAATTAATAGATAGTCAGCGCATTTGGCGATTTCGCTTCCTAAAATTTCGTTTTCTTTTTCCTGTTCTGATCCAAGTTCAACGAGTCCTGGCGTAATAACAATTTTTCGTGGTGCATGTATTGATGTCAAAACATCACATGCGGCTTTTGACCCGTCAGGACTTGCGTTATATGCATCATCAATAATAATTGAGCTATTGTTTCCCTGAATAATTTGAAGGCGGTGGGGGATTGGAGACAGGTTGGAGACCGCCTTAACAATTTCCTGATTTTCAATTTCCATTTTTCTCGCAACCGCTATGGCGAGTAGAATATTTCTGATGTTGTGGATTCCTAATAATTTTGTTTTAAAATGAAACACTTCTCCATCAATTTTAAGTTTGAAATAGGAGCCGGATATTAAGGTTTCAATATTAAAGGCACAAAGATTATTGCCGATCTTATTGTCATAATCCGCTTTTGGATTTACACTAACAAGAACATTATAAATATTTAATTTTTTGACTGCCAAAAGACAGAATTTATTATCCGCGTTTGTAACGGCAAATCCTTCTGGCGGAAGAGAATCGAATAATTCTGATTTGGTGCTGATAATCTTTTCCAAAGAGCCAAATCTTTCTAAATGTTGTTTTCCGATATTGGTTATTATTCCAATGCCTGGTTTGACAAAATCACAGATTGTTTTAATATCTCCTTGACGGTAAGCACCCATCTCGACCAGAAGTATTTCCTGGTTCCTGAGGCTTTTTATGATTGTTTTAGCGATTCCCAAGGGTGTATTATAATTTTCTGGCGTTTTCAAAACCCGATACTTTGTTTCAAGAATGCTATTGAGAATTTCTTTTACTGATGTTTTTCCATAGCTTCCCGTGATACCAATAATAATCAGTTTTGGATGGAATATGAGTATTATTTTTGCAAAGAGCACAATAAAAAACGTTAACATCCTCTGCGGAATGTTTATAAGTTTATTCGCCCAAAAAACCGCCTCATATTGATTGTTTATAAAAGAGTTGAATAAGACAGCAGTTATTATTAAAACTTTTGCTTTAATAGTCCAATTCAGAGTTTTTTTAATTTCATGCAGATTTTTGAGATCATGATTTTTTAGCCAATTTTTCGTTCTATGCTCGTCATACTCTTCCAATTGAAGTAAAAAAAGAAGCGTAACAAGGTTATTTTTCATAAATAAATTTATATACGGTATTACAAAAATCGTGTATTTGTTCAATAAATGGCCAATGGGTTGAGTTTTTGAGGAATATGAGTTGAGATTTTGGAATTTTATGGTTTAATATTTTGGCATGGGAGATTGGTGTGACACTATCGTTTTCTCCCCAAACTATCAGTGTAGGTATTTTGATTTTATCCAACACCCCCTCCAAATTTTCTTTAATGAGCCTGGACATCGCTGTTTTAAGCGGTCCGGCATTGAGATAGTCATGTTCGTTTAGGGCGCCGTACAGCATATTTTTGACTTGATGGGCATAGGAGCGGAGAACAGGAAGAGAAAAAATTGGTTTGCCGCTTTTTGCCAGAATCAAACCAAAAATTTGTTTAAGATTAAATTTTCTTATACAGGCAGAATCTACTAATATTAGTTTTTCCACCGGTAATTTTGGAAATAAACTTAGGGTTTTTATGGCAACTGAGCCACCAAATGAGTGGCCGAGAATAACAAAATTATTTAAATCAAGTTCCTCAATCACCTTTTTGGTAAAGTGCGCATATCCATTTAAATCTTTTATCGAGTTGTCTAGTTGGCTATCTCCAAATCCAGGGAAATCCAGAACAATAACCTGAAAATTTCTTGACAACTCTTCTTGGGTCTTCTCCCAGATATAATGGTCATGCATCCACCCTGGAAGTATTAAAAGTTTTTTTCCACTCCCAGAAGAGGAAAAATAGATTTTTCTACCATTTATTTTTAATTGCATATCAATTTCTGCTAATTGAATTATTCAATGGTCAAAATTGTTTAATTACCATATTATAATCAATCTGCCGGTCACTTGCTATAATTCTTTTAGAAGAATTATAATTAGTATTATTTATGAGCAGTACCTACAAACATCGGAAACACCATTTATCATTGCAATCTGCCATTTCAGGAATTCTTCTGGCATTTAAAGCAGAATTAAATATTAAATTAATTATTTTATTCGCAATTGTCACTCTAGCGTTTGGAGTTGCTTTTCAAATAAGTTATATGGAATGGCTTGCGGTTATTATGGCCATTATGATTGTTCTATTGGCAGAAATGATTAATACCAGTATTGAATCTGTGACTGATTTGATTACTAAAGACTGGAACGAAGATGCCAAAGCAGCAAAAGATATCGCCGGAGGGATGGTGCTTATTGCATGCTTCGGCGCTTTCATTATTGGTTTGGTGATTTTTTTGCCCAGAATACTCCTATTACTAAAAATAAATTATCAATTTCTGACGTATTAACATGGCACAACTTTTAGGACTCCTGCTCCTATCATTTTTATTGACCAGCATGCTTTTAGTGCCGTTTGTAGATCTGCTTTATAAATTGAAATTCAAGAGGCAAAAACAAATAACTTTTGATGCCTTTCAAAAGCGGACACCAATTTTTGATAGATTGCATGCCTGGAAAGCCGGTACTCCCGTTGGTGGAGGACTTCTGGTAATAATTGTTGTCACCATATTGACAGTTTGGGCTTACAGTATGTATGGATTTTCTCCCAAAACCTGGGAAATATTTGTTTTACTGTTTGCCTTCATTTCTTTTGGTTTATTAGGTCTTATTGATGATATAAAAAAAACTTTCGGTTATAAAAATGATCATTTTTTTGGGCTCAGATTGCGTCATAAACTTTTTGTCCAAATTATCTTGGCGATCTTCATTGGACTGGTTTTCTATTTTTTCTTAGGCGTTGATTTTATTTATATCCATTGGTTTGGGAAAATTGAAATCGGTTGGTTGTATATTCCCTTGGCAGCTTTTGTTGTTGTTTCTTTTGCCAATGCGTTTAATATCACTGACGGGCTAGATGGTTTAGCAAGTGGCCTTTTGATTATTTGTTTGGTTTCATTTTGGGTTATTTCCGCTACCTTTTTAGATCCGACCATGGCAGTGTTTATTGCCATCTGGATAGGATCCGTATTGTCTTTTTTATACTTTAATGTTTTTCCTGCAAGAATTTGGCTTGGAGACGTTGGAGCGTTGTCGTTTGGAGCAACTCTTGCCGTTGTTGGTCTTTTAACAGGGAAAATAGTTGCAGTTGCGGTCATTGGTGGTGTTTTTGTGGCGGAAGTCGCGAGTTCTTTAATCCAGCTTGGTTCAAAGAAATTTAACGGAAAAAAAATATTTATAGTAGCACCTATTCATCTTTGGTTTCAAAACAAAGGGTGGGAAGAGCCGAAAATTGTTATGAGATTTTGGTTGATTGGAATACTATTTGCAATTTTTGGTTTATGGCTTGCAGTAATTAAATGAAAGTAAGAATATCCCCTTCTAAAATTGATTGGCCCTTTTTAACCGCAGTGTTTTTTTTAGTTGCATTTGGTATTTTGATGGTTTTTGATGCTTCTTCTGTCTCTGCGGTTACGCAATTTAACAATAAATATTATTTTGCCAAAGAACAGTTAAAAGGGGTTATTGTAGGATTTATCGGCTTGATTGTTGCCGCCTGTTTCGATTACCGCAAATTTTATAAATTATCAGTTCCCTTAATCTTATTGTGTCTTGTACTTTTGATATTGGTATTTTTGCCGGGATTGGGTGTGAAGGCGATGGGTGCTCACCGATGGATAGATTTCAAGTTTTTTATCCTGCAGCCGTCAGAATTAACCAAATTGGCAGTCGTAATTTATTTGTCTGCCTGGCTTTCGCAAAAAGAAAAAGGAAGGTTTGCTGCCTTTTTGCTTCTTGTTGCATTAATCGTTGGTTTAGTTGTTTTGGAGCCAGACATGGGAACCGCGTTTGTCTTAGTTTTTATCAGCGTGATAATTTATTTTATTTCAGGCTCGCCACTTGTTCAGTTTCTGTTGATAATTCCGGGAATTATTGTTGGGGGCCTATGGCTTGCCGTGGCCGCACCGTATCGGTTTAATCGTATTTTAACTTTTTTTAATCCGTCAGCTGATCCTTTGGGTACATCATATCATGTGCGGCAAATATTGATCGCTCTTGGTTCAGGAGGGTTTTGGGGGTTGGGATTGGGAAAATCCAGACAAAAGTTTGCATACTTGCCAGAGGCTTCAACAGATTCGATTTTTGCCATTATTGCTGAAGAATTGGGTTTTGTTGGAGCAACATTAGTTATTATGGTTTTTATTTTTATTATTTATAAAGGGTATACGATTTCAAAAAATGCACCGGATAAATTTGGCAAGCTTCTGGCATTTGGGATTACAACTTGGTTAGCATTGCAAGTGATTGTAAATTTATCTTCCATGGTTGCTCTTACACCGCTCACCGGGATTCCCCTGCCGTTTATTTCCTATGGGAGTTCTTCTTTGGCAGTCATCTTGTTTGCAATTGGTATTTTAATTAATATTGATAGGCAGAAAAAAATATGAAAATTGCATTTATTGGCGGTCATCTTACTCCGGCTTTAGCAGTTTATGAAGAATTATTAAAAAAAGATAAATCGCTCTCAATTGTGTATTTTGGACGACTGAATACTTTTTCGGGCGATAAAGGATTATCTTTGGAATATAAAGTTTTCTCTTCTTTTAAAAACGTCTTTTTTGTCAATCTTATTTCTGGACGTTTTAACAGACATTTAAGTTTGGATAATATATTAATTCCGTTTCGTTTTATGGTAGCTTTTTTCCAATCATTTTATTGGCTCTTTGTTTACAGACCAAAGGTTATCATCTCTTTCGGGGGATATTTATCAGTTCCGGTTGTGTTTTCGGGATTTATCCAGAGTATTCCGATAGTGAGCCATGAGCAGACGCTTAATTTGGGATTGAGCAATAAAATTAATGCTTTTTTTTCCAAGAAAATGTGCGTTTCATGGCCATCTGTTCTTAAACGAATTAAAGGCGATAATATAGTTTTAACCGGATTACCGCTTAGAAGCGCAATTCTTAAACCAGAATCACATGAAATTTATTCACAACTTAAAAAAGAAAATCTTCCAATTGTTTTTATTACAGGAGGAAATCAGGGATCGCATTTTATTAATAATCTTGTTAAAGACGCACTTGCCGAGTTACTTGTTGGATATGTTCTTATTCACCAGGTGGGTGTATCGGAAAAATATCATGATTTGCAAAAAATTGAAGAGGAAATCCGAAAATTGCCCGGCATTTTGCAAAAACGTTATATAATTAAGCAGCATTTTTCTCCGGACGAAATTGGCGGAATATATCTTGTTTCTGATATAGTAGTTGGAAGAAGCGGAATAAATACAGTCAGTGAGCTTTTATATCTTAAAAAGAAAGCCATATTAATTCCGTTGCCATTTTCCGCCGCCAAAGAACAGCAAGAAAACGCAAAATTACTCGAAGGGGCAGGTTTAGCTATCGTTCTAAATCAGTATCAAACATCAAAAAAGACATTAATAGAAACTTTATTTAAAATTCAATCATTAAAAATAAATACACGAGTATACGTTGAATATGAAAACCTTTTTCCCAAAGCTAGTAAAAAAATCGCCGACGAGATCTGGCAACTTATCAAATAAGAGAAAATTCATTAAAAAAAGAACGCTCCACGCACTTGGGTTTTTACTTGTTTTTTTAGCTCTTGTTATCTTATTTTTCGCTAATTTTGATAATCTCATATTTATGTCTAAAAAAATATTTGATACCAAACTTTTTACTCCGGTTACTGGAAAAGATAAATATTTGCTATTAATGAATCAGTTGGCACACGAAAATATACAGATTTCATACATAAATTATTTAAATGAAGAAATATTAGAAGCATCTCTTTCGTCCGGGGTTAAGGTTATTTTTTCTCTTGATAAAGATATAATTTCCGAGGTTACCTCTTTACAATTAATCTTGTCACGCTTTAGAATAGAAGGCAGAAAGATTAATCGGATTGATTTGCGTTTCAAAAACGCTGTAGTGGAATAAGTTTTATGGCAAAAGATAATCTTGTTGTTGGTATTGATGTTGGAACATCAAAAGTGACGACCGCAATTGCTTCCATAGAAGAACATAAAATCAATGTTATCGGTGTTTCAACCATTCCCTCAAAAGGTTTGAGGAAAGGACAGGTTGTTAATATTGAAGAAGCAGTTGAGAATGTTTCTCAGAGTTTAGAGGCGGCTGAAAGAATGGCAGGTGCCAGTGTTGCTTCTGCCTATGTTTCGTTGGGAGGCGTTCATATTGCCTCTCAAAATAGCAAAGGAGTTGTGGCGGTTGCAGAACCAGACAAGGAAATAATAGATGATGATGTCAGAAGGGTTATTGAAGCCTCAAGGGCCATTAGTCTTCCGTCAGTACGTGAAATATTACATGCTGTTCCACGCCACTTTATTGTTGATAGTCAGGATGGAATCGCAGATCCCACTGGCATGACAGGGGTGAGATTGGAAGTAGATACGCACATCATCACTTCTTCATCAACAGCTTCAAGAAATTTGGCCAAATGCATAGAAGAATTGGGTGTGAGTGTAAATGGGCTGGTTTTTTCCGGCCTGGCCTCTTCCTATGCTGTTTTAACTGATACCGAGAAAGAATTAGGTGTTGTTCTGATTGATATTGGAGGAGGAACAACCGATGTTTGTGTTTTTGTAGAAGGGTCATTGGCTTATTCTGCGGTGATTCCGGTGGGAGCTAGAAACATTACAAATGATTTGGCAATTGGACTGAGAATTTCTTTAGAAAGCGCGGAAAAGATCAAGTTGGCTTTAGGCAAAAAACCCAAAACCCCGGTTTATCCAGAAGAGCGTTCTCATGAAAAAACCAAAAAAGATGAAGTAAACAAAGATGAACTTGATTTTTCTGAGCTTAATTTGTCAGAAGGTTTGAAAAAGATATCACGCCGGACTTTAATTGAAGGAATAATAAAGCCCAGACTAATAGAGCTCTTTACACTTGTTGGTTTAGAGCTTCAAAAGAGCGGCGCTGGTGGTCAAACACCAGCAGGAATTGTGATCACCGGAGGAGGAGCGGAAACCATTGGAGTTGTTGAAACCTGTAAACAGCGATTATCGCTTCCGGTTAGATTAGGTTATCCGACAGGAGTGTCTGGGCTAATTGACGAGCTTGAAGGGTTACAAAATTCTACGTGTGTCGGATTGTTGTTATATGGGATACGGGATGACTCTCGTGAGAGAAGAGGAAGGACAATGTTGACAAGTTTTGGAGGATTTACTGCCAAACTTCCGTTAAAGGGCATTGCAAAAAAGTTATCAGATCTGATAAAATCCTTCATGCCATAGTAATTTTGGCTAATTGAAATTAGCTAGTAGATAAAATATAAATTTGCGATATAATACCAGTATCTATAGCTAATAACTTTTAGCTATAAGCCAAAACTGTCAAAAGCCTCTGCCCAAACCGAAAGGAATTTATGCTCATTAAGCCGGATTTGGCAAAATTTGCTAAGATAAAAGTTATTGGAATTGGTGGCGGCGGTTGTAACGCCATAAACTCCATGATATCAACTCAACAAATTAAAGGTGTTGATTTTATTGCGGTCAATTGTGACGCGCAGGCTCTTCTGACTTGTCAGGCCCAGATAAAAGTTCAAATCGGAGAAAAGTTGACTAAGGGATTGGGGGCAGGAGCAGATCCGGAAATCGGCCGGATGGCCGCAGAAGAAAGTAAAGAAAAAATAAAGGAAATTTTAACAGAATCAGATATGGTTTTTTTGACTGCTGGAATGGGTGGTGGAACCGGAACAGGGGCAACTCCGATAATTGCTCAGATTGCCAAAGAACTTGGTGCTTTGACAGTTTCTGTGGTGACAAAACCATTCGTTTTTGAAGGAACAAGAAGGATGATAGTGGCAGAAGGAGGAATCAGTGGTTTAAAAGAACAAGTTGATGCTCTTATTGTGATTCCAAACCAGAGGCTTTTAGACGTGATTGACAAGAAGATGACTCTTGTTGAGGCTTTCAAAGTTGCTGATTCAGTTTTGGGTCATGGCGTTCAAGGTATTTCTGATTTAATCACCCTACCTGGTCTTATTAATGTTGATTTTGCTGACGTGAAGACAATTATGCAGGATGCCGGCTCGGCCTTAATGGGTATTGGTATGGGGGCAGGGGAAAACAGAGCAATGACTGCCGCACGAACAGCAATTTCATCGCCACTATTGGAATTATCAATTGACGGAGCAAAAGGTGTTTTGTACAACATCACAGGTGGAACAGATTTGACAATGGCGGAAGTTGATGAGGCGGCTAAAACCATTTCTCAAGCGGCAGATCCTGACGCGAACATTATTTTCGGTGCGGTGATTGATGAAGCGATGGTTGATCAAATTAAAATAACCGTAATTGCAACAGGTTTTGATGAAAGTAAAAGGAGATTAAAAGAAATGGTTTCACAAAGACCAGCTGTCAAAATGGTGAATAATCAGAATATTGTTTCCCAAAGCATTCCTCTGGGAGATGTTATTACAGACGAACAACCAGAACAAAATCCCGAGTCCCCTCCAGAAAAAGACGAATGGGACATTCCCGCTTTTCTTCGGCAAGGACGAAACTAACATAGCGATTTTGGATTCGTACACTTTGCCGAAATTGACCGATACCGACGAGAAATTACTTTCCTCCTCAAGCCATAAGTTACATTTGAGACATAAACCACCCGAATGGTGGAGAGAAAATGGTTATTTTTCTTTCTTTGAAGAACTTTAATAGATAATCATATAGAATTATTTCTCGTACTTACCAAAATAGCTATTATAATATCGATTATTGAATGTTGGAAGATATAATTTCAACGAAACACTTTTGTTATGATAATATAAAATATGACCGAAAATGGTGGAGACAAAATTCCTTTTACCTTTAGAATACAAAAAGTAATTGATGCACTTCGGGACGGGGTGACTTTTACTAGGTATTATCATGTAAAGGAAATTCCTGAAAAACTGGCAAACAGACTTATTGCAAAACTTAGGAAAAAAGGAAAACTTGGATATAAGGAAGGTGGATTACTATTAGAGTATGAAAGAAGTAAACTTTATAAAAGATATAATAAAATTGGAAGTAGAATTTTAAATGTTGCATCTGGAATGGATGGTTTACCACAAAGTATTTTTGGCAAAGAAAATGTAACGATGTTATCTAGAGAGTCTGATAGATATTTCAGACCATATGATCAATATACACATGGAATACAAAGATCTCCAAAAGTCGATGCTGATATGCACAAAATACCTTTTGAAAATAAAAGTTTTTCAACAGTTTTATTCAATGGAATACAAGATTTTGATGCTGGATTATTGAGTGAAGCATCTCGAGTATTAAAGTCAGGTGGTTATTTTATAATGACAGCAAGGGGAATAAATGGAGTTGGTGTAAATTTTGAAAAAAAAGTTGAACAGTTCGGTTTTAGGTTAAGAGAAAACAATACGGGAGTTTTGTTAAGAAGTATCGTTTTAGAAAAACTGTAAATTTTATTTCATATAAAAAATAAAGACGTAATAAATTGGTGAAGTGCGGCGAGATCAAATAGTCTTCAGAAAGTAAGGCAGAAATTAAAAACTTAATAATATCTACTTTCCAATATCTATGCCGTCAAAAAAAGACAACTCAATAAAGACAAAGAAATACAAATTATTGAAGGCTATAAAACTTGTTTAGAGCTTAAAAATAGCGAAGGAGATATATTGTGGCCAAGATTTAGTGCAATAGTAGTTGGACAACCTATCTTTGTTTTATTCATTGCTCAGAATTATGGTCAGTTAAAACCAGACAAATCACTATTGGTGTTATTATCATTTATTGGTATAGCAACATGTATCTTTTGGTGGAATTTGACGACAAGAGGTTTTGCTATTCTTAATAAGAATAATTGGTTCACCGAAATCTACATACTTAATCATATTTATTCTTTATAATTATCTATTTCTACATTTTAAAAGTGATCTATGGTTTATGAGGGTCTGTCTTGCCTTAAGTGTGGAAAATTTAAACAGAAAATTTCAAGCAAATAGAAAATGAAATTTCTAAATTGCACAGCTACGATACTTTTGTTTTAGTTTCTACACCAGTCACACAAACAACAATAAAAGTTATAAAATGGGTTAAGGAAGAATTAGTAAAATAGTTATTTCTTTGTTTCGATTTTTAATAAATGGTAGAACGTCTTCTTTGGAAAGAAGTCTGGACGCAGAGCAGAAGCGAACCATAATCATGCTGGCCTTATGGGAAAATCCAACATATTCAATTATTTTCCCTTTAATCTTGACTTTTTCAATAGCTGGTTCTAAATCAGTATCCGAAGAAACAATAAGAATCCTGTCGCAAAGGTTTTCATAGGCAGCAACAAGCATATCAACAGCAATATGCACATCCACACCTTTTTCGTGAAATACGTCGTCATTTTTTAACAAATAACCAAACACATATTTAAAATGGCATCTTTTCAGATTAACAACTAGTTTTTGTTGATTGGCAAGTAATTTGTCGGTATGTTCGGTTCCATCTTGGCGTACTCTTCCTACATAGTAATTACAACCGATAATTTTATCTTCTCTGGCAAGAAATCTAGCAAATGCTTGGAAATCAAAATCAATGATATTGTGGAGTTTTAAATCTTTTAATTTGAAGTAAAAGTTACTTCCGTCAATAAGAATGAAACATTTTTACCAATGAGTTGATTTTATAATAGGAGAAGCCAAAAAGAAACCCCTGCAAACAGCTTGCGCTCTCACAGGGGGATTAAGTATTCATATACTATCACATGGTGGTGGTCTACCTTTGTCAATATCGGTGTTTAGGGCGATTTAACAATCTATTTTTATCAATGAAGCCTTTTTATATTTTTGTTTCAGGAGTCCATACATGGTAGTCGGGATCAGCAGTAACATCAGCCGATGGACCTTCAGCAATGACCTCGCCAATGCTTATTCCATGTTGTTTTAAAAGCGTTGCAAATGCTTCTCTTTTTTCGGCAGCAAATTCAGGTGTGGTAACGTGTGGAAAAATAGTTCTGTGTGCCCACCAGCCATCTTTTAACGCTTGAATAAATTCTTGGTCCTTCGTATTTCTTTCTGACATGTTTATTTAATGTAAATTAATAATGACACTATTATACCAACTCTATTTTACTTGTCAAAAAAATTTCATTATCTTCAATTTCTTGACAATTATTTTTATCTAGGTTACTGGTTAGAAATTGAGCTCAGGAAAAATTCTGACTTTAGAATTCCCGCTTTCCTTCGGCAAGGACGAAACTAATAATAACAATTTCGGATTCGAAAGGTTTTTTGTTATCCATATAATGTATAATGCAGCAATGAAACTGTGTTTTTGTATGTGACCTGCGCCAATATCGGTGTTCAAGTGGGTCTGGAATTTATATTTTTTATTTTTTAACAGTCTGCTTTTTTAATAGATAAAAAAATAATTAATATTGTAATCCTGCGATATGCCTAAAAAAAAGATTAAAATTTCCATAGTGATCTGCACCCTTAATGAAGAACAAAATTTACCATGGGTTTTACAAAGGATAAAAAAAACTCTGCCGGAATTTGATAAATCTGAAATTATTGCTGTTGATGGCCATTCGTCCGACAACACGGTTGAAGTTGCAAAAAAATTTGGTTGCAGAGTTTTTTTTGATAAAAAATTGGGGAAGGGTGAGGCATTGAGATTGGGCGCAAGCAAGGCAAGGGGTGAAATAATCGTTTTTATTGACGCAGACGGATCACATGATCCCAAAGACATAAAAAAGCTTTTATATCCGATTCGAAAACAAGGAATAGATCATGTTTCGGGTTCCAGAATGTTGGGTGGAAGCGATGAATTGCATAAGGATTTTGGTCAATTTGTGCGGCTGGTAGGAAGCGCATTTATTACTTTGATTATTAATTATTCAATGAAAGTCAGGCTTACAGATTGCCAAAATGGCTTCAGGGCAATAAGAAGGAGCGTATTTGAAAAATTAGATTTAAAAGAAAATCTTACAACAATTGAACAGGAAATGATTTTAAAAACCCTTAAAAAACGTTTTAAGATTTTAGAAATACCAACACACGAATATGAAAGAAGAAACGGACAATCACATATTGTCATTTGGAAATATGCTCCAAGATATATTTATTCCTGTTTCAAATACCTATTTTTTTCGTAAGAACTTATTTGTAAAATATCGATAATTCAGATTGGCAGTTCCAGAAGCAAATTCGGCAGGCATTTGTCTGTTCTCTTATTTTTTCATACTCTTTTCCGTTCCAGATATCCTTTAATTTTTGTTTACCAATATTGATGCTTGGTTGTTTCAATTCTAGATAGGGCCAGCATTTAAAAATATTTCCATAGCAATCTATCGTTATGGATGTTTCACCGGCGAGACATTTAATTGGAAAATATCCTCCTTCAAAGGCGAGGGGAAACATATTTAAATACAAAGAGCTATTGTCGATGGGAATCCTGTTGTCTGTTCTTATTTTTGCAAGAGCACAAGAAAACAATTTTCCAAGATTTTTTTTCTTGCTAAAACAGGAAAGCGGTCTTTTGGTTTTTTGATAGACTTTTGTGTCAGGAATTCTGTGCATTGGAATAAAACCGATTTTATCTACACCAAGCTTTATTGCCAAATTGGCTATTTTTTCAATTTCATTGATGTTATATTGTGAAACACAAACCACAACAGTTATCAGCGTATTTTTTTTCAACCGGTTTCGTTCTTTAACAAGATTTTCGATATTTTGCCTCATCCTGATAAATCCCATGGGAGTTCCTCGAACGCGATCATAGGTTTCAGAGTTTACTCCATCAATTGAGATGTTGATATTTTCCGGTTCTGCTGCAAGAACTTTAGCGATATTTTCTTTGTGAAGAAGAATTCCGTTTGTATTTAAGGTTGTAATTAGACCAAGTTTTTTTGCGTGTTTTATCAATTCCGGAGTATCGTTTCTGACGAGGGGTTCTCCTCCGGTAAATCCTATTCCTGCCGTTTTCATTTCAGCGAGTTGATTAATAAGATTTTTCCACTGATTGGTAGTAAATTCAGGATTTTTGGCCTGTAGGGCTCGCATTGGTAGATCGCACATTAAACATTTGCTATTGCAGCGGTAGGTTAGAAGAAAAACTGCCATGATTGGTGGAGTTATAATTTTATGGGGTAAAAATTTATTAAGATATTTTAGAATAATTCCGTAAAATGACTGCCAAAACAACCATGATATTTTTGCGTTTTTAATTTTTGACATAATTGGATAAAGAAAAGTTTTTCGCATATTATGGTTTTATTTTATTCTTTTTTTGCAAAAAGCAAGAGATTTCCGCTTGGTATAGTAATAGTAATATTGCAAAATGCTTGCGGTAAAAACAAAAAGAAAATTTTCGCCAAAAAAGACAATAATGGTATTTTGAAAGTTTCAAAATAACTTTTTAAATAACCAAAAGAGAGAGATTTCAGCGAAGGTTTAAATAATATTATCTTAAATCCGGCATCGGTGAGCAGGTATTGAAGAGATTTTGAGTTAAAATAGTAGAGATGTTCTGATTTAAAATGCGGCCAGAAAGGACCTAGGATTTTAAAACTCAGACTATTTGTGTCTGGCGTAGAAACAGCCATAATTCCATTTTTTTTCAGGATAGAAAAAGTTTTCCTAATGATTTCTTTTAGTTTTTGCATATGTTCCAATGAATCAAAAAATACAACCGCACTGAAAAAATCTTTTAATAAAGCAGTATTTTCAAAAAACGAAACATAAATTCTTGCGCCAGAGTTTTGTTTGGCTATTTTGGCAAATTCACTATTTGGTTCAATTCCATATGTTTGAAAACCGAATGATTTCGCTTCTTCCAAAAGCGCTCCGGTTGCAATGCCAACATCCAAGAGTTTATTTTTGGCATGGAATTCTTTCACTTTGCAAAGTTCATTTAAAAGTATTTTTGCTGTTGATTTTTTGATTAAATGTATGTCAGCCCTGTTTTGTTTATCACCCCAGAAGGTGAAATAATTTGAGCTTTTATATTGTTGTTTATTTGGTTTGCTACTCGCAACCGGGTTTTGGAAGATGAGAGTACAGTTTGTACATCTAAAAAGCGGGAAATTAGTAGAAGAATATTTTTTGCATATGCTTTGGCAAATTGGACACAAATTGCTTTTATTTTTTGGTATCATTATAAAATGAATTATATCATGCGATTTGTGAAAAATTTATTTGACAATAAAAAAATAGTTAATCCGGAAAATTTGATCTATCTTATTTTTTTCATTGGCATGCTTTGGAGGAGTTATGCCCAGATTTACTATCATATCCATCTCCAACTGATAGATGATTTTCAATGGCAGTCTTGGCTATACCGTATTGGTTTGGGTCAGATTCCATATAAAGATTTTTTCGTCGTGTATGGATTTCTGCTGCCATATCTTTTTTATCTGCCGTTTAAAATTCTGGGCGGAAATTTTCTTGCGTGGAATATTGTCCGCTACCTTTTATTGCCGGTTGTCTGTTACATTTTCGCAGTATTAATCGCCAAAAAAATATTTAGAAGTGTTTTTTTCAGAGTTTGTTTTTTTCTTATTGCATCGACTTATGATGCTTGGAGTTTTTTTTACCTTCAGCCATGGGAATTTCGTATCTGGTTGAGTTTGATTATGATTTTGATTTTGTTTTCAAGACACAAAATGAATTTTTTTTATGCAGGAATTTGGACTTCAACTATATTATTCTGTTCGGTTGAGCAGGGGATTTATCTTTTTGCAGCATCAACTATTTATTTGTTTATTAAAACATTGTTTTTCGGCGAAAAAAATAATATAAGCGTCAGATGCCAGTCATTTATTAATTATTTCTTTGGATTATCCGTTGCCTTGCTGTTTGGTTTAACTTTTTTGTTATTGACCGGAGGGATTGAAAATTTTATATACCTAAGCCAAGTTAATGCGTCCATGGCATATACGCGCTATTCTTTAGTTTTTCCCAATTTTCCATTTAAACTTCTCGCAACCAATATGTTGTCTTTTATTGTTTCAATTGATTTTCGTTTCTATGTTCCATTAATAATATACGTTTTTACGTTATTATATCTTTTATATCTTTTCTCTCGTTCTCGGTGCAATTTGGCGGCAAAAGGAAAAATATTATTTTTAACCATCTTTGGTTGTATTTCATACAAAACAATTTTAGGGGCTGATTTTGGGCATCTTGCATTTGCCAGTATTCCTGCCGTGATTATAGTTGTGTGGTTGGCAGAAGAGGCATGTGTGACAATATCCTCGTTTTTAAATAGCAAAATTAACCCAAAAAACATACTCTATTCTCTAATGCTTGTAATCTTTATTTTTTCAATTTTCTTGTATTTCTTTTTGACAAGGGCTTTTGCGGAAAAGGGATTTCTGGTGTTATTTAATCCGAATGAAATTATTCAATCGAGAAAAAAGTCAGCCGATACATTTAATGCTACTTTAGGTGTTTGGATGCCGTATTATCAGAGTACAAATTTAAACGAGGTTTTGGAATTTTTGAAATCAAATTCAAATAACAAATACTACACGCACGGCAGTCTTTCTGGTATTTATTTTTTGACCGATTCAATTAATAATTTTTATTATGATCAGGATTATTTTGCAACTGAGAAAAACCAGAAAAAAATAATCTCTTCATTGGAATCCCAAAATAATCAGTATGCTGTTATGCCTGCTTCATATTCGCTTTCCAGAGGGTCAGTTTTAGACGATTATTTCCAATATTTTTACGATATAGTTTTTAAAAATGAAGAATATATGGTTTTAAGACGCAATAAAAATATATTCCAAACCGTTTTTTTTCAAAAAGGATTGTTTAAAACTCTTAACTTCAATTCAATGAAAAACGTCGGAGATGAATTTATCATTAATTTGGATTCCCATGTGATTCGTAAAATTGATGTCTGGATAGATCTGCAATATTTGCCCTTATTAGAAAATATCGCTCTGGCGCAAGTGAAATTGGGGGTTTTTGATCAAAATGGGCTTATTGAATGGTTTGATTCGGATTACAAATTTATTCCTAAAAACAATGAAAAAACAATGACCACTTTCCATTTGTATAAATCTGTATTGACCAATAAACTTATACTGTCTTTTTCTGCTCCTGGAGGATTAAATCCCAAACCAACAAAGATTAAAATTCATAAAATTAATATTTATGAATAACAAGATCTCAATCCAATAGCGGTTTATGGATTTTGGCAAGAAGGTCGTTGATGGGGTGGGGCATTTTCAGATCATTTTTAATCGGGTCAAGATATGTTCTTGCGAATTTTTGATCTTTAGTTCTTCGGCAATACGGAAAGTATTTTGTGTAGGGAGGGAAGTTTCGCATCCGAATCCAAATCTTTTCCAGAGGTTCTTTTCTTAAATTACCGAACGAAATTTGTGTGAACGAACAGGGAATGACATCGCCATATGCGGAAATATACAATTTTTCTCTTCCGGCCGGGCAGCCTTCTTTCAGAATAAAATTGGTCGAAAAATCATTTCTGATAATTCTGTATTTTTTTCTATATGTTTCCATCAATTTCCAGTCTCTGTTATTAAGCACTACATTTTCTTTCGCACTCCAGCGTCCCACATCTCCTGCCAGAGACAGAAGTATAAATGCATCCTGCGCTTTTGCGAACTTGATCAATTCCTCAAATTTACCGATATTTTGATGCGTTAAGCACGGACTTAAACAAATGTTTAATCCTACCTGTTTTGCATCTTTGATCACTTGCATCACCTTATCAAAATGTCCTTTTACTCCCCTGGATTTGTCATTTTCATTTGGATTAAGACTGTCTAGACTACATTCAATCGCGTTTAATCCGGCATCTGCAAGTTCCTGGAGACGATTTTTTGTAACAATTAAGGAATTTGTGACAACGGAAATTATTTTATTATGCGGATTTAGGGCTGTGATTATTTCTGTGAGATCTTTTCTTAAAAAAGGTTCACCTCCTGTTATTACGATGCCGACAACACCGAGTTTGTCCAGGGTTTTTCCGATTTCGCGGTATTCTTCAACCGAAAGCCTGTTCAATTCTTTAAAAGGTTGATACATTTTAGCCGCAGAGCAATAGATGCATTTGCCATTACAGGCAAAATCGACGGCAATTTCTACAACACGAAGACGTGGTATCTTAAAAAGATTTGTTTTAATTATTCCGCTTATTATTCGCAAAACAACTCTCGGGGTTTTTTTCCAAAAACGAAAATGATTATTAAATTCTCTCAGCGAGTAGATTAATTCCTGAATCATTAGCATAAATCTTACATGATTGATTTTCCTTACACAAGAATTAAATAGTAAATACAATAGTTTAAATGAGTTATAATGTATAAAACAATAATTAATTCACTACAAGAAATATGTCGGATCAAATTATTAAATGTCCTAATTGTGGAAACGATATCGAAATCAATCGGGCAATAAAAAATAAAATTCAGCAAGAAGCCAGGAAAGAGATGGAAAAAGCCTTAAGAGATCAAATCGAACGTGAAACAAAAACAGAAGTTTTAGACCTACAAAATGCCCTAAGGGAAAAAGAACAAAAAGTTGAACAATTACGAGATCAGGAATTAAAAATCAGAGAAGAAAAAAGAAAAATCGAAGAACGGGAAAAGGAATTGGTTTTGGAAGTGCAAAGAAAAATCGACGAAGAGAGGAAAAGAGTGGAAGAAAAAATTACGAAACAGATGATAGATGATCATCGGTTGAAAGATTCAGAAAAAGACAAAAAGATTTCTGATCTGATGAAATCCTTGGAAGAAGCCCAACGAAAAGCCCAGCAGGGATCGCAGCAGACGCAGGGGGAAATTTTAGAACTGGATATTGAAATAGCACTAAAAACAGCTTTCCCACAAGACCAGATAGAGCCAGTTGGAAAAGGCGTGGAGGGTGCTGATGTCAGACAGATTGTGAAAAGTCCCAAAGGGTATGTTTGCGGTGTAATTCTTTGGGAAGGCAAACAGACAAAAACTTGGCAAGATAAATGGCTCTTAAAATTGAAAGATGATCTTCGGGCGGAAAAAGCAAATGTACCAGTAATTATCACTTCAACATTTCCGAAAGGGGCGCAAAATATGGCCCTACGAGAAGGAGTTTGGATTTGCAGTTATGAATTAATAACGACTCTGGCAGTGCTTCTTCGTAAAAATTTACTGGATATTGCACAGCAGAGAGCATTTTCGGAATATAAAGGAGAAAAGGCAGATCTTTTATATGAATATATTGTCGGACATGAATTTCGTCAGCAGGTGGAAGCTCTGGTTGAGATTTACCAGGAAATGCATTCCCATATTGCTAAAGAAAGAATAGTTTTTGAGAAAAGTTGGAAAGTTCGGGAATCGCAAATCCGAAGACTTATTTCCTCAACCGTTAATGTTTATGGAGGAATCCAGGGGCTTTTGGGTTCTTCCATGCCGCAGATAAAGGGATTGGAGCTGTTGGAATTAGAGGAGGGCGCAGAAGACAGAGAATAATAGCAGGAAAATTGGTTTAATGAATTTAAGGAAAGATTAAACTGTATTAATTTGAAAGCGATTGATATTTATGGAACTTATAAAAATTACAACAATTATTTCAGACTTTTCGCGTGTGATTTTGAATGTAAGAAACAAAGCATACAAAGGAACTTTAAATGGCTTGCACTATGAGTTATCAGAAAAATATTTTAAATATAATTTTTATGATTATTTTGTGTTTAATGAGGAGCTTTTAAATTTTTATAAGTCTCAAAAACCAAAATACTCTCTTAATATTTATACAACCGGTGTCATTCAAAATCTCCCTGAGGTTAGAAAAGTCGTTAGTCCGATCTTTGATAATATTTTTGCCACAATTGATTTTAATACAGATAAAACCAAAACTGTTGCCTATTCATATATTTTGGAAAGGTTACAAAAACCAGCCGGAGAAATTCTTTTTATTGACGATCAGCAGGAAAATATAGACGCTGCGGTTAGCGCCGGATTAAATTGCGTTCGCTATACGACAAATTATGAATTGTTTAGTATTTTGAAAGCGAAATTTAATATTTGTTAACATGCTATCAATCACCGCCCAACTCGAACCGATCGGCTCAAACTGGACACTATTTTGATATTTGACTTTTTTATTATGTTAAATCAACTCATTCTTTTAATTTTGACCACTTTTTTAATGATGTAATTCGGCCACTGGAATTTTTTTGAATTTCTGTTATTATATATTTAATTTTAATAAATGCGACGAAGGAGAAATCACTCCGGAGCTAAAGGGAGAAAGCTGCAATAAATAAAAGTTAGTAAATCCTTTCGGGTATGCCCGTGACAGCTGGATTGAGATAGCGAAAGAAAAGCTAATGCAAACAGGCAAAAGCCAACCGCTATAGAGGGTGGTACCACGATAGAATCGTCCTTTAAATTTATATAGGACGATTTTTTTGTGGTCAGGAAGTTATTTATGTCATAATAAATCTATGGACAACAAGCCAAATTTTATCGAGAATGAAAAAAAAATTCTCAAATGGTGGTATGAATCTGGACTGGTGGAAAGATATTTACAAAAAAACAGAAATTCCCAGAAAAAATTTTTCTTTCTGGATGGCCCGATTACCGCGAATAATCCGATGGGTGTTCACCATGCCTGGGGTCGGACATATAAGGATTTGTGGCAAAGGTTTTTTAACATGCGCGGTTATAAACAAAGATTCCAAAATGGATTTGATTGTCAGGGTTTGTGGGTTGAGGTTGAAGTGGAAAAAGAATTAGGTTTAAAAAATAAAAAGGATATTGAAAATTTAGTTTCCAAAGACCAAAAAGCAAGTATTGATAAGTTTGTTCAGCTGTGCAAAGAGCGCGTTAGAAAATATTCTTCTATCCAAACGGAACAAAGTAAAATGCTTGGTTATTTTATGGACTGGGAGAATTCCTACTACACAAATTCCGATGACAATAACTATATGATTTGGTATTTCCTGAAAAAATGCCACGAGAAAAACCTTTTATATAAAGGCCACGACTCTGTTCCTTGGTGTTATAGGTGTGGTATTGCGATTTCCCAACATGAGATTTTGACAGAGGATTATCAGGAAGTGACCCATGAAACGGTTTTTTTCAAACTGCCTCTCGTTGGTAAAAAAGATACATATCTGTTGGTTTGGACTACAACACCCTGGACGATTCCCGCCAATGTGTCAGTGGCCGTGAATACGAAGGAAAAATATGTCAAAGTTCAGTTCCAGAATGAATTATTAATTTTAATGGAGAAAAGATATCAAGTCTTAAAAAATGATTTGGGATTAGGTGAAATTGTGGCAAAATTAAGCGCTTCGGATTTAATGGGTTTGGAATATGAAGGTCCGTTTGATGATTTGCCTTTGGCAAAAAAGGCTAAAAAAGCAAATCCCCGGGGTTTTCATTTTGTAGTCTCAGGTCTTTTGCGAGGAGATGAATTGGTTACATCAGATGAAGGAACTGGTCTTTTGCATGTTGCGCCGGGAGCTGGAGAAGAAGATTTTCAATTAGGAAAAGAATTGGATTTATGCGTGATTGGTTTAATTAACGAAGAAGCAAATTACATAGATGGTTTGGGTGAATTTTCCGGACAAAACGCAAAAATTCATCCGGAAATTATAATCAAGAACTTAGAATTGAAAGAGAATGGTAGATACATATTGACTACAAAATCCATTTCTCACCGCTATCCTGTTTGTTGGAGATGCAAAACAGAATTGGTTTGGAGAGTGGTTGATGAATGGTATATCAGGATGAGCGAGGAATTGCGTGAAAATATGCGCAAAGTTGTGAAAAAAATAAAATGGATTCCGGGTTTTGGACTAGAACGTGAGCTTGATTGGATTTCAAATATGCACGATTGGTTAATTAGTAAAAAACGATATTATGGACTTTGTCTCCCCATCTACGAATGCAATAAATGCAATTCTTTTGAGATTTTGGGGAGCAAAGAAGAATTGGAAGAAAGAGCAGTGGAAGGATGGGATGAATTTAAATCACACAGCCCTCATCGTCCCTGGCTTGATCTGGTGAAAATTAAATGTTCAAAATGTAGTGCAAAATTAAGTCGTATCCAAGACGTTGGCAATGTTTGGCTTGATGCCGGAATTGTGACTTTTTCCACCCTTTTAGATCCCGACACGCAAAAAGTTTCATATATGAATGATAAAAAATATTTTAAGAAATGGTATCCTGCGGATTTTATTACAGAAAGTTTTCCCGGTCAGTTTAAAAATTGGTTTTACTCACTTCTGGTAATGGGTACTGTTTTGGAAGACCATGAGCCCTTTAATACGGTTTTAGGATTCGCCACTCTTTTGGGTGAGGATGGAAAGCCGATGCACAAAAGCAATAAAAAAACTTTCGTGTCATTTGATGATGGTGCGGATAAAATCGGAGTTGATGTTTTGCGCTGGTTGTATGTCACAAGTGATCCAACCAGAAACCTTCTTTTTGGTTTCAACATAGCCGATGCAGTGAGAAGAAGATTTCATCTTCTGGTTTGGAATATTCTGAGCTTTTATCTGTCCTATGCCTTATTAAATAAAGATAGCAAAAAAAGCGTTAATAAATCTTCTAAATCCAAAAACATTCTTGATGTTTGGATTACGATTCGACTGAACGACACCATTAACACTGTTACTAGGAGTTTGGAAAAATTTGACTCTTTTGCTGCTTCAATAAAAATCGAAAATTTTGTTTCCGACCTATCACTTTGGTATGTAAGAAGGAGTAGGGATCGCGTGTCTTTCAATAATGAAGATTTATTAGATAAAACGGCGTGTCTAGACACGATGCATAATATTTTATTGACCCTTTCGAAGTTATTGGCTCCATTTATCCCATTTATGTCAGAAAAAATGTATCAGACTTTATTGAATTTCAAACAAAACGGAGCTATTGATCTGGAAGTTGAAAACTTTTCGCTTGAAAATTCAGTGCATCTTGCTGATTGGCCGGAAACAAATGTTTTGAAATCAAACGACAAAGATTTATTGCGCGACATGGAAACGGTTAGAGAAATTGTCGAAATGGCGCATGCTAAAAGAAAAGAAGCAAATATTAAAGTCAGACAACCCTTAAGTCAATTATTGATTTCCAACCCATCGTCCGGGCAGAAAGGTTTGCAATTTCCGATTAATCAAGAATTATTATCTTTAATTAAAGATGAATTAAATGTTAAAAATGTGAAAATTAGTAGAGGAGATGATGAATTGAGTGTTGATTTGGATACGGTCATATCCCAAGAACTGCAGGAAGAAGGAGAGGCAAGAGATTTAGTGCGGAAGATTCAGGAAGAAAGAAAGAAATTGAATTGCGGTTTGTCAGAATATGTTGTTATATCACTCCCATCCTGGCCAAAGCGTTTTTTGGAATATTTAAAAAAAGAAACTTTGGCGAAGAAAATTGTGCAAGGCGAATTCTTAGTAAGGCGTGATAAAATGGAAGAATGAGAAAGTTTTTGGGTTTAGATTTCTGGCTTTTTATTCCTGCCTTAACTGTCTACACTCTTGGAATTTCAATACTTTTATCAATTGCTCCTAATCTTTTTTTCAACCAGCTTATTTACGGCGTTGCGGCATTTATTGTCTTTTTTGTATTTTCTCAAATAGACTACAGAATTTTTCCGGGATTTAACAAAATTATATATATAATATGTGTTATTTTCTTGATTCTGACTTATGTATTAGGACAATCTACAAGAGGTTCGGTGCGTTGGATAGATGTTGGCGGTTTTATTAGACTGCAACCGTCTGAATTGATTAAACCTTTTTTGATTATGTTTGTCGCTTCTTTTTTTCTGAAAAAGAGCCAATCATTTCCCAGATTTATTATCTGGACAATACTTTATTTTATTCCATTAATTATGGTTTTGAAGCAGCCAGATTTAGGAAACGCGATTGTATATTTTTCTTTTTGGATAGTAATTATTTTTATATCCGGTTTTAAAGTATGGCTGGTTCCGATTATCATTTGTTTAACAGTTTTATTTATTCCGCTTTTTTGGCGATTTTTGAAAGATTATCAAAAGGAACGGATTGTGAGTTTTTTAAATCCGCAAAGCGATCCTTTGGGAATTGGTTATAATGCGATTCAGGCAATGGTGGCAGTTGGGTCGGGTGGTTTTTGGGGATTAGGGTTGGGGAGGGGGACGCAATCCCATCTTTTGTTCCTGCCGGAATATCACACTGATTTTATTTTCGCGAGTTTTTCCGAAGAATTTGGATTTATTGGTGTTTTATTATTAATTTTCCTATATTGTTTAATCCTGACAAGAATTATTGTGATCGGAATAAATTCCCAAGACAAGTTTGGACTTCTTGTCTCTGGCGGTATTTTTGGGGTGCTTTTCACCCAATTTTTTATAAATGTTGGAATGAATATCGGTTTGTTGCCAATAACCGGAATAACACTACCCCTGGTTTCTTATGGCGGCAGTTCTTTATTGTCTTTTGCAATTTTATTAGGTATTGCTTCAAATATTGCAAAAAATAGAAAAAAGGATGACTTATTAACTATAAGATGACTATTGAGTAAATTTGGTGATTTCGCTATAATACTATCTTTGTTATCAATTTTACTTTGGGGTAGTAATTTATTTTATTGTTTATGGATTTTGCAGTAGCATTAGTCAACGGAAAACAGGAACATGTAGTTTTGGGGCAAACAATTGTTGTAGATAGACTATCAAATAAAGTCGGTGAAAGTTTGGTTTTTGATAGGGTTTTACTTCTGCAGCAGGATGGTAAAATTTTGGTTGGTACACCATTTATTAAGGATATAAGCGTTGAAGGTTTGGTTTTGGATCACATCAGTGGTGATAAAATACATGTTTATAAATACAAACAAAAAGTTCGATATCGAAGAAAAACAGGTTTCCGGGCAAAATTAACACAGATTAAAATAGTAAAAATTGGTGATAAAAAGGCTGAAAACAACAAGCCGGAAAGTGCCAAAACAGAAGTAAACTCTAAAGAAGTTCAAAAAATAACCAAACAGCCAAAAATGGTTGTCAAAAAAGCAAAAACAGCGACAAAATAGCCGCCTGCATTAAAAAATTTCATGTTTGAATACCTCTTTATTCTAGGCCGGACTCCAAAACTTTCTGCGGAAGAAATAAAAAGTATTTTAGAAAGTAAAAAAATTAACCATATTGTCTGTTTCTCTTCACCAGAAATATTCCACATAAGAACCAATTATAAATTGGACACAAAAGATTTAATTATGACATTGGGCGGTGTTATTAAAATTGCTCTTGTTTGCGAAACACTACATATAATTTCGGAAGCTGTAAGTAAAATTACCGAAGTTCTTTCCTCAAAAAAAATAAATAAAATTGTTTTTGGTTTGAGTATGTTTGGCGTCATTAAAGAAATATCGGATTACGATGATAAAACAATGTGCGCCAAGATAAAAAATAATTTGGAGGAAAAGGGTTATGATGTCAGATATATTCTAGGTCAGCAAAATCCAATTCTTTCGAGTGTTGTTGTTTCTAAACAAAAAGTGGCGGAATTTATTCTGTTGCAGGAAGAAAATAATATAATTCTTGCTGAAACATTGGCAGTGCAGGATTTTGAAATGTGGAATAAACGGGATTTTCAAAGGCCTTGGTCTAACACTAAAAAAGGAATGATTCCTTTGAAAGTTGCCAGAATAATGATAAATCTTTCTGGAATTTCGGGCGATAATGGTTTTTCAAAAACACTTTTTGATCCGTTTTGCGGAATGGGGACAATTTTACAGGAGGGATTATCGATGAAGTTTATGGTTTTGGGAATGGATAATGATTCAAAAAGCGTGGAAATGGCCAAAAAAAATATTGATTGGTATTGCAATAGTTTTAATATTACAAACAAAAGTCAGATTTTAAAAGGAGACGCAACCCATGCAGATGAAACTTTGAAAAATAAAGTAGATTTAATTGTCACGGAGCCATATTTAGGACCAGCATTTGATGGTGGACCTAAAAATGTGAAGGAAGAGTATGTATTGCGGATACTTAGAGGTTTAGAAAAACTTTACATTGGTTGCTTAAGGAATTGGGCAAAAATATTGAAACCAAATGGTGTTATTGTTATCACCTTCCCCTCATTTGTTCTGAATAATCGCGAATATTTTGTGAAAAAAGTGATTGACAACTGTGAAAAACTTGGGTATAGTATCACAATCGGGCCAATCGGATATTTTCGACCTCAGGCAATCGTTCGTCGCAATATCTATAAATTAATAAAAAATACTGAAAATTGAAAATTTAAATCATGGCACACATTAAAGCGGGTGGAGTTACAAAAGGAAATAGAGATTCGGTTGCGAAGCGTTTAGGCGTAAAAATTTTTGGTGGTCAAAAAATCAAATCCGGCGGAATCATTGTTCGTCAAAAAGGAACTAAATTCCATTCCGGTAAAGGAACAATGATGGGTGGTGATTCGACAATTTTTTCCATTACCGAAGGCACAGTTTCCTTTAAAAAGAAACGCGGAAAAACCGTTGTTGAAGTTTTGTCTGTTTAAAATATGAATGATCAAAATAGAGAAGTTCTAGAATTGGAAATAAACCTCCTGCAGCCAAATCCACTCCAGCCCCGCGGAATGATCGTTTCCGATACTCTTAACGAACTCGTTGAATCAATCAGGATTCACGGTATATTGGAGCCCTTAGTGGTTGCAAAAACTCCCGCTGGGTACCAAATTATTGCAGGAGAAAGAAGATGGAAAGCCGCCAAAACTGTAGGTTTAAAAGCAGTTCCGGTGATTATTAAAGAAACAACGCCGCGGGGAATGCTTGAAATGGCTTTAGTTGAAAATGTCCAAAGAGAAGATCTAAATCCTCTTGATCGGGCGCAGGCATACAAAAGACTTTTAGAGGAATTTAATTTAGCAACATCAGAAATTGCTATTAGGGTTAGTAAAAGTGCTTCCTATATTAGCAATACTCTCAGACTTCTCCTTCTTCCTGATGCGATAAAAGATGGATTATTTTCTGGTATTGTCACCGAAGGTCATGCCCGTGCCCTTTTGCAACTCAATGATATTAAATTGATGATTGATGGCTATAAACAGATTTTGCGGTTAAGTATGTCGGTGAGACAAACGGAAGAGATGGTCAGGCGGATGCAAAACACAGACAACAAAGGTCCAAAAACCAGGATAGAAAAAATTCTTAGTCCAAGAATTGATGAAATGGAGAGAAGTTTATCAAAAATCATTCATGGAAGAGTTCGCATCAGTCAGTCGCAGGTTGAAGCAAAAATTGCGCTTAATTTTCGCGGAGATTTGTCGGTTACCAATGAAAAATTGGACAAAATTTACGAAATGATCAAAAAAATATTCAGCTGATACTATTTGTAATCAATTTTTGGAACAAATCCAACTTGAGAAACAGGCCAGTATCTGAACCAAGCCTTGCCAATGATTTCTTCCTTCTTCACAAAACCCCATTCTCTTGAATCAGAGCTGTGATTTCTGTTATCGCCAAGGACAACATATTCGTTTGGGGGAACAATAATATCGGAATCGTTTCTTAAAAACATTCCGGGATTGGTAGTAAAATCAACTGGCAAATATTTTTCTCGGAGGAGAGTGTTGTTCACATAAACTTTTCCGGCAGAAATTTTTACAACATCGCCTGGTAGTCCGATTATTCTTTTGATGAAATCAATTTCATGGTCTTTTGGCGCTTTAAAAACTATCACATCTCCCAATTCATAGTTTTTGAATCGGTTACTGATTTTATCAGTCAGAATGTATTCCCCGTCTATAAAATTCGGCAGCATCGAACTTCCTTTGACCTGATGTGGTTGAACTAAAAAAAGATAAATAACCACAAAAATTGCTAAAGCAACGACGACTGTTTCAATCGTGTCCAAAAAAAAAGTTCCGATACGTTTTATCAAATCGAACATAAAGCAAGTTTAAATTATGCTATAATTTGTGTCAATAAGAAAATAAATTGGCCGGTTAGCTCAGTTGGTTAGAGCGTTGCATTCACATTGCAAAAGTCGGGGGTTCGAGTCCCTCACCGGCCACAGTTTTTGAGGAAATGGTTCGTTTATCTTGTTTTCAACTTATATCTTTTCCAAATGAAAGGTTGGAATTTTTCCAGACTTGTCGGTTTAGAAACAATGCTCAAGGACGAATCATTATTTTGTGAAGCGATTGTGAAATCATTGAAGTCTAATTCGGCAAGTATGGTTTTGATACCTAAGTCGCTGTAATTTAATTCAAGATGATTGGTGTTTGGCAAAATAATAGTTTTTGAGGTCGGCAGAAGCGCGCTTTCTACCAGTACTGTATTATCGCCGTTGGGCACTTTTTGATTTTCAACAGGTTTTCCATCAATCCAGAGTCTGGCGTTTTTTTCCTCAGCGGAAGGTTTAGTAATTGTAAGTGACGAAAGTGTTTCATTGTTATTGCCAGCTATTGTTGTCAAAGAGGAAGGTATACCCGCAAGGTGTAGGAGCCAATCATTTTTGGCGTAAATTTCATTTGCCGGTACAAAATTCCCATTTGTATCTTTGAGATATGGAAAAATGGGCAATAAATCTTTCAGGGAGGGAACAATTTGCTGAATTATTGAAACCTTATTTGATGTATTTAATTTGCGTGAGCAATTATTGATCATAATGTCTATGGCCAGTTTGAAGTACCAGTCATTAAGAGGAATTTCTGCTCCTTCCCAAATCGGATAAACAACAGGTGTTCCCGTGTGTGGAGTGCCGAGAGTGATTATTTTACCAAACTCATACGCATTGGGATATTTATTAAGATAGCTTCGGATAATCAAACCTCCCATACTATGGGCGACAATATTTATTTTCGTACCAAAGTCTTTATTCGCCATAATATTTGTCAAATACGTATTTAAAAGTTCTGCCTGAGTGTTCATTTCTTGCCTCCAATCATAGGAATAGACAAAAAAATCTTCATTAAGCTTTTCTCGAGGAGAAAGAGTATCAATAAGACGTTTATAGATATTTACATAAGGAGCCATTCCCCAATCAGCTGTTTGAGCAAGATCGCAGGACAAAATGGCATTTGGATTCCATCCTGATCCGAAGCCGGGAATGAGAATATAGATATCTTTTGGGTTTAAAGGTTTAATCGAAACATTGTCAAAAATTACTTTTGTTATCGATGCATTGCCTGGTGAAAAATTTCCTCCCCAGATTCCAAGACCCGCGCGTCCTGTTCTAAAAGGCAGTTCTGGATAGTGGTTGTCGTCATAGTTGAATATAAGTCTGTTGTCTACATATGCTTTGATATTTGTTTCAAAGAAATCCAGGCGCAGGTGATACCAAGTATTGGTTGAATTTGGAAACGGTATCCATTCGAGTTCTTTTTTATGGCCTTGGCAACAAATTTTAATAAGCGACAAATCGTTTCCTAGATTATTAAAACCGCTTCTTAAATTTAAAATATAATAGTGGGAAATGTCTTGAAATCTACCAACCAGAATTTTGTCTATTCCTTCCAAACCCTTCACGTCAGCCTCTATGCTATAATTTGACCAGGAATTATCACCGGCAAGTTTGAAGATAGGATTTTCTGAATAAAAAAATCTGGTTTGACCAAAAAGAACATCGTTTTTTCTTTGCCAAAAACCCCAGGAAGAATCAAAAGTTTCAAAATCACAGGTTGATAACGAGGAAAAATCATCAAAACAGCTCTTTATTCCAGCAAAAACTGGTTTTGTAAAACCTGTAAGAAACAAAACCAAAATTAAGACAGGACTCACAATTTTGCTCACAAAAATATCATATATCAAACAAACTCAGATTTGCAATCTTGATTTTGTTTTGCTGCAAATCAGAGCAAGATGGGTATATAATTGTTAAATGAATATTGGCGTTGATTGTGGAGTTTTGGGTTTGGACAATAAAGTTCAGGGTGGCAATTATCAATTATCACTAAGTTTAATTGTGACTCTGGCCCAAATTGATCGAAAAAACCTGTATCGGTTATACTCAATAACGCCGATTCCAAAAGAAATAAAAGACAAATTGCCGGCAAATTTTCTCAATATTGTAGTTTGGCCGAATAAATGGTGGATGCAATTTGGATTATCATTAGAACTTATAAAAAACCCAGTAGATGTTTTTCTGGGTCTTAATCAATCCTTGCCGTTTTATTGTCCTTGTAAATCTGTAGTGTTTGTTTTAGACCTGGCATTTAAGGATTTCTCGTTTCTTTTTGACAATGTTACTAAGATTTCCTTTATGACCAAAAAAACAATACAATGTGCAGACAGAATAATCGCAATTTCAAGATCAACAAAAAGGGATATCACAAGAGTCTATAAAAGAAGGGACAACATTGATGTTGTGTATTTGGGGTAAAAGTATGGAAAAAATTTTTGTGGTTATAGTCAGTTTTAACGAAAAAAATAAAACTCTTAGACTTTTAGATCAATTAAAGTGCCAGAAGGGTAAATTTCAAATAACCACCATTGTTGTTGACAATCATTCAGAGGATGGATTTATTAGGGCTATTAGAAAAAGGAAATATAAAAACAATATTTTAGTACCGCTGTCGCGAAATCTTGGGTATGGTAGAGCATGCAATAAAGGGATCAGGTTGGCTCTATTTCACAATGCGACATATTTATGTTTTCTTAATTCCGACATAAAACTGCCGAATAATTTTTTTGTAGACATGTTAAAAAATAAAACCGATATAGTCGGGCCTGTTATAAAATACAAAAAAAATAAAAAGACAATTTATGATTTGGGAGGAATGATTGATTGGAGAATAGGAAGAATAAAACATCAAGAGCAAATTGATTCCAAGTTTAAAGCTTTAAACAACAGAATAAAACCTGACTATATAAGCGGATGCTGCGTTATAATCAAAAGGGCGGTATTTGAAAAGATTGGATTATTTGATGAGCGTTTTTTTCTTTATTTTGAAGATGCAGACCTGCAGATACGGGCAATTAAAAACGGATTTAAATTAATACTAGACAAAAAAGTTGAAGTTTTGCATGAATTAAAGGGTGTTTCAGAAAATACAAATAAATCTTTCACCAACCTCTTTTATAATTTACAGAGCAATTTATTGTTTATTCTAAAATATCAACGCGGTAAAAATCTTATTTTTTCCCTGATATATTATATCGCTTTAGTTTTTAAGGTATTATTAAATCAAATTTAAAGTTATGCTAAGCGCGGTTATAATCACAAAAAACGAAGAAAACACCATCACCCAATGCATGAACAGTCTTGCGTTTTGTGATGAAATTCTGGTGATTGATGATTTTTCGGTTGATAGAACAACAGCTATTGCATCCAAATTGGGGGCAAATGTAATAAAAAAAAAGATGGAGGATTTTTCTCAACAAAGAAATTATGCTTTTGAAAAAACTTTGGGAGACTGGATATTCTTTGTGGATGCCGACGAGGTTGTTTCAACAGAATTGGCAAAGGAAATTACAGAAATAATCACAAAAAACAAGGTTTTTGATGGTTTTAGTTTGAAACGAGACGATATATTTTTGGGAAAAACATTAAGATTTGGCGAAACAGCACATATAAACTTTTGCAGGCTGGTGAAAAAAGGAAAAGGCGTGTGGCAGGGTTTGGTTCATGAGCGCTTGGAAGTCCGCGGCAAGACTGGTGTTTTAAAAAACCGCCTATTGCACTATTCCCATGCGAATTTAACGGAATTTTTGGAAAAAATAAATTCATACTCAACTTATAGGGCGATGGAATTAAAAGCAAAGGGGGAAAAAACTTCATTTTTTGATATTTTATGGCATTTTAACGCTAAATTTATCTTAAACTACTTTATACGATTCGGTTTTCTGGATGGTTTTTTGGGTTTAGTTATGGCTCTTATGATGAGCTTCCATTCATTTTTGGTTCGTTCGAAACTTTATCTTCTCACAAGGAATAAATGATTTTATATCTTATTCTTTTATTAACTTTTATCACTGGCCAATTAGGAAGAATAGAAATTCATCCCGGTGTCAACATATATTTGCACGATTTTGTCATGTTTTTATTAACGGTTCAATTTTTATTGAACAGACGTTTAAATTTTCCAAAAGTTGTTAATGATCCATTATTTTTTCCTTTGTTTGCCTTTTGCTTTATAGCCCTTGTTTCCCTGCTGCTAAATCCACTGAGGCTTTTATATGGAGAATTATTTATATCAGGATTATATTTACTTCGTTTTATTTTATATTGTATTTTGTACTTTTCCCTACGCATAGAAATTGAGAAAAATAATATAAATTCCACTTTATTAACATTGGGAATATTGGGTTTGGGCATAATTTTTAGCTTGCTTGGTTTTTTTCAACTTATTTATTATCCCAACATCAGAAATATTAGTTACTTGGGTTGGGATCCGCATTACGGGAGATTGGTTTCATCTTTTTTTGATCCGAATTTTGCCGGTATATTTCTTGTATTGCTCTTTATTTTTGCCGTGGGGGTTGGTTTTGAAAAAAATGTAAGTAAAATCCTTAAAACCTGCGTGTTACTTTCTGCGATTGCTTGTTTTATCGCCTTAATCTTCACATTTTCACGAAGTTCCTGGATATCTTTTATTGTAGGTTGTATAGTTCTTTTTAGTTTCAATAAAAAATATAGATTGCTTTTTTTTATTATATTGTTGTTTATTTTGAGTATTATTTTAGTATCAAAACCATCGGGCGAAGGAGGAAAACTTAATCGCCAATCCACTGTTACGGCTCGTCTGAATAATTTCGATGAATTTATCAAGTTATCTTTGGAAAAACCAATTTTAGGATACGGCTTTAATACCTTAAGATACTTAAAAATTAAGAAAAGCTTAATCCCCAAGAATGAATTTTATCTAAATCACGCAGCCGGAGGAGTCGACAACAGTTTGCTTTTTGTATTGGTGACAACTGGTTTTTTCGGCCTTTCTGCCTATTTATTTTTATTATTCAAAATTGTTAAAACAGCACTTGCTAAGTTTAACAACAATCATGCTTCAGCACTCATACTGGCAAGCTCTTTGGCGGTTTTGGTTCATAGTTTTTTCCAAAATACACTTTTTTATCCATGGGTAATGTTATACATGTGGATGATTTTGGCTAGAAGGGAGTTGAATAGGTGATTTTCCGTTCAGTCGTTGTTTTATTCCCAGCCTTATCAGAGGCAACTATAATCAATATATTGTTGCCTTCATTAAGAATAATATTATAAGAAAATTTTCCATCGGTATTCACGATGACAAAATGATCGTTTATAGTGACTGTATTTCCCGGATCCGTAATTCCGGAAACGCTTGTTTCTTTTTTCTCGCTGTTAATAATTTGATTATTGTCAGGTTTTTCTATTTCAAGCTTAGGAAGCGTTTTTTTGTAAACAATGGAATAAATTTGAGATTTATCACTTTGTTTATCTTGTCTTTGCGATTTCACATAAATACTGTTTGATCCGATTTTTAAATCGACATTAGAAAACAGAAATTGCCCCTTTTCATCAACATTTGTTTTATCATCCAACACATCATTTAGATATAGTTCAACCGCATTTCCTGACCCAGAATAGCCTCCGACGCTAATAGGCGATGAATTTGTGGCTTCTGCAACAGGATCTAGTATTGGAGGAAAAACGGGATCAGAATCCGTATTTTTTATTTGCGTATCATTTTTATGATTGAGATTGCTGATAAAAATGCTCATGGAGATCAGAGATGGTATTCCCCAAACAGCAATGGCAACCAGCATAATAATTCCGATTGCGATTGAGAAAAAAAGAAGATGCGAGCTTTTTTGTTCCTGAATTCTGTCCTGTCTGGTCTTTTTGAATGAAAAATTAACCATACATTTATATTATATGTATAATTATATCAATTTTTGGCCTGGTTGCTTTCTTGAGCCGATAGACAGAATCGAACTGTCGTTTGCGGTTTACGAAACCGCTGCTTTGCCACTAAGCTATATCGGCTTTTAAAAAGTTGAATTTATTTTACAACTTCAAGTTCTGAAAAACCATTCCTTATGAATCCAAATTCTGATATTCGGTCAAAATTTCTCCAGATTGGCAAATACACATTCTTATAACTCCCAAACTTGTTCTAAGCTTATAGAAAAGTAATATCTTTGAAAGACATTAATCCTCTTATTCCCAAAGATTTATAATATTCCGTTTGCAATGGATTGTTGTCGGTGTTTGTTTTTTGTATATATGAGGGAATTAATAGATTGGAAGCAAATGTTGCCTTTATAAGTAAAGTCATTATTTCTCTTTCATAATCATTTAAATTATCAACACAAGAGTATGTATCTATTACTTTCTGATAAATATATTGATTTTCCTTCAACGAATTTTTGAAATCAAGACAAAACAAAGCTATAAAAGTTGCTAAGTCAAAAGCAGTATAATTATATTCACATCCCGAAAGATCAAGTACGGCATATTTTCCCGATGTTGATTTCATGATGTTTTCTCGATGCAAATCAAAGTGTACAATAGATTTGTTTAACTTTTTAAAATCTACTTTTCTCATTTCATCTACCACTGGCCTGATAAGTTCGTATTCTTTATGTTCCAAATAATCTTTTTTTTGATCAAACTCAGTTACGAGATAAAGCGTTAGCCACATATCATAATTAGCTTTTGTATTAAATACAGGTAAATTATGTATTTTTGATACTATCCTAGTAAGTTTGATAAAATCATCAAAAATTGGCTTCATTTTAGTAAAAGGTTGTCCGTCAAAGTAATCCATTAAAATCAAAAAAGTATTAGTTTTATCTTTGGTTTCATAAATATAATTATCCTGAACGTTTTTATATAATCTTGGTACCGGCACACCGCCTGTTGAAAATTTTACAATTGCTTCAACGTTGCTTAGAATTTTTTCTAAACTTTTATCTTTAGAGAATATTTTGACAACGAATTTGTTGCTACTTGTTGTTAACAAACAATTTACATCATCGTAGCCGGCAAACATTGGAAATATATTATAAACACTTCCTATCTTGAAATTTTGTTCAAGCTCTTTTGCTAAGTCTTTCAGAGAACTTTTTAAATTTATTCTCTCTAGTAACTTTTCAAGTGTTAATTTTTGCATGCGATTATAAATTCGGGCTTGATTTATTGAGAAAATTCCTTATTTTTTAAATTCCAGACTAATTATATAGTTTTCAACATTTGAAAACTATATCAAGACTGCCAATTTCTGTTTGTTTCAGGAGGTTTTTGGAGAAATCTCGTAGAGATGTACTTTCGTTTGCGCATTTTACTTCTTTTGACACTGTTTATACAAGGTTGTTGCTGTCACTTTCTGTTTTGTGATCTCACCCTTGACTTATTGCAACTGATTTGCAATAATTCCTTGTGAATAACTTTTCTCAAGTGCTTCGTCAAAAGGGATACCGTCTTACAAGTCAACGCCAGCAGATTTTGAATGCACTAACCGATCACCCACAAAGCGTAGAAGAGGTAGTTGCTGTTTTTAAACAGAACAGAACAACTGTTGATAAAGTGACGGTCTATCGCACCCTTGATTGTTTTGTAGACTTGGGAATTGTTGCTAAAACCCAATTCCGAGATAAAACAGCCAAGTATGAGCTTTTGAATCAGGATAATCATCACCATCACTTAGTTTGTGATAACTGCGGCTCTGTGAGAGATATTGCTCTCAACGAGCAAGCTCTTATCAAACAAGTTTCTCAAGGAAGCGATTTTCAAGTAAAAAGTCACTCGTTAGAATTTTTTGGCCTGTGTGCCAATTGTCAATAAATCTATGAAAAATACTAAACTTATAGCTTTTATCGTAGGAGTCATTTTGATTGCAGTTGTCAGCTACGTACTTAAAATTGATTTATTCAAAACAACTTCCGCTCCCTCCCAGGAAAAAAAGATTGATGTTATTGCTTCATTTTACCCACTGTATTTCTTTGCCAAACAAATTGGTGGAGATAAAGCAAACGTCTCTAATATCACTCCGGCAGGAGCCGAACCACACGATTATGAACTTTCTACCAAAGATATCGCTCGTATAGAAAAAGCAGCTGTTTTAATCCTCAATGGTGGTGGGCTGGAAGCATGGGGTGATAAAGTTCAGAATAATCTTCGTAACAAAAATGTGGTCATAGTAACTGTTGCTGATGGACTTATCACACAAGAAGTAGAAGATAAAGGCGCAATAATCAAAGATTCTCATATCTGGCTGGATCCGGTTCTTGCTAAGAAAGAAGCACAAAGGATTGCCCAAGCATTTATGAAAGCTGATCCAGGCAATGCAGTTACTTATAAGGCTAACAGGCAAAATCTGGAAAATAAATTTGATATGCTTGATAGTGCTTTTAGAAATGGACTCAAAATGTGTGAACAAAAAAACATAGTTACTTCCCATGCAGCGTTTGGCTACTTGGCTTCGCAGTATGGGTTGAAGCAAGTGGCTATTGCAGGATTTTCACCAGACTATGAACCTTCCCCAAAAGAGCTTGGTGAGGTTGTTCAATTTGCTAAAAACAACAGCGTTAAATATATTTTCTTTGAAACTTTAGTGAGTCCGAAGCTTTCAGAAACAATAGCAAAAGAGGTTGGGGCAAAAACCATTGTATTTAATCCTTTGGAAGGACTAACTCCGGAAGAACAGAGTGACGGTAAAGATTATTTCTCAGTTCAGCAAGAAAACCTAGCTAACTTACGAATTGCTCTAAATTGCAAATGAGTGAAGATATTTTAGTAAACATCAAGAATATCAGCTTTAATTATAACGGACAGCCCGTGCTTAGCGATATTAATCTTACCATTAAACGTGGAGAATATTTGGGGATTCTTGGTCCTAATGGCAGCGGAAAAACAACACTTCTGAAAATTGTCCTTGGGGTACTTAAACCACAAGAAGGCAGTGTGCAACTATTTGGTCAGGATATTGCTCACTTTATGGATTGGAAAAAGATTGGTTATGTTCCCCAACGAGTTGGACTTAATGGGATAAGCTTTCCCATTAGCGTTGAAGAAGTAGTTGGCATGGGCGGAGCGGATCACAAATCAATAGTTGAGTCCCTATCTCAGGTGGGAATGACCAAACATCGTACGAAGTTGTTGCGGGAACTTTCCGGAGGACAACAACAGCGGGTATTTATTGCTCGGGCCTTAGCAATGAAACCTCAGCTATTAATCCTTGATGAGCCGACGGTGGGTGTTGATGTTGAATCTCAGACAAAGTTCTACCACCTCTTAAGAAACCTCAATAAAAATCTTAAACTCACCTTGGTATTAGTTTCTCACGATATTGATGTGGTGGCCCATGAAGTGAGTGAAATAGCTTGCATCAACTGTAAATTAGTTTGTCATGGAAAACCAAAAGAGGTTTTGAGAGAGGATTTTATGAATAAACTTTATGGCAAAGAATTACGTTTTGTTGTTCATAATTAAACCATGCTTGAAATATTTCAATATAGTTTTATGATTCGCGCTTTTTTGGCAGGACTAATGATTGCCATTATTGCGCCCATTATCGGTAATTTCTTAGTGGTACGCCGGTTTTCTCTGATTGCCGACACGCTTTCCCATGTTGCTTTATCTGGTGTTGCTATTGGTTTACTTTTCAAAGCTCAACCCCTTCTAGTAACAGTTATCGTTACAGTTTTGGTTTCGATTGTTATAGAGAAACTCCGTACGAGTAAAAATATACCAGGAGAAGCAGTTTTAGCAATGTTCTTGCCTGGTGGATTAGCTCTTTCAATTGTATTGATTAGTTTGGCCAATGGTTTTAATGCGAATTTATTCGCCTATCTATTTGGAAGTATTACAACAGTGACGGATAGTGATTTGTGGTTTACACTGGGATTGGGAATTATAACTTTGGCGACAGTTGTTTTTTTCTATAAAAAACTCCTCTTTGCTGCGTTTGATGAGGAAAGTGCCAAAATTAGCGGTATACCAGTAGGTTTTGTGAATCTTCTTTTGATTGTTCTCACTGCCATTACAGTATCTCTCTCCATGAGAGTGGTGGGTATTCTTCTGATTGGAGCTTTAATGGTCATTCCAGTGGTTACCGGAATGCAATTGGCTAGAAGTTTTTTGCAAAGTATCTATTACTCGCTGGGCTTTGCCTTGGTGGCGGTGATATTTGGATTGTTTGCATCCTACTATCTCAATCTTCCTGCAGGAGGAGCGATTGTCCTTTTATCATTGGGCATCTTTGGCTTGGTGGCACTGCTGAAACAAAATAGATAACATATCTGTATATACAAAAGCTCTCTTTCGGAACATGATTTCGATCTGGAGCGGGAGACCGGATTCGAACCGGCGACCTTCTCCTTGGGAAGGAGACATTCTACCGCTGAACTACTCCCGCATTTCTTGTGTTAAGTTTGGTGTTATATTGTTTGTGAACAGTTTCTTTCTATCTTAGCTTTACCACAAAATATAAAACCAATAAATTTGGCAACCATTTATACATGTTGATTTCCAAGTATTTATCTTGGCAGTTTGAGCTCCTGATCGACTTCAATATAGTATGGTTCGCTCAAATTATTTGCTTTAGCAATTTCTGGCCAATTGTAGCAATTAGCAAATGTTCTGCACGATATATCCCAAAGAGTGTCACCTTTTTTCACCCTGTATACATTTTCAGTAGTTGTTGAAATTCCGGCAACCGCTATTTCTCCCTCTTGGGGAAATATTGGTTTTTCGTTTGGAATATCTAATTCCTGGCCTGGTTGGATAACATTTGCATTTTCTAGGTTATTTGCTTTGGCAATTGAAATCCAATTATAGCCAGAATTATAATAATTCATTGAGATACTCCAAATAGTTTCTCCATCCTTAACAACGTGTTTTGCGGGAAGATTATTAATCTGAGATTCGGCAATATTTTCATCGACTGTTCCCGGAATTTTTGCTTGTTGATTTGAAGAAGACAGGTTTCTGCTCTTTAGGATATTAAAAAGCAGCACACCGCTCAACATCACAACAACTACTCCCAGACCCAAACTGATTAAGGATTCTTTGTCATTGAGTTTTTTTGCGATGACGTTCCACATTTTTATTCCTCCTTTCCAGGCAGCAGATGATTTTGCGGCAGAAATATTTTTTTCCTCACAGACCAGACTTTATCTGAATTTCTTTGGTCTTGTCAATGTAGGGCGGCGGGATCAACGGGACTCGAACCCGCAACCTCCTCCGTGACAGGGAGGCGCTCTAACCAATTGAGCTATGACCCCAAAATTAATTTACAATTTTTGATTTAAAAGGTAAGATTGATATAGCAAAAGCATAATAACAAAACGTCATATAACAGTCAATCATTTGCCATGAACAATTCAGAAGTAGCGCGATTATTAAGAGATATAGCTGCAATTTATACAATTAAAGATTCCCAAAAATATTTTTTTCAAATTCTAGCCTATCAAAGAGCCGCAGAGACGATTGAAAATTCCAGCTCCGAGATTAAAGATTTATATAACGAAGGAAAACTAAAGGATTTACCGGGGGTGGGGCCGACAATTTTGAGTTATTTGGAAGAGATGGTCAAAACAGGAAAAGTTACGCATTTCGAACAGATTAGAAAAGAAGTCCCAGAGGCTTTTTTCCCGCTCCTTTTAATTTCCGGAATTGGTCCAAAGACCGCTTTCAAATTAGTTTCTGTACTGCATATCAATAATAAAGATCAGGCGATAAATGAATTAGAAAAAAGAGCCATATGTGGAGATATTGCCAAACTTGAGGGATTTGGTTTAAAGAAAGAACAGCAAATTCTTCAAGCAATTCGGGAATATAGGCATGGCAAGATGAAATCTATTCGTATGTTATTGCCATTTGCTGATAGCATTGCAGAAAAAATCATTTCGCATCTAAAAAAGTGCAAAGAAGTGTTATATATAGAAGCATTGGGTAGCTTGAGAAGAAGAATTCCAACTATTGGAGATGTTGATATAGCAGTTGCCAGTAAGAATCCCAAAAGCGTTATTGCATGGTTTACAAAATATCCCTACAAAGAAAGGATCATTGAGGCGGGCTCCTCATCCTCATCTCTCTTAACAAGCGGCGGAAAACAGGTAGATTTAATGGTGCAGTCTCCTTGGTGTTTTGGAGCCCTGCTTCAACACTTTACAGGTTCAAAGGCTCATAATATTCATTTAAGAACATATGCGCAAAGTATGGGGCTCTCGTTATCTGAACGTGGAATAAAAACCAAACAAAATGTGAAAAATAAATATTTGACAACCCGTAACTATAATAAAGAACTTGGTCTTTTTGAGTTTGAAAAGGAAGAAGATTTTTATAATTGTTTGGGTATGCAATGGATTCCACCAGAGATAAGAGAAGATTCCGGGGAGATTGAATTAGCAATACAACACAAACTACCAAAATTAATAGAATTAAGCGATATTAAAGGAGATTTACATACCCATAGTTCTTTTAACATAGAGCCTTCGCATGATTTGGGAATAAATTCAGTAATTGAAATGCAAAAAAAAGCCGAATCATTAAAATATGAATATCTTGGATTTGCTGAGCATAATCCAAGCAGTAATAATCATAATCAATATCAATATAGTCGTTTAATAAATGCTAGAAATGATCTAATCGAACAATGTAATAACTCAATAAAAAGTGTTCAATTAATAAAGTTGTTGGAAGTAGATATTAAACCGGATGGTAGGTTATCAATCGACGATGATTGTGCAAATTTATTAGACGGAATGATAGTTTCTGTCCATTCCTCTTTTTCTTTACCAAAGAGCGCAATGACAAAACGAATAATTGGCGGACTTTCTCACAGAAAAGCCAGAATTTTAGGTCATCCAACCGGAAGGTTGATTAATCAAAGGGCAAGTTTTGAGGCAGATTGGAATGAGATTTTCCATTTTTGCAAGAACAATAATAAGGCAATAGAAATAAATGCATCTCCATCCAGACTTGATCCGCCGGAATATCTCACCAGAGAAGCTTTGGAAATCGGCGTGAAAATAGTCATAAATACCGACAGCCATGCCGTTGATCAAATGGATTTAATGAAATACGGCGTTATGATGGCAAGAAGAGGGTGGGTTAAGAAGGAAGATGTTGTTAATACCTTATCTTTTAATGATTTAATCAAATGGCTAAGGGATAAATAATAGGATGATAATTGTTAATTAATAGAGTATAATATTCAATAAAGTACATTTATAAAAAATTATATTTATAGGAGGTGAAAATGTTTTCTTTTTTAATCCCGCTTGGCGTGATAGGAGTTGTTCTTGTTTATATATGGAGCGTATATAACGATTTGGTGACTACAAAAACCAGAATAACAGCATCAATTCAAGAGATTGGCAATCAATTAAAAAGACAGGCAGATTTAATTCCAAACCTGATTGCATCTGTAAAAGGCTATATGAAACATGAACAAGCAGCTTTGGATAAAATCACAGAGGCCAGAAAAACTGTTATGCAGGTTTTGGAAAAATCTCAAAGCAGCGCCAAAAAATTGGTTGATGTTTCCAGTCAATTGATGCAGGCAATGGCGCCAATTAGAGCTGTGTTTGAAAGCACTCCACAGCTTCAGGCAGCCGGACCAACTCAAGATTTAATGAACGAATTGCGCGACACGGCAGATAAAGTGATGTATGCCAGAAGAACGTTAATTGATCTAGTTGCGGATTTTAATATTAAGTTGAGTGTTTTCCCGTCAAACATGGTCGGAAAGTTTTTGAATTTTGAGAAAGAGGAAGGATTGCAGATGCCAGACGACTCGAGCTATTCATCCGTATCCAAAGACGATGTCAAAACACCAAAGGTTGATCTTTCTTAAGGAGATGAATGTTGAATGTTTATGAACAGATAGACAGCAATAAGCGCAAATCATGGATAATCATGGTGCTTTTTACGGTATTTATAACCGCTGTTGTTTATTTATTTTCCAGAGTTTTAGGTTTTGGTTCCGGTTATATTGGACTCGCCCTGATTTTGTCTGGATTGGGGAGTTTGGCAAGTTATTACTATGGTGATCAGATGATACTTGCTATTTCTGGCGCCAGGCCGGCAAACAGGAAGCGCGATTTTCAGTTCTACACAGTAACAGAAAATCTTTGTCTGGCGGCCCAAATCCCCTTGCCCAAATTATATATTATAGAAGATACGGCCCCAAATGCTTTTGCAGCTGGCCGTGACCCCAAGCACGCTGTTGTATGTGCAACAACCGGACTATTAGAAAAATTGACGAGAACTGAATTGGAGGGAGTAGTCGGGCATGAATTGACGCATGTGCGTAATTATGACACACGATTGATGGCAGTTGTGGCAATATTAATTGGTATTGTGGCTTTATTGTCGGATTGGTTTATGAGAAGTTTGTGGTGGGGTGGAAGAGAAGAAAAAGAAGAACGAGGTGGTATGCGGGGGATAATTTTTGTCATAGCAATTATTGCTGCGATTTTATCGCCTTTAATCGGGCAGTTAATACAATTGGCAATTTCCAGACGAAGAGAGTATTTGGCTGATGCCGGGAGTGTTATGCTGACAAGACAACCAAGCGGTTTAATATCAGCCTTGGAAAAAATTTCAAAAGACAAAGAACCCCTAGAAGCAGCCAACAAAGCAACCGCACATCTGTATATTATCAACCCGTTTAAGGGCAAGGGGCATGAGTTTGTCAGTTGGTTTTCACAATTATTTGAAACACACCCGCCGCTTGAGGACCGCATTAAAATCCTAAAAGCAATGTAAATGGCAAACAAGATTAAAGTAATATGCCTGGTTTTTATTGGTAAGATTTTTTCCCGACTAAGCAGGTTGTTTAATCTTGGGAATGGTTCAACTTGGCCCGGTCAAATTGCGTTATTAATCTTTCCTGAGATATTAACATATTACGAATCTCATATTAAAAAGGGAATAATACTGGTAGCGGGAACTAACGGTAAAACTACAACTTCGCAAATGCTAAGCACGGTTTTGAATAATTCTCATTTTTGTGTGATTCATAACTCATCGGGTGCGAATCTTTTAAACGGAATTATATCGTGCCTTTTGATAAATTCGGATTTTCACGGCCGGCTTTTGGCGGATTATGCTATTTTTGAGGTTGATGAAGCAACACTTCCTCAAATATTACATTATTTAACTCATAAAAATTTATCAATCATATTATTAAATCTCTTTCGCGACCAACTAGACAGATATGGCGAAGTAGACAATATTGCGCGTAAATGGACAGAGGCAATCAGAAACATACCAAAAGAAGCTAAGCTGATCATAAATGCTGATGATCCACAAACAGCGCATATCGGAATACATGCCGCAAGACTGGTTTATTATTTTGGTTTGGAAGATAAGAATTTGTATTTAAAATCCAAAGAACATGCAGCAGATTCGATTTACTGTCCTAATTGCGGTGAAAAATTAATTTATCATGGCGTGTATTATTCTCATTTGGGTGTTTGGGAATGTGCGGGTTGTAAAGAAACCCGGCCCAAAACCCATTTGAATAATTGGCCACAGCCAATTACGGGATTGTATAATTTATATAATACATTAGCCTCTGTTTTGACACTGCAAATTCTTAAATTGTCAGATTTTGAAATAAACACAGGTTTTAAAAAATTCCATCCAGCTTTTGGCAGGCAGGAGGTTTTTGAAATTGACGGGAAAAGAATAATAATATTATTGACAAAAAATCCCGTCGGAATGAATGTGGCTATCAGGTCGATAATACAGGAATTAAAATTAACTTCCGGCAATAAAGGTGGTTATTTTTTGTTAGCGCTCAATGATTTAACGCCAGACGGTAGAGATGTTTCATGGATTTGGGATGTGGATTTGGAGGAGTTAGTGAAAAATTCTATTATGCTGATTTGTTCCGGAATTAGGTCATACGACTTAGGGGTGTGTATCAAATATGCCGGTTGTAAAAACTTTATTGTCGAAACAAATCTTTTGAATGCGATAAAAAAAGGTTTGCATTCAATTTCTCCGGGGGAGAGTTTATATATTCTACCAACTTATTCTGCAATGCTTGAAGTTAGGAAAATATTAACCGGCAAAAAAATTTAACAAAAAAAACACATGAATGATATCGTTTTAACGATAGGTTGGTTTTATCCCGAGTTGATGAGTACATATGGTGACAGAGGAAATATAACCTGTCTTTTGCAAAGAATGCAGTGGAGGGGATTTCAGGCGAATATCGTTTCTCTCGATAGAGAAGCATCACTCAGAGAAATAAAAAAAATTGATATTTTTGTAGGAGGAGGAGCACAAGATCGGCAACAGGAAATTGTGATGCGCGATTTAAGGGGTGAAAAATCAAAGTTAATTTCCGACATGATTGAAAATCACACCCCTGGTATTTTTACCTGCGGATCACCGCAACTGCTAGGTCGATATTACGAACCGGCATTTGGGAAAAGAATTGAAGGATTGGGAATATTTGATATGGTTTCTGTGCATTCGGGGATTGGAGTGCCAAGATGCATCGGCAATATAGTCGTAAAAACCGGCGATTTCTTTAATAAATATAAAGATTTTAAAAATTATAATAATTATTTAGTAGGATTTGAAAATCACGGTGGAAGAACATATTTGGGAAAAAATGTTAAACCCCTGGGTAGGGTTGTTATGGGGTTTGGAAATAACGGTGAGGATAAAACAGAAGGCGCTATTTATAAAAATGCTTTCGCAACATATTTGCATGGCCCAATTCTTCCTAAAAACCCATTTTTTGCGGATCTCCTTTTGAGTTTAGCACTTGAGAAAAAGTATCATAAAAAGATACAATTGGAGCAACTAGATGATGAGCTGGAACAAAAAGCCCATGATTTTATGGTAAAAAGAACACTTGCGGCATAAGAAGTTGCCAATGGTAGATCAAACGTGAAACAAATGATTATATGAAAAAATTGACCAGTGAAGAAGTAGTCCATATCGCAAAACTTGCGAAACTGAAATTATCCGATGAGGAAATCAAGAAATTTCAAAAGCAACTTTCGTGTATTATTGTTTTTGTTGACGAGCTTAAAAAAATTAACACCAATAATGTTGTGCCAACAGCGCAGGTGACAGGTTTAAATAATGTTTTTCGGGACGATGTGGTTATTCCTTCTTTATCACAAGAGCAAGCTCTATCCAATGCTCAAGAAACATACAAAGGTTTTTTCAAAGTGAAATCGATTTTAGAATAATATGAATCTTTTCAATTTAACTATTAAGGAAGCCTGTCAAAGTTTAAAAGAAAACAAAATCTCGTGTACGGAATTGCTTAAATCATGTTTAAACAGAATAACAAAGACTGAAAAAATACTTAATGCTTTTATTACTGTTGACCAAGAAAATTCAATTGGACTTGCACAAGAATATGATAGCTTAATAGCAAAAACAAAGGGTGAAATTTTTAATGAAAAACCACTCCTGGGAATACCAGTGGCCATAAAAGATTTGTTTTGTACCAATAATCTGAGAACTACTGCTGGTTCTAATGTTATTAACGAATATATTCCGTCATATGATGCCACTGTTGTGAGAAAACTTAAAGAAGCCGGAGTTGTAATTGTTGGTAAAACAAATGAAGATGCTTGGGGACACGGTTCTTCCGGAGAAAATTCTGACCATGGGATTACAAAAAATCCATATGATGTATCCAGAGTTCCCGGCGGTTCAAGCAGCGGTTCTGGCGCAGCTATGGCGGCGGGCGCATGTTTGTTGGCAACCGGAACAGATACTGGTAGTTCTGTGCGATTGCCTGCCGCATATTGCAATCTTATAGGTATTAAGCCGACGTATGGAAGAGTGTCGCGGTATGGAATTATTTCAATGGCATCTTCATTCGATACGATCGGACACCTGACAAGAACGGTTTACGATAATGCTAAAGTTTTAGAAATTACAGCCGGAAAAGATCCTTTTGACGCAACCTCCTCGTGTGCAAATGTTCCAAAATACTCTCTTGATATTGATAAAAGCATCAAGGGATTAACAATTGGGGTTCCCAGGGAATATTTTGTTGAAGGGATGGATAAAAACGTAGAAACAAAAGTTTATGACGCCATTGCTGTTTTGGAAAAGTTGGGCGCAAAGGTGAAAAAAATATCACTACCAAGTACAAGTTATGCTATGGCTTGTTACTATATTTTAGTTCCTTCGGAGGTCAGCAGTAATCTTGCGCGTTTTGACGGAATACGTTTTGGTCGGGAAAGAGAAATGTTCGGAGATGAAGCAAAACGAAGGATTATGTTGGGAACATACACTCTATCTGCCGGATATTACGATGCGTATTATCTAAAAGCTGCCAAAGTGCGGAGTTTAGTACTTAAAGATTTTGAAGAAGCCTTCAAGATTGTTGATGTGATAATTGTCCCGTCATCTCCTTCGTTGCCTTTTCAAATCGGTGAAAAGTCGAAAGATCCGGTACAGATGTATTTATCTGATATTTTCCTTTGCCCCATAAACATAGCAGGAATTCCCAGCCTAAATGTTCCCTGCGGATTTGTGAAAGGATTGCCGGTAGGTATGCAGATTGTCGGACGGCAATTTGGCGAAGAGTATCTTTACCGGGTAGGATATGCCTATGAGCAAGAGACTCAATTTTATAAACAATTGCCAGCCATGTGAGAATTATATGAAAAAGAAAACTGAATTTTTGATTAACAAGGCAAAGAATTTTCTTGGTAAAGAAGTTACTTTAAAAGGATGGGTTTACAATATCCGTTCTTCAGGTTCGATAGTTTTTTTACACGTCAGAGACGGTAGCGGATTTATTCAGGCAACAGTTGTAAAAGATGAAATAAAACCAGAAATTTTTCAGATAATAGAAGAGATTACAATAGAAACATCCGTTGAGATCAATGGTTTTTTGAAAAAAGAAAAAAGAGCTCCTGGCGGATATGAAATTAGCGTTACAAATTGTAAAATCATATCGCTGGCGCATGAGTATCCAATTGGCAAGAAGGAACACGGTCCGGATTTTTTGCTTTCAAACAGGCATTTGTGGCTTAGATCTAGACGTCAGTGGGCAATCCTTAGGATTCGGAATCAAATTATTAATGCAATCAATGAATTTTTGCAAAGCGAAGGATATATAAAGTTTGATTCCCCGCTTGTTACTCCGTCAGCATGCGAAGGCACAACAAATCTTTTTGATATTGACTATTTTGGCAAAAAAGCTTTTCTTTCCCAGTCCGGCCAATTGTATTTGGAAGCAGGCATATATTCTTTTGGCAGGTGCTATGATTTTGGTCCTATCTTGCGCGCCGAAAAATCCAAAACCAGAAGGCATCTTATTGAATTTTGGATGATGGATGCCGAGGCGGCATTTATGGAATTTGAAGGTCTTTTGGATTTTGAAGAGAAACTGATAATAAATGTTGTTAAATCGGTTGTAGATAACTGTAAAAACGAACTAAATATAATCGAAAGAGATTTAATTCCCCTCCAAAAAATAATATCACCGTTTATAAGATTAGACTATATTGATGCCATAAAAAAACTCAACAGTCTCGGATCGGATATAAAATACGGAACAGATTTAGGAAATGATGATGAAACGATTTTAATGACCCACTTTGACAAACCCGTTTTTATTACCAGATATCCGGCGGATATAAAAGCTTTTTATGCCAAAAAAGATCCGAAAAATAATGATTTAGCCCTAGCTGTTGATTTATTAGCGCCCGAAGGTTATGGAGAAATCATAGGTGGTGGAGAGCGCGAAACTGATTACCACACATTATTAAACAGTATAAAAAAACACAAATATAGCATTGAAGACTATCAATGGTATTTGGACTTGCGGCAATATGGATCTGTGCCGCACAGCGGATTTGGTATCGGTTTAGAAAGAGTGGTAGCCTGGATTTGCAAACTTGATCACGTTCGCGAGTCCATACCGTTTCCAAGATTGCTGGAAAGAATGTATCCTTAAAAATATGAATGATAAATTATTAATAGAATCCATTATTGGATTGGAAGTACACGTTGAATTAAAAACCAACTCAAAAATGTTTTGTGGTTGTTCCGCAAGTTTTTTTGGGCAGAAACCAAATACGCATTGTTGCCCTGTTTGTCTGGGATTGCCGGGAGCACTTCCTGTTCCCAATAAAAAAGCAATAGAAAACTGTATTAAAATCGGCCTCGCTCTTTCCTGCAAAGTAAATGAAGAATCTTATTTTGAAAGGAAAAGTTATTTTTATCCGGATCTGCCCAAAGGTTATCAGATAAGCCAGTATTCAAAGCCTCTTTCATATGGAGGAGTTATAAATATTGGAGGTAAAAATGACAAACAAATAAGAATAAATCGGGTTCACATGGAAGAAGATACCGGAAAACTATCTCATATAACAATTGAAAACGAAAAGTGCAGTCTAATTGATTTTAACCGTAGTGGTGTACCGCTTGTCGAGATTGTGACAGAGCCGGATTTTAGGAATTGCGATGATGTAATTCTTTATTTAAAAAAACTCCAAAGGATAATAAGATTTTTAGAGGTTTCTGATTGCGATATGGAAAAGGGTTCCATGCGTCTGGAACCAACTATTAATCTTAAAATTACCAGATCAAAGAATATTTATTTTACTCCGCTTGTGGAAATTAAAAATATTAATTCGTTTAGATTTGTGAAACAGGCCTTAGAATATGAAATTGAAAGACAGAGTGTCGAATTTAGAAAAACGGGTATTACAAAAAGTTCCGGCAATAAAACAACAGCGGGATTTGACGAAGATAAAAAAACCACATTTATTCAGCGATCAAAGGAAGAAGCGAATGATTATCGGTATTTTCCTGAGCCGGATATTCCGCCAATGAGGTTTACAAAAATTGATATTGAAAACTTAAAAACACAAATTGAATTGCCTGATGCAAAAATAATAAGATTTGAAAAAGATTACGGTTTGTCGGAATATGATGCCAATATTTTATGCGGGAAGAAAGAATTGGCAGAATATTACGAAGAAAGTTTAAAATCCCAAGAACTTAAAACATTAAAAAGTGTTACACCCAAAATAGTTGCGAACTGGTTGATTAATAAAAAAATAAATTATACGAAATTATTACCAAGTGAATTTATTCAAAAAATTATCTCCGTCTCGCAAAATAATGCTATATCTGATGATGAACTTAAAAAAATTATACGAAAAATAATAAAAAATAATCCGAAAGCAGTCAGTGATTACAAGTCTGGTAAAAATGCCGCCATGATGTTTTTGGTTGGTCAGACAATAAGAGAAGTAGGAAAATTTAAAGACGCGAATAAACTAATAGATCTTATTAAACATTTATTAAACGATTAATTACTGTTAGTGATAGCCAATTTGAGGAAAAAGTTATTGCTATGTTGACAGACAAAAGGGGAGTTGGTGCTGTGATTAAAATATTGATTCGTATGGCGACATTGCGTGGAGTAATGAAAAATTATAGTCAAGGGGAAAAAGAAGATTTAATAAATTTATTAAAAAACTCTGGTTTTTTGGCTTTATTTCCAGAAAAGAATGTATAAAAAGTTATGACCGATTTTGTTCATCTGCATTGCCACACGGAATATTCGCTTTTGGACGGTTTGGCAAAAATTCCCAAGCTTATTTCGCGTGTGAAAGATTTGGGGATGAAATCTTTGGCAATTACAGATCATGGTTCAATGTATGGAGTCGTTCACTTTTACCAAAAATGTAAAGAAGAAGAAATAAAGCCGATAATCGGAGTCGAGACTTATTTAGCAAGAAGAAGTCATTTGGACAAAGAAGCAAGAATTGATGTAGAGCCGTTTCACGTAATACTTCTTGCAAAGAACGAGTGCGGTTATAAAAATTTAATGAAACTCATTTCCATCGCACATCTGGAAGGATATTATTATAAACCAAGAATTGATTTAGAGCTTTTAGAAAAATACCACGAAGGATTAATTGCAACTTCAGGATGTTTGCAGGGAATGATACCAAAATCAATAAGAGAAGGCAGTTTAGATCAGGCCAAGGAATTAGCCGGTACGTTTAGTGAAATGATGGGGCAGGGAAATTTTTATATGGAACTTCAGGACCACAGTACGATTCCTGAACAGGGAAAGGTTAATGAGGGAGTTGTACGTCTGGCAAGAAGCTTGGGATTGCCTTTGATTGCCACCAATGATTCACACTATGTATCGCCCGACGATGCGGAAGCTCAAGAAGTTTTACTTTGTGTCCAGACGCAGAAAACTTTATTGGAAAAAAACCGTCCGCTCTCCATGATTGATTCTCCTGATTTTTATATCAAAACTCCCAAAGAGATGGAACAAGCATTTTTAAAGTATCCTGAAGCATTAAAAAACACAATGGATATCGCAGAGAAATGTAATTTGGATTTAAAATTGGGAAATTGGGTTTTGCCCAAATTTGATGTCCCAGATGGATATACGGTTGATTCATATTTACGTAAGTTATGCGAAGAAGGAATGAAAACAAAAATTTCTTCGACCCCGCAGGGTGTTGTTGTTGATCGTTTAAATTACGAACTTAACATCATTTCCAAGAAAGGTTATTCTGCCTATTTTCTAATAGTTGCTGATTTTGTTAATTGGGCCAGAAGCGTTGGAATTATTGCAACCACCAGAGGAAGCGCGGCTGGTTCACTCGTTTCATATTTAATCGGGATAACTACGGTGAATCCTTTGGATTACAATTTGCCCTTTGAGAGGTTTTTGACTTTGGATCGGCCTCTTCCGCCTGATATAGATATGGATTTTGCGGATTTGAGAAGAGATGAAGTTATTGAGTATGTAAAGAAAAAATATGGCGAAGACCATGTGGCGCAGATTATTACTTTTGGAACGATGGAGGCCCGAGGTTCCGTTCGTGATGCCGGACGAGTGTTGGGAATGCCATATTCACAACCGGACAAAATTGCAAAATTGATTCCAATCGGCGCTCAGGGTTTTCCCATGACAATACAAAAAGCGATTGATTCTACTCCGGAATTAAAACATATTTACCAAACAGACCAAGAGACCAAAAGATTGCTGGAGCTTGCACAGAAACTAGAAGGAGTAGCAAGACATGCTTCAACCCATGCGGCCGGAGTAGTGATTTCCCCATTGCCATTAACCGAGTATTCTCCGATTCAAAAAGAAAGTAAGGGAGATAAAATAATAACCCAATACGATATGTATTCCATAGAGCCTCTTGGTTTATTGAAAATGGACTTTCTTGGTATTAGGAATCTTTCTATTTTAGGTTCTGCTGTTGAAATTATTAAACGCGAAAGAAATGTGGAATTAAATCTCCAAAAGTTACCTCTAGATGATAAAAAAGCCTATAACATGCTCGCGCAAGGCGATACAATGGGAGTGTTTCAGCTTGGAGGTTCTGGAATGACGCGGTATGTTAAAGAACTCAAACCAACAAGCATTTCAGACCTTGCGGCCATGGTGGCTTTGTTCAGGCCGGGACCAATGAATTCTATTCCGGAGTTTATTGAAAGAAAACATAGTCGCAGGAAAATCAAACTCCTTGATCCCCGCATGGAGGAAATCCTTTATCAGTCGTACGGCGTTATCACATATCAAGACGATGTTTTGCTGATTGCTGTGAAACTTGCCGGTTATTCATGGGCGGAGGCTGATAAGTTGCGTAAGGCAATGGGTAAAAAAATTCCTGCCGAAATGAAAAAGCAAAAAGAAAAATTTTTGTCGGGATGTGTTAAAAACGGAATGTCGCGAGATAATACCGAAAAACTTTGGCTTTTGATAGAACCTTTTGCCGGCTATGGTTTTAATAAAGCGCATGCTGTTGCCTATGGTTTGGTTGCATACCAAACGGCATATGTTAAAGCGCATTATCCGGTTGAGTTTATGACGGCACTTTTAACTGCAGAAAGTCAAGGGTCATCAGGTCCTGCCAGGAATGAAAAGGTGGCAAGGGCGATTTCGGAATGCAGAAAAATGAATATAGAAATTCTTCCGCCCGATGTTAATCTTTCTGCGATTGGCTTTAAAGTTGAAAAAGCAAACGGAAAAACCGGTATTAGATTCGGTCTGTCAGCAATCAAAAATATTGGCGAAGCTGCAATTGAAACTATTCTTTATGGTAGGAAAGAAGGTGAATTCAGGACTTTGGTGAATTTTTGCCGCAGGGTAGATTTGTCGAAAGTAAATAAGAAAACTTTGGAGAGTTTGATAAAAGCCGGCGCTCTTGATAAATTTGGAACAAGAGCAAGTATGCTGTCTGCTCTGGATAAAATTCTTGAATCCGGCCATAAAGAGAAAAAACTATTTTCTTCCGGGCAAACAAGTTTGTTTGGGGCAGAAAGTCTTGGAGAGAATGAAAATGAAGAAATAAAACTTCAAGACATTGAAGAATTTGACAAGCGCCAACTTCTGGCTTTTGAAAAAGAACTTTTTGGTTTTTATTTATCCGAACATCCCATGCAAAGACATTTATCTTTTATCAGGAGTAAAACAACGCACAGTTTGGGAGAATTAAGTTCGGACGATGCGGACAAAAGAGTTAAAATAGGCGGTATTATCAGCGAACTTCGGAAGGTCACAACAAAAAACGGAAATAATGAAATGGCTATTGTAAAAATAGAGGATGAAACAGGAAGTATTGAAGCAGTTGTTTTTCCCAAAGTATACGCATCGACCAGCAAACATTTGATTTTAGATCAGATAGTGATTGTATCCGGAAGGATTGATAACCGCGAAGACAGATTTTCATTGATAGTAGAAAATGTTCTTGGTATTGATGATTCAGCGATTAATTCGGAGTTTGATAAACAAAACCCTTTGTACCCAAATGAATTGGAAATCAGAGTTCCTCAAGGAACAAGGCTTTCAGAATTAGAAAAACTCAATTCACTTCTTAAAAAGTTTCCGGGTAGTGAACAGGTTGTTCTTATTTTTTCTAATCCCAGCGGTGAAAAAATGGTTCGTGTTCCGTTTGGTATTGATTTTTCCGGAGAATTAAAAAGACAAATCGCTGATATTTGGCAGAGCTGATTCTCCAATCTTGACTAATATAGCTTTACATTTTAAAATGAGCTTGGACAACAAAAAAAAAGTAATAAGGCTTGGTGACAGTAAGAATCAGACAGAAATCATTGATGAAGAAATTGTAGAAAAAGAAAACACCAATCAAAAAGACAATTTCTTATCCTTGGTAAGTCTTGCGACTAACCTGGGCTTTTCACTGTCTTTACCAATTGTTATTGGAGCTTTTATTGGAGTGTATCTTGATAAGACATTGGGAATACAGCCAAAAATGACTTTGTCTCTAATTTTTACTGGCGTTTTAATTAGTTTTTCCTATATTTATAAATTCTTGAAGGAAAATAAAAAATAATAATACAATAATGACACAGATACATATTTCCCTGGCCGCAGAAAAAATCGGAGAAATTGGAATTGTGCCAATCACCAATTCCATACTGACTACCTGGATTGTAATGCTATTCTTAGTGTTGTTTGCTATTTTTGTAAACTTAAATTTTTCCCTGGTTCCAAATCGGGTGCAGTCCATTGCCGAGATTTTAATCGGAGGATTGTACGATTTATTTCATTCCATTGTTGGTGATAAAATTAAAATCTATTTTCCCCTGGTTGGAACACTTTTTATTTACATCGTGTTTATGAATTGGGCCGGCCTACTGCCCGGTATTGGATCTATAGGGTTAAAGCAACTGATACATGGTGAGGAAGAATTTCTTCCGCTTTTCCGGTCGGGATCTGCGGATTTAAATACGACTTTGGGACTCGCGTTGGTTTCGATGGCGAGTATACAGTTTTTTGGTATTAAATCTCTCGGCGTTGGATATTTTTCCAAGTTTTTTAATTTCAAAAGCCCGATTATGTTTTATGTAGGAATTCTTGAACTGATAAGCGAATTCTCAAAAATCATTTCATTTGCTTTCAGGTTGTTTGGCAACGTTTTTGCTGGCGAAGTACTCTTGACAGTGATTGCGTTTTTAATGCCGCTTATTGCGCCGCTTCCCTTTTTGGGATTAGAATTATTTGTCGGCTTTATTCAGGCTTTGGTTTTTTCGATGTTGACGGGGGTGTTTTTAGCAACCGCAACTGCCAAAGAGCATTAGATTATTTATTTTTAACTTATAGGAGGTATTAATATGGATGAAGGATTAAAATTTCTCGCCGTTGCCTTGTCAATTGGTCTTGGTGCCCTAGGTCCAGGTATCGGAATCGGACTTTTGGCCGCAAAGGGTCTTGAAGCAATTGGTCGAAATCCAGAGGCGGAAGGAAAAATAAGAACCAACATGATTTTAGCCATTGCTTTTGCTGAAGCTATAGCAATTTATGCTTTGGTTGTGGCTTTGATTTTGAAATTTACTTAAATTTTTTACTAAACGTTTAAGCTTTAACCGTTTAAACGATTGAAACATATGGAAAAACTTGGTATTGAACCGATGATGCTTTTGACTCAAATTGTCAATTTCACAATTATGGTTGTGATTCTCGCGAAATTTTTATATAAACCGATTCTTCGGATGCTTGATGAAAGAAGAAAAAAAATCGAAGAAGGTTTGGAATTGACGGAAAAAATGAAACTGACAGAAGAATCACTCCAAAAGGAAAAAGAAAAAGTTTTGGATAAAGCCAGAACAGAAGGCCAAAAAATCATAGAAGAATATAAATTAAGAGCCAAAAAGACTGAAGTGGAAATGCTTGATTTGGCAAATGCCGAGATTGCCGGTTTGAAAATGAAAGCAAAAAAAGAAATTGAAGAAGAGAGAAAAAGATTGGTTGAGGATTTAAACAAACAGGTTTTATCCATTGCCATATCAATGACAAAAACGTTTGTTGCCCAGATTTTGGATAAAAAGGGACAGGAAGAGTTGATTGAAAGGAAATTAAGAAAACTGGAAAAGGAGTCTGTCCATGTCAACTAAGAAAACGCCAGGAGAAGCCTTTGCCCAAGGATTATTGGATGTTTTGCACGAAAAAAAACAGGACGATCTCTTACCGGATGTCAGTGATGTTATCGTGCAGAAAGCAAAACGTAAAAACAAGGAAAACAAAGCTATTGTCTGGTCGGCAATCCCCATGAGAACCCCGGTTCTAAAAAGATTTGCGGGGGTGATCGGGAAATATACCGGGAAAAAACCGGAAGTGGCAAACAGAATTAATGATAAACTGTTGGGAGGATTCAAAATCGAATTTGATGATTGGGTTTTAGATGCTTCTCTTAAAAGAGATTTTTATAATTTAGAAAAATTATTAACATAAATATATGTCAATTCAAGATAGCGGAAAAATTGCAGGAGAAATTTTAAAAAAACTTGAGAAATACACTCTTTCGGTAAAAGAATCGCGGATTGGACATGTTGTTTCTATTGCAGACGGAGTGGCTAAAATTTCCGGACTAAACGATGTGTCTTATCAGGAAATGCTGGAATTTCAAAATGGCGTTAAAGGAGTTGCGGTTAATTTGGAAGAGGATGAGATTGGGGCAATTATTTTAGGTGAATATTTGGGAATCAGAGTGGGTGATGAAGTTTCCGGCACAAAAAAGTTATTATCTGTTCCGGCGGGCGAAGAACTGGTTGGCAGAGTTGTTGATCCTTTGGGTGAACCATTAGACAAAAAGGGTGCGATTGGGGCAAAAACATTTTATCCTTTGGAAAAAATAGCCCCCGGAGTGACAGAAAGGCAATCGGTGAAAACACCTTTGCAAACAGGAATTAAAGCAATTGACAGCATGATTCCAATCGGCAGAGGACAAAGAGAATTAATTATCGGCGATAGAGGAATTGGAAAAACAGCTTTGGTTTTAGATACCATCATCAACCAACGTCTTGAGGATGTGATTTGTATTTATGTGGCGATTGGTCAGAAAACTTCACGTATCGCACAGGTCGTGTCCATTTTGGAAAAAAATAAGGCGATGGATTATACAATAGTAGTTGCCGCAAATGCTTCAGATTCTTCCGCGCTCCAGTTTATTGCTCCGTATGCCGGATGTGCAATGGGTGAGTATTTTATGGACAGAGGGAAGGATGTTTTGGTGATTTATGACGATTTATCCAAACATGCTTGGGCTTACCGGCAGATATCGCTAGTTTTAAAAAGACCTTCAGGCAGAGAAGCATATCCCGGTGATATTTTCTACCTTCATTCGCGGCTTTTGGAAAGAGCTTGTCGGTTGTCTGAAGAAAATAAGGGAGGTTCGCTTACGGCCTTACCAATCATTGAAACTCAGGCAGGAGATATTTCCGCATATATTCCTACGAATGTCATTTCAATTACAGACGGCCAAATTTTTCTTGAACCCGATCTGTTTTACGCCGGTACCAGACCGGCGGTGAATATAGGTTTGTCGGTTTCTCGTGTGGGAGGAAATGCCCAGGTTAAAGCCATGAAACAAGTTGCCGGACAACTTCGATTGGATTTGGCCCAGTTTAGAGACCTGGCTGCCTTTGCTCAACTTTCTACTGATCTGGATCAAACAACAAAACAACAAATTGAACGCGGAACAAGAATGATGGAAATTTTAAAACAAGGTCAGTATAAACCGATGCCGGTGGAAAAACAGGTTGTTTTGTTTTGGTGTGGAATTAATGGCGTATTAGACGATATACCAGTTAGCCGGATTTCAGAGTTTGAAATAAAATATCTAGAATTTATGGCACAAGGACATAAAGATATTTTAGATGATATCAAAAAGACTAAAAAAATCGCAGAAGATACAGAAAAAAAACTAAAAAAAGCAACAGAAGAATTCAAAAAGAAATTTTAAATTTATGGCATCAACAAGGCTCATTAAAAGAAGAATAAAATCTGCCAAAAATATCAGCCAAATAACAAAAGCGATGGAAATGGTGGCTGCGTCTAAAATGAAAAAAGCGCAGAATGCGGCAGTATCTGGAAAGCCATATGCTGAAAAAATTTATCAGACTGTTTTTGAATTGGCAAAACGTTTGGATATCTCAAAACATCCATTATTAAAAAAAAATTTAGCCAGCCAAAAAACCCTGGTAATAACAATCTCAACCAATAAAGGTTTGTGCGGTGGCCTAAACACCAATTTATTCCGTTTTATCAATAAAATATATCCCGATAAAAAAAATACAGATTTTATTGCAGTTGGGAAAAAAAGCGAAAATTTTATTATAAGATCAGAAAGGAATTTAATTGCTTCATTCGGACAAAAAGGTTTATTTACAGAGCTGGTTGCTCCGATTACGGAAATGGCTGTCAACGAATTCCTAAAAGGAAATTATAAAGATGTATATCTTGTTTACAATGATTTTATCAATGCGATAAGACAAGAACCGTCCAAAAAGAAAATATTGCCTTTGGGAATTCAAGCCGATCAGCATCCGGAGGATGATAATAATCTTTTTTCTGAATTTATTATTGAGCCAAATGATGCGGAAGTTCTCAATGCGCTTCTTCCGCACTATTTGGAAAACCAGTTGCGGTCTGCAATTTTAGAGGGTGAAGCAAGTGAACATTCGGCAAGGATGATGGCGATGAAAAATGCAACAGATAGCGCTTTGGAACTGATGGGTGATTTGACTTTAGAATACAATAAGGCCAGGCAGGAGAAGATTACATCGGAAATTGCCGATCTGGTGACAGCGGGTATGGCAGTGAGATAAAACCGATAATTTACAAATAAATTAGTTAAAGGAGAGACATTTATGAATACCGGGAAAATCACTCAAGTTATAGGAGCGGTTGTTGATGTGGGTTTTGAAGAAGGGAAAATTCCGGCAATTTACAATGCTTTGACAATAGATATAGACGGCAAAGATAAACTGGTTTTAGAAGTGGCGTCACAACTTGAGGGAAACATTGTCCGTTGTGTGGCGATGGGATCAACGGATGGACTGAAGAAGGGAATGACAGTGGAGGATACTGGAAGTTACATCAGTGTTCCTGTTGGAAAAGAAACGCTGGGTAAGATTTTTAATGTTGTTGGTAATCCTGTTGACGGAACCATTCTATCAAAAAATGTCAAACGGCATCCCATTCATCGTTTGGCGCCGGTTCTTTCAGAGCAGGAAGTGAAGGTGGAAATTTTAGAGACAGGTTTGAAAGTTGTTGACCTGATGGCACCTTTTGTAAAAGGAGGAAAAGTGGCGGTTTTCGGAGGTGCCGGCGTTGGAAAAACAGTTTTAATACAGGAGTTAATAAGAAATGTTGCAATGGTTCACGGCGGAGTTTCAGTTTTTACTGGAGTGGGAGAGAGAACAAGAGAAGGAAATGATCTGTGGATGGAGATGAAGGAGTCTAAGGTTATTGACAAAACTGCTTTGGTATTTGGACAAATGAACGAACCGCCGGGCGCCAGATTGCGTGTTGCTTTGGCGGGACTTACAATGGCCGAGTATTTTAGAGACGAAGAAGGCCAAGATGTTCTTCTTTTTATTGATAATATCTTTCGTTTTGCGCAGGCCGGAAGCGAAGTTTCCGCGTTGCTGGGAAGAATTCCTTCAGCAGTAGGTTATCAGCCGACTTTGGCATCGGAAATGGGTATGCTTCAGGAAAGAATCACCTCAACCAAAAAAGGCTCAATCACATCAGTGCAGGCAGTTTATGTTCCGGCAGATGACTACACAGATCCAGCTCCGGTTGCAACATTTTCTCATCTTGATGCTTCAATTGCCCTGGAAAGATCCATAGCCGAACAGGCGATATATCCTGCCGTTGATCCTTTGGCCTCAACATCGAGAATATTGACTGCCGAATATGTGGGTGAAGAACACTACAATGTGGCAAGGCGCGTGCAAAAAGTTCTTCAGAGATATAAGGATTTACAGGATATCATTGCTATTTTAGGAATGGAAGAATTATCTGATGATGATAAACTGACAGTACAAAGAGCCAGAAAAATTCAGAGATTTTTTTCACAGCCCATGTTTGTTGCCGAAGCGTTTACTTCTAAAGTCGGAAAATATGTTACAAGAGAGGATACCGTTTCTGGTTTTAAAGAAATTCTTGACGGAAAACACGACGACAAACCGGAACAGGCGTTTTATATGGTTGGTAGTATCGAAGAAGTAAAATAAAAAGCCATATGTCATTTTTATTGGAAATTATCACTCCTGAACGTATTGCTTATCAGCAAGATGTAGATTATGTTGAGGTTCCTTCTGTTACAGGAGAGCTTGGTATACTGCCAAAACACGTTCCTTTATTTACCACCCTAAAGGATGGTGAAGTACGGATTATTAAGGGCAAGGAAGAATTGTTTTTGGCAATCGGGGGTGGTTTTTTGGAGGTTACACCCCAAAAAACTGCAATTCTTGTTACCCGGGCAATGCATGCCGAAGAAATAAACGAAAAAGAAATGGAGAAAGCCAAGGAAGAGGCAGAACTTGCCATAAAACAAAAACCTCAAGGAGAAGCATCCGCAGAAGCTTGGGCAATGCTTCGAAGCACTCTGGTGAATCTTAATGTTTTAAGAAAATACAAAGGCAGAAAAGATAGACTTCATCAAACTTCCTCCGGTTCAGTACATTGATCCATTTTGACCTATTGTAAAACATTAAATTTCTTGTTATTCTTGATTTTCAGAACCCAAAGTTCTGTTTTTTTTGGGAAAATTTATAAAATATTTATAAAATAATATAAAAAAATAATGCCAAAAACAGATTGGTTAGGATTTTTTAGGGCAAAAAGGCAAATTATTCATATTTTATTAGTTATTTAAAAAGAGTCGAAAGACTCTTTTTTTATATATAAAAGGAGGAACAATGAGTGTTGTCGAAAGGGAAGTCATTATTATAGGCACATCAGGCACACAATATGTGGCTGGAGTTGATTTTATGTCAGACAAACAACCACATCTCAGAGAGGCAACTGATGATGATCTTGAAAGAATTCCGCCACAACCCAGCTTGGTATCAGAAAACACTTAATAATATAAAAATTTTTATTTGTGCCAAACACGCCTTTTTACAATCCCCAATTGACCTATGAGGAAAATTATCAAAATGGCCCATTTGGTCATTTTGCCAGTTTTCCAAAAAGCATACCTAAAACCAAAAAAATGTATCAGTTTTTGGGTGAAACAGTCAATTCGCCGTTTGGAATTCCTTCTGGCCCAATACTCAATTCCCGTTTTGTCAAAGCTGCGTTTGCATGGGGTTTTGATATTGTGACCTACAAAACAGTCAGGAGTTCTTTTTTTCCGAGCCATTCGTGGCCAAATATTCTTCCTGTAAAAATTAAAAGCGGTTTTAGGGAATCAGATCTTGATATATCAGTAAAAAGCAAGAAAAAATATGAAAACTCAAAACACAATTTATCTATTACAAATTCTTTCGGAGTTCCCTCACAAAACGCCAGTGTTTGGCAGAATGATTTTAAAAAAGCACTCGCTTATGCCAAAAAAGGGCAAATTTTGATTGCAAGTGTCATGGGTACAAAAAAAGCCGGTATGGGAATAAATCGTTTTGTGGATGATTATGTACACACAGCCTGTTTAGCTAAGGAAGCAGGAGCAAAAGTTCTGGAAATAAATCTTTCATGTCCCAATCTTGGAGGCGAAAGTTTGATTTGCTATGACAAGGATGTTACGTTAAAAATAGTAAGTGCCACAAAAAAACAGATTGGAAACAATAAGCTCTTAGTAAAATTCGGTTATTTCCCGCGCAGTATGACGAAATTGCTTGAGAGCATAATTGACGATATTCATAACTATATAGATGGGGTGTGTGCGATAAACACGATAGCAGCAAGAGTGGTTGATGATTGTGGTCACCAGGTTTTGCCGGGAGAAGGCAGGATAAAAAGCGGAATTTGTGGATTTGCCATTAAAAAAATGGGAGTTTTAATGGTTGACAAACTGCATAAAATCAGAGCAAAAAAGAATTATAACTATGCTATTGTGGGAATTGGCGGAGTGATGAGCAAAGAAGATTTTTACTTATATAAAAAGCACAAAGCAGATGTGATACAGTCTGCAACCGGCGCAATGTGGAATTCAGGTTTAGCTATTGAAATTAAACAAAGTCTTTAATATGAACTTTATTGATAAGATTAAAAAAAGCCAAATGCTTAATAATTCCCTTTTATGTGTTGGGCTTGACAGCGATGTAAGACTCATACCCTCTCATCTCAAATTGGAATCAAATCCGCTTTTTAAGTTTAATAAAAACGTGATTGATTGTACCTCAGGTGCCATATGCTCATATAAAATCAACTCAGCTTTTTATGAGGCTTGCGGCCAAGAAGGAATTGCGCAATTAAAACTGACATTTGACTACATCCATGCAAAACATCCAGAAATCCCTGTAATTTTAGATGCCAAACGGGGAGATATTGGCAGTTCAAACGAAGCATATGCTGATTATGCTTTTAAGTACTTAGACGCTGATGCAATCACTCTCAATCCATATCTTGGCAAAGACGCTCTAAGACCATTTCTGGACCAAAAAGATAAAGGCTGCGTAATCATTTGTAAAACCTCAAATCCTAAATCAGGAGAATTCCAGGACTTAATTGTAAACAACTGCCCTTTTTATTTATTGATAGCCAAAAGTGTTAATGATTACTGGAATTATAATCAGAATTGTTGTCTTGTGGTGGGAGCGACACATCCGCATGATCTTAGAAAAATAAGACGAGCGGTCGGAGATATGTTTTTACTTGTTCCGGGAATTGGAAATCAAGGAGGAGATTTGAGAAAGACCCTTCAATATGGATTGACAAACAGCAATGGTTTAATAATCAATGCATCAAGAAGTATTATATTTGCTGATCCCACTAAAAATTTTTCCATAACTGCAGGTCTAGAAGCCTCAAAATTAAAAGACGAAATTAACAAGATTAAAAATATGTTATGAAAACGTTTAAGTTATTAAATATTTTTAAAAAAAACCATGGTTTAATAACTAATAGCCATGTTGTTCTATCGTCGGGCAAACATTCATCCTCTTATTTAAATAAAGACGCACTTTATCCGCATACCAAGGTGATATCTTTAATCTGCAAAGAAATTGCGAAACTTTATGAGAATAAGGATATTGACGCGGTTGTGTCGCCTGCCATAGGAGGGATTATATTGTCGCAATGGACAGCTTATTATTTATCAGAGTTTATTAAAAAAGACGTATTGGCAATTTATACAGAAAAGGATGAAGATAAAAATCAAATCTTTACAAGAGGCTATAGCGATTTGGTTTTTAATAAGCGTATTTTGGTTGTCGAGGATGTTATAACAACAGGAAGTTCGGTTATTAAAACAATACAAAGTATTAAAAAGGCAAGCGGAATTGTGGTTGCTGTTTGCGCGCTTGTAAATCGGGATCCTGATCATATTAACTCAAAAAAAATTAATTTTCCCTTTCAGTCTATGGCTGATTACAAAATGGAATCCTGGGAAGAAAAAGATTGCCCCCTTTGTATTAAAGGAATTAAAATAAACACAAGTGTTGGACATGGAAAAAAATATCTGGAAAACAAAGGAATAAAACCTTGAGCTTCTCAGTCTTTGGTCCTATTTACATTCCTGGGATTACAGTATAATATTTTATCTCTTAGGATTTTTTATGAGAATATATAAATTTGGAATTTCCGGCTCAATGATGGGCCACGATGAAGGCATTCTAAAAAAAGCCTATATGGCAGGAGAAGAGATTGCCAAAAGCGGAAATATTTTGATGTATGGTGCCTGTGTTGGCTATCCTCTTGAAGCAGTCAGGGGTGCGATTTCTCAAAAAGGAAGTGTTGTCGGAATTTCCCCTGCCCTAAACAGAGAAGAACATATTCATGATTTTGCTTATACGCCAGGTGATAAGGAAATAATCATTTATAGCGGTTTGGGCAAACATGCCAGAGATGTGGTTTTTATCAGAAGCACTGACGCTGTTATCTTCATCGGTGGAGCAGAAGGCAGTCTTTTAGAATTTTGTGTGGCATACGGAAACAATAAGGTGATTGGTATTCTTCTGGGAAGCGGCGGAATTGCCGACCAATTGGAAGCCATAACCGATGCGTTTTACCACAAGCCGGGAGTTAATCCGGTGATTGTGAAAAGCAGCGACCCTTACGAGCTTGTTATGCTTGTTGCTTCTGAACTAAAAAAGCAGGATGAGCAACAAACTTATTGATCTTTTTGGGATTTTAAACTAAAATTTCTTATGCCCCCAAAATATATTTTTGTTTCCGGCGGAGTTTTGTCTGGTTTAGGAAAAGGCGTCACAGCAGCTTCAATAGCTCTTCTATTACAGTCCAGAGGCTTTCGGATCACAAGCATAAAATGCGAAAACTATATTAACATTGATGCTGGATTGATTAATCCGATTGAGCACGGCGATCCGTTTTTATGTGAAGATGGGACAGAGACGGATATGGATATGGGAACTTATGAAAAATTTCTTAATAAGAACGTTGGTCAGCATAATTTTATCACCATGGGCCAAATTTATCAGGATGTGATAAAAAAAGAAAGAAATTTTGAATATCAAGGAGAAGATGTTGAAGCAATACCTCATGTTTGCGATGAAATTATAAGAAGAATAAAAGAAGCGGCTAAAAAGGACCAAGCCGATATTGCCGTTATTGAGTTGGGGGGTACGGCTGGTGAATATCAAAACGCTTTATACTACGAAGCCTCAAGAATCATGAAGATTGTTCACAAAGATACAGTGATTCATGTCCATGTAAGCTATCTGCCTACACCAATTCATCTGGGCGAACCTAAAACTAAACCAACGCAATTATCCGTAAGGCTTCTTAACTCTATGGGAATTCAGCCTGATTTTATTGTTTGTCGTTCTGATAAAATTTTAGACCAAAGAAGACGTGAAAGATTGGCGATGTTTTGCAGTGTTGAGCCGGATGACGTGATTAACAACCCGGACGAACAATCAGTATACGATGTGCCTCTAAGACTGGAAGCTCAAAAATTTGATTTAAAAATTCTGAAAAAAATCAATCTTCCGGCAAATAAGATAAAACTGGAAAAGTGGAAAAAATTTGTCCGAAGTACAAAAAATATTACAGATTCAATAAAAATCGCAATTATCGGAAAATATTTTGTAACCGGAGAATATCAACTTAGAGATTCGTATGCTGCGCTTTTGGATGCTTTGGATCACGCTGGTTGGTTTCTTAAGCGGCAAATTGACACCAAATGGATCAACGCTGAGAATTTTGATCAAAAAAACAATTTATTAAAGGAAATTGACGGGATTATCGTTCCTATTGGTTGGGGTGCAAGAGGAGTGGAGGGGATGATTAGCGCTATTACATTCGCGAGAGAAAATAAAATACCATATTTGGGTCTTTGCTATGGAATGCAGTTGGCTGCAATAGAATTTGCCAGAAATGTTGCCGGAATGAAAAATGCCAACACTGTTGAAGTGGAGCCAAAAACCGAATTTCCAATAATCCACACCATACCAAAACAGAAAGATTTTCTGAAAAGAAGAGCATATGGTGGTACCATGAGATTGGGACGATGGGATTGTAGGATATTACGCGATACAATTTCATATGAAAGCTACAAAGAATATGGTGGCTTTATCAATAAAGAAAAAAATATTGTTGCCGAAAGACACCGTCACAGATATGAATTTAATGACGCATACGCCAAAACCCTGACCGAAAAAGGATTGGTGATTGCCGGCAGATCCATGGTGGAAAATTTAGTTGAAATAATTGAGTTGCCCCAAAAAATCCACCCGTTTTTTGTAGGCACTCAATATCATCCGGAGTATAAATCCCGTCCGCTTAATCCCCATCCACTGTTTATCTCCTTTCTTAAAGCCTGCTAATATCATATAATTAGTATTGATTTTGCTAACAGCCATATGGAATTTTTTGAATTAGAAATCGCTGGACTCAAAAGAAAGCTTCCCATTGTGTATTTGGGACCAAAACTTCGTATTGCGAGCCTGTCTTTACTCGGAGACGTGGAATTAGTGGAAAAAACCGCCCAAGATCTTGTGGATATCCTGAAGAGGAAGAAAATTGTTTTTGATTATTTTGTCGGGCCGGAAGTGAAGGTTGTGCCGCTTATGTACGAAATGTCAAAAATAGCTCGTTTAAAACACTACATCGTCTGCCGAAAAGCGATCAAAGGGTATATGGTTTCGCCTTTGATTTTACATCCTGATAATCCCCTAAAAAGATTTAAGACATTGGTTATTGACGGACAGGATGGAAATCTTGTGAAAGGAAAACGGGTAGTAATCGTTGATGATGTTGTGACAACCGGTACGACAATAAATGCCGTGAGGGAACTTATGACAAAAGCTCAAGCACAGGTTGTGGGAGTGTGTTCCATTCTTAAACAGGGAAATGTGGACGTTGCGGACCTGGACTATTTGGGAAAACTTCCGGTTTTTAAGGAATAAGTTTGGTTCTTGACGCAGAAAATACTTCTAATGTATGCTGTTTTTGGAAAAAATAATACTCTTGAAAGGCCTAGAGAGTTTTTAGTTAATAAATTGGCTTATGATGGATATTCGTCTTGGTTTAACCTTTGACGACTGCCTATTAATACCGAACAAATCCCCAATATCGTCGCGCCGCGATGTGAATTGTTCAAGCGCGCTCACCCCAAAAATCACTCTTAAGTTGCCTATAATTTCGGCCAATATGGACACGGTCACGGAATCCGATATGGCAATTTCTATGGCCAAAGAAGGCGGATTGGGAATAATTCATAGATTTATGTCTATACAACAGGAAGTTGAAGAAGTATTGAAGGTTAAAAGACATGAAAGCTATGTGGTGGAAGAACCCTTCACTCTTATGCTTAATGGTTATACAGTCAAGGATGCAAAAAACATGATGGCAAAAAACAAAATTACTGGAATTTTAATTGTTGACAACAATAAACGATTAGTTGGCATTTTGACTGCCAGAGATGTTGTTTTGGAATCATTGGATCAAAAACTAAGCGCAGTGATGACGCCCAGATCAAAAATTATCACAATTAAACAGGGAACAACAATCAATGAAGCCGAAAGGATTCTTAAAAAATATAAAATCGAAAAACTTCCCATAGTAGATGAAAATGATAAAGTGGTTGGTTTAATCACAAGTAGAGATATCTTAAAAAGTCTTGAGTATCCAAACGCCATGAAAGACAAGAAAGGAAGACTGATGGTGGGAGCCGCAATTGGCGTTCGGGGAGATTACTTTGAAAGAGTGCAGGAATTGGTTAAGGCTCATGTAGATATTTTGGTTGTTGATATTGCTCACGGACATTCTGACCATACAATGGAAACCATTAAAAAAATAAAAAAGAAATTCCCAGATATGGAAATCGTAGCCGGTAATGTTGCGACACCGGAAGGAGTGGGTGATTTAATCAAAGCGGGAGCCGATTCTCTGAAAATTGGTGTTGGTCCTGGCTCGATGTGCACGACAAGGATTATTACTGGTTGCGGTTATCCTCAACTAAGCGCGATTATGGAATGTTCGAAGACTGCCAAAAAATTTAATATTCCCATTATTGCCGATGGTGGAATTCGCTATTCGGGTGATGTTGTTAAGGCACTGGGTGCCGGAGCATCAACGGTGATGATTGGTTCTTTGCTGGCCGGAACAGATGAAAGTCCGGGTATGACTATGATACGAAACGGAAGAAAATATAAAATTAGCAGAGGCATGGCATCTTTGGGCGCGAATATGTCTAAACGGAAATCCGAAGGCGTTAGTAGCAGTGATTTTGGTTTACAAGAATATGTGGCCGAAGGCGTCGAAGCCCTAGTTCCCTATAGAGGGAAAGTTTCAGAAATATTAACACAGTTTTTGGGCGGATTGAAATCAGGTATGAGTTATTGCGGAGCGATTAATATTAAAGAACTTCATAAAAAAGCCAGATTTATTCAAATAACAAACGCGGGGTTAAAAGAAAGTTTTCCCCACGATGTTGAAGTCTTATAAACATGGATAACACGCAATTTAATAACACAATTTCTCCACTCGATAATCGATACCTTAAACTGGCCAAAAGTGCATGTACTTATTTCAATGAGGCAAGTTTTTATCAGTATCGGGTTTATGTTGAATTGAAATACCTGATTTTTATTGTTAGAAACACCTCTTTAATAAAAGATTTGAGTGGTGATAATGAGGAACAATTGATTAAAACAGCGAAAAGTTTTTCACCGGAGGACTTTCATAAAATATTAGAATTTGAAAAGCAAACACGCCACGACATCAAAGCCATAGAATATTTCTTAAGAGAAAAGTTAGCTCTTATGGGTTTGTCTTCTTACAGTTCTTTAATTCATCTTGGCATTACTTCTGAGGATATTAATAATCTTGCCTATGGTTTAATGCTTGGAGATTTTATAGACAAGGAATATCTTCCAAAGCTCAAAACTCTAATCGAAAAAATATCATTTAAAAGCACACAATATCAGAATTTTGCAATGGTTGGAAGAACTCATGGGCAAAAGGCTGTGCCAACAACACTTGGCAAGGAATTGGCAGTTTTTGTTTATCGGCTACACAAACTCTACGCAAAAATAAAGAAAATAAAACTAGAAGGAAAGTTAAGCGGAGCGGTGGGAAATTACAATGCGCTTAAGTTTCTTGATTCCCAAAAAAACTGGATAAAAATTAGCGAAGAATTTGTAAAGAGCCTGGGGATGGAATTTACTCCTCTGACTACACAAATTTTACCTTTGGATTCCTATCTTGAGCTATTCAATTTGACTAAACTGGTAAATTCAGTTTTGGCAGGTTTTTGTCAGGATATCTGGAATTATGCAAGCTATGAATATTTGATTATTGCTTCAACAGAAAAACAAGTTGGTTCCTCAACAATGCCGCACAAAGTAAATCCCATAGATTTTGAAAATGCGGAAGGAAATTTGGGAATTGCTAACAGCCTGTTGAGTTTTTTTGCTGACAAATTGCCAATATCAAGGTTGCAGCGCGATCTTTCCGACTCTACGGTAAAAAGAAATTTTGGCGTAGCTTTTGGACATACCATGCTTGCTTTTGAATCGCTTCTTTTGGGACTAGAAAAAATTTCTGCAGACAAACAAAAAATGCTTGATGATTTGAATTCTGACTGGTCAATTTTATCAGAAGCAATCCAAACACAGCTTCGGGCTGGCATGTTTGCCAGAGGATTTGAAAAAGTGATGGCAGAAACCCAGGGAAGAAAAATGAGTAGAAAAGATTTTTTACTTATGGTCAGAAAACTCAATATCGATAAAAAAATATTAAACAAGCTGGAATCCTTAAGTCCGGAAGAATACACAGGAGAAGCAATAAATTTAGTGGAATTAATAAAAGTTTAATTTTATGAAATCAACAATTATTATTGGTACGCAGTGGGGTGATGAAGGCAAGGGGAAGTTTGTGGATATTTTTTCCAAGAATGCCAAAGCGGTTGTCAGATATAATGGTAGCGGCGGAGCTGCACATACGGTTGTTAATAAATACGGAACAACAAAATTACACTTACTGCCCTGCGGCGTTTTTAACCCAAAGACAAAAATCTTTATTACGAATGGTGTGGCGATTGAACCGGAACTTTTAATTAAAGAAATCGAAGATGTCAAAAAAATGGGAATAAAGCTTGATAGCAGGCTTTATATTTCACCGCGATGCCATCTTGTTTTTCCATACCACAAAATATTGGACAAACTGACAAACGCACTCTATGCGATGGATCAAAAGACTTCACCCACAACAGGACGGGGAAACGGACCTGTCAATGCTGATAGAATATCTTATCAGGGAATAAGACTGTACGATCTATTCAACAGAGAAAATTTCACCAAACGTTTAAAAGTAGCGGTTCTGGTAAAAAATAAATTTATCAATTCGTTGGGAGGGAATGAGGTTTCATATCAAGAAATATATGATACATATTTAAAATATTTCAATATTCTCAGGCCTTATATTACTGAAACACTTCCCTTGCTTGAGAAAAGCATAGCAAAGAAAGAATACGTGCTTTTTGAAGGAGTTAATGGTTTTTTGTTGGATAATGATTGGGGTGCTTATCCGTTTGTGACCACAGCTTCAGTTTTGCCAAGTGATATTGCCAGAGGTGCGGGAGTTAGCCCCCAAAGATTTGATCATGAAGTCGTTGGGATTGCCAAGGCATATATGACAAGGGTGGATAATGGCGAATGTCCATTGCCTACGGAATGGGAAGAAAATGCAGACACGAAAAAATTCCGGGACATGGCAAATGAATACGGATCAGGTACGGGACGACCTCGGCGAATTTGCTGGTTTGATACCGAAGTGCTGAAAACTACCCACCGGTTTTGCAATTTGGACTATCTATGTCTAACCAGGTTGGATACCCTAAGGGGAATAAAAAAAATAAAAATAGGAATCGGATATGTCTATAAAGGCAAAAAAGTCAACTATCTTGACGGTGATGCGGAATTTTACCGCCTGGTCCAGCCAGTCTATAAAGAATTTAAGGGTTGGGATGAGGATATTTCAAAAATCAAAAAATACAAAGATCTTCCCCAAAATGTCAGGATATATGTTGAAGCAATAGAAAAACTTGTCGGAGTTCAGATAAAATATATTTCAACAGGACCAAAAAGAGAAGAAGTAGTTATTCACAGGAGGAAAAAATGAAAATTAAGTTGGAAGAAAAAACATATGACGGAATATTATATGTTGCGCCAAGTTGGGAGGAGATGGGTGATATTTGTTTTTTTCTAGCCAAAGACATTTTGGAAAAAAAGAAAAACTATGACAGAGTGGTGGCGCTTGCAAAAGGGGGTTGGACTTGGGCCAGAGCCTTTGTCGATTTTCTGAAAATTGATAATATTGCATCCGTCCAGTTTAAATTTTATACAGGTATTGGTAAAACAAATGATAAACCGACCATTCTGCAGCCGTTGTCAACGAGTGTTAAGGGAGAAAAAATATTATTATTTGATGATGTTGCGGACAGCGGAAAAACATTGGTGGCGGCAAAAGAATATCTAGTAGAAAATGGCGCAAAATCCGTAGAAATCGCAACACTTTTTTACAAACCGCGGTCAATTATAAAGCCTGATTTTTATTCTTATATCACATCTGCCTGGGTGATTTTTCCTCACGAAATCAGGGAGATTGTAGAACAGGCCGGAAAAAGCTGGTTGAAAAACGGTTTATCGGAAAAAGACGTTTTGAAAAGATTTAAAAAACTCTCACTGCCGATGAACCAAATAGAATATTTTATCGATAAAATTTAATGACCGATATTATAATTTTAGATTTTGGTTCACAGACAACTCATCTGATCAAAAGACGGTTGTGGGAGATTGGGGTTGATGCGGAAATTCTTTCCGGAGAAAGTCAAGTTAAGCTGATTAAAGATAAAAAGCCACGAGGCTTAATACTTTCCGGCGGTCCAGCAAGCGTTTATGCGACGGATGCCTTGCTGCCAACAAAAGAAATTTATGGATTAAATATCCCCATACTTGGTATTTGCTATGGGCTTCAGATTGTCTCGCACCAACTGGCCGGAAAGGTTGATAAGGGGAAAAAGGGCGAATACGGTTTGGCAGATATCCGACTTCTTTACAAAAAATCTCTTTTGTTTAAGAATATTAAAAATAAATTCACTGTTTGGATGAGCCATTTTGATGAAGTGGTAGAAATTCCCGTTGCTTTTAAACATGTAGCCTCAACCCAGACTGTGAAGTTTGCTTGCATAGAAAACTCCGCGAAAAAAATTTACTGTGTTTCATTTCATCCGGAGGTTGCCCATACACAATTCGGTTTAGAAATACTTAAAAATTTCTGTCAAAATATTTGCGGAATTAGAATCAATCTTTCAAAAGAGAAAAAGCAATACGCAAAAATTATAAAAGAAAAAATCGCATTGATAAAAAACGCAATCGGCGGCAAAAAAGCCATTTGTGCCGTATCAGGCGGAATCGATTCAACAACAGCCGCGATTTTGGCCCACAAGGCAATCGGAGACAATTTGACTTGTGTCTATGTTGACACCGGACTTATGAGAATCGGGGAAACAGAGGAAGTGAAAAAAGTGTTTTCCAGGTTTAAAATTCCCTTTAAGATTGTCTCTGCCGAAAAGATATTTTTGGATAGTCTGCGCGGAGTAGTTGATCCGGAATTAAAGAGAAAAAATGTCGGCGAAACATTCATCCGGGTTTTTGAGAAATCAGTTAGTGCTTATAAGAATATTGATTTTTTGATTCAGGGAACAATCTATCCTGATGTGATTGAGAGCAAAGGCACAAAACACAGCGATAAAATAAAAACCCATCATAATGTCGGAGGACTTCCGGAAAAATTAGATTTCAAAATCATCGAACCCTTAAGAGACTTATATAAGGACCAGGTAAGGATTATAGCACTTAAACTTGGTGTGCCTTATTCTCTGGTTTGGAGACAGGTTTTCCCCGGGCCAGGTCTTTGTGTGAGAATTATCGGAGAAGTGACAAAGGATAAGCTGGTACTTCTTCGCAAGGCAGACAAAATTGTTGATGAAGAAATAAGAAAAAAAGATCTTACGGCAAAACTTTGGATGTCTTTTGCGATTTTGGCCGGCATCAAAACGACCGGTGTTGTCGGCGACGAAAGGATTTATGGTGAAACAATAGCAATCAGGGCAATAACTTCAAAAGACGCGATGACAGCGGATTGGGCCAGACTTCCGCACGATTTATTGGCAAAAATTTCCTCCCGCATTACAAGCGAAGTCAAGGGTGTTTGTCGTGTGGTTTATGACATTACGACCAAGCCGCCGGGAACGATGGAGTGGGAGTAGGAAAAATTTTAAATTTTAAATTTTAAAAAAAATAAACAGCATGCCCTACAAATAGAGTAGGGGGATTTTTTTATTTTTTTTTATGAAAGGAGGTGAGAAATGTTAGAGCTTTTGTGTCCGGCAGATTCGAGGGGTACTATGGGAGGATGTCGTTTTTGCCAATATATAGGGGGTGGTCCGTCAGACTTATGCGTGAAAAAAGTCGAAAATTTTCGGGCAAGAGAAAGACGAGCTGCAGGGGCAAATCAAAATAGGCAACCGCCTGAATCGGCGGACGCACGGTTAGAAATAGTGGTGTTTGATGCAGGGAATTGAAGATGACTGATTCTTATTGCAATATGGTGTCCATCTTGATAAAATGGCATTTATTAATTGCGGCAAAAAATAAAAGAAATATATGGGTAAATATATAAAAAGCGACAAAGTTGCAAAAGACCAACAAATTGAAGTGGGTGATCTTGTGCGGATACACCAGAAAATTTACGAGGATGATAAAACAAGAATCCAGATTTTTGAAGGGACTGTGCTGGCGATTAAAAACCGCCAAGAGAACGCCATGCTGATGGTTCGCAAAATGTCCGAAGACAAAGTGGCGGTTGAACGCATCTACCCTTTAAATTCTCCCCATATTGATAAAATCGAAGTTAAGAAAAAGGGTAATTTCCGAAAGTCAAAGCTTTATTATCTGAGAAATTCAAATTAGTTGCCGATGGCAAGTTTGTTTAGTGGTGTGAGCCAGAATGGATAAGATAGGAATCGGACTTTTAGGGGAAAAAATCGCATTTAAGCTTCTTTCAAAAAAGGGATATACAATACTTCAAAAAAATTACAAGACTACGTTCGGAGAAATAGATTTGATTGCTTTGGAAAATAATAATTTGGTTTTTATCGAAGTGAAAACAAGAACTGGTTTGGATTTTGGACAACCATACGAATCTGTTTCCAAAAGAAAACTTCATCAAATTCAAAAAGCGGGTCAAATTTATAGTTTAAAAAACCCCAAGCTGCCAAAATCCCTGCGAATTGATGTGGTTTCTATTCTTCTTTCCCCATCTTTTGAAGTTTCAACTTTTGAAATCCTGAAAAACGCAAATGGATAAAACGCAGAAAAAGCGTAATGGTTTTTAATAATATTTTTTGCCAAAGAGTGCTAAAGTAGATAATATTTATTAAAATAACAGTGATAATAGCAATGGCGTCGTAGCTTTGGCGCACCCAATAATCATCCTGAAGCCTCAGCCACATTCCAAATTCATCGTATGCCAGGCCAAGACCGATGCCGTATAAAGCAGAAATAAAATGCTTGATTCTTTTATTCGGGAATACAAGAGCCAGATATCCGGTGATCGTGAGAATGACAATACCAAATGCCAGGTGGTGAATATGAACACCTCTTATACTGCGGTTTATAAACCAGGCGTCGGGAATAATGTTTGCCGTGTTTAAATATATGATTGTTCTTGAAATTACAAATGTCAGCAAAAACAAAAAAAGGATAATAAAAGATACGGCATCGCGGTGTTTTTTAATAACGTTGTTATAAATTTTAGATAATACCATTGCCATATTATAACAAATTCGATATACTATTTATTCTTTACTTGTGGTCCGGTAGCTCAGTGGTAGAGCAGTTGCCTTTTAAGCAATTGGTCCTGGGTTCGAGTCCCAGCCGGATCACCAACAAGGAAGTCGAATCGGAAGTTGGGGCAGCGCTGGCTGCGCCCGCCTCCGCAGACAGCGCTGCAAAGGGAAAATTCAAATTCGCCGCGAGCCGCCGATCTTTTAAAAACAAGTTCGAGCCGACTTTTTTTGCCATGATTGCTAAATCATGGCAATTATTTTCAGCGCACGCGACTTTGTGCTCGCTACCGCGAGCACTATGAATTATATAAAAAGTTTGAGAAAATAGAAAGATAAACATGAACGAACAATCAAAATCCCAAGACAAAGAAGTAAAAGGCTTTATCTTCGCCATTTTGGACATGATAACCTATGGGTTACTTCCAGTTTTTAGTAATTATTTTGTAAAAACAATAGACCCACTTCTTTTTGGAGGATTGACCACTTTAATCGGATCAACTCCTCTTCTTCTAAAATTAAAACTGAAAGGTCAGGAAAAAGATCTGTTTTCGTTTAGGTTCACAAAACCATTGCTCGGAATAGCGATTCTTGCAACCGTAGGGAGTTTCTTCTTTTTTGTCGGAACTAAATATACAAGCGGAATAAATACCGGACTGCTTATTCAACTGGAACCATTTTACGCCATTGTTTTATCGGCGATTTTTCTAGGTGAGGTGATAAAGAAAAATCAAATTATGGCAACCTTGACTATGGTGCTAGGTGCTGTTGTATTAGTCTATAAAGGTATAGACCGATTAAACATTGGGGATATTTTTATCGTATTCGCCCCGATGTTTTTTCAAGCGTCGCACATGATAGCCAAAAAGATAATGGACAAAGTTTCCGATACCGATGTAATTCCTGCAGCACGACTTTTATACAGCGGGTTTTTATTAACCGCCCTTGCTTTCATTGTTCGCCCCTCGTCTTTTCAACAATTGTTTTCCTTGCAAAATGTAATTTCGATAATTATTTTTGCCTTTATCTTCCGAGCATTGGATTTTTACCTTTGGTATCAAGCTATCAAAAGAATTTCTGTTTCTAGGGCAGCAGCGGTTATTCCCCTCGCTGCCGCTATCTCTTTCATTGGATCGATATTTTTTCTCAAGGAAATTCCAAACGCTAAACAATATTTAGGTTTGTCTCTGATTATGGGCGGTTTAATTTGGTTTTCAATAATTCATTTGAAAGAGAATAAAAAAGATAGCAATTAGTTCTTTAAAATTTTTACGTTTTTCTTTGAGGCAAAATCATTCTGATTTTGTCCTGTTCGAGCCGACTTTTTTGCCATGATTGTTAAATCATGGCAATTATTTTTTTCGCGCGCGATTTTTTCTCTCGCTTCGCTCGAGCAAGGAAAGAATTTTATAGTGTCCTTGCCACGCCCGTCCGTGCGCGGGCACGGAAACTCTCAAGGTACAAAAAATGCTATAATATCGCTATAATATGCCAGATCAATCTATGCAGCAAGAAATTAGACCAATACATCGAGAACGCGCTGCTATTATTGAACAAATTGCCGATTTTGCAAGAGAACGATATGTTCAGGCAATCGCTGGTGGCGTTTGGGCTATAAATGCCGGTTATAATTTTTTTGTCGAAAAGCAGGACGCTTTGACAAGCGTTCTGCATGGTATTACCAATCCTGCAAATACCCCGCTATTCACGCCACAATTTCAGGGTGAACTTGGAAAAATTGGTGCATTAAGTCAGGAGGGTATGTATTTTGTCGTCGCGGGGGCTGCTGTAGGCGCTACAGCCATTGTTCTTGATAATAGAACGAAGTGGCGCGAAGGTCGTGGAACAATAACCAGAAAAAATTCTGTGATATTAGCAGATTGTGATGGATTACCTTTATTGGTAGATTTAGGCCAACAATTAAGCTCAGAAGGGCAATTAGGTAATGTCGTTCTATCCAAAACTGCAGAATCTCCCCAAAGAACAACGACTGAACAAGGACTTTTTAAAGTTTGGGTGGCAAATGCTGGCGGCGCAGAAAAAGATTTCTTTGATACAGGTTTTTGGAAAAGATCCGGTGCTAAAGATGCAAATGCTATTGTTCTAAATTCTTCAAACACAACATCTGCAGAAGAGGCCGCGGTTGTTGTCAGAGAACAACTTGGAAATAAAAAGGTCGCAATTGTAATTATTTCCAGCAGTCCTGGCAAATTACCAGTTGCAGAGCAAGATGAAAGAACCGGTGCGTACCTAGTTAATCCTTATGTTGAACTCACTAGACAATCTGTTGAGGGATTGCTAAGTGGTAACGCTGATTTATTCATTCATATTATTAATGAAACTGCTGTTTCTGCTGAATACGCAAATGCAGTAAAACAAAAGCGAACGTCTCTTTCAGAAAAACTTGCAGCACTAAAGGCCAAATCGGAAGGAATAAAAATATTTTTGAACGGTGACTTACAAGGTGAAGAAGGAAAAGGCTTGTCCGCTGGTTTAAAAAGGTTAAATCAGGTAACAATCACTGAAAATCCAGAAGAGGCAGATGTTGTTTATTATTTTGGAAGCGGAGAAATTACTGACGATTCCTCTGTAATGGTTGAGAATGAAAATGATCCATTCAAAAATAATAATCAGGTTATAAAGCTACGAATACCGTTTGATCGGGATAATGAGGATAATGCTTTAGGCCACGGAGATGCAACTATTTCCTTCGAAAGAGTCACCAACACAAAACTTACTGAGATACTTAAACCACACGTTGAATATCAGCTATCCTTGAAAGATCGACTCTCTAAAATTTTTAGGAAAGGGTTTGATGAAGGGATCAGAAAATAGATTGTTTCTTAAATTTGAAATTTCACTTTTGCCTTTCCTCCTGGGAATATAACGGTGGAAGTTTATCCAAAACATCTTTGGTTAATAACTGCATAATAATCACCTCCAATCTAAAAAATAATTAATCTGAAAAGGACGTTTTGTCCTGTTCATTGAAAGAGGGGCATGGGGTGAAAAGCGGATGTCAAAAGTCTGAAGCGCAAGCGAAGAGGATTTTTGCAAAAAACCCACCTTTTGATAACCGGTTTGAACCCCATATAATAAGAAGACAAGGACAGGACAAATTGGAGAAAAAGGAGATTGCTAAGACAACTCGGATACCATCATCCCTGCGACGATAAGTGCTCCGCCAAAAGCTTGTGTAACCACAAACAGTTCATTACCCAACGTCCAGGCAAATATAGCGGCAAATACCGGCTCTAAGGCAAAGATCAGAGATACTTTAGTTGCAGATACAGTCTTTTGTGCAAACATTTGAATAGCAAAAGCAGAAAGAGTTGGGAAGATCGCTAAAAATATCAAAGTATACAAGACATTTATGCCACCAAAACTAAATGGCAAGCTGAATAAAAACGAAGTTACAAGACTTAAAACACCAACAACAAAAAATTGCTGAAAAGTTAATACAAATGGATTTAGTTTCTTTTTTACAAATTTATCGGCAAGCAAGATATGAATTGCATAAGCCATGGCGGTTATTAGAGTAATTACATCACCATAGTTATAACTTTTAAGGCCACCAGTAAGAATAAATAATCCGGCAACGGATAATCCCACCGCAATAAGTTTGTTTCGTGAGGGTTTCTGCCTAAAAAATAGGTAAGAAAAAATCGGAACAAAAACAACAAATAATCCCGTAATGAAACCGGAATTTGCTGAACTGGTTATTTTTAACCCAATGGTTTGAGGAACATATAATAGCCAAAGAAAAAGTCCTAATATCGCACCGTACCAAAATTTATCAAATAGTTTTGCCTTTTTGAACAATAAATATATTGCAAGGATTCCAGATGCGAGTAGAAAACGATAAGCGACTAATAAGACGGCATTTATACTTTGTAAACTATCCTTTACGATAAAAAACGTTGACCCCCAAATAGCGGCAGCATAAAAAAGACCAATAGTTGAAATCAAGGATAAAAATTTGTTTTTCATTCCAGATTTAGTTTTCTTTTCAAAATCGTAATTAAATCCGGAAATTCTGGAATCATGAAGTGTCCTTTATCCGTGTATTCGTGATATTCAGTGTTTAACTGCTCGTGGATAAAACGAGGTTCTGCGATTGGTATATATGGGTCATCGGTTGAGGCAAACTGTAAAATCCATTTTTGATTGTTTTCGATCGATCTCCAATTCCAAGGATGGTTATAATATCCGCTTTCTTTTTCTGTAGCATCTCCTAAATCCGTATAATTCACTCCCACTAAAACAGATCCCAAAATTGGATATTTTTCCGCATATCTTAAAGAAGCAACAGCACCGGATGAGTGGCCAATAAGAATTGTTTTCTCATCTGCCTTAAGTGTGTCCTTAATAAACGGAATCCAGACATTCTCATGCGCTACTTGGTTATCCGGAAAATCTTTAGCAATTACCTCAAAACCCAATGCTTCTAGTGCGGTTTTAGTTGACGGAAACCAGTGATCAGTCGCTAATCCACCTCCATTACCATGGATCAAAATAATTTTTAAATCAGTATTCATAAATTCGGTTAATCAATTATAACAATAAATCGTTCTTTTCGGCTACATATGTTCTTGAAAACTCGCCAATATAAACGTATGATATTGGTATCTATTGGTAGGTACGGATATGGAAGAATTATTAACTCTAAGTGAAGCGGCCAAAATCTTAAAAGTTCACCCCAATACCCTTCGGTTGTGGGATAAAAAAGGGATATTGGTGGCCATACGTATAGGCCAAAAACGTACAAGGCGGTATAAAAAAGAGGATTTGGAGAAATTTATTAAAAAATAACCTATATGGATGAGGCAAAAACCAGACAAGAAATTATTGATCAGAGATTAAAAACGGCCGGATGGGATGTTCATAATCCAGCACAAGTAACGTCAGAATTGGATATTTGGGTTGGTTTGCCGGAAGGATTTACTGAACCGAAAGATGACCGGTACCCCTTAAACTAGACTGGTAAGTGAAAAGCTTACAGGTTATATATATTTTGTTTAAGGAGTTACTATGGCCAATATTTCCGTCGACGTTAAGCGGGAGATTTTAGAGAAGGTTAAAAA